>JAABUS010000304.1_pt1 | contig 126189 bp, 85 predicted proteins | sample 5560161 | NCBI WGS metagenome assembly JAABUS01 (sample SAMN10711885, study PRJNA513376) | rock metagenome | isolation source: Antarctica rocks | place: Antarctica: Victoria Land, Trio Nunatak nord | collected 2016-01-04
GATCTATATATTTAATTTATATATATATATATCGAATATATAAAAATCGAGGATAGATAAATTATATATATATATATGAATCGAATACCTATAAATCTCTTATATAAATCTAATATATATAAAGAAATATATTTATATAAATCGAATATCTATAAATTTAAATATAAATCTAAATATATATAAAGGAATATATATTTATAAATCGAAGATATATAATTAAATATATATATATATCGAAAATATATAAATCGATTTAGTAAATTTACTTATAAATTTTTAATTTTTAATTAAAAATTTAAGTAGGAAAAAGGAGTTTAATTTAGATTATCGGTATTACCGACCTATTCTAGCGGGATATATCGATATAATCGATCTCTCCTAAAATATACTATTTAATATACTCTCGCTATTATCGATAATTAATTTATCGATCCTCGCTCTTACTAATAAAGACCCTCGTTATAATCGACGATTTTATATTATTTTATTAGTATCTATAAACTTCTCGGCCTTATTAATATAAATACGGGAATTCGTTATCTTATTAAATATCTATATTAATAAAATACGACGATTTAGTATTAAATTATCGATAAAAATAATCGAAGAAAAAAAGGATTAGATATATAACCGAACTAGAACTCGAAGAGTTTAAAGATTATAAGGGAGTATTAGTTAAAAGTAATATTACCGGATTCGTTATTTAGCTAGATTAAAACGAGGATTAATAATAATATTATCGTTAAATAAAATAATTAATATACCCCTTTTAAAATACCCTCTTTCTTTTTGAAATATATCTTAAATATAGTACCTTTAAAACTCGAGGATTAATAGCCGAATTATCGTAAATAACGAGGATATTTAATTTTATAACTATAACTATAAGGTAAAAGATCTTCGTTATTTTTCCTAGAAATTATATTATTCCCTTTTAATATATTCTAATTATTATTTTTAATTAGGATCTTAAGGAAGATTATTATTTTTTACTTTATTACCTTTAATATAAATATAATAATAAAGTAATTTTCCTTTAATATAGAAAAATTATATATTAAAAATTATCGTTAAAAACGATAATTTAAAAATAAATCGTAGTATTTACCGAGCCTTCTCCTCCTTATTAATTATATTTCTAATAGGTTTAGTATTAACGCCCTAGCGATTAAGATAGGCCTTACGATAACGAACTCTTAAAAAACGAGGATTAATTAATTAATTATAAATAAAAGTAGTAAAGAAAAATCGATATTTTTTATATAATCCTTAAGAAAAATAGGGATTACGATAATTAAAACCTTACTTTAAACTTATTAAATTTAATAAAATTAATTAAAATTAATTAATTTAACGTAAATAACGACGATTTAAAACCTTACTTTAAACTTATTAAATTTAATGAAATTAATAAAAATTAATTAATTTAACGTAGATAAGAACGATTTAAAACCTTACTTTAAACTTATTAAATTTAATAAAATTAATTAAAATTAATTAATTTAATATAGATAATAACGATTTAGAACCTTATTTTAAATTTATTATTTATTTATACGCCTCGTCTTTTTCTTCTTTATAATAACGAATTATAATTTCCTAGTTAGGTATAACGAGGATTAAAATAAGAATTAAAATTATTTAAAAAGATTTAGAAGAGGAAAAATAAAAATATCGTCGAATTATCGACGAATTTAACGATTAAAAGATTTAATAGTTATTATATAAGGGTAGAAATTTTTAGTGGCGGAAAGTTTAAAGTACCCGCTCAGGCGCTAGTGATCTACGTTAAGCTATAAACGGTAAAGCGGCTATTTCTGTCCGCCGGTCCTCGCTTAGGACTGTCGCTCTGCACCGAGAATTGCTATGAGAGACGCATGCACGACAAAGTTTAGTTGGGTTGCTCGCAAGGCAAGATGTTTCTGCGCCAAGTACCATGACTAAGCACATAAAGCCGAAGTTCTACCGACTAGCTTACTTCTGAAGCATCCTATTCTATCATGACATCAATCATGTGTTCATCTGCTTAACAGAGCGGTGAAATTCAGACACTGTGGGAACTGCAATTAAGTGACAATGAAACGCTATTGTCGAGATGTATATGGTCCAGGTCCCTCCTAGCGATCCCCGATGGTCTCCCGCCAGTCACTGTTTCGGAGGTTTACAGTGGCTACAGCACTTGCTCAGATAGATTCACTTCCCATACCGAATCGAAGCTCCCATCAGATGACCTGACAACACCGGGAAACATCATTCTCTCTTGCCTTCGCGTGAGGTAGCATAATTCGATTGATTATATCGTCATACGTGTACGTTCGCAAGCCTACGATAGACACTTTCTTGGTTCTGCTGGGACCAACAAGACGATTATTCAGGTCCCTCTACTTATAAAGAACACAATTTTCTTTGACACATCAAGAAGTGCTCTCCGTAGTTCGAACACGTCTCATGCTACAATGCTGGCAGCGACCACATGCGGGACCTGTTGAAGGTTCCGCCAGAACTTCGTTTTCAGATCTACGAGATCTTAGGTACACCCGAAAAGCTTAAGATGATGGAGACATGCCGCCTAACATGCAAAGAAATGATACCAGTGATCGACAGAGAAGCTACGTACCACTTATTCGTCAACTACCCCGCAGGCAAAGGACGTCGCTCCAAACTACCTTTCCGAGAGCATCATGGAGAAGAGATTCGAAATGTAGAGATTAGATGGAGTCTTCCGGATGTAAGGACCACATGGGACTACATCAATGTCCAGAGCATGCACGCATGCCGATGGGTCCCGACTATTTCCCGCAAGCACTGCTCTATGACCTTTGAGTGCGATCCAAGCAAGGCAACCTTCATGAAGCAATTCATCTTCGAAGCATTGAGAATGCTCGCGATGTTCGAAACGCTTTTAGTACGTGTTGTGCCGCACGAATCGAGCGAGGCTGCTGGGCGAGACACCTTCTCGTGCAATGCTATTGCCAGAGCTTTCAGGGGGTTGGTCTATGCTTTGCGGGAGCAAGTCGTGTCCATCCTCGGGCCCTTGGTGGAGGCATCCGACAAGATAGGTCAATTTGCAAGATACAAACCATGCAGCAACAACGGAGATCGCCAGAATATTGTGACTCCGTCCCCTGTGTATGCCATCTGACACGAAATGCGAATTGGCCCTGCTTCAAAAGAGCTCACCGTTCTGCGCAACACATATTGGTAATTGGGAGAGGTAAATGGCGTACTCCGTCTCACTTAAAATTGTAAATGATGGACAACCCGTCGTCTTATCTGGCGTGAAAGTCTCGTTCTGATAGAAATATCAGCTAGCAAGATGCTGCACAGATAGAAGGTACAGCGATGGTTAGCTTAGCTTGCGACTATAGGCATATCGGCCTTGCTCGTCTTTCTACAGCCCAGAATCTAGCGATCTCTATCACCCTCTCGAGGCAACCATCAGCAATTACCGCGCCCTCTTTGTACTTACTCGATCGCTTCCGAAAGAGCATAATTCCACTCTTCGGAAAGTGCGTTATACTTCAAGAGCCTCTCGCCTACATCTAGTGTCACATCTATACGGGGCCTTAATTCCGCGAGAAAGGCTTGGTAATGTTGAAAATTCTTCCGATCTGCAAAGGCGGTATCAGTGACACCGAGGTTTGATCTTCAAGCAGATTGCTGCTTGCTTTGCGGCATGTTACTTGCTGCTTGCTTTGCGGCATGTTACATGCTGCAAAAGCCCAATGCTTTGTTCACATACCCGTATTCCGAGTCTAACAGCTTTGCCAGATTTGCTTTATGGTTTACATATGGTATAACAGGGACCCTCCCAGCCATACTACCAAGCTACAGTACATATATTTCCCACTCGTCCGCCCTTCATAGCCTGCATTGACCAAATCTGTCACAATGGCAAACAATCTCTTTTTCCAGTACTCGTCCACCGAGGAGCCCAGCGATCTTTGTCAGAATATTCGTTTCGACACTTTGCTGTAGACGCTTGCGCAGTCACTGTCACAAAATGAGAGCTTCGACACTTTGTGCACCTCATTTACAATATATATCTCATGATATTATCGTTTCTTCTTCCTCTTCATTCGTCCACTAGCCTCCTACAGACAAGCTCCCTCATCCCCAACGCCCATCTCACGCACCTATCGATATATTCAAAACTGAATATCTATCACGATTTCGCGTATACATCAATAAACCGTCGACATGCTGCAATCGGAGAGATTGATCAACATGGACTATTTTAAGCAAGAAATCCAGCAAGGACTATGCGACATACTCGACAGCATTGACAACTCTCTTGCCGCTTCCGAGCTTCCTTTGGCCATCAATCGCGAACTGCTAGTTTCAAGGCTGAGCGAGATGATACCAAATGAGACTTACCATTTGTTGTCGAATAACACGGAAGTTGCCAACTTACAACTCGAGAAGGCAGAGACCAAGCTGCTCAGAGGGCTTGGCTCCCTCATTCGCTTGCCGCGGGAGCTCCGCGACATGGTCTATTCCAAGCTGATAGCTTCAGGACATACCGAAGTCTTGCGAGCATCACCAGCTCTGATGATGGAAGGTGCAAAGTTCCTGCCGATGGATGGTATCTGCCGTATGAACTTTGGTGATGGTCAGAAGATACCAACGATGAACCCAAGCCAGAGTATCACCGACAACATTCAAAACATCAGTATCAACGTCAGCACACACTGCGGCCGCATCCTTGGAGGCCTTCCCGAAGTAGAAATCCTGGAGAAATTTGGAGGATCACAGGTCCTCCGCAACAACTGCACCGTTACGTTCGAATGCTGGCCAACCTCGAGTAGAATGGTTGCATCCGGGGTTCTGAATAAATTGAAGACATATACCGGATTTGAAAATATCGTTGTGACCATCAAGCTCGAATGGCAAGGGGAGCCTTGGAAAGGTCTGGCTGACTTTCAGGAGGTGCAAATTAGCTCAACGCTGATCTGGGCCATCAATGACGTCAAGGAATACCTGGAACCTACTCTAGGCAATGCTTACCGTGACTGGAACTTCGATGATCCTACAATGGTGTTCTTTCCAAGGAATGCAACGATGGCTATTGTGGAGGAAGTAGTGGGGAGGATGTCAGAAGCGGAGGAGTAGGAAGAGTGAATGCCAAATGTTGGGATCAGAGTTCTGTTCATACAGATATGTTAGCCACAGGAATAGTGGCAAAATCGTGATCGGTCGATCTGTTCTATCTTTAATCAAGTAGGTACTAGATTCAGGAAACCTCCATGCTTTTGCATTGGGGTATGGTCTTCGTTCTAGAGAACAATATCTTCGCACAATAGATAAGATCGGGACTTTTGCTGAGAGCCGCGCCACACCAGAGAGAGCCTTGCTCTGTTGAACCATTCAATTCCCAACATTTATGACACAGGCTCTTCGTGCGAGACGATATGAGCATCACACAAAATGAAAGTGACAAAGAGCAAGGAATATGACGCAAGCTCTCTGTACAAAATACTCTTTGTGATACAACCTCGACACATATCGCGAGACAATCGTTATGGCGAGTCACTTCTGAATGCGGGACACGGCCTATATCGTTCTCAAGAGTTTGTTCTTCCTTTCTTGATTCAGAAGAAGTATCACCTCAGCTCCCGTACCTCGCAGACTCTCCAAAGAAAGAAAGGCACTAAGGGAAGCACCATAGCCACAAGGATGATTACCACCTTCTCCAATACTAGTAGATGTTTCTTCGACTTCCCCCCAGAGGTTCGCAACATGACATACGATTATCTGGATCCCTCATGCGACTGTGCCATTTCCGGTACCTGCAAGTCCGTACGGAAAGAGGGACTTTTAACCAAAGTCCGGATCGAAGTCGGCTACGATGTCGACATACACGGCGTCTATCAAGTTCCACAGTGTCTAAGAGCTACTAGCGCAATCCGAGACGTACACCTCAGCTTTCTGGTGGGTGGCGATAATTACGGACTCACGGATTACGGCCTCATCAGATATTTTGGCGGCTCAGGCATCATCCGTGAGAGTTGCTAGATCTGCCTTGACCTCATTTATCATCTCGTATCCTCGTGGAACCTGTCTGACTATCTCCTTTTCGGGTCACTTCGGATGTTGACGGGTTCTAAGAGGCTGGAAGTGAAGTTGTTCACTACGGATAAGCTGGACTCCTAATCGGAGGACACTCGGATGAGTTTTGTCCTCCTGGGAGCGAGGGGCAGAAGGTTCAGGAGGAGCTGGAGCGAGGACTTGGGCCGGCTGTTCGTTCCCACGACACTTCTTATTGCCTCCTCAAACTCCGCCCGCTGGGGTTTGTACGCGCACAAAATGTTGAATGAGACCCCGAGGGAGGCCCACTGACTGTTATAGTCGAGGAGGTGAAGAGGATATATTTGAGGTGGGCTTCAGCATGCATTATTCCTTCGGTAATTCTTTGGCTGCATGTAATTAGCAATTTCTAGCACTTGTATGCCACCACATGACGTAGACTTGGAGATAGTAACGTCAACGAAACCAAGGTCTAAACCAATCGGCGCTCCAAGTCCCTGGGAATGGAACACGTGCATGTAGCCCAGCTTCACTGCAGCAAAAAGTCTTATTCTCATTACCCGTATAGACGTGGGATTCCTTGATACTACCATCTAATGAGTATGCTGATTGTGCAAAAAGGCCTGATTGGCCAGGTCCGTTATTTTGCTGAAATCTTCGAATAATGTCTTTGTGCTGATGATATTCTATGAGCTTTGAGCGGAAACAATGGGAAAAGCGTGGTGTGAAAAAATGAGTTTGGCCATTGATAGACCTTGAATAACATAATGTCCTACGCTTAGCTTGTTGTGTTACCTTTCACCCTTCTCGAAAGACATCCCTAAGTTCGCCGAGAACAGCGAGAAAGTTCCACCCTCAAAGTTCAAGTACTCTAATCAAAGAGTAGATGACCGACCTCTCCCAAACTCGACGAAGGGAAAAGCTTCCTCGACCTCCCACCCGAGATACGCCTGATCATCTACCATGAACTCCTCCTAGACCTAAACTATCATGCGCTCTTTGCAACCTCGAACTTCATCCGCACTGAGGGATTACCCATTTCCATTTGGGGCAGCCGAAGAAAATCAGAGAAAGCAGACATCATCATGTACTTCGGTGGCTCCGAGGTCTTACGCGAGTGTTCTAGTGTGGTGCTCGATGTCAGCTGGATGTACAATTTTTGGGAGAACGCCGCAGATGATAGAGTCTTTGACGCTCTACATACACTTACCCAGAAGTTGACTGTGAAGGTCATCCGGAGATTTGGGGGTTCCCAGGAGGATCGCCACACCATCAGAGTCTATGAGAAGTTGCGACGGCGTTTGGAGGCCCTGCGATCTTCTATAAAGACGACGCGGTCCTTCACCTGGATTTCCATCCACACGACTATGTGCAGCTGGAATGATTTGACATATTCAAGATCGTAATTGGGCAAGAAGGCATGTGGAGAATGTTCCGCTGTCACCTTTTCATTGTTCTGTTTGCTAGCATTTATGATTTTGGTGATGTCGAATCTATGATGATGCGTCCAAGAAGTAGAACACCTTCAAGTACTCGCCACTTCATGGCCTTATAGAGTATACTACCCAATCAAAGTAAGTGAAGGGCTAGCCTTGATTACGTAAACACTTCTATCAAGACAATCACTTTCCCAGACAGAGCCAAGTGACACAATCCAAAATTCCCACTCTTCGAATTAATATCACCTTCGAGTCTGACTCCATACTTAAGGAGTATTGAGACAACTCAAGCAGGGTATTCAACGGTCTCGCGGTACAAGTCCTTCTCAACTCTGGTAAATCTCGAATCACATCGCTTTGACTAAGCTATGCTGACTTCCGCGTCATTTCCTCAGACTCGCATTCTTTAGCTTATCATGACTGAGGTGAAGCCTGGAGGTCGCCTCTACGCCCTGCCTCAAGAGCTTGTGGAAGAGATCTACCGCAATGTCTTCTTCGAGAAATATGTCCTTCACTACCCTGCCTATACCAGGCCCATGGAAACACCTATCGAAGAGCTGGCAATTCTCAGAGCATCCAAGACCATCAGCACAGATGCCATGATGGCCTTTTACTCAAAGAGCACTTTTCGCTACGCAATCAACATGAACTCGTCAACGACCCAATTGCTTCAAGCACGCAAGGCTACTGAAAAGATGAAGAAGGTACAATTTGACGTTTCTGCTTATCATCCACGACTCAGCCTCGCTGACTTCGGGTATGAAATGTCTTGTTTCAAATACGAGAACGTTGCTAATTCGGAAATCTACAGAGGCGTTTTGGATCAGTTCGGGGGCACTCATATCATTCGCGATACTATGACATTCAAAATAGAAATCATGGACTATAATATTGCCACCTTCCTCGAAACTCCGGTTTTCCAGACCTTGAAAGGTTTCCAAGGGTTCAAAATAATTACCATCGAAGTCCGGTCCCGGTACTTTTGGGCGCTTATGGACGCGTTCATACTAGAAAAAGCCCGGCAATACTGCGAGAACGCCATGCAAGACATTCAGCGGCAGTTGGAGGCAGAACTAGGTCCAAGCGTTAATCGAGATGTGGAGACTGATGACACTTTCTATGCTGGAGACTTGATATTCCACCCACAAGACTACATGGAACAGCGCAATAGGGTCAAAAAGACGTGATCTAGATTGGATAGCTAGGGGGGCTGGAGCGCGGATACTTTCGTCTAAATGGATTGGAATCAGTACCACATATAACACCGACCACGAGCAGATAGATGCTGATTTGATAGAAAACAAATTGTGAATTGATTTATGCACGAAATGACACTTGGTGTCACCCAAGAGATCTGCAGACTCCCTTCTCGGCCTCGGCATTGGAGGCGTGACTCATTCATTTTCTTGTGACACAAATCAAGGTAACACTAACAGCATCAATCATTTTCCCGTGACATCTCACCAGATCTCTTAATCTGTCCTACTCCATCTTCCTTGACTTTTTCTCTTGACAAACACCACGATCTTTCAAACACTCAACAGAGTTCATCTGGATATCCTTCATGAACGTAGTGGGACTACCGCTAGGCAAACATCGATCGAAGGTTACTTTTTCGCAGAAAATTCCTCGACATGACAGACACACTCCAGCAGCGCAAGACGCTCCCTCTCCCAAGAGAATTACGAGACAGGGTCTACCGCCACCTGTTCAACCAACGATGTGACATCGTCTTGGGAAATGGCCCGTTTGTTTCTCCCAGATCTAATAGATCACATCCAGCAATCTTCCGTGTGTCCAAGTCCACTGGTGAAGAGGCGCTCAGCGGGTTCTATAAAGAAACTACCTTTCGCTATTGTATAACATTTGGCAAGAAATACAAGGATGGTAAGCAAAGCAGTGAGGAACTTACAAAATCGCTCGAGCTTTGTGAATCCGTGTTCTTATTTCAATCACTACCTGTTCACAGATCGAACCATTGAGTCCGAATCTTACCGTCCCAACGCATCCCGAATCAGGCATGTGGAAATGGAACCTTCCGTTGAGGGATTTGGTAGAGTTTCTGAGCACATTCAGCAACAGCTATGTGATAGATCTGTCAACCTCTTCAGCGGCAACTATGTCATACGCCACTCTTTGCTGGTCAAGTATCAACACGTTGATTCATTCGATAATAATTATCCGAGCCTTGATGCTTATTCCAGCATGCATTTTGATGCCCACAAAACATTCTTCGAAGCTCTGAAGAACATGACAGGATTCCGCGTCGTCACTATCGAGATCAGATTATTATCTCCAAGAGGGATAAATTTTATCATCCTGCCAGAGCCTACAACCGAGTATAGACTCATGATCTGCGAGCGGGCTAAAGAGCAAATTCGAAAGGATTTGGAGCCTACACTAGGTCCTGCAATCGAACGGGACGCGAAGAATCTTTCCAAATACCCCTACACTCGCTACCTAGAGTTTCATCCGCAAGATTTCTTGGAGCCGCGCAAGGGAGTGGAAGATGCTGTAATTGGAGGAACGACTGGTTGATTACCCATGGTTGGTGCGTTCTATACATACTTGCTCAGCTCATCCATAAAGCCGAAGTGTTGCTTCCAACAGAAGAGGTCAAAATCGAGGAGAGCTAGCACAATACGAAGGGGCAGGCAGGAGGGCTCTTGCATAAATTGGCATTGCTTGCGGCTAAAATCAAACAAGGAAACAATGAAGGGCAGTGGTGGTCAGGGAAAAAAACAGGCTTGCTTGCGTGAGAAGTACGAAGCTATGAATACGGTGTAGACGAGACTAGAGGGAGCAGTAGAGAACAAGTGAAATAGAATCAAGCATACAATCACCGTCCGGTTCCAGTCGCCCTTAAAGCAGGCTTAGAGTCAGAGCGAACCATAGTTGCGAGCGCACTGAGCCTAGTAGGTGCAACTTATGTAGACAGGACGGTAGGCTGGGACCGCCAGCACTTTCGAGGATCTGCTCTGACTCAGATGATGTATTGTCTACGAAGTCTCTTTGCCCCGAGTTTGAAAGGCGCTGCTTTTCACGCAATTCCTTTTTGTTTCCTACAATGGGTCATTGCAATTCGGACTATAATTCACTCTTGCTCTCCTTGTCTTGGATTCAATAACTCTATTCTATTCTAGGTTGGAAGCTATGAGCACCATGGATCTTCCAGATATTAGCACGACCTTCTGCTTCCTCCCTCGCGAGATCTGAGGTCATAACTACCTGGAATTTCTATCCGAAACCTATATTGTATACGTTTGTTGCTCCATTTGTTCTGCGGGATGTTATTCACCCGCGCGTTTCGAAACAATTCTACGAAGAAGCTGAAGAGATCTCCTACGCATGTGAGAAATTCCGCTACACACCCGATCTACAAAAGCCCCTCGGCCATGGACCCCGGAGATGCCCCAAAAAACAACTGCTCTGCCCAATCCTTCTCCATTACTATCCGATGCGCTGAAGAGTTGAGATGTTGGCCACCTACTGCGCTCCAAGCTTCGAACATATCACAAGTTCCGGGCCACATCTCATCCATTAGGTATCATTGCAGCACATTATCTGCAACTAGGCACAATTCTCGACGTCCATTCTGCATTGAATGCCCCTAACGCTGAGTATCCCTCCTCTTCCCCCAGCTGTTCGCTCTCTCAGTCCCCTTCTGTCATTCCTTAGAACGGCTTTTCCCGCCAGTTTGCTTCAGTCCTCCCCCTCTTCCCCCAGCTATTCTCTCTCTCAGTCCCCTTCTTCCATTCCTTAGAACTGCCTTTCCCGCCTATTCACTTCAGTCCTCCCCCTCTTCGCCTCGTACTCGCGTGGCGCGAACTCAAGATTACGTGAGTAGGCACAATGAAACAGGTCAGGGATATCACTCTCGATACTCGACCCGAGCGTAGGCTCCAGCTGCTCACGAAATACATCAAGAATAGGAGTAGACCAATCCCCTCCAAAAAAATTATTCAATTCGCCGCACGGTATAGGCTCGATTTCCACGGCCCCGGGTGGAGTCTGACCACGAAGTGCAGATTTCCGGTCGGTCTGATACTGGTAGCGCGACTCGACAACCACTTTGAGCTTCTTGAAATCCATCAGTTGCGTAACCGACCCAAAACGCTCCGTGAGTACGATCTTCCTAGTGTGGCCATCTGAACATGATCAGAATTGACGAGGCGGCTGTTTGGTATGAGTTTGTTGCTGTTGGAGAATCTACCCATAGTCGCGGCTGCAAGGCTGGTGGTTCTCCTTTTGATCGGCAACTGTGGGTCATGGCATGTGCGCTCCCAGGTCGGCACGTCTAGGATGAAGTGTACGTTGCGCATGCGGTCGATTTGGCTTTGGCTAAGTATCCTTTTGACTCCACTTCATCATCTTCGTTGAAGTTGACAGCACAGCAGAAAGTTCCGTCCGTGCTTGTGGAACGCCTCCTCTGCCTCACTTTTGATCATATTCGACAAACGTAGGATTTCGAGATTCATTGGCTGGCGAACCATTTGTACGAGTAGATCGTTTGGGATTGATCGGCGGAATAAGAGATATGTGTTGGACAAGAGCTCGCTGTAGATCTGATTTCGAATCTCGCGTGGGAATGTGAAGAATGTTCTGGGTGGGTGAGTCGGATCTGTAGTGAGAATGGCAGTTGTATTCGGAGTTAGGCAGCACGTGGAGAAGCTGGAAGAGGAGACCGATATAGATAGAAATGTTGGGGGCGGTGGCGGTGATGTTGAAAGGTGAAGCAAGTGTCAAGAAGAAGGTGGTGGAGTATGTGTTGCGCGAATTTGCCACACCAGGTTAGCTTTGGATCGTCTCCCATCACAGCGGTATAAGCATGGACTGGCGAAGGATAGCCATGAAATCAGAAGTCTGCACCCACACTACACCCTTGGTTCCTGGCCTTTGAACATAAATTATATCCCTAAATGTTGCACTCCAAAAACGCTGCGCATACCGAATTCCTTTCCCCCAGACACCAACATCCTAAAAATCTCAAACCCACACCCAACGCACCCCGTTCACTGCTGCTTCTTCCCAGGCTTATACCTAACCCCATGACTAATCCACAGATACTTCTTAAACAAGTCCTCCGCAAAATCATCAAACCGCTCGTACTCCGCCCCCAACCTGTACGCAGCTGCAATCCCACTCACACAAGCCATTTCATGCATATTGACCAGCGTCCAACTCCCGGCAAAGAACGTATTATTCTTCCCATTCAAAAACATCATTCCCGGTACAACCCTTACATAATGCTGCCATCGGTGGCCCAACTGGTGCCACCATTTACGCTCGATGATCTTGGATTCGTCGATTTGGTCGATAGTCCAGAGGTCGGAGTGGGTTTTGTCGAGGAAGATGGATTGGAAGATATGTTGGTCGTATTCGATGGGTGCTTTGTCTGCGCCGTGGTCCTCTCGAAATTGGTGCTGGTAGTTAGTGCAGTCGAAAGCCATTTCGATCTTGTGCATATCTTCGGGGTAGGAATGCGTGTAATACATTGGTCTATAGCCGCTGGGTTCGCCATCTTGCCCTTTCTGTTCATTCTTGGCGAAAGAGATTTGCTCTTCTTGTTGTTTGTTCTTTGGTTTGGCGCAGAGATCGGGGTTAAAGCGGGTCTCGTAGTTTTCTTGGAAATATTTACTGTCGGAGTGGGTGATGGTGATGTCGTCGAAGAAGCGGGCGCCACCGAGGACGAAGCGCTCTTTCCAGGATGCTGTCTTGCCTAGGATCTTGAGTGCGTCGTCGGCGAGGACGCACATGACTAGGTCGTCGAACTTTTCTGTTGTGCTTTCTGAGCCTGTGTTGCGGCCTTCGCGCTGGCCGGAGTCAGTCTTCCCTTTCTCCGGATCGAAGGGTGCGGTGGACAGGAAAACGCCGTCTTTCTTGCTCCGACTCTTGATTGCTGTAACGTCTGTGTTGATTCGGATGTCGACGCCTTTGGACTTGAGATCGTTGGCCCAGTCGCCGTAAAATCGCTCAAGATGTGGGAAGGTGACCATCTGGGGAAGGTTGGGAAGGAGTGTTTCAGGATCGTAATCCCACAGTTTCATGTTTGGGTCGTCGAAGAGGCGTTCGAGGATTGCGCAGGAGACGTTCGCTGTTTGGTTGCCTGTGCATTTTCAGTAAACGATTTTTGCAGCAAATGGGAAAGAAAGCATACCAGTGCCAAGGAAAAGAGCTATGAGAGGGAAGACCATTTTGTCACCGAAATCCTTCGAGAAGAAGAACATTCTCAGCATGATCCTGATTGGCACTAAACCCAGGATTGGCATAGTGTATTTGATAATCTTCAGAACTCTCCCAAATTTCCTGATATCCCCACTGAATTGATCCACCAGTGGACTTGGGAAACAATTCGTCCAGAACCCATCTTTCCCTTTCCCAAATGCGACCTGTAACTTCACATCTTTTGGCTCGTGCCCATATCTGCGAAAGAAATTGAAGGTATGTTTGAAGGCTGGAGAGCCGCCCTGGACGCCATCGTTCATCCAGCTAGTGCCGTAGAGGTCTTTATTGAGACTGATGGAGGTCGCTTGGCCACCGACGACGGACATACGCTCGATTATGGTAACCTGGAATTTGTCTGGATGTTGGGCGAGAGTTGCTGCGCAGGACTGAGAGGATTATTAGCACTAGTGATGAGAAGAATGGAGTAGAGAGCGGACCATTCCAGCAGCACCTCCACCAACAATGACCACCTTCTTCTTGCCATCTTTGAGGAGACCTTCAGACGACATAGTCACGCTTGTTCACGTGGACATGGGTAATTGCTATGAACGCAGAATATTAGGAAAGGCGAACGGCTTCTTATGAAGCTATTCAGTACGCGAACGCGCGAAGTATCATGACATAAAGAATATTGTGTTGACATGTCGCCCTGAAGGAATGCGATCTTTTGACTGGCTGAACGCGAAGTGATGATGCAAGGACACGGAACCTTGTAGCACCGAGATTAGCGGGCCTTGGCGAGAGATTAGGTTCGAGATTGGGTTCTGACAGGTACTAAACCACACGGGGTAAGGCGTTTCTTGGAGATGTCATTCCTGAACAACTTCACACACTATTAGGATTATCTGCGAAGCGTTTCTTGCGATCTCGCAGCCTTTATGTCCTGCTCGTTACGTTGATGATGCTGTCTGCAGCCTTGACCAATAGCATGAGAGGTCACCCCAACATCATGCAGACGGGTGCGGAACCCAGGCCAACCAGAAGGAGGCTCAAGCGCTGCATAAGTTGGAGTCGCTGTGTAGCCAATTCATGTAGACACCCTACTTAACAACAGTTCGGGCAGATGGATTGTGGTACAATTTGTCGGGGCATGGGTGACCTCCCAGACCTTTCTCTCATGTTCTACGGTGAACGCTCAAGTAGGCACAATCCTCATCGGTACCATACCCAGTTGTAGACGAGTGGGATAGACAACCACCTCCAGTCTTCCCATGCGGCTTTGTATTACCGTTAGAAGATCCACTATCACAACCGGTAGCAGCTATGGCAGAAACCAGCGCTGTGGGAGGGTCCAGGATGAACGCTGCTACACAATCCGAGCGTCCACAGTATCATCACTTCATACCACGCTTTCTCTCAAGAAACTTTGCTGTGTTGAAGAATCCTGGGCAGGTTGCCCCGAAGAAATCAAAGAAGAAGAATAATCGGCCTCCATTGCCTAAGGCGCTGAACCAGCTTAATTTGAAGCAAGGCACACTAGAACAAGGAGATGTGGGCCGTACCTTCGGTTTCCTGGTAAAGTGTCTTTTGAGATCTTTCTTCCCTAAGTGATTACCTTATTGCAGGTCTTGAGAAATATTTTTAGAGTTGAAACGTGGCTCCTCGCTTCAAATCTACTCCCGAGACACGGTTTACTATTCGACTTCTTAGCTTAACGAAGCAATTTGGACTTCACCTTTACGCAAAATCTTGCCAGGCAAGCCACTTTACAGAGAAGCTCTTCGGTTTCTTACCTTTAAAATACTCCCCAAATATGTTTTGCCTCTTCATATTTTGTCTTTTTGGAGTCTGTTTTCGGTTTCCCCCTCACCCTTCCCCCCGCAGGGAAACCATTCTCGAGTCATATCTCGCTACCTTATGTAATCTTAAGAAGTGTATTAACTCCAGAATGTGCGTAGGATATGTATCGGGACTTTGACGTTTCGATTCCTGAGCAGCATGACCTGGAGAAAAGACCCTCACGACTTGAAGGCGATGCTAGTGATACTGTGACAAAGATAAGGAGACCGTATACGTCGGGAGCTGGTGAAGTTCAACTGATCCGGAAGGACAAAGATCTGTTGCGTCGATTCATCTGGATCATGCACTATCGCAACAGGACTGCTGCAGGTCGCTACAAAAAGTCGGCTGAAGATTACGGTGGGAATGATCGAGGAGCGATGCTGGCGTACATGAGAGCCAAAGTGTTTGCGAAACCTCAAGATGTCTGGTTCAGCAATATCCGCACTTTCCTCGACGTTGACCTGATTAGCCTCTAGAACGGAAAGAGGAAATCGAGCGCGGAGCTTACATGTTTGACGCCCAATGGTTTTTCAAGAACATGCAGGGGTCTTTTCTAGCCCTATGTACAGTTCAAGATGATGCCGACGAATTTGTGCATACAGAGAATGCATACAGTGTCTTCGAAGGTCCCATGGAGCGCGGTATCTGGACCGATTATCACGTCTTCGCTCCAGTAACCCCAAAGATTATGATTGTGATGCGGAGCGCAATACTTCCTGGCAGCAGCGGCCAAGACGAGAAAGATACGAAGGCACTACTCGAAGCCTGCATATCACGGTACTCGAGCCCTGGAACCGCAACCTCATTTCTCGAAGATCTTCCATCGTAGCTACTCGGAAACACTACAGTCATATGGTCAATGGAGAATTGGTACCTTTACCAACGAAAGATTTTCAAGGAGAAAGCATATCTTCTACTTCCGACTCTTCCCTCGGCTGAGTGAGCACGTACACAACATTAATACAGTCTTTCTTGAGGAGGCCTGGCGTACAACGACGCTAGTCTACCAATCGTTGTTGGGATCGCGCCGAGCTCCAGAGTATTACTTAGGGGAAGACCTTCCAATATTCAAAACGGTCTTCCGCTTTACACAGGAGGACTTGTGCTCTCAGAATCTACTGGTGGAGTCAGATGGTCGACTCATGGAGCAGAGGAAGCAAAACAGCCCCGAAGCCTATCTCAAGATACTGGAGAAGATTGTGAGAGAATTAGGCAGCACCATCACTGCCAATTAAATCGTACGACACATTTTGAAGTCCTTTCCTTTTTTTCCATATCTTTTCCGGACTCTCAAGAAACAACATTAGTGTGAAATCAGGGTTTCATACCTAAGAACCACTCTCTAGGCATGTTCTGTCACTCAACTCTCGTCTTCGAGGACTAGTACTGACCCCGAAATGTGCCAGGTGATTGATCCAATGAGTATCATGGAGCGACCCAGCTTGACATAGCAACATCAAGAAATCTACATAAACTTGGTCAGAGACGCTCCACTCCAGCTCATTCCACGTAGACTTCAGCCAGGAAATTCCCCTTCTGGCCAGCCGCAGCCGAGCTTTCGGTCCGTCTTTCTTGTGCCTTCTTGGAAGCAAGATCCCATGGGTGGAACTCAATAAAATGAGTAGTACCTTCCATGCAATATACAGTACCTTCATTAAAGACTGTGCCAGGCCCTAAAGCGCATTCCAATCCTTCTCTAATGTCCCCATAGAATCTTCTATGTACCCTAGATTTGCGAGCAGGGAACTCTCGGAAATTGTCCGCCACAACTCCAGACTCCCACAAGGATTGTTACTACATACAATTCTCAACATCACCGTCTTGAACCCGGCAAGCCCGGTCAGAGACTTAAACCACGAGCTTTCTGATCGATTGATTTCTAATAAGGCCCAGGTTTTCCGCCAGCGGTAGTGTGGTATCCATTCCTCAAAAATGACGCAGCAGCTGTCAGGCTTGGCAGATGCTCCGCCGAACCGGCGAACTGGTGGCATGATTGGGGGATCTTCGCGCACATTCTCCAGTCGCCCAGTTTTTGATTGAATACCATTCCTACCTTCTTCACCTGGTCGATCAATTCGCTGGGTAGGTTCCGCCGGCCGTGACAAAGTCTGCCGAGGGATGTTCCTTTTGAGTGCAGTATTTCGGTAGCTTCCTTGTTAATGGTCTTACAGGTGCGAAGGAGATATAAATTGCTCAGTCTGCGCTGTCAATACACGTTGACGGCACGGTCAGACTATTAGATTGTAAGGGCAGCGCTTCGAGATACTAATACAGCCACACTTATTCATTGAGTCACCATCCCCTATACCCATCGATGTCAGGCTGAGATCATGGCGGTGTTCGTTATCCTGCGCGAAGCTATCCCTCTGGCTTTCAGTGGGAAAATACAATTTCTGCCCACATTGTGTGCCATTCAAATTATCGATAATCTAGTAGTGCAATCAATTTTGCATGACGGCGGGGAGTCCAAGACTGCAAAGGATATCATCCCTGACAATAGGTAGACAGTATTCTGGGATTCAAATCAAGATTCACAACTTGCGTTCAGACACCTTCTGTGTTGTATTGAGCTCACGACATGTCACTAGCTAATCAAGGCATGGTCTGTGAAGAAACCGAGTCCTGAATGTTCCAGTATCTAGTACCCAAATCACGCATTCTCTCCAGACCTTCACGCCTTCGCCACAACCAATTTGGCTGATGACGCGAGACCATCACAAAGTGTTTCATGCCTGTTTCGCGACCGAGAGCGGTCGCATCTTGTCAAGGTATAGTCCACCGCTCGAAAAGACTTCTGAAACCCGGCACCCGGGTATCTGCCATACGCCGACGACTACAAAAGTCATAAAACTGCCAATTAAGGCACACGTCAAGGTTTCTGGTTAGGTGAAGTGATCGAAGCACTGGAGTTTGCGGCATTTGGAGCATAGGAGCAATCAAGAATCCCTTAGCGTAGAAGACATCCGTAGCTTCTTCTTGGTTCTCTTTGAGACTTGAAAGATTGCTAACCATGCGTGGTCGGGTTGTTCAGCTTTCCTGGGAGTGTATGTTGGTTTCTTCATGACTTTGAACATGTATTGTCCGTGGCATCTATATTCGAATCGTGTCGGCAGGTATGTTCCTGGGAGTATGTGGCCGTAGATCGTGTCGCGGATCTCGCAAGAGAAATCGAAGAAGTCGATACTCTTCGCTGTCTCGGCCATGTTTTCCCACTTTAGATTGTAGGGTGGGCGAGGACGATGGATGTGGTATGCTTAATTGCACGTGCTATAATATGCAATGTCCTGCAGCAGTGTTGTAGTAGAAAATCTTGTAGAAAATGCGTCAGAGGTATAGCGAGGTAAAAAGTGTAGTCTATATAGAGGAGGAGAATATGCACCAATTTGTAAGGCCTTTTGGTCGCACGCGAGGCGCAGGGTAGCATAGTGGAGATTAGTACTACCAAGACCTCCCCAGAATCTTCGATGATTGCCATCTCTGTGTGAGACAGACTTTGTAGTCCAATCAAGGACGCTAAGAAACCTGGGTATAAGACTTGAGAGTCACGCACGTCAGGCAATACGAACAAGACCAAAGGAGGTTCACGAATTTAGGGGTAAGCTACCAATTTAGTGATTCGCCTCGATTGTAGTCAAAGCTGAGGGTCTGCTTTTCCTTCACGACGCGGCTCCAGATCTTGTCCACCCTACCTATCTGCCCTACTCTGAAGGTTTTCGTATGGCCGAAATTCAAGGTAGCCAACCTTCTCTTTCGAGCCAACAGCAACTCTAGATCCACGGATAACAGGACCTAGCGCGAGCTCGAGCTCTCTTTGGAGGGTGTTCAGTGATATGTCAAACAGTTTCACCTTATTTCCGATAATTATCTCGCGTATCGTTGAAGAGCCGGAATGTTCTCTCTGCGCAGGCCTAGGAACAGGGAACTCCAACACCACCAGCTTGAAACCCGTTACTTTCTTCACAGTTTGTATGAACAGATACGACCCGGCCCGAGGATTGGTTATCTTCTCATGGTCCTGGAAGAATATGGAGAGCTTGTTGCCTAGAGCTCTCGGACCTGAGAAACCTCCAAGTCAGCATGCCTGTCTAGAACGGGGTCCCCAAAGATCTACATACCAGTAAAATTGTGAATAGTCCGGCGGCAGATATGGACCATTCCGTTAATTATGGTTCCCATACCAGAAATGGCAACCTCATCGATCGTAAATCTCACATTCTTGAATCTCTCAGCAATCTCAAGCGGTGGAGCGATGTCGGAGCGAGTAGCACCATGTTCTAAGAAGCTGATGTCATACCGAAATGTCCTTTTGCCATAAAGCAGAGCGGATGCTTCGGCGTTGATGCTGTTGAGCATACCAGGGTTAGTAATCCATTTCCGTGACCAAACGATAGGAAACAAACTCAAACCAACATACCCTTTCGAAGTGCGGAGGATAGCAAGATCAGCCAGCTGACTGCCAGGATATATACGCGTGGTGGACTTCTCATCCTCGTATTCATAGTCGAGTTCACTGAACAATGTGCGGCAGCAGAAACACCCACGTGACGTTGGACGCTACGGTCTAGCTTGCCGAAGATTATCCATCGTATCGCACAAAAAGTTCAAGCTAAGTCGCCACCAGGAGGTTACTGGTCCTAAGAAAGGCTGGAAACCACTATTGGCGGTGAAATCGAATAGCCATATCACATAATTGTGCCATTTTTGTTCGATAATAAGCCCGGCGCCTGCCCTGAATCAGCTTTTTGCGGGAAGCCCTGGGGGCGCGCACTGGGGGATACCGAGGTCCTTAGATTTGTATGAGGATCACATACAAATCTAAGTACTAACGTATCAGCTGTACTGTCGTTGCTGCTATGAACGTCGCGCGCGGTATATCGCTGTCGCATATATAGCTGCCGTAGTCCACCCTATTTATAGCTCCTAAACGTCGTTATCGCTCTCTTACCCTAGTATTCCGCCCTATTCTACCTTACTGGCTGAACTTATTAAAATAAGCCGCGCTGATTATTATTTACTCCTGCGACTCCCGCTTATCTATATCTTCCGCGGCGATAAGGTTCTTAGACCGCTTCCTTATAGGGGTAGTTTCAGCCTTAGCCTCCGCCTCTAGCGTAGGGCCTTTTATTTAGCGAGGCTGAGACTCGCCCTTAGCTTACTATTATACCTTAATAGGCTTAGGCTGTCGCCGCCCGAGTATTAGCTAAGCGGATAAGGCAGGGAGTCCTAAGCTAAGGACGGGTTTATATAACCATCTCTACTTCTTAGGCTGGCGCCGGCGCGGCTTTAGCTTTAGCTGAGGGGGCGGAGGTAAAGGCGACGGTAATAGCGGTAGCAGTATTAAGTGGTAATATATAGAGAGGATAGAGGTAAGGACTGATACGGGGGTACTTAGATTTGTATGTAATCCTTATATAAATCTAAGGACCTCGGTTTCTACGGCTATATCCGAACTGTGCGGTGCGCCCCCCAGTGCGCGCCCCCAGGGCTTCCCGAGCTTTTTGGAATGTTCGCGGGGTCCCTCACTCCTTCGCATGGCCCATCTCGTATCCCAGCTTTCAATGTTCGGTATCGCATCAGCTCTGTATTGAAGATCTTCAGTACCTGCTTCTGATAAGCCCGCACTGGCTCAGCAACTATCTGAATTTTTTGATCGAACGCCAATGCAAAGAGCCCTCTCTCAGAGCGTCATGATACCACCTCGTTTACCCACTTCGAACGTGACTCATGCTCTTGCTAATGCGTGAGCCTGCTGTGTTTGGTTATTTCGAGGATAAAACTTGACGCGGCAGCTGTACCCGACTTCTCCTGGATCACCGAAAACTCCCAAAGCCTCCATGCCTAATCCATCGAAGCAGCGTGCTTCTATCTCGAGACGGGTTTCTTCCCCTTCGTCGGTGTCCCACACGGTCGAGAGTTCTACAATTAGAGTCTTCAAAGTCGTGAGCCTTTCAATACCGGCGATGAAGAGAATGAGCATAGCATGGCCTCTGACATTAATATTTTGCGGATTTGTACAGGTAATTCGGCATACTTGTCGTGTAGTCCCTGCATCACGGAACTTGCCAACCAAAAATTCGAAGAAGAAGCCCACGGTCCTGTCCGCCTGCTGGGCAGAGCAAGTCAGTGACGACTGTCACATTTACTTGGTTCAATGAGAATTTCCATGTTCTGTACGCAATTGGCTAGATCTTCGGTCGGAAGTCTCGAATAGATTTTTAGTTCGGATCTGGAACAGTCGAAATTGTGTGAGCTTTGAATATGAAGGTTGTGTGCGGAGAAAGACAGACTTCCGCTTCGCAGCTAATACGCTTTGGAAGTCGGAAAATATTGGATCGCTTGATCATATCATATGACATGTATCTCTCCGGGTGGTCCATTTGAGGTATTTCGTATGTTGGCGGGAAATATTGGAGAAAAATCTCATCCCGGATTTCCCGAGGTAGGTCAAAGAACCCCCTCGTTTTTGAAATTGGGGCATTGGCAATTGCCATGATGAGCTCGTGAATCCTAGGGACAGGTTGTGATCTAAGTGAATGCTGTGTAATGGACGACATCTCCCCAAAGCGAGGATCAGCTCAATTTGTTGACAAGAAACGTTATCGGCAAGCCTACATTTCCAAGACCATTGAAAAATGCTTGGATTGAGGCTTACAAGTGGTGCTTAAAAAGCTGTCAAGCACGTTCAAGCCAGCTTTTCCTGCAATTCACCAAGTCAGACCCCTAACACTTTCTTGGCCGTTGAAAAGAGTGAATTGGCCGGGAAATGGCTTGAAGAGAACAAGAATGAATAGCGATTCTGTTGCATGGTAGCCAATACTCAGGCTCGTAGTCGAGCTTGTTGAAAGCTTTGGATGCTATTGCAACTGATTTGACGCAGGACGTCCTCGATCATGGTCGTGAATCAGACATGATACCTTGCTTGACCTGGATTGTCAACTGTGTGATCAATGTTCAGCTTGAGCGCTGATAGGTGAAGCTTCTGCTCTTCGCGCACTGCAATCCTTCGGCTCTGTAACCACCGTAACAGCCACTCATTTTGCTAGCTTGCCTCTGTTTCATTGGAAATATTGCCATGAGATGAAGTCTACAATTGTAGTCTCTTAGAGAGATTTCCTCGGTCAATGGAGAGGTAGCTGGTTTGAATAGCATACAGATTCTTGTACGTATATCCATCAACACTCTTGATCATATCTATCCAAGCAATTTTGCAGCACGATGTTTTGGAGATGAAATTTTACTGTCAGAAAGTCAACCTCTTCCTCAATGTTACCAACGCCCAACATATTCTCCAAAGCCTGCCTCACTCCATCTCTTCTGGGGTACCAATAGCTATCTACCTTGAATCTCTCCGTCCGCTCGCCATATTTCAAGCAGACGATGACACTCTGGAAGTCGATGGATCGTTTTGATAGACAGAAGAAACTGGTTTTGTGGCACTTTTGAAGTCACTGGCGCAGGCCTCAAAGTTGATCCGGCAGACCTTCCGCGAGATGTCTGGTGGTTCAATTAGTCGACAGAATAATGCCTTGCCCTCGTATATCTGATTTCCATGTTAGATGGGGCTGTGGTGGTGGTAGAGAACCTCTTTCGGATTCATAGTAATCTCTATGTCATTGAGAGGTCTGAGTGCCAATTTTGAGCTTCGGGACCAGGGGCATGGCTGCATCATATCAAACCAGAATTCACAATGCTTGTAGAAGTATTCCTCGGCTTCGTCGCGCAAAGTCTTGGAGACTGGAATATTCGACGGTGTACTTTTTGTGATCGGCGTCCTCGGCAGCATACCATACGAAGCTTAACTTAGAGTAATCTTGTTCGTGTCGCTTCTGATAGCTCAGACTGGCTTGGCTTTGAGGCTTGAAAGCTTGTGCGAGCATCGTACGCCTCATTGATTCCGCTCGTCTCCTATCGGTCGCATGTCGCAATCACAAACGGGATTCAACAGTATCCAAGAGATATCTCTGAGTGGTCCACTATCCCCTTATGAGTAGTAATCGACTGCTCTCTGGAATAGACTCATGATGGCCGGCAGTGTAGCTCTTCGCGCTTCCAAGAGAAATTTGAAACATGTCTCATCTACAACTTTTCTTGAAGAACCATTTTATAACTCTTATTGTGAGATCACAAGCCTTAACAATAGAGAACTCTTAGTTCATCAAATGTCTTAGCCTGTGAGATTCTGACGGTGGTGTTACTAGATGCACAGCACCAATTCCGGTCACCAAAATAGTACTGGAGGAGGCCTCCTTTTTATCGGACTTTCGATGTTCTTTCAGCGATGATCAGACTATCTCTAGAATCATGTCATATGCCTGGAGGTGTTGGAACAAGCTTGTATTTAGATTAGAAGTGGTCATACTTGATAGGAGCACATCTATTGTGCCTTGTTCAACAACAAGCAATGGTACTATTGATGCAAGATACGGCAAGCTAGGATATTAGCCACGCCATATCACTACTACAGCGCTCTAATATAATTCTGGCACTCCTTCATCCTCAATCGATGGCCAGAGTCCCTCCGCTCACAGTGCTGAATTATCCTTCCTATCACTCCAAGACCAGAGGCAATCCCGGGTATTCTGACAGACTGAGGATTCGTCTGCACCGATTCCTCCTAGCTTGCCCAAGTGCTCTTGAGGGTGAAAGCTTATGTAGCAGAGACGTTCTGCCACCACTTGAAGACCGCCAGGACCCAAGGTAGGTTCCAAAATGTAGCGAAGTGCCGTGACTACCTCATCTTCCGGCACAGAGACCCAGTCTGACAGTCGTCCTTCTCGGATTTCAGAGACAGGCGTCGAACGACCCCCATCACCGCCATCCCTGTCAAAACCCAAACTGAAGTAGTCATCACGTAGGCTGTGGCCCTCCACTTCCACAATGACCGTTTTGAACATAGTCAATGCTTGAATGTCGTCCAGTACCGCTTGCTTCAGCCGATATTTTCCCATCCATTTGCCGATCTTGAGGAAGACGTGGCAAGCGTCCTTGGCACCGCCGGAGCTGCAGATGCTAGCGAAAGATGCTCGTGTTGCGGCGCCGAGGTAGAGGGTTGTGCCGACGAATCCTTCTGGATACCTAAAGGCTTCGATGTGGAGGTTGATTGTCTTGAGGAAAACTGCTGCTGGATGCGACGGTGAAAGTCGAAGATGTCTCCTTCCGAGACTCTCGGTGTGGAAATTGAAGATGTGCTTTCCATAGAAGACTTCTAGGGCTTCTTCGCTGACAGCTTTTGACACGCGCAGTATGGCCAAACCGGCGGCCCTGGTAGTCTTGGAGTAGGAGAAGCCTTTCTCTGGAGCGGGGATGTGGTGATATGGGCCAGAGAACAGAAGGCCGTAGACCTCGATTCTGATCTCAAGTGGAATGCGTGACAAGGCCCCCATAGGTTGGCGCTTCGCCATATTGTTCATGTGAGTTTATGATCGGTGTCGACAGAGGATCGAGGTATCACAGCTATGTTGGGGATTGGCGCGGAGGAGGACTTTGATATGGCGGGAGAAAAGGACCCGAGGTCGTTACCAAGTATGGACCGAGGATGTGGCGGTGTGTGTTGAAATTCGATGAGGAACAGCCAATATAAAGTGAATGTCGTAAATGCCAGTGAACATCGCAACTGCCAAAGACTCCAAGAATGTCGTAAGAAGTTGTTAGGGAGAGGAGTTTTAAGGAATAGATGCAATGTCAGACCGCGTCTGACCGACCCTCTATCACTTCCTAGTGATCACGACAGATTTATGCAACACCTTCTCTCTCTAAATGACCAGGTGTTGACTAACAAGCCTTTTCAGTCTTATCAGCACTTACGGTCGCTTGATGGAAATTGGAAAAGTGGCGCTAGATGATGAAGGGTTGACGATATTTATGGTTGTTTCTTACACATTGCTTGCGACGTCGGCTTCTAGATTGGTACAAACATCACTGCAACCCAAGAACAGTTTCAATGTCCAGTTCTTATCACGCTTTTTACCGCGCCGCTTGCGTCGGCGGGGCCTAAAAGGCGAGAAATGCGGATCCGCGATCCGACATGGGACTGGATTTCGCTTCGCTTGTGTAGACTTGGTAAAGCCTCTGCACTCACAAGTTTAGACGCGAGGAGGACGTTAAGTCAATGGAAAGCTGGCGGGTCGCATGTTGCATCGCACTGGTGTTTCGGATGGTCGTAAGTCGAGATTGGCTCTCTCCGCAAGTTGATATCGAGGTGCCGCGCCCCTTTTGCGTAATCTGCGGTCAGAGCATGGTCATATGTCATATCCATAAAGTCGAAAGGAAGTGTGAAGAAGTTTGATTCTTTGCCATTTGGGGGTAAGAACCCGAAGTACTGTTGTATCGAGTGACAAATCTGTGATTTGATCTCCTAGATTGCTTGCGATGGCATAGGGTTTGGACATAGTGGGCACCATGGTTGGGGTTTGAATTAAATATGATGGGGCTTCCAGTCTATGTTCTTCTGTGTGGTTTCCTTCCTCATTCAGATGCATCTTGACTCATGTGTTACCGAGCTTCTCGGCTCGCACAACTGTGAACACCCATGATGAGTGCTAGAGGTGGGGGTACGCCCTGCGCCAACGACCTCTTCCAATGCCTGCCCGTGCCCCAAAGCTAGTTGCCGGCTCTGCTAGCAGAACACGCCCCTGCATTCGCGTACCTCGAATGCCAGGCTCTGTATTACCAGATTCCTGCTCAGCACGGGTGTTCCAAACGTAGATTCCAGCTTCTCCATGAAATACTCGCGCGGCTCTTTGTTTTGTATTTTCCACCTACCACTGTAGATTCGTGGTTGAGTGGAGTACTTCAAAGTCAAGGTACGGAAACCTTTGATCGATTTGATATCGTCAATCAAACGATCAATTGTTGCAAGATTGCAATCGATATCAGGCACTAGTCGGATGGTGCATGATTGCCTTCGACTCAATGGGTCTGAAAGGTCGGAGAGGATGCCGCAGGTGTGACAATTCGAGTCAGGACGATCGTCACAAAGGCGAGACCATGCACACCAGCACTGGTCGAGGCTACTACGGTCCCCAAGCCGCCAGCGTAACTCAACTTTCTGGATCCGACTATCAATCGTCGGTGGCAGAGCAAGTGCATCTCCTGTCGAACCTCCAATTGGGAATCGAAAGGTAGCATCGTTGTATAGAATTTCGGATGCTTCGTTGTAGACAGTACGACAAGTGAGAATGATGTTCAGACGACGGGGATGATTGTATGCGCGCCTCATTGTTGCGCGTCTGGCTGGCACATATGGAGTGTAAATAGAGATCAGAAGGTGACTATAGATCATGTCGCGTAACTCTCTCGGGAGCTGGAGGAACGCTCGAGGGGCTATGTGAGAAATATGCGGTCGTTCAGAACGGTGTGGCGATTGCTGATTAGCCATTGCTATGGGCGTTGCGTCAAGCGTGTTCAGAGGCGGAAGAGCTGATCAGCGAGGAGGATAGTATATTGAAAACGTACAATCTATGGGAGTAGAGCTGACTCCTCCTTTATGGCGAAATCTCAGTAAAGTTTAGAGTGTAGAGTGTAATCTATTTATGGCTTCCGGCGTGCTCCGTGGGCAACAGCCACACCCAGCACCGGCTCATACCTCACCCACATAATGCTTGACCTCAGTTTCCCTTCTCTCCACCCCTTTCAACTCAAACTCTTTTATATAATCAATGGGGTGAAATACCATGCGATGTCCCATCGGCAACTCCTCCAGAGATAGGGGACCCAACACAGACTCGAGTTCTTTCTCCAGCCATTGTGGCCACTCCAAAGCATGAATAATACCGCAGCAGCCGCAGTACTGCGTCATACTCATCGTGAGTACCTTGAACGCATTGAGGTACTTTAGGCCTTCCGCTAGTATGCCAAATGGTGCGTACCCATTTCTCTTGTCGTGAATTGCGACGTGGCATCTGTTCCTGACAATCTCTGATCCTAGCCAGGAGAAGTGCTCTAGGAAGTACGCCTCCGGGCCCGGGCTACCCCGATATACATCACATTCAGCGCAACAGCGCCTGTATTCATGTTGTAATTTCCATTCTATTTCGACATTTTGCAGTCTGTCCACGAGACCTTTGTCGGGGGATGGGAGCGGAGGAAGGTGTGACGGATCTATTCTTAATCGGAATGTTCGGGTCTTGTAGAGCGTCTCTAACGCCTCTTCGTAGGTTCTTCGAGAGACGAGGAGGATGTTGAGGTCGTAGGGCTGGCTTTTATCATCCAGCGGTCTCATGTTGTATGTCGTGGCCAGATGAGAATCGTAGATGACATCACGCAGCTCTCTTGGGAGATCGAAGAAATCTCGTCGAGGCCTGCTGTTTGCTAGCTTGGAGGGTATCATAGCTGTGGTGCCTTGTGCGATGTCATTGTCTGCCATTTTGTCAAGACTGGAAGCAACCTCAGATTAACGAAGAACGATTTTGAGGAATGACGAATGGTCCAAACCTGCGATGATCGGTGAAGAATCTAAAATAAGCCGGAGGCTGCCGACTTTCTTCAAGTACAATCTTTGCTGATTTCTCCACCAACCCACCACTCAAAGGTGCCTGCAATGGGCCCTTCCATTCCCCTCCATGTCTCCCGGTAGGCGCGAGGCTTGAACACTAATAGACTGAGTCTCCCAAACTCCGTTAGCGCCGCAGCGCCAAAATAATCCTCTAGTTCCTTCCCCAGGTACTCATAAACGAATATCTGGGAGTCATGATCTATTCGTGGATCCTGCAAGGGGTATACACGGAAGTGTACAAAGCAGAAGAACCAGTCGAATTTACGAACATCCGGATGGAAAATCCAAAGGTCGGAAAGCCGTCGGACCGATTGGGCATCTTACGAGTCTCGCGACAAGCTCACACAGAAACAGTTGCAATCCTGTACCCCGAAAATCAATCTTGTTTCTGTATGGACCGCCGCATACCGAATTCGCCGTTGCAATACAAGAGGACCGCTAGCTCCATTCAGCATGTAGCGATTAGCACTGAGTTTCGATGCCATTTCAAGCAAAGGAGGAGTTGCCATGTCATGATAAGAGGTTACTTGGGGTCCAGTACAGGATACCCAAGCTCAATTCTAGCCCTTGAAAGACTCCTGTCAATGTTCCAGGCCCTGACCATAGGCTTGTTTGCCGCGCCTCACGGCATATCTAGCTTCAGGGATCTGTCAGAGATCTAGCCTTCCGAGGTGATGCATGAAATAGTGCGAGGCCAAGCCTTATGCGCGAATTGAGACACATCAAGCAAGAGGAAGGTGAGGAATTCGAGAAACCAATAATGGTATCCTCTCCAATTACATATCTCGAAATCGTGAACGGTGCATTGGCCACCTTCTTTGCCAGGTCTATCCCTTTTAACAGGAGGAACTTGGGGTCTTTCTGACTCAACGATGGCGTACAAATCTTCATGCATCTCCCGCAAGAGTGGGAGACAGCATATGCAGAGTTGTTTCAGCGTGGCACTGGTGGCATCGACGTCAACAGATTCCAAAAATGAGATGGAAAATTACTTTTGGGGCGGTATTAGGCGATCTTCTCAAGCTAGCCGCTTTAGGCTTGTAAGCCCTCCAAGCGCCAAGGCCTAGACTGTGCCTCCAAAGCTGTTACAAACTGTCTCAAGACATCATCTCCTATTCGACAATGCTCACGGAACGATATCCAAGCAAATGAGAGGATAGAGCAGAAGAAAGTTAACGCGTTTGCCTTAGGGCGACGCAGATTTAGCAACGAAAGAAGATGGATACTCTCCCTGAGCCACCAGGTTTTATACTGTTCCAAAAACACTCACAGTCTTTCCTGTCTCAGTACAAACCGTTGAATATGCGTGATGTTTCGTTGAGCTCTATCAGATTTGCTCCTGGCTACTACTTATTGTCTCATTCGCCTCGCGCTATTGCCTCTACCCTTCCAAGTCCGACGCCATGAACAGCCCCCTCTTCCTGCTCCTCCCAACGCTCCTTACGCTCTTGCCCCACTCCTTTGCAGCAGCCGGCATTGACGGACATATCTTAGACAAAGCATTCGCAGATCCATGCGTAATCGACACCGACAATGGCCAGTACTACGCCTTCCCCACAAACCACTACAATGACGAAAACGAGGACAATGTTCCTGTGGCGAAGTCAGATGGCCTGAGAGGCACTTGGACAGACATCGATAATTTTGATCCATTACCAAATACTCGCAATTGGGTGGATAAGCCGGACGGGCATGTTTGGGATCCTGATGTCAACCAATCGGTAGCGTCCCCTTCCCATTTTTAAGGGTGATCCAAGCTGACTGGGACCCAAGGCCGATGGCTCCTTCATAATGTACTTCTCTGCCGTCGCCGCCGCGACAGCCTCGACTGGGAAACATTGCTTCGGCGCCGCTACCTCTCCCAATGGGACAGGCCCCTAAAGGCCCAAGATACACTTATGATCTTGCCACCAGGTGGCCATGGCTCCGGTACCGTTGGAGCTGATGGCTTCGTGCAGGGAAATGACCGCTTCATTGTCTTCAAAAATAGCATTGCCGTCGCTCCTGAACAAACAGCACATATTGCTCTTCAAAAAGTGGAGGCGAATGGATACACGACGATTGGAGACTGTGAAGAGATGGTGCACAGCTTCCCGAATGGTGACAATGACACGGAGGGTCCCGCGGTGGTGGCCAATCCATCGAATAATGGCTTTGTGGTTTTCTTCGTTGTAGGTTTCTACAAGAATACGGACTACAGAAACGATTATGCCACGGCAGACCAGATCACTGGACCATATCAAAGACAGGGTATGTTATTGAAGACGGGGACATACCAAGGGGTCAATATCAAAGCGCCTGGAGGGCCTGACTTTATGGGGACTAGTGCGAGGGAGATAATTTCTATGGGGGATAAGGATAGCAGCTATGAGCTTCGGGAAATGTATACGGCACAATTAACGTACGATGGACACAGTGCTTCTTTGGCTACGGAATAAAGGATACACGGGCATGGGACGTCTATCCGGTTCCATACGACCATTGTCAGGTTTAATTCCTAATGCCGCTGGAGCATGAGTTAAGACTTCAGGAGGGCTACATTGCGTAAAGATTTGGGAATGAAGCCTCAGAGGTTCTACTTACTTCCGGCTGTGAAAACTCCAACGAGAGGCTCTTACATTAGAAAAGTCGCGGCTACCCTTTCAATCTCCCTCTGTCATATCTCCAGTGAACACCAAAATGGGCAACCGAGCGTCAGACTCAAAACGTGTGCGGCTGCATCAGCAGCATGCTGTTAGTCCATTTTGTTCACGCTTCCAAGAGAAGTTCGAGACACGATATACGACACTCTCCTGACGGCCAGATATACTACCGACGACGATTCAAAAGGAAGTGGCCATCTTGATATCCTCTAGACGAACCGAACGATGTTCGCCGAGGCCTCTGAAATTCTCTATAAGAAAAGACGTTTTCGCTTCTGTAGTGGGGAGTTTGCCCCCTTCAACAACTCGAGCAGTACCCACCAAAGGGCTGTCGATGCGGTTCGAAATGTGGAAATACGTTACGGTTTCAGGAGTTCACGACATGACTAACAGGCAATAGAATCTCTCGATCTCAGCATCCTGGAAATGTTTTCAAGCTCTACTATCTCGCGGAAATCAATCCAGATCAATGTCTATTGTAGGTTGGAACTCAACAGAGCCGACTTCGATGCCCTCGTCCCCATGTTGAGAAGTTTGAAGACGTTCAAATCAGTTGTCCTGCTTGTAGAACACTACTACTTTGAGAGTGAGGTCAGACAACAGACTTATGACACCCTAAAGACTAAGCTAGAGCCTGTCCTAGGTAAAGCGAAACGGATTTTCGAGAAGGATGAGGATGAAGATGAGGTTCATAATAAGAATGAGAATTATCTTCGCGTGGAACTCTGGCCCATTGAGGCCGCCAAAGGCTAAATTTTTGGGGTTGGAGCAGCCTGCCATAGTCTCTATTAAAGCTAAAAAGACCACACAAAGCCGAGTTTAACATCGGAGTACTATTCAAGCAAATTTTAGCCACTTCTCGGGTGAAGATATTCACTGCTCGTTTTCTGCAAGAACGCTCCAGTCTCTTGTCCTACAACTCTGCTCGTTCTCTAAATTCCCCAAGCTTGATCATTCGACTGCTTGTCAACAGGTGGACAACGTCTTACATACTTTGTTGCTAGTCCTGCTAGAATGTGAACTTCATATCTGAAGCTTGACGGACAGAACTCAAGACAAAGGTGCTCAGAACCTGGAAGCAGCTTCGCTGGTCCAAGAGCCGGCTCCAAAATCCTCTGGATCTGTTCGTAGCTCGCCAAAACAAAGCTACGTGCCAGGTTCTCAGACCCATTGAGCTTGCAACGTCATGTGACAAAGAGGCCACCCACATCGTTCAGCATCGGACTATCGTGCGCAGCATGCGTTGGTATGATGATCAAGTTTTTAGCGAACATTCGTCTCTGGTGTTGGCAGCCGGAAATGTAGCCTAAGTCAATGACCATTTTCTATCCAGCGCCGTGCAAGCCTTTTGCTTGCATGCCCAAATTGGTCCAACTCGATGCACAGTAATTTCAATAAATAGCACAGAATCCGCCCAGTCCATCAGCGGTCCAGAAGATGCCTTTGGCCCTCCCGTTCTTGAGCCGTTAGACCTCATCTTCCTGTGACGACAACCTCTGAAGGCTCGATCACAAGAGCAAGGGGAGATATCAGTGACCGCGTGAGTTACTGTGAAAAGAATTAGAGACGCAGAGATCCATTCGCCTCGCGCAGCCTCCCTATCCCCAGCCCAGGCTACAAAGCGCTCCGAAAAATCCTATATCGGAACCCAGGCCCGTACTTGAAGGAGTGAAGACCCTCCAGAAATCCCCTGAGCTCCAGAATCGCAGTGAACACAGTATCCTCTGCATATTCTCTAGCAGAAGATATATCAATAGTGACCCTCTTGAGTCCATTCAGAGTCGGAAGCAGTACTGGTTGGAAGTGCCTTTACCATTATACTCCCCTTAGCCATACTCTTGGCGAACCTATCACCACCGAAGTTGAGCGTGAGGTGATAAGACCCTCCGAGAATGTCGGGGCCACCGAAGTACTCGATCTTTTCGTCCAAAGTCCAATAGGCGTCATGTAAAGGCTTGGGCTGAATTCCTGCTGATCGAAGGTAGAGGATCAGAGCTAGATGCTGAATCATCTCCGTTGCTTTGCCCTGCTTGGGAATCTTGAAATGATTCCCCCATTCACCAAGGTGTACGCGAAAGACTCTGTTGTCTGCGATGGCTGCGACCGCTCCATGGCGCATCTGCTTTGAGGCGCGTAGGGCATCTGTTTTGTCGGCGACGGCGGCTTTTGCATAGATGATGTTTCGAATCTCGGGTGCGAGGTAGGAGAGGCTTCGTTTTGATAAACATATGTTCAGGTCGCTGTAAGCAATGACGGTGTCCGGGACGTGATTGGTAAGAGCAAGGATGGAGAGATAACTCCGCTTTGATGGGTTTGCAACCCAGCTGTCTTGAGCAATCACAGGTTCAGAGGTATCGTTAGCAACATCAAGGAGAGGGAGCAATTTTCGTGTCGCTACTGGGGACACATGGCTTCCTGAGGCGGTGGCGGCTTCAGAGCTAGGATCAGAAGCCTCAAGGAGACTATGATTAGCCTCAGTCTTGGGACAGGCGTCTGTAAAATGCATAGTTCTTCGTTGAATTTGTTGTGAAAGTTGATGGATTTGTATTCGAAATCAAGTGGAGTACTAAAAGAATCAAGGAGAGGCTGGTGCAGAGAAAGAAAGCAAGAAACGGTGGACATGGAATGCTTGATGCAATAGCCATGACGAGGAAAAGTGTTAAAGTAGAAAATGTTGAAGCAATTTTTCCGTCATGGGATTCGTGCATTACAGTTGATAAATATCAGACATCTGCAAAGATTATTGACTCCGATGTACAAAGCGCTACTTTGTTGCTGTTTGCTATAAAGCGGAAGAATACTTGGACTGTCTGAAAGCAATGAGTAGTTGACCCTAATGTATCTAGCGCACGTCCTCACAATGTAAGTGCGTTGGCCGCAGTTGAGAGTAATAAAACATAATTGGCGACGGGTAAGTGCACCACCGAAGTATTGATAGCCCCAGCATTGGACGGATAGGGTGTATGTCCCTGCTGTGTTCCAGCAAGATTTATCCTTAGATCCAGATGCTGTACATTTCCTGTAGCTTTCGAATGTATAAGGAAACTTGGTGCATCCCAGATCTCGTCGCCAAGCTCGAGCCATATGATTTTCTGCTGTGTGACTACTTCAATTGCCTCATAGTGGACGGCTTTGAAAGCAGAGAGTGCGTTGAGGTCCGCGCTGGAGACGATGTGGGAGTGGACAATGTTGCATATCTCGGCCGGGGGTTCAAACAGGCCATGCTTTGAGGGGGATGGTACGGCGGTCATGCTAAAGGCTTCATGGACTTGAGGGGTGATTAAAGTCAGATCAGATCGTTAGTGTGGAATGTTGCCGAAGCTACTGTGTAGGGGAGGGTCTGGGGAGTGGTATGCTGAGCTAGTGAAGGGGGGTGGGTATTCGTGGTAGGCAACGAGTGTGATGTATTGAGGAAGTGTTGATTGTCAATCGTTCGTCGGTTGTGTAAGTTGTTACAGCATGGGCGGTGAATTTAAGCAATATTGTAAAGTCACTGTTTGCGTTGAGATTAGTCTGCACAATAAGTTTCATAATGAAAGACTCAATCCTCGTATGCAAGGGCTCGCTCTTTGCTGATTGACGGTGTCAGCGGTCTCAAGTAAGAGTCCGCATTCATAGTAAGGCTGTATCTGCCATCAATCAAAGAAGTAGAGACTATGGGCTGATGGAAGACCATGTTGATGAGTGCGATCTTTGGGCCTTCTGGGTGAGAAAGGACGGCAAGATAAGAGATAATTATGAGTGGAAAGGCTTTGCGACACATCATTTACGCTTCCTCGATACTGAAATGCTTCGTTGTTCAGTTTCTAATATACATACACCCACTTCAGCATTAATGATTTTCTTAAGAATTAGTTATTCATCTATGCCTCTCACATTTTGATTGGTAAGGAGTCTCCCACATCTTCCTCCTCGGATAGCACCTCTTCCCCGTTTCCCCATCTTTGCCTTCCTAAGCTGACACGGAGTTGACCCGAGCGCTGAATGTAGAAGGCTGGAATTCGATGAAGTGCAGTCCCGCTCCCTGGAACCTGGAATACGTTGCTGGTCCAAATGCTGGCTCCAACGCCCCAAGTAGCAGCGCGTACGGGAAAAGGCGGGCCTGGACGTCGGTTAAGCTGTGTAGAATCATGACCCTCACCTTCCAAAACCCAGTGAGTCCTCGTAATGCCTGGAAAAGAGCAGGGAATTCGGGAATGAAAGGTCCAAAGCCATCGTAATGACCACGGTAGTCAAGAGCAACGTGGCAGAATTGTCTGGCGATGGAGGAGCCCCCGAAATACTGGACGATGTTGGAATCGATGGATTGGCGATTGGGTCCCAGGTTGATCATTAGGACTAGATTCTGCACCATTGCTGTGGCCACTTGACCCAGTGGTGCCGGAGTAGAGGTGTATGGATATGCGATGCGTAGACGGAAGAATTTGTAGGGTGCTATGAAAGGAGCAATCTATGGGAGAATTCAGGATCAGCATTACTACTCTAGGATACGAAAGAGTCTTGAGGCATGTATGGGAAGTCATTGGTGAGCTGGTATTCCTAATATATGTCTTATGGCTCCTGGCGAGATACAATGTGGCAGATTCTACTCAAGAAACAGCCTTACGTCGTCATGGATAGTGTTGGTGACTTGGCTGAGATTGAAGTCTGCGGAAATTGGGAGTCAGTTCTAGTGTCTTTAAAATGATCTCGAGTGGGAAGAGCTATTCGGACAACTCCAAGAGGTCACATACCACCGTTTGCGAGAGCTTGGTCGTACACCATGGTGCGTATCTCTGCGGGGAGCTTGAAGGCGTGCCTAATTCTGTCAGAAGCCATGGCAATGGGATTGGCGTTTGGTTCCTCGCAATTCGTGGCAAGGAAAACGAGGATTGATTGTGGAGGTGCAAGAAAACTTACAGTAGCGCAAATTTATTTTTCCGGCACTAGGCGCAGAACATCTACAATTTCAAATTCTCTCAAAAGTCCTGTTTCCATTCTTCTTTCCTTGGAACTCCAAATTCTTGCGGTCCTCCACATCAACCGTTCCCAAGCTGCACAACAAGACTCTGTTCACGCCTATAGTCAATCAGCCATATTACAGATAGAATTTCGCAGCCTCATCATGAAAATCCCAGGGTCAAGTGCTGCCTCCAAGCGGGGTTGCATTTTCCCATAGTCGCTGATAGGGTAGCTATCTTCAAGGACTCCACTGCGAAACCAGGCGGGTAGAAGACAATCGCATGCGAGACGTGCGATTTATGTTCGACATGCATGCCTAGGATCATCAATGAAGGTGGAAAGCCATAGATGCAGATGGAAAGTTCTTCGTGGTAGATTGCGGGGGAAAACGCTCTAGGCAGGGGACATATATTAAGCCTGTAGATCCTCATTGTTTGCAAACGAACGGAATGCAACCCGTCTCGGGTGTTCCTTCACCAGACCAACTTGTCGGGTTCCCAGGTTGATCTTCGCTTCTTTTCGACAGGAGACCTCCGCTTTTCAACACAACTCCCAACAAGCAAGAAGTCTTGTTCCCTAAGCTTGATCTAAATCGCGTCGTTAGTCATCAAGGACTTGCCTGAGAATGTCTGACGTATCTGCAACGTCCAAAGCTCTGTCAGGCGCCGCACTCGTCACAATACCCCGCGAGCTACGAGATCAAATCTACTTCGAACTGTTTTCCAAGACATACACAGTCCTTCCAATAGATCACTGTGATCGCATGGCCTATTGGGCATTCATCAGTATGTATTCCGGCACCTGGCTTGTTGCCCAGTGGTCCATTCATTTGCCATCTACTCAATGTTGAGATCCAGAAATCGCATCTGGAGGATGACATTGCTGATGTGTAAATGTTATATAGGAAAACCTTGTGTCCCCGCCGACCTGAACATCCTTCAGGTATCAAAGCTCATCAAAACAGAAGCAGAAGAAATCTTATACCGCAAGGCCACCTTTCGCTTTGAAGTCACTTACGAGGACGCATGGCTGGGAGACGAGGCATTCTTTGCTGCGGCGCCGAGCCAGGAAGAGGTGGACCGAATGAGGAACATTGAGATTGTTCTATGGGGATATTTCTGGAGGAATTGTGGTCCAGCGTCGGCGCAGCGCGCAATGCAGGAGAAAATGATACAGGATATCGTCATTGGCAAGTTTGCCGGCAAGGATGGCATGGTTCGAGACACTTGCTGCGTAAAAATAGAGGGATGCAATGACAAGGAGGATCTCAGCATCATTCAGACAGGAATCTTCCAGGAGTTGAAGAAATTCGTCGGATTCAAGACCATAACGCTAGAAGTCACTTCCCACGTCGCACATCAGACAGAATTGATAGAAATCGTGCAGGAAGCTGCAGCTCTCAACCCGACTTTCCCTAGAGCGGTCCTCGATGACCTGATTGTGGAATGTTCCGAAGGTCAGCTTGCGCCGATTCCCTCGGCAAAATTGCGTCACATATCCGAGGAATTCCCTTACGAATTCCCGGACGATATGGCGGTCATTCTCTCCACGATCAAGCGGGAGCTGGAGCCATACCTGGGTCCAGGCACTGAAGGAGATGTACCTGGGGCAGTCAATGTTTTCTATTCGAGATATGTCCGGTTCCAGCCGCAAATATTCTGCAGCAAAACGCTTGCAGCTAAGGCAGAAGAATTGGAGATGGAGTCCAATACTGTGGGGAGCAAGACGAATTTCTGAAAAGATCGAGTCAAGGGAAACTGCCAGGAGTGATGAAACTGGACAAGCAATCGGTACCGCTGGTAGATACAATGCAAGTCCGTGAACACACTTTTCCAACCAAAAATCTTTTCTTCATACAACCACATTCTTGCAAGCATGGCATCTCAAGGTCGGCGTTGCGGGCCAGTTGGACTTTTTCTCTCAGCTCAAGTAATTGGATATGAGCCTGAGCGAAATGGCTATCAACATTTTCAGATTCATTTCGTGTATTCGCTTCTAGTTTATTAGCATGCCCGTGCGGCGCTCGCTTCGTTGACGGCTCCTGTGGATGGCCTTCATATCGCTGGGTCAGCAACCCTATCGCTAGGTACTTCGGAGGTTCTGGGGTCGGTTGACCTGTACAAGATTTGCATCATAGAGGACCTTGTCGTGGCTGGTAGATAGTAGTGGAGGGTTGTCTGTCCAGCGCTTGCTGAGCAAAAGGCTTGCTTGCAATTCGATCCTCAGCCATAATCATTAGCTTTAATTTAATACGAAAATCTTTCGACACACTCTAATACGCGAGACCATACAGTAGGGGTATTTCGGACTGTTCTATGGTAACTGAGTGAAGCATTGCATTGCCGTACCTCAGCTTCGATGGCATGACGCTTGAATCGAATGAAGTCTTGATTTCTTGAGTACGAGGAAGTGCTAAAAGCGAGCGCTTAGACGTGTCATTGAGACACCATGCAAAAATAAAATTAAAGACGACGATTTGGGGATGTGCGATAAACCCAAGGAAGGCTAGGACTGCATTGTTCAAATAGAATGATAAAGAATAAGCCGGAAGCTCCTACAACGTTGAAATAAGGTCCGGGATCTAGAGATAGTACCCGTTCTCTAACCGGAATAGGCACTTTTGCATCTCCATGGTCAGCTTGTCCAAATTCCATTCTACTCTTTTCATTTGGTCATCACGTCTGAGACTCAGCATATAATGTTTTTGCTGTCATTATTCTTGGTATAAAAGACAATGGACTGGGTTAGAACCGGGCGCATAAATGCTGAACCGTGCTTCAACTTTATTTTCTACAAGTTAAAAGCCTTTTCGTATCGCATTCACGCCGAAAGTCTACATGTCCAAAATCTTTCTCTGGCATACCATCCCACTTATAGATAGACCCTCTCAGATCTAGATGCTCATGTAGCGCCTCGACCTCGATCCCAGAAAGAACCCTCTTAGACCAAGCATGCACTGGTTGGGTGGAGTCTAAATCTATGCTCACAGAAACCCAAGGCCGTAAACTTAGAGACAAAAAAGAAATGGTCCACTCAAAGAGATAGTCTTGGTTCCTCCTTGGCTACAGTACATCAGCGAAGTATCTAAGTCGCTCCTCCTGAAGTTTATCCGCTCTGATGAACACATCCAAAGCACAAGGACAAAGGGGCTACAAACGGATCGGAGCTGAACGTCCTTCTCGTTGAAAGCTTATGGAAGCGCTTTTTGAAAATGTGTACAGTGCATTCCGGGGGGACGAAATTCTTTGAAAGGCAACTCATACATCATGCAACTGGTCAGGATTCACTCTCAAGAGTCTGTCAGCTCAGCTCCCCGAAACATTCAAAGCGATCAGTGGTGTTGCGAGTTGAGTCCTTGAAAGTCATGGACTTGTCTTCTTAGTTTTGGCGGAGGCGTTTGGATCTGACAGAGGGATTAGTGATGACGGAAATAGCGGCAAGTCCATAATAAAGAAGAATGTGCGCGTTACTTCGAATTTCCTACATGAAATGATCTGGCGATGGCTATGAATGAGAGGGCTACAAGATATAGGATGGGCTTAGGTAGGCTGAGGGGAGTCACAAGGCCGGTGGAGCATGGAGCGGGTTGCTGTAAATGCTGGGTATAGTAGTTGAGCGCACGAAAGGTGATGGAGACGATCCGCATTTGTGCTGAAATTCTGTAAGATAGAGGGATAACCCATTACATAAAACTCAGCCTGCATCAAACCACTCTGTGACTTGGATGTCCCATTTGATTTCCCGCGCACACGGCTTAGGACTTTGTGAAACCCAACGTCTTCTAGTAGACCCCTGATCTCAATCCCCTTTGAGCCTGGAACACCCGATCATCCGCTCCTGCATACGCTTCCAGTCTCCCAGTCGTGGACTTCAAGCTCCTCAACGAAAAATATCGCATCCGAACCACAATATTAAAGATTGACCCCGAAATACGCCGCCAAAACTTCGTATCCTCTTTCGCACCACCTCTCCTCTCCTTGATCGCCCTATTAGATTCACAGCGCGTCTGGCATCCCAAGCTTCTAAGGACCTCCTCCTTACACCGGTGATCCTCCGTTCTACAGTTCCACGGCTTACTACGACCCTAGACCTTATCGTGGTCTTCTGACACGCAGGCTTTAGGACGATCAGAACTGTGACAGCTTGCCTACGACAGAGGATAATACATAGGAGTGACATACTGCTTTGTTCTCAAAGATCGCGTCTCATCACTAGTTGCGACTACTTTTGGTAGACAGAAGCATATCGATACAGCGGGCTCTACAGACACAGCAAACACTTCCGCGGTTTCATACACAGTCTCAATGCGCAAGTCATGAGTCTTTCACACCCTACTACTCGATCTTGATCAATGCTCCAACGACAAACCATGATCTCAATGCCGTGAGTATCCATTCAATCCTGGATTTTCTAGCCGAAGCTCACCACATACCTCTCATTCAAGATCTATGTATGTCAAGATACCCCGAAGTGGACCCTCGAATTAGGGAAAAAAGAAGATGGAGAAGAACATCGAGCCACCAGAAGTGCTTCCTTTGCCTTCAGAGCTACGCAATCAGGTGTACCGCCTACTTCTCAGCAGCGCCTATCGACTGCCTCCCTCCAATACTACAACTACGCCCACCACAAGCAAGGCCGACCTTGCTATTCTTCGAGTCTCAAAGACCACACACGAGGAAGCTATGAGTGTCCTGTATTCGGAGAGCACTTTCAAATTCGGAATTGATAGCAAAGATACCAGTGAACCTACAACGCTTTTACCAAAGCCAGCAGATATGATACAGAAAGTCGTGGTGGAGATCTCAGCGAGCTTCAAAGAGCTTGAAGAGGAGGGCATGCGACAAATGATCCGCTCCACTATCGGCGTTTTTCGTGGCGTGGACAGGAAGCGAGAGTCCATGCTTGTGAAGATTGATGCTGCCCACACAGTGTTGTTTGGCAATCCTCCCGAATATCTGTTCAAGGTGCTAGGGAACCTACTGGGCTTCCGGGTCCTAGTTGTCGAGCTCTCACTCTCGCCACTGACAAACGCGCCTATTCTACCACTGGAGTGTACAAAGAGTAATGGTGAGATGGTTGTTAGGTCTATACACAGCATTGTTGGGAATCGGTGCGGACTAGCGGAGGTGCGCAATGCAGAGTGTAATGAAGACTTCAGCTACGCCCAATCGCTTGAGTTCCGCCCGCTTGAGCGCGCAGCTGACAATCTCATGATGAAAGCAATGGGCTTGAAGGAGCTCGCGAAAGACACAATCAGGAGAGCGGAAGAGATGGAACGGGATGCGAAGATGCTGAAGGCGCTGGTATGAAATTGCACCGGTGGAATGTCCGCCCCTCTGTGCTGAAATGGACTTATGTAGCAGGGGTCAATTCGCTCATCAGTGACGCCTTTAATCCTCATCGTCAATGATTATGCAATAGTTGCAGTATGAAGGAACGGACCTACTAAGGTCAGGTAGCATCTGGACCGTGTACAGTATCACCACAGTCCAGAAGCCCTCCTCGCCAGGAGATCGCTTAGCGCTGTCTTCGATGGGCAGTACTCAACCACAAGATCTCGCGCAGTCTTTCCAAGGTGATTTCTGGCCATTGGGTCGGCACCATAATCAAGTAAGATCTTGGCAGTGTCATAGAAACCTTTCATGGCAGCAAAGTGTAGCGCCGTCTTGCATTTCCTTTGTTCCCATACTGTAGTAAACTCAACGGTAAATCGCGCATGAACATCTGCTCGCCGTTTCAACAGAAGTTCAACAATCGCCGCGTTTTCAGTATCTACGTCACAAGCGTGATGCAAAGGTCGCATCCCGAGCGGACACGTCGCTTCGATCTTTGCGCGTCGATCTAGGAGCATTTCGACAACTGCTATGCGGCCGTTCTTGATAGCCATGATGAGCGGTGTCCCCAACAACCCATGCGAAGCCTCTATATCTGCACGATGTTCGAGTAGAACCTTGATAACCTCGGTATGACCTTTAGAAGCTGCGAGTCCAATTGGAGATTGACCGTTTATCAATTTTTGATGCACATCGACTCGGTATTGTAGAAGCACCCGTACTGTTTTGGCATGGCCATTGATAACAGCTTTTATCAGTGGTGAAGTACTCGCACGGTAAAGTCCAGTGTGCAGGTTCGCTTTGTGAGAGGCTAGAGCCTCAACGATTGTCGATCGACCCCAACGTGCAGCCAAGAACAGTGGTGTCGAACCGTCGTCGGCCCTAGCCTCTAGCTTTGCTCCATGCCGGACTAGAGGATCTATCAACGATTTCTTCGTACACTTGTGCAAAGGCGTTTGCCCGCTCTTGTTACAGGCGTTTGGATTTGCCCCGGCTTTCAGAAGACATTCCACTGCTTCAACACATCCAGATTCAACGGCTATATGAAGTGTTGTCAGACCGTCTTTTTTGGATTTGATCTCAATGTATGCTCCACTTTCAAGAATCGCCACTAGCACGGCCGGCTTGTTTTCTTTTGCGGCAAAATGGAGCGGCCTCCATCCATCGACACAAGGGGAATTTATGTTCTTCTGATCATGTGCGAGAAGCACTTTCACCATCTCGCGTAGCGATTGTACAATTGCAAGCATCAAAGGTGTCTGTTTGCTAGAGTTCTTTGCATCGAGTGCAGCACCATGTACCAGTAACAAGGCTACGTTGCCGGATCGCTGTTCCTGCACGGCTACATGCAACAGAGTGCTATCTGACGAGTCTCGGAGATTCACATTTGCACCCCGCCTGAGGAACAGTGCAAGAAACTCGGGGTTTTCGCACTTCACAGCCTCAAGTAAAGCATTGTTGGTGGCCATATTGACGGCCATCTTAGTCTCGGCTTCAAGAAGGTTGCGCACAGTCGGAATAGAGCCTCCTGAGATGGCAAGCTCCAATGCAGTCTTTTTTGAAGCGTTCTTCGCTTTCAAGGAGCATCCCTTTTCCAGAAGTGGACCTATAGCTGCAGCGTGTCCAATCTTAGCAGCCAGGTGAAGAGCGGTATTCTTATTGTCGTCGACTCCTGTAGCGACAGCTCCGTGCTGCAAAAGTAACCGCAAAGCATCTATTTGCTTATGGGAAACAGCAATAAAGAGAGGAGACGGTAGCTGCGGGGACGGGTTCAGGGCAGCGCCCGCTTCTAGCAAACTTTTCATGATCTCGGTGGACCCTTGTCGAGCTGCAATGTGTAAGGGATAGTCTCCATCCTTGTCTGCCATATTCGGTTCAGCTCGGTATTGAAGGAGAACTTCCACCACCGTCAACCTTTGTTCAAATACGGCGAGATGCAGTGGAGACTTTCCATTGTGGTCCAAGGTCTTCAAGTCTGCCTTTTTCTTCAAGAGATGTTTGACGATGCCGAAATGTCCATGGCCACAGGCTCCGTGAAGAGCGGTCCATTTGAATTCATTTTCAGCCTCGAGCTTAGCGCCAAACAGAAGCAAAACTCTAACTATGTCTTCATGGCCCTCACGGGCAGCAGCCAACAGAGGCGTATTACCATTCTTGTCCCTTCCGTCCACAGGCGCATCCTTCCGTAAAAGTAGACTCGACATATCGTGGTAACCATTCTTTACCGCGATGTGCAATAGCATCGACAAGGTTCCAGGGGGCTGTCTCGGGTGGCCCTCTTTCAGTAAGAATTGCTCTACATCTGCGACATGATTCTTTTCCACAGCATCTATTAGCTTCTTGTCTTGAGCCGCCGGGTTGATTGGGGCTCTCGGAGCTGGCGGTATGTCTGAAGTAATTGGGGGGTTCGTGGCACGTCCAGAAGCAGCCTGTGGACGCTGGGCAACAAACACGAGAGGCCTATCTGTGCTTTCATGTTGACGAAGGTCCAACGACTCGAACATAAAATTTTGCCTGTTTGATGAGCTGAGCTTTTGGGATTCCAATAGCTAGGCTCGAGTCGAAGATGACTACTGGTCGATACGGCAAAACTTCTCGATAACCCTCTGGAACCCGTCGCCTGTTGTCGGCGGCCGGGCCTAAGTGAAAGCTTGGGGCAATACCCGGATTCGCTTCGAAGAATTCATCGAGTGGAATAATGGCTGGAAACGCCATGATGCGATGATCTCGAAACGTTGCACACAGCGTTCAAAGAAATGGGGGCTATAATGTTTGTAGTAATTGCAGGACTGTAACTGGGCCCCAGGCAGACGGATGAGGACCATTTGACCCACCGATATCTCGCTAGATAAGCCAATCAAATGGCTTGACAGATTGGGATGCCAGTTTATTGGAGAAAGCAGGGTGGAGGCTTACATGCATGCATACCGACCATGCAGAATAGCTCCGAACCAGCCCACGCTATGAACGAGTGATCTCGCGGCTGAAAACAGATCATCCGATTTAGCGGAAACTTGTCGATACCGATGGTCTCACAGGTAAGTTAGGATCGTCTAGGGTCGAGTTGTCTAATTAAATTTTCTCAAAGGATTCCTTCCATGAATGCTGATAGTGGTATCAGATGCACAGCCATTCGCTGGCTCACGCAGGGAATGTAGTTTTCGTTTTCGTCTCTGCTTTGGACTTTCGTGGCTGCTACACACGCATAGCCGAGGCCGGAAGGCTTCGCGGCCCCACAACATCATGCATTGAGTCCAGCCCTCGCAAGCACCTTATGCGAGGGTGCAAACGGCAAGATAGGTTCTCCAGGGGGTGGCATAGTGGTGACAGCCTGTCTCGAAGAACAACGGGTATCAATCGTAAGGCTCGGCCCCAGCCAGATCTAAAAGCACTCAGGGGGTTGGCTCGATATTGACGCTGAGCTGGATGCCAGGACAAGTAGGAGTATTGGACGCTAGTGCAGTCGACTTGGGTGTCGAACTCGCTCATCGTGAGTAGTAAATTGGGCATCTAAGCTTAATCGAAAGTTGTCAATTGCTGTAACGGGACTCGACTTGAGCTTCGAACATATATTGTTTAAACCATTCGATCTCTATGCTGCGCGTTCCAGTAGCTCTCGCAAAAACCGAATGTATCGACAGGCAAGATACCTTAGCGGCTGAGCGTGAGGCCTGACTACTGTAATAGTACCGTGTTTCTACCGTTACCCTTATAGTACGTCTCCTATTATTCTAACTGCCTTTAGACAGTCCTATAAAATATATATAACCAAGAATCTTACCGTACTAGAATTCTACACGGCCTAGAATCCTTGCTGAGTCAGTTATATTTTATAAATAGGGTCCGGTTTTAAAATATCCGCCGCGCCCCTCCTAGGTACTATATACCTACCCTACCTACCCTACCTACGTTAGTCGTAATAGTCGCGAGTATTCGTGGTAACTACCCCCGCGAGAAAATCGGCTGAATCGAACGATTCTGGCCCTAGAATTTCGAAAGCGTTGATATATCTCCGTTACTTATATACCCGAGTACTAGGCTTGGTATTTATAATAGTGATTATACGGTACTTAATTATATCCGTAAATCTACCGTTCTAAGCTTTTACGATTACTCTAAATATAACGCTTGTTTATAGGACGGTAATAATAAATTACGTACTAACACTAGTACGTAAGAAACTTAGTACCCGTGATAATATCGAGCGCCTAACCTTTACGGTCCTACAGCGGTACTTCTATTTTCTACGGTACCAGTACCGTTCTAAGCCCACATAGCTTTCCGCTAAGGTAGCATCTCTGAAACTTTCGTCGCGCCGTTAATGACGCGTCCGTAATATATGCCAAGCCCAGGATGTGCCAAGCCAAAAACATCTCGGCGTTTTTGAATCTATCGCCAGCGCTCTAAGTTCAACAAGAACTCATCCTTCTCTCGAACGATGGCAGAACCTCCAGCAAAGCGCGCAAAGCGTACCGGCAGCTCGGCAATGTGGGAGCGCAATGCCTCTCAACCCGCCGACTCACCTCAAGACCGGCGCCCTATAAACGGCAACACAGAGAGCCGAGGCAATCGCGACAGAAAGCACGGTCGTGAAGATAGGAGACATAGGTCAAGATCAAGGGACAAGAGGCGAGAGCGAAGTAGGTCGAAGGAAAGAGCGGGGCAGAAGAGGGAGAGGAGCTATTCTAAAGAACGAGATGGCCGTCGGCATCGAAATGGCGACAGGAATGGGGGTCGCGACAGAAGGGACAAGGAGAGGAGTCGGAGCAGGGATAAACACAGGGCACGGCGAGGTGGAATGATATCTTCCTCTTTCTAAAAACGGTGGTTGCTAACAGCGTCTACAGAGGAGCCCCCATCGCGGCGCCCAGACCGTCCACGAAGTCGCTCAGGCTCTCCCCGAAAGGACTTCGGCAATGCCAAAGCGCGAACGCGAACGCCTCCTCGGTCTTCGAGACGGACGAAGTCAAGGAGTCCGCCTCCGAAACTTCCTCCCTCTGGCCCACCGGGCTCCAAGCGACCGCCTCCGCCCTCCAAATTACCTATACCTCCCTCAAACCCCACGAACGGCACCTCCGTTGCTGTTGATACCAAAGCATCCGTAGACGACATTGAGGTGGACTCAGACCCGGAAATGGCGGAGATGCGAAAGGCGATGGGCTTTACGGGGTTCAAGTCGACGAAGAATACGAAAGTGAAGGGGAACAATGTTTATGGGATTAGAAAGGAGAAGAAGACCGAATACAGACAATACATGAATCGTGTTGGAGGATTTAATAGGCCGCTGAGTCCTAGCCGGTAATGCGCTACTTAGCTCTCTCGATGGCCTACGAAGGCACAATGTACCAGACGTGGGGGCTTGCTAGAGAGCGGATCTGGACTTTAGACAGGAGATGAATGGCACTCATCATGGGAGGAGGACATCTGCAATGGGTTGTGCAGGAAGCCGCCTGAAGCTGTTCTCTGCGTGGCCGCTGATACGCATACTCTTAGAAGATTTGTATGTGGAGCCGCAAAATCTGCTTAGCTCTCAATAATGGCCTTCCCATACCCATCAAATCTCATCCTCCTCCTCATCAAAGTCGTCCTCAACTCCCATATCATACAGTATCCTCCCACCACTCCCACCTGCACCTTCCTGCGCATCGAAATACGGCAGCACAACCCCTTCTCTATCCCTCCTTTGCTTAGCCGTAATACCCAGATCAAACGTCGACAGCTCAGCTCCAACCTCATCCGCCGCAGATTTATATTCGCTGCTATCGGGTCGTCGATATTGCGGATGATCATCCAGTAGCATCACTTTTGCCTTCGAAGCAACGCTGGGCAGGTAAAACCATTCCTCCACTCCCCGTCCGCTCTTGCGCCTATACTCCATCTCTACTACCACCCCGCTCCTTCCATTCGCGCCCTTGCCTACAATCACGCCCTCCCTCTCCTCTGCAAGCCCGAAAACAGGCTCAATCAGACTCCGTTCGGCGGCACGCTTGCGCGCAACAACTTGGTCGAAACTGTGGATTGTTAGAATGGCAGTGGCGAGATACTTGAGGGCGGTCATTGGCAGTGGGGCGTATGGGTTAATTGGTGCGGGGAGTGGGATGTCGGTATGGTAGATGGCAATTGTTGATATTGTAGGCTGCATTATTGAAGATAAGAACGTAGGGAGGGAGATTGTGGCCGAGCTGGCCAGGTAGTAGAGCGTGTCGAATATGAGAAGTGTACGCTTTGATGGTGCTATGGCGGCTGTTATCTCCTTTTGTACAATTGCTGCGTCTTTCCCTCTAGACTTAGTAATAGTAGTGACCCCCTGTGGTGGTTTGTGTGTTTCGTACGACACGAAAAGAACATCGATCTTCGCAGTGTTTGCGTTGTGTATGTAATGCTTGATCAAAGATTTGGCAGATTGCTCAACCGTATCAAGAATGAGTGTGAATGGCGACAATTCTCCACGTAGACCAAGAAGCTTTTGGATGAGGAGCAGATTGTGCACTCGGCGGTGCTGTACAGCTCGATCCGTCATGGTAAATTCTTGGACCCTACTCGGGCGATTTCGCTACCACACCTCTCCTTGCGAGATCCTCCCAGAGAGTTTGTAAGTTTCTTGATAGAATCAGGCACCATGTTCGGTGCTGGGAGGTACAACAAGAGTATTGCTTTTGGAAAAGGTCAAGGAGCTATGAGAAAAGGTAGTTAAGATATTGGCTCAACTCTCGTTATTATTTTTCGAGAAGCAAACAACAAAATAGTGACAAGTGCCCACACAATTAATATTTGAAACTACGTAGAGCTGCGCCTGACAATGACGAATGATAAAAATTCGACTGGTAGGGGTTATAGAACTCACCGAGTGGGATGGTTGGATGAAAATGTATGCTAATACGTAGACTGATTTTCCACCGTAAGGATGAACGGTACCTTGGTCGATCAATGGTGGTTGGCTTGAAGGTTAGGGTTGGCAAGTTTTCCTTGTTTTGATAGGTAGAATCAGAGGCGCGGATCTACTCTACAATTCCTCGCGCAGGATAAGGTATGTTTGGGCTTGTCTCGATGCACAATTCATTACCCAGACAATTTGGCTACGTCTCCAGCTTCGAGAAGTATCTTTAGGATTGATAGTTTCAGGTGTACGAGTACAGGATTCGCTCCACGAACGTCTACACATGCGTCCACAATTCCTCTTCTTTGGACCCCGGCTCATTCCACGCTTGGCCCGGTCTCTAGTTCGACAGAGAGCCCACTATGCGCCAATACAATTAATATGTTCCATCCCGCCGCGTCCTCTCCGAGGCGTCTTATGGCGATCCTAAACACAATCGAAGCTGTACGACATGAGCTACAGTTATGGATTGTTGGAAGTGGCGCATTGGATGTCTTGATCCATGATGCTTACCTGGAAGTTCCGTTGCTAACCAGCTCAACAGCCAAGGTCGATTTACTTTCACTACGACGACGCATTAGGCAATCCTTTTCCGCGACAGTAGTCTTTATACGTCCAAAGCTAGCGTAGTGTGAACGCTATTCAGCAGTCTCGCCAGTCGACTCCGTCTGAGCTCTGATGGTATTGCTGGATATTATACAGTACCACAACTACCGTCTTTTGGTACTGGGTGTGCTCCAGACGGCTCCCGTACCGAATACCAAGGCTCCAGTACTTGGCAGATCAAAAGCGTTGCGAGCTTCGCCCTCCCGGACTCTAGATCCAGGAAAGTCGTCATTGAAATCATCTTTCGCCAGTGGATCGATGCAGAACAGTGTCAACAACCGGTCTACCACCTCTCGCATCACCTCTTGACTGAGGACCACCGTATTGAAGTGTCTTCGAAATGTGAATGTGGCCGCCTTGAAAGCCTGGTGGTAGACAAGCTTGTACTCATCTTCGCCTTCGTCTTGATCAACCATGGAGGTTGCAGTCCCTGGCCGCTCATCCTTTGTAGGCCTCCTCCTTTGTTGTAAGCCGTGCAAGCGCATACCAGCCATGATGACTTTAGTCAACGCGGTCTTGTTTTGTTGTGCATAGCTGCTTTCCGTATCAGAGAGTGTTGGGCTATCGCGCGGCGAGACGGCGCTTTCGACTCTGTGCAAAGAAGAGCGCATGCCATTCGCTAGTGCTCCACGTGATATAGGCCGAGAGTATTCCGAGTTTGAAAACGAAGCTACGGTGGACGCTCGGGAGAGGCTTTTGCGCACAGCATGGCTTTTCCGTGGTAGAAATGCTGGCTCTTGTTCTTCTCTTTTGATATCTTGTGATACACCATGCAGGGAGGGGCCATCGATATTAGCCATGGCCTCTGAGATGCTCTCCCCGCCCCGCCCTTTGAGCCTTCTCCTCTTCTGCGTAGCATCTTCAAATAATGATGACAAGCTTTGGCGCATATGAGGCGCCTTCTGCGTCACTGTGGTCTGGTCATGGCCGTAAGGTAGGAAGCACGCCTCAGAAGGAGGGGTAGTCAATCCAGTTGCTTGCTCTGCGTGGCGGAGAATCTTTGAACTTAATGGTAATGCGTGGACCTTGACATCTTGGACACCTTTATGGACTGGGACTGGCAAGCTTTCTTCAGCCGGAGCAGGTGACGACGAAGCTGGAGGGGTTGGCAATGCGGCTGGCCGAGTCTTCACGGACCCAAAGATTAGCAGTTCTGTAATTTGACTCCCAGAAGCTCTAGCTGAATCCTCGTCAACCTTCACGAGTATGCCATGATCTGACTGCCTGCCCACGTGTGACCACCATGGCGTAGATTCGCCTGTTTCATCGTTTCTCGGATGCTCCTGCCACAAAAGCACTTCTGTTAGACGCGCTGCGGTGTTATCGTCATTCGTCGAGACGTCTAGGGAAGGTCCTGAAGCGAGGTATAGCGGTATGCTTGGGACGTCGACAATGGAGAGTAAATGCAATTTTGCATCGCAAGAAAGTATGGATCGAGCGAGAGCATTGGAGGTCGAAAGTTGTATGTCTGCTCGAGTCAGTACGCCCAAAAAGCAATGCGCCAGGTATATGGCTCACCATTCAGGCTTGAGGTCGATCCATCGCTGTCGATATTTCCAGTCCATAATTCTGTCATCGCGGCAGCATCGCCCCTCTGAGACCCTTCAATTGAGAGCCGGTCTTAGACACAGTAGCCCCCGTATGTCACTTGGCGCGTCTCCAAAGCATATGTACGACTCCGTTCCTCCGTTTCCTTACTGGACTAGTGGTTGAAGGAGGGAAACGCGTGCAGAGAACGGCCTTCTCTTACGGCAAGATCTAGCGAGATGCCAAGCCTTGTAGACTTGCTATACCAATGAACTGCCCGAGTGCATGTCAAATGAAGCGAATAGCAATTTTACTCTTCTTCTAGCATTCTAAGTGTACATAGTGTAAAGAAGGGAGCCATGTGTGAGCTCCTGTCGCGAATTATTTCAGAGCGTGTAGATTGCATTCTGATATCTCATATGAAGACCTGTCCTGACCATAGATCCTCAGATACCGTATGTAATGATTGACTGCGCATGTCCTATACCCCAGGCAGTGTCTTGATAGTGAACATCATCAGATGTATGTGTCATCCAGAATGCTTGGCTTTTTGACCTCCGATGAGTCATCCCATTGTACCACCAATGCGACGTCCGCCGTGTATCCATACATCCCATAGCCCATTCAAAAATCTTGCTCCTCTTGGAAAAACATCGTGAAGCTTATGATAGTCCCGTATATTAACAGGCCTCCAATGATGGACATAGCCATGGCCGGGACGGCGATCAAGCCACTGTGGGCAAGTAACGCTGGAAGAGCTGGAAAGGTAATAGAAGTTAGCACTTGATTTTCTAGGTTCGTAGGAGGGCCTCTCAGATGAGAGCGATCCTTCATCCTGTTTCCGGAGGGCCAGACGTACCAACTCCCATCACCACCAAGAAACCTGTGCAGAACCTCCCGAAGTCCACCACTGCGCTCCCAGCGCTTTCCATGAAATCATCTGGGTTGGCGCATCTCCCACATATGAAGTTCGGCAGGGGTGCTATTACATATGTGGCTACTACGAGTAGGGTGAGGTAGCTGTGGAAGAGGGCGGAGGAGAGGATGACGAGAAGGAAGCCGATGGCTAGGACCTAAAGCATGGTCAGAAGAGTCGCAGCATCACTTAGCCATTGTGACTTACCAAGGAGAGTGCGATGATGGTCTTGAGGCCGGCGGCCATGTTGAAATTGTGTCGTGTGCACTGGGAACCAAGACTAGGCTACCCAGGCAGGCATGCGCGGAACCGGAGTAGTGGCTTCAAGTACTTGACCTCTTATCGAGAGAAGTTCTCGTACAAGAGATTGTTCAACCTTATACGCGGTACAGTTGGTCGTCGTAGCTACCGGGCACGGATACAGCTGTCAGACCTGGCTATTGAAGTTGGCGCTGGCGGCGCTTGTTGGGGTCTGGGTCAGCCCTATGGGACTTCACTGCAAACGCGTCCGAGGGACACCAAATGGGGCCCAGCTTTGTAACACCGCAGATTTCACCCCTTATCCTCTTCAACAACACCTTCTACGCAGCCTTCAGAGGACTGTTCAGAGCGTAAATGCTTATCAACTAGGTTCTAGGTATTTATGGGGCCATTAATGTACCTTATATGAGAACGGCAAGGCTAGGCCCCATTTGGTGTGCCACGTTCCGACTGACCGAACCTCGTTCTACAGGTTTCCCTTATCAATGCGTGATGATGGTCACATTCAACGATTGCAAGAGATATCGCGAGGAAATTGAGACTGTAATCTGGCAGCCGCCTTAAGTCTGCGCTGAACACGGATCGTGACTGCCAGCTTTATCGGATCCGAGTCACTCTTGCTACTTTGCTACGTTTCACTGGTCAAGCAACAATCCAATTTGGAGCCTCAGCACCGTCATGGCATCTTCGGATGATGAAGATCTCAAGCGAGCCATAGCCCTCTCGCTGCAGGATGAAACACCAACAAACAAGACCTCAAAGGCTGGACATCCAGCTGGGGAGGTTATCAATCTTGATAGTGACGACGAAGAAGCGACCACGGATGATGATGAGACCACCGATGGAGAATCTAACTCGCCCTTGAAGCAGAGAAATGGGCCGCTTAGCCACAATGATAGACTCGTCCCAACTTCGATTCCTACTAATACCCTTGCGTTCCTGGGTATTGACCGCAAAAATATGGAAGAAGAACGCTTAGCACGCAAGAGGAAGGTGTCAATTTCTCCTCCACCTCCTCGCAAAGTTGCGAAGAAATCGGCAAACGACCCTGTCGAGCTGTCGTCTTTGGGTAAGCAATCATCGGCAGAGACGACATCCCAGATTTTTGCCAGTGTTCTAGCTACTTCGAAGGTGAAAACACCCTTCGAATCTCAACTTTTGCCGGCTACAGTCAAGAAAACTTGGGCTTTCGGCCACCCAAGGACCGGTGATGACATCAAAATTGAGGAGGTCCTCCAAAAGAATGACCTGAACCTCGCTGTCCTGAGCTCATTTCAGTGGGAGATGGATTGGTTACTTACAAAACTTAACTTGAAAAGTAAGGACCTCACCCCAGATAATTATGAAATTTTGGGGGCCAGTTACCATAGGTTAATACTGATATGTTACTAGATACCCAGATCACACTCGTCATGCAGGCGAAAGACGATGCGACCAAGCAACAGTACAAACGCGAAACGGCTCACATGCCAACTTTGCGTCTTTGCTTCCCTTCAATGGAGGGGCAAGTGAATTGCATGCACTCAAAATTGATGCTCCTTTCCCATCCCACTCATCTGCGTGTCGCGGTTCCTACGGCAAATTTGGTGTCCTACGATTGGGGTGAGTCCGGGGGCATCATGGAGAACAGCATATTCTTGATCGACCTTCCACGGCTGTCGAATGGGCGTACTGCCCCCAAGGAGATCACATTCTTTGGCCGGGAGCTCATCTACTTCTGCGAAGCCATGGGTCTCGAACGCAGCATCATCAACAGCATCTACAACTTCGACTTCGCTGCTACAAAGGACTTGGCGTTCGTCCACACCATTGGAGGTGCCCATCTTGGAGAATCGTGGCGTCGAACCGGCTACTGCGGACTAGGCAGTGCAGTCCATGAGCTTGGCCTCGCAACTGAACATCCACTCAAAATGGACTTCGTTACTTCATCCGTCGGGTCATTGAACATCAACTTCTTGGCAATGCTATATCTTGCTGCACAAGGTGATGATGGCAGTACAGAGTACGAGTGGAGCAATCCAACAGCAGGAAGAAGCAAAGCTGCCAAGAACTCTCTGCAACAAAAGGAAACGGTGCGCAAGGCCTTGGAAGACGACATTAGCAGCAACTTCCATATCTACTTCCCTACCAATGAGACTGTAGGAAACTCCAAGGCAGGCTCTGCGGGCACCATCTGCTTTCAGTCTAAATGGTATAATATGACGAATTTTCCCAAGGCGGTTCTACGAGACTGCAAGAGCGTAAGACCAGGCATGCTGATGCATAACAAGGCAGGTCGCTTCCCTCCTATTCTAGACTACCGCTGACCGACTGGCTCTCACAGATCCTCTTCGTGCGCAGAGCATATACTAACACAGCCGGCTCGCCCGCATCAGCGTCCTCACCCTGGGCGTACATCGGCTCAGCCAACTGCTCGGAGAGTGCCTGGGGCAAATTACTCAAGGATCGAGCAACTAAGGCGCCAAAGCTCAATTGTCGCAATTGGGAATGTGGTGTCATTGTTCCAGTACCGCAAGAGGGTGGTAAAGCTGCGCTGGAAGGACTGAACGTATTTGATGGGACTGTGCCGGTGCCAATACAATACCCAGGGGAGTCATACGGCAGTCGAAAGCCATGGTATTATTCCGAGTAGTAGGTAACGAGACCTGTTCGCACAGTAATCAGAAGTGAGAATTAGGCAATGAAAGACAAGCTCGGCGAGGAAAGCATAGGACATTGCATTCCAAACAATCCGTATAGTTCAGCTGGATTGATAGACAGCCTTGAAGATGCCAATGTGCATCGTGTTGAGCATGGTATTGCACAGTTGAAAGGGACAAAGCCCATGTCTTAAGATAGCGCTAAATCTTACCCGCACTTGCCTGTGACGACTTCTGTCAACACTTTAATCTTTCAACACCTCCGATTTCTTGCCTTTCTCACAACAATTATCGAGCTGGCGACCACATCGGAGCCAGTATCTCCCAGAATCTCAAATCCATCAACTTCGTGAAAAACGCGAAGACGCTTTTCGAAGAACAAGATTCGCGATGCCAGACCTACTCACCCTGTCCAACGAGGTACTCTACGAGATTATTGCGGCGGTTGGCCCCGATGATCTTGAAGCCTTCGCGGCTAGCTGCCCTACGATAAGTCTACTGTCTGCAACCACCGTTGAGCGGCATCGCCAGCTACTCAAACAATATGCCACCATCGAATTCGGGGAATGGAGCGCCATACAGGGCGAGCATCCATTGTACGTATTACGGGACGTTCTTAAAGACTCGAGGATCGCCCAATACCCTAAGGTGATGCGAATCGGGGATTGGATGGATGAAGACGACTGGATGACTGGAGACGATGACGAGGTGATCGAGGAAAGACAGCTGGAGCGCGACAATGTCCGAGAGGAAGCAGATAGCATCAAAGACCTCATCACGGCTATCATCACTAAGTGTCGATTCATCGGAGAGCGGGAGACCGACGGCTGGGTAGAGAGACTTTTGGATGGGCAGCAACACGAGGCGATTGCAATCCTACTGACTCTCCTCCCCAATTTGGAGATGATCCAGACAGAAGGGCCATTGTCCGATGTCTTCTACGATATGGCCACGCAAGTCGCTACGGCCTTCAACTGTCCCAACAGACCAAAGCCCCAGGCGCTGGCCAAGCTTTCGAAAGTACAGATTTCGCCATGTGCTGATGACAATATGATGAGCGACGGGATTCACGAGGGCGCCGGCGTGATTGCACCATTTGCCGCCCTACCCTCTGTACGGACTATCTCTGCATCACTCTTGCGTTCAGGAGGGCACTATGACGGTACCTTTGAATGGCCTTATGGCATGGGAAGCTCTAATGTCACCGAGCTTGACTTCGATCGCAGTATGGTTATCGATACTGGTCTACCCAACCTGCTCAGTGGCATCAAATCCCTAGAAAGATTTACTTACTCCTTAGGCGGCTGCCTTGTCGACTACTATACCTACCAGCCTCGCTCGACCATTGCGGCTCTGGGCCAGTACGCGGCCCATTCTTTGAAGTACCTACACATCACTGGGTGCTGGATTGGGATGCGAACAGACGAAGATCACCAGATTGACTGCGACCTCAAAGTCTTCAGCCAGCTCAAAGAGCTTCGCGTCGATTACACTCTGTTCAACGATATACTGAAAGCGTGCCCCTCCACGTGCAACCAGGAATTTAGAGACTGTCTCTGCCACCCTCAACGACTGATAGATAGGCTGCCGCCGTCGATCAAGAAGGTCAACCTCAAGGGAAAGATGTCATTGGAGGTTTCTCGAGCTATCTTATCGGGACTTCGAGAACTAGGGAAAGAGCGACTACCAAATCTACGCTCTCTGGAGGTTCAAGGCCATGCGGCGTCCAATGGATATAACATCAGCGCTTGTAAGGCTGTAGGGGTGGTGTTGAGCAAGGGCAAAGAGAGAAGGAGGTACGAGTAGGCGGAGTGTCACAGGAAAGAATCGTTTCGTGAAGCATTTAAAGCGCAAGTGTTCTAGATAGCGTGCAGCTCGATGATGCTCGAAGACCGAATGCAAATGTGCTAAACTTGATACAGGCGTAGAGTGCGCAAGAAGATCCTCATCACCCAACCTAAATGTTACCCGTCCATCCATCTCGAGCGTTGGTTCCGATAATCAGCATTTGCAATACGAGCTTCAGTGATCTCGCCAATGCTTTTCGGCTGAATTGCAGAGTAGAAGACCGAGCAATTGGTACATTTTGCCGGTTTCTTAGCCCAATATCGCTCAATTTTGAGCCACGCTAACTGCCCTTAGATTTGGTCTATCTTTTCCATCCCACCATCTTCGCAGAATACCCATTCCCCGTATACACATCATCGGACCTCAGGATGCTATATCATGCCTACCCAAGCTCGCCAATAACACTGACTACCACGTCCTCAACAACATTCCGACAGATAATATCCTCTACTTCGCGCTCTGCTGCAAGATGGTCAGCGTGCTGGCTCAAGATATGCTCGAGCTGCACGGAGAGAGGAGAGCCAGGTACACCGACATTGCTGTCCGCGATTGCTACCGCCGTGATCCCGACGCGTATCCTTTGAGACTTATACGGGATGCCTGTCAAGATCGGAGGGTGGGGCTTTACGCTAAGAGAATGACTATTCAGTGCTACGACTCGTCCACAGACGATGACGGAAGCTCAAAAATTAAAGGAGAAAAGCCCCGCATATGGGCAGCTTGGAAAGGGAAGCACACTATTACTGTCTGGAGCATCCTCTCAGATCACGCCAATAGTATATTTGCACTGGTTAAAGGAAACGAACCGTGGTACCGTACCACTTCCATTTAGTGGTAAAACATCAGCAATGGCGAACGAGCACCCATATTAGGTCTTCTAAGCATACTTCTACCCAACTTGGAGGCCATGAACCATTCCGATTATTCCTAGAGCGATAGAAAACTTCAAATCACCTTGCAAGACCAAGTGCGCGCAGGTCAGCAACGCCGTCTCGGACCTGTGGCTCTTACTCAGCTGTCAGAACTGACAATCAATGGCTTCGCTATGTACGAGTGTCAATCATGGGACGGAACATACTTCCCTCATTTGTCCTGTACTCAACATTAATACCAATGCTAACATTACACGGACACCACATCGAGCTAGCCGACGATGACAGCCTAATTCAGCGATACGGTTCTCACATAATTTTGGTGACTGAGATTTTTCCTCTAAAAAAGTGCCATTGCATCAGAGCCATTGTCTCGATTTCCGAGACCTACGGCTGTCTTGCGTGGCTACACGTACGATTACAACTCGAGTATTGAAAACGCTACAGGAGGAGAGATTCAGAAGATAGTCGGTGCTATGCTCTCTACGACAACCCGAAAACTAGTCTGGAAACCCTTCAATTTGGTGGAGACTATCACCTGTACGCCGCGCAGCGGGACACAAATTCCTATGGAGGATCTCCACAAGGGCTCACGGCCTCGAATAATTTACGAGTTGCATCGTGCGCCTGTTTCTTGCGAGTAGTACATGAGCGGATAATTGAGCACGGCACCATCGAGCACTGCAAATTCGAAAAGTGAGGAGAAGCAATTAATGTAGAAATCCGACGATCAATATGTCGGAGTGACATTGCATATGATCTGCGCCTTTACCGAAGGCCAAAGTTGGTTATTTAGGTCTAAAAATTAGGCATCATGCGGTAACATCCCAAGGAAAGTCAGTAGTACTCGCTTCAAATGAACAACATATGCACCTGTCGATCTTCAAGGTTCTGCCTGTTTTGGCACTGACACGCGCAAAACGCGCTAGTGAACGCGATTCACTTCTGAGAGTCTCTACGATCAACCTCTCCCATCAACTTCTCACTTTGCTCTACACAGACCTACATAACAAAAGTGCTCACAACAGTTCTATCTAGGCTCGTACTGGCTCTAGCTAGTGCCATGATCCAAGTGTTCTAAGTGGTAGCCTGGTCATCAGCACTGCGGTAAACACCCTGAACCTGTACCGATTTTGGCACGACTAACCCTTGGGTCAGACTTAAATTTCACTTTAACTCTTACTCTCAGTATCAGCGACTCGGGTATATCACCTTCATTGCTCCACCATCCACCGCACCACGACATCGTATCACCGTTCTAACAATACTCTCTGACTCCTTGGCTATCATCAGCCCTAGGGCATCAGCTGCCCATGGACATCATTGGTACGTAGATTCGGGAAGGATGCTTTCGACCTGGTATTCTATCTGGGGCTCTAAGACAAACTTTGAATGCGCCTTCTTGATTAGAATTGGGACATCATGTCTACTTCCTCTAGTTAGGGCCTTTTACAAGACTCGTTCTTGCTTCATTATCGCATGAATATGCATGCTGACTTCGTTATCTCTTTAGAGCATCCACCTTTCATTCGATACACGAAGCTAATGCACAACACGAATAGCACGGTCCACAACATGTCAGGCTTGCTCCAGCTAGCAAACGAAATACTTTACCAGATCATCAACAATGTTTCTCCAGACGATATCATCAATCTCTCTTTGTGCTCTAAAGAGGTCCATCGGCTATGCCATGATGCCCTGAAGCTACACCAGGAGCGAACAAACTCTTTCTCGAGCATGGTCTTCCGGGAATGCGCGATCCACAAAGAAGGTGCTCACCCAATAGCACTTCTAGCCGAGATCTGCAATGACTGGCGTGTGGCATATTACGTCACGTCAATGACGGTCGACTGCTTCGAGCTTGAATACTGGCAAGAAGAGATGGATGTGGAAATGGAAACATCGGAAGGACAAAACCGAGACCTGGCTCTCGACATTCTTTTCAAGAAGCTGAGCAGTGATATGCAGGGTCTCATGTCTGAGTCGCCTTACCTCAAAAAGGCCAATACATTTGACAGTATCCCTCAATACTGCTGGAAAGACGTTCGTGACTCCGCGCTCGGTCTGCTGCTTGTTCTGCTGCCCAACCTCAAGTCTGTCTCGCTTTCTGACAACATGTGGCAAGCAAAAACCTGCAGAAAAGTGCTTGGTCGTATCATTAGCTGTCATGCTTTACCCGACTCTCACGAACAAAGCCGGCCTATGCCACTCTCTAACCTCGCCGAAGTGAAGATCTACGGCTCCGGCGCGCCGTACCATTTGGAGGCGAACCTTGGATTTTTCGAGTATTGGGTGTCTCTGCCATCAACAAACTCGCTATTTGGGTCGGCCGTCGTTTCGTTCTCAGAATTTGATTGGCATCATGCACTCAAATCTTCCAATGTAACGGATATCAATCTGCAAAAGAGCTCAGTCTTGGGAAAACACTTGGGACAGCTCTTGAGTGGTATCAAGGCGTTGAGAAGATTCACTTACGACTACGACGAACAGCTATACAATCGTGGCGGGGATCATGGTCCAAAGATCGTTCGCACTCTACTCAAGCATACAAGAAGCACCCTCGAAAGCCTGACTATCACTGGTTACATGCCTAGTCAGTGTTTCATGGGAGGCATTTCATTGAAGCCTTTTGAGACGCTCAAGATTGCCCGATTCCCCTGCTGTCTTTTCCTTAAGGACGAAGCCGATTTCGAAGGCGAGGACGACGAGGTAGATCTGAAAATGTGGTTGGATGACATTCCAAGACTCATCAACTTGCTACCTGCTACAATCGAGAAGATCGAATTAGATGGCGAGATCAAGATGGGCAGCGTCGAGTCTTTACTGATTGATATGGACGGTCCAGACCAAGAGCTACTCATACCAAACCTTAAGAAGATTGTATTCAACGAGGCCTTTGTGGAAACAAAGACTATGAAGATGATGGCGAAAGCTTGGAAAGACGGATTGAGGGCTTCTGGTATCAGCTTGCAGCTTTGAGAAGTTGTAAAGAGGGGCGTCAGGAGTTTTATGGCTGATCATAGATTACGGACGATTTCAAAACAACCTCAGGGGCTGAATGACAGAACAAGCCTTGATTGATCGCAGAATGCGCGAGCTTGTAGGTCGACTTTAGTATATGGAAGTCCCAGGACAGCTAGCAAACGGTGCGCAGGGATTCAATGAACACTCATACCATGAGCCGAGCCAATGTGCAAAGGCTTTCAATCTGACTGTAAGGCAGTAGAAGAGCTCGTAGATTCGTATCACCGTAGTATCAATTCCGCAATCCTGATAGAGCAGTGCAGCATCAGGATATGCGGCGATAGTCTTGGATACTCCTTCGTGCACACAAATTGCTTAAGATCGTTCAGAACTCTGATAACTTTACCTTTCTGGAAGGTGTATCTCAATTCAGTCCTATCTTGCCACCATGCCGCCAAGACCAGCGTATCAACTTGTGTAACGTAACACCATAATTCAAATGATATAATGATAAGCTACCTTATTATCTCGCTACCTGGCCATCATCTCTCAACATCCTCATCAAGAAGATCTCACCAGAAGAAATATCAACAGTAACATACGTCCCTTACACTCCTAGGTGCCATCAACTAGCAGCACATCTAACTAGTGGAATAGAATATCATATCATGGACAAGAGCTCAAGCCAAACCGCGTATTCCTACCGTACTCCAGTTCTGCGTTTAGGATATCCGATCTACTGAAGCAACCAAACGAGGCAATCTACCAGATACTTGAGCACGCTAAGCTTTATGACGTTGTCAACTTCACTCTGTCTTGCAATGATGTACACAAATTAGTAACGGCTCAGGATATACTTGGCAAAAGTTCGGGACAGATTTGACGATCGGAGACTGCGAAACGCACGATTTTGGGGGTGCGATCCTGTCGGATCCCATGTCCTCACTGAAACAGCTCTGTGCTAAGAACCATGTCTCTTTGTATCCCAAGTCCAATTTTTTGGAGGCATGCCACAAGGCCGAGAATTGGCATCGCAGAAACGAACCCCACCGCAGGATGCATTGGATCCGTGAGAAACCGATATACTTCGCGTGGCCACAATGGGGCTTCCAACCTCTCGACAAAGAAGAAGACTAAAAGCGGCTCCGCAACGGAAATCGTCATGCGATGGCTACTCTGCTACTGTCGTTGCTGCCAGGTCTAAAGAAAATTACCTTTCGGGGCTAGACCCACTTCTCCCCCAGTGACACGGCCACGGCAATCCATACATTTATGAAGCGCATCGCTAGGGTACACCTGGAACCGTCTCTTCTGGCGTGGAAACCACTGTCAAACATGGTTGCAATGGATGTCAAAGGCTTTCCGCGCGCGACCAAGTATCAATCCCTGGAATTGGCCACATTTCTCCTGCTAGCTGTTCTTCCAACCGTACGAAAGCTATCAATGGAATCAATCGACGACGCCTTCTCCTCTGAGGATATATGGTTAGACGGGCCCGAAATCTCGGGTGTAGAAGACCTCCAATTCCACCCAAATACAGTAAGGCCCACCAGCATTGCTGAGGTTTGGGGGGTCTCAGACAGTTAAAACTTTTCACATATCATTATTCCGAGAGCATGGACCATAAAGAAGCCGAGCGCAGTGGTCACGCAGTGGGTCACATTATTACCGCGCTTCACGAACATTCCGGCTCAAGTCTCGAATATCGGGAGCTAATATCCATATGGCGCGACAAGTGCTGTTGCTGTGACGGTACAGATGGCTCCAGAAGTGGCATTAAAGAGCTCAAGATCCTGAAGGAATTTAAGATAGATAGCCGGATCTTTACGCATGGTCATCATCCCAATACAAAACATCGGGCCAGCGACTGCGAATTATGCAATGTCGAAACGCCGCGTCTGGTGGAATTCCTACAAGCTTCGATCGAGATGGTCACGATGGTCCGAGATGTTAGAACATCAACGGAAGATGTTGACTCTTTCCTTGCTACCCTAAGCGAGTGCAGGGCAGAGCGTTTTCATAGGCTTAGGCAAATCTGGTTCACGGAGCCTTGACGATGTTGGGAGGACGAATTTAGAGGAACAGCCCTTAAGGAGATGGGCGTCGAACTCACATTTGGATGGGTGCTTCCTTGATAGGCACAGTCCAAGGCCGATAGATCAGACACGGGCGGTATTTGCAAAATTCTGCTGGATTAGAGCTATGCGGTGCTTGCAAAATACATACCTGTGTATTTTATCAGTGCGGGCCCTATTAAATCTAACGAATGTCTCTTCTTGGTTAACGTGTAGCTAGCTTCACAATCTTTGCACCCTTGACGGGTCGAAGATAGAGCATAGCGCAACCAGCCTAGAATATCTCAACTTGACTACTAAGCCTAGATGGACTCCCAGCAGACAAGATGAAGTCGTTATGATGAGATCTTTGAAGCAATATCAGGTTTTGAAAGACATCACACTGCCTTCATGCGACTACCCAGAAGACATCAGGTCACACCATTCCCCCCATCTGGGGGTCTCCTTCGATCTTGAGAAGAGCAACACTGTCCGTCTGATTGACATGCTGCCAGCGTCGATTCAGACAGTCCAGATCGTTGGCAAGATAGACGTTCTGGATGTGATATACATGCACATTGGCTTGCCGGAGCAGAGAGCAGATACTGTCCCCAATCTCGCAAGAATTCGGGTTCCGGAGATCGGCCTAGCGCCTGAAGTGTTCCAAGATTGGGACGAGGAATGGATTGAAACTTTCCGAGAGGTTGGAATGACTCTAGAGCTGTGAGGGAATAGACTGAATTTGCAGTATGAGGAAGAGACTTGGGTAGACAATGCAGTGTCATTTTCAGTATCGTCCGTTGGACGATGTTTTACGACCAGTTTCAAGTTTGCGGTGATAAGCAGGCATCTTTACTGAATCATGGTGTTTGTGTCCGAAGCTGTAACTAAAAAGAAAGAAGGTTGCCAAGATTACCTCGAAAGCAACGACTGCGAAAGAGAACTCACAGCGAATGGAGGATTCATCGGGATTTTGGCCGGCCTGCTGAATCGATAACTCCACAACCGCTGGGTTTGATATTATAATTCCGTATAAAAGTTCATATATATATGTATGAGCGTATATATAGCCCATTCCTGCCCTCACATACGGCCTATGTATACGCGCATGTATGGCCTATTGCTGCCTCCATATATGGTATATGAATGCGCGCATGTATAGCCCATTTCTGCCCTTATATCTAGCGCCTATTGCTGCCTCCATATATTTCCTATCACGCGGTCGCCAAATAATTGGTAAGGTAGGGCCCTTAAACTAGCCCCTAAGCGAGCTCCAAAAAGGCCTCTAACCGCTAGAATGGGGGACGGATAGAGGGAGACCCCACTTTACTAACGGGAGACCCTTTACAGAGACCTCATAGATACTAAATAGGCCTAGCGCTACCCTAGCCTTATGATCTACATTAAGCGAGCTCCTATAAAGGCCTAGTCCCGCTTTAATTCTATAATCTATATTTAGCGAGTTAAAGTTTATATAATCTTATTTCTCTACCTTCTCTACTATTTCACCCTATTATTTATTATTAAATAAGTTATATTAACCGACGTCGCACCCCCTCCCTCTCTTTCGTATATTAAATAACTAGGAATTTAAATTAATAAGTACTAAGTAGTCTTTCTATATTTAATATCTTTTATAATACTTTAGAGACGGTATTAACTACTCTACCTAGTATACTTCACCGTAGTATATATAATATTATATTCAATACGTTAACGCTTATTAGGGTACGCTCTCTTTCTATAGAAATACCGTAATATAAAGATAAGTCTCTAGTACACCGTCGTCGGGGCCTAGTTATCTCGCTAGTATTAATATTATAGAGTATAAATAACTCCGACGATCCTACGTAAAGATATTTAATATTATTTTATTTACTCTTATCCTCTCGAGGGTTTATAAAGCTCTACGTACCTCTTTTTAATAATATTTATACTTTACTCGAGGAGCTAGTCGTCGTTTTAAATTAATTCACCGTAAAATAAAGCTATATAGTAATTAAAGGTAATAGGAAATTAGATAAAAATAATAAGATTCGGAAGTACTAGCTAAAATATAATATAAATAGTAAATATAAAGAGGTAGTTACTACGGATAAAAGGAAACAATAACGTATTTCTAGAAAAACCGATTATTAATAACTTAGGGCCGTTATTAAAGAATATAATCTATAACGATTTAAAATAAAGAGTTATTTATATAACTACCTCCCTACCGATCTTAAAGTATATCCGATTTAACGGAAGTTCTTACGAGAAGACGTATCGTAGATTATAAACGAGGGTCGACGGCGATTATTTATTTATAAAACCGTAGTTAAGTTTCGTTATTAAGACCCTATATACCCGTTTAATATAAGAGATATATATAATATACGCGTAAACCTTCGAGACGTAAAGCTAGCGGGGAGAAATCCGCTTATAACTTTATTCGATAAGTTCGATTATAAAGAGTAATTATAAGTATATTACGCCCTAAACGGCGACGACGTCTTAAAGAGATTAATATTTTTTTATAAAAAATCCGAGGCTTTATTAAAGTTTTACTACTACGTCTTTTTCCTAAATATTATATATAAAACGAATAAATATAATATACCTTTATTAATTATTACCTCTATAATTATATATAATAAGATATTCTATATCGGCTTCGCCTTTCTTTGGAAAGAGATATACGAGTAGTTTAAATAAATTATATATATTTTAAATAAAGTTATTTAATACTAAAAAGTATATGATAAAGATAAGATAAATAACGAATAAGAGGCTAGACGTAGAAAAGTCTTTCTAATTAACGGCGACGATAGGTTAATTATAGTTATTAAGAATATCTTTCCTAAAGTAACTTATATATTATATCAATAGTATATATATAAAAATATTAATAGTCGAGTTAATAAAGTTTTTACCGGTAATCTAGAAAGTGTAAAATTATAATATTTAATATAATATAAAGTTCTTAAGGCTAGTAGTAAAATAAAGTTTATTTAGGCCGACGACGAGTTATAAGAAATAAAATAAGTGGATTAAGAAGAAGAGTTATATTTATATATATATAAAGAATATCTAAATAGTAGTAAAAAGACTAAGATAGTTATTTACTAAATTAACCGTATATTATACTTTAGAAAGAAGGTTATTTTAATAAATAAGAGTAAATACTAGAGGTTTGAGAAGAGACTAAATACTTTTACTAGTAATTAATAAAACGTCGTTAATAAGATTCGCGACTTTATCGACTATAAGGATTTAGAAATCCGTATAATATACGAGAATAAAAAGATTAATTTACTATTAAAGTATAGGATTTTATTATTTAGATATTTAATAGGATATCTTAATCTACTAGCGATCGAACTTATATACTAGTAGTATAAGAGAATTAAAAAAAGTGGTTCGATATATATACTACGGTATACTAGCGTCTTTAGAATAACTATAGGACTACTATATATATACGAGTAATAGAAAGCTTTATATACTCTAAAGTCGTTATTAAAACTCGAGTATTACTATAATTAATAAAAGCTTAATTTATTAATACTAGATAATATTCAAATTAAGTCTTTAAAGTTAGTATAAGAATTAAAGATAATTAGGAGGAAGCCTAGGAAAACGAAACGAGGGACATTAATATATAATATATTTACGAGACGAGAGTTTTCCCGGTTCGAGTTAATTATATAAGAAAGAGATCGTAAACGGGGTACTCGTGAATAGAGGGACGAGATTAAAAATAACCGGCCCCTAATTAAAGCGATAAGAAATTAAGAATAATATTATAAAGTTATAGAATTAAAAGAAAGAGATCGGGGTAAAGGGCGGCGCTAATTTAATAAAGTTAATAAAATAACGATAAGGATAGCGATAACGTCGAGGGTTAATTAAGCGGACGAGTTATTTAAATAATAATATAAAAGATTTGAAAGAATATTTATAAGGTAAATCGTAGTCGCTTTTACTATTATAAAGTAAAGAAGCGATATTTATTTAATAATAACGAGATATAAAAGTATTTAAAGAAAAGACTTTAAATTTTACTTTTAATATATTTTTATAATATATAATTAACCTATAAGACATATATTTAGTAACTTTATTAATATTCGAGTACTACCTCGTTATCGCTAAATAGTTACTCTCGGTTTAATAGGAGGATTTTTCTAAAATATTAATATTTTATTTAATCCTACTTTACTTTAATTTATAAATTAAATTCAGGCCTATTCTATACTAAATAAAGAATAATATAACTATATATTTTATAATTATATTTTATACTCTTTCTAGGCTTTAGATTCTATTATTTATAATATAATTACCGTTTACTCGGGGTATAGAGATAACTTTAAAAGTATGAGTTAACGACGGCGAGTAGAGTAATAACGAGGGTAACTAGTATAATAGATATATTTATAATAACGGCGGTAATAATAGTATTAAATATAAACGTCGACGATATTATTATTATTAATATCTATAGAGTCTTTATTATAGTTTAATTATATTAAATATAATAGTTTAGCTTCCTTAATACCGAAGCCTACGTATTATTTTAATTCGTCTTCGACGAATACCTAGTTAATTAATTAATTAATAATATTAAATATAAATATAAACTTACTATAATAATAGTAGTAACGGTATAGTTATACTAGCTCGTATTTTAGTTCACTATTCGAATAAATAGAAATATATTAACACTGTCTTTATAGTACTAACGATTTATTTATCCTTTAAACTACTTTTCCGTATTAATCTAACGACTATTTTATTATAGAAGTAGTTTTAGTTATAACCTTCCTATAGAAATCTTCCGTTAAATCTTATTCTATAACGATATAATAACCTACCTCTATTACGAAATTAGTTATATTATATAAAGTAGGTACTTCGCTTCCGAAATACCGAAGGATTATCGGTAGAAGTCTTCTATAAATACTATCTTTATATTTATATTAAGTAATTACGCCTTCTATAAAAGTATAACTTCTCCTCTATTAATTACGTTAATTAAAATCCGTTAGAATTTCACTTTAAGGAATATTTTTCCCGAAGCGGAGAAGCGTTAGTAAGAATATAGTATTAACGAAACAAGACACGTAAGAATTATAGTGTCAACGAAATAAAATAGTAGTCAAGATTTAGTCTTAGTATATTATATATTCTATTCTTTCTTTTATCTAGTAGTACGAATAAGTTATTATTTTATACTAAGGTACTAGCTCTTATATACTAGTAATTATAATAGTTACTTTTATAAATAAAGACCTTACGTCCTCGAGGCCTCGAAGTAAATATATAAACGAGAATAAATATTATAATCGTTAGTATAGTCCATTCTTTATTACCTCGACTTAGAATTATTATAAATATATTATATTAATAGGAAGACGACGACGTTTTTACTTAAAGTCGTCGAAACGGAGATTAACCGTTAGGTTATAAATACTAGATAAAGGAGTATCCGTAGTCTTTAATATATTTATTATAGTACCTAGTTAGGGTTCTTATTTATCGGTAACTAAAATATCGGTAATAAGACGTTCGTTATAACCGATAATAATCGTAGTAATTTACACGGTCTTATTATCGGTAATAATTTTAAAAACGGCGCGATCGTTATAATCTAAAGTAATCTACGTAGTTATACCGAATTAATTATATAGTTTATCGCTCTCTTTAATAAGTTTACCGCCTAGTATAATATCGGTAGTTATTTATTATTTAAATTTCTTTCGATTACGTACTCGTTCTAAAGCCGGATATCTTTTAATTAACGAGTTTATATTTATATTAATATTAATTAAGAGATTATTAACGAAGTCTTTAATATTATTAATATTTTTAACTCTTTAAATTAGTTTTACTTATTTACTTCTAATTAATTACTCTTTAGGTATATTAATTTCTACGGAATCGAAAAAACTTTATAATAAATAATCGACCTTATATTAATTTAAGAGGCGGGCACGGTATTGAATAAAAGTAATATAAAAAACTTCTAGGACTAATAAAACGCGGACTATTTTATTATTAACTTTAATAATAAGGCCTTTTAAGAAATCTATATAATTATATAAAATAGTATTATTATTTTCTAGGAGGTTATTTCTAGCTACTAATACATTTATACGGGTTTCGGATTTAACGAATATTTTCTTAACGATCTCGACTAGGGATTCTACTTTAGTATTATTATTTAAATCTTTCGACGATATAAAAATATCCTTAATCTCCCCTTTTATTTTTAACGGTTTAGTTTATTTATTAGGTTTTATTTTCTTCGAGCGCTTTATTTCTAAACCGGTTACGATCGCTCCCGTAATTTTAAATAAGAAAATTTATTTTATTTTATCTTTTTCGCTTATAGTGGGGCTAGTATATTTATAAATTTATAATAATATAGAATTATCCTTCGTTAAAGGCGGTATAATTGTTAATATAACTAGTTTAAATTTACTAGTTACTATAAAAATATCCGTTATTATTTACGTTAAAGAGGTTTTTTTCGTATTTAAATTAACCGACGTTTTATCCCGCTTAAGTTTTTTAGTTATATATTTTACTCTCTTTTATTTAAAACTTTTAAATATAATAGAAAAAGAAATAACTTATTAAAAAATCTTGGTTATAAGGAAAGACGAAGTCTAAGACGTAATTTAAAATATAATTAAGAAATCTTTATTATTAATTTTAATTTATTATTCCGTGGCTATAAATATCGTACTTTTCCTATTTACCTACTTTTTCGCGGGCGTAGATAAAGTAGCCGTAGTCTTTCGTTTTAAAGAATCTACGGCTTTAGCTTCGGTAGTGATTTTTATTTTAAATATCTCTTTAACCCTATTTAACTCTTTTAGTTATATAATTAAATCGTCGGATATTTACGTAATTTTAATATATTTCTTTTAACGTTCCTACGACTCGATATTAAATAACTTTATATTAATTAATTAAGAATCGTTATTATTAATTACAAGAGAGACTATTTTTAAAGTCGATTTCTTTAATAAAAATAATTTTATTATCGATTCCTTTAAAGATTTCTTCGAAACTAAAAGCTCTTTCTTTAGTTCGGATTTATTTTTATTATTTTTATTATCTTTATTAAGTTTCCTAGATATCGATTTCTCCTATATTAAAAATTTCTTTAAAATTATAATCTTCGTTACCTTCGGGCCCTTTTTATATAGTTTTTTCGACGGTATCGAGAGTTTTTTTATTTTTATTATCTCGTCCGCCGAGAGATAACTATATCTTTCTACGAAGATATATCGGTTATATTTCCCCCCTTTTATTAAAATTAATTAATTTAGTTTCTACGATGAATTCCCTTTATCCCCGTGTAATTACGCGTAATTAAAAATAATCGCGTATTTCTTACTACCGTCCTTTATTAATCGTATCGTAATTAATTACCCGTTATTTATTTATTTAGGTTATAGGTTATTTCTTAAATTAAATACCTTTAACTAGTTCTTAAATCGCGTATTTAAAGAAATTTTATTATATTAAATAACTAGCCCGGTTTATAATAAAGAAAGATTTCTACCCGTTAATAACTAGGTGTCTTTATCTTCCGTTATATTATATATAAATTTATCGTACGGTAAATTCTTAACCTCTTCGTTATCGATTTAATTATCGACTTCGGTTTTAATAACCTCCTCGTCGTCGATTTTATTACTTTATTTAGAAATAGAAGCGCCGGACTCTTTATTATCGTTTTTATTCATTATTTTAATTATTTTAGTTTTAACTACCTTCGCTATTTTCTTTACCTTTATTTTATTATTCTTTAAGATTATTTTAATCGGTATTTTTAAAATCTTTCCCGAACGTAATTTAATTATATCGTAATTAAAGATTTATTAAAACGAAGATATCGTATTATACCTAATTAGGGCGAGTGATATAAGTAAGTTATTAATATTCGGATTAAGAGAGGAAAGATATATTAATATTATTTAGCGCCTAAGATACTATAATTAAATACTATAATAACGGTAGTATTTATTAATTCGAGCGAGGAAAACGATTTATTAATATTTAAGTTAGTTAGAAATATTATATTAACGTAACGGGGCCGCTAAGAAATTCGTTATTATTAAATAATAAAGTTATCGTCGCGTAAAGAAACGAAAATAAAATTAAAATTAATAAATAAATAAAGTAATATCGTCCCTTAAATTACTTATATAGTTTATAGCGACTTTTTATTATAGTCGTTTATTACGCCTTCTACGTTTTTAAGATCTTATTTATTATATTATATATTCTAATAGGGCCCTTAGCTCTTTTATTTAATTAAGTATTATATTATTAATCTCTTTTTTTATTTTAGAAACTTTCTTATCCTTTTATCTAAAATACGTATTATTTTAAAGTGATTATTTATATCTTTATTATTATTATCGAGAATAGTAGCCTACCCGACCTTTTAAGGACGGTTATATAAATTCTTTTTTAATAAAGTAAATTCTAAGACGGCGACTAAAATAACGGGGTAGATATTTATTATCGGTAGTAATTTTAATTTATAAACTAAATTATTAATTCGCTTTAGAATTTTGAACGGGTTAATTCTTTAATTTAAAAGTTTATAATTCTTTAAACCCGGGATTTTATAATCTTTATATAGTTTTAAAAAAGTCATATCCCCTTCTTATATTATTAAAGGTATATATTTATTATTATATTAAAATTTAGTATTAATCGCCGCGAATGAAATCGCGTTAACGGCTTCCTTCCGGTTAATTATTCTAGTATCGGTAAGATTTATCCTTCCTATTATATTTTGAACTAAAATTCTATTATTAAGTTTTATACCGTAGATGATTTTATTCGGTAAAAGCGTCGTCGCTGAGTTTAAAGAATTATTTATAATAAATCGTAAAGTAGTTATAAATTTATCCTATAAATTATTAGAGTAGTATATTAAATAAAATCGTAGTATTATTTTTATAGTCTAATTTATCCGTTCCGACTAGCCGTTAAATTAAAAGTAGTAGGTAGTAGAGATTATTAATTTAGTTTTTAATATTTTAAAGATTATCTTCTATAAATTTAAAAGAAATTTAAGGTCTTTATTAAAAATAATCATCTTTAAAATTCCTTAATCGGTAAGAGCGAGAAATAGCGCGTTTATTTATTCTTCGGCGCTGAACGTATCTTTCCCTAAAATCGTAGTAATTATTTTCGAGAACTTATAAGTAATAGTTATTAAATAATTATATTTATTAATAAATATAGGGAGTGTTATAACGAAATCGATAATAATATAATAATAGATTTTTGGCTCTATTAGGATTAGTTTTAAAATATTATATAATATATATCTTTTTATCTAATTAAATTAATATTGAGGGTAGTATAAAATATAGTATTTAAATCTTCGAGTTAAATACCGTATATAATAGTTATTAATAATATTCTTGTATATTTTATAAAATCCTATATAATTTCGCTTATTATATACGAGTTCGAAAATATTTTATTTTATTAATTTTAGGATATATAGGCGTTTCTTATTAATATAATCGTTTTTATACTATACTAGTGAGTCTCTAAAAAGGAAAGGAATATTAGTATTAATTATATCGATATTATTTATAAACCTTAGGGTTTTTTTCTTAAGTTTATTTTTCTTATTTATAAAGAAAGTTATTACTTTTAATTATTTCTTATTTTTAGAATACGCCTTTTATAATTTAAGGCGGTATTTAGAAGATATTTTAATTAAAATAAAATAAAAAGCGAAAACGTCGTCTAGAATACTAGGACTTTTAATATCGAGATATTCTTTCTTACCGAGAAGGCGAGATAAAGTATCTAGTACGATATTTTACTTTCTAGGACACTAACGAATATTAAGATTATATTATAATATATATTAAGAAGTTTATATTAACCGTAGGTTTATTTTATTAAAAGAGGACGACGATAGTATTATTTATCGGGTAATATTAATAGTTACCGAGTAGTTAATAAAGATAATAACCTTCTTTATTGGGATTTATACGAGTAGATATAGGATCTTTTTTAGTATTTAAATTAAATCTACTACTTCTAATTTTATAAGCTAGTAACGCGACTCCGTAGGATTAAATAATTTAGATAAGAATAGAATTAATTATACATTAATACGGGGGAAATTATTACCCTAAGAATCTCTTTTAATATAATATATTATAGCGCTAATTCCGTACGACTTTAATATATTTAATATTAATATATAATTAACGAGCTGGATCCCGATAATATAAATAGGTTTTAAAAGTAAATACCTTTTAGAGTAATTTAAAAGAAGTTAATTTCTCTTTTATAAATACGAAGTAAATTTTTTTAGAATAAATTTTTCGTATATTCCCGCCCTAAGACGGCGAGTTTTTTAAAAATTAGGTTTTTTAGTATTAGAGTAATTTAATAATCTAGGCGAAGTATTTAATATTATTTCGTAATTAATTTATTATTCCGATATATATTTCTAAAGCCTGTAGTATATCTAGGAAACGAAGTTTTTTAATTACCGTAATTTTTTTCTTAATAGTAGTTAAATTTAATTTATCTACTTTCTAGCCTAGAAGCGTGACCGAGGGGTAAATTAAAAAGAATTTCTTAAACTCTAATAAGATTTTAAGGCCTACGAATAAAGCGAAAATAATTATAAGATATTCGATATACTCGGAATAGGACCGTAAGAAAATTACGATATTATCGACGTAATATCTCGCGAATACTCTGTACGGGCGAAGAAAAGTATTTATTTTATATTAAATATATAAAACTGAATCTTTCTATTTTATTACTGCGACGTTATAGTACTCCGAACCACAGTAAAAAACTATTATAAACTTATAACGATTATCTCTCTTAACTAAGAATAAATGGAATTATCTACTATAATTAATAATATTTATATGAATATATCTTTATACCGACGAAATAATATCGCTTTAAAGCGGAAGAGGGTAATTATTAAAAATAGTAATTTTATTTAAATTATAAATATCGACTATAACTCTACCCTTCTATATCGGCGTTTTTTTAAGGCCTTTATATACCGTCCGCTATATAACGAAGATAAAGAAAGCGAATAGGGAAGGCTCGGTAGATTATAATATCTTCCTTTATTAATATATTTTATCGAATTTCTCGTCTATTAAAGCTCTTATATCGGGGCTTAATAAATAAACTTTATAATTAAATTTCGTATTAAACGATTACTAGTCCGTAGTAAAAGGAATAGTTATTTAAATTAATAAAGTATACTTTTTTTACCTCGTATTCTATAACTAATCTTATTCGTTAACGGCGAGGAATAATAAGAGGCGTATTCCCTTTATTATAAACGTTAATAAAGTTAATTATTAAGTTTATAAAATAAATATAAACTCCTTTTATTTATAGTTCGAATAAAAAGTCTCGGTCCGGTAATTTTAATTTCTCTTTTAGCGAGATTACTACTATTAATATAATTCGTATTAAAACTACTTGGCGGCGCTTTAATTATATAATATATCGGATCTTTATATTATTCTTAGTTATGAATTAAATAGAGATTATAATATCTTCGTAATTACCTAAAATTATTTAATTATTAGGGAGGTTTATAACGGCCTTCTCTTAACCTAAGATATTTATACTAATAAATATATTAACTTTAAAGTTATCGATAATATAGAAGTCTTTAATAATTTTAATTATTACTTCTATATTATCCTTCGTTTTTCCGTTTATATAGAATATAATTAAAGTCTATTTTATAGTTAAATAACGGTTCGAACCGATATCTTTTAAAGTAATAGTTTTATTATAAATCTATAACTAAAGGCCGGGGATTCGTTATATAATAAATACTTTATCGATTATATTTATCGGATACCTAGTATTAAAATATCTTAATTCTCGAATAATATTTAGGGTAAAGTTTATTTAACCGGTAAAATAATATTATATACGAAATATTATCCCGTTAATTAATAAAGGCGGAGTAGTAGATTCGATTACTAATCTACCCTTTTATCGAGGGGAAGATTTAGGAGTTATCGACTTTAATATTATTATAATCTCTAGGACTAAGATCTTCGGAGTAATATTTAACTCGGTATTTTTAAATTTTATAGGGGTAGGATTAATTACCTTTTATATATTAATCGAGCGTATATATTTCCTTTCTTTTAGGTATATATATAGTAGATTATTCGACGGGAAGTTAAATTTATAATTTTTATAAACGGGATATTAACCTATTTTCCCCGTAGAAACGTAATACGTAATTAAGACGAACTTAATATTAATATTTTTATTAATACTTTATTCTTCGTTTATAATACTCTCTTTAATATTATAATAACTCTTATCGGCGTTTATATAATAATTATAATAATTTATTAATAGAGTTTCGGGAGAGTTAAAATAATTATTAATAAATCTAAAGAAAATACTATAATCCGTATTTTCGTTATTAAAATTATTATATAGTTTATTAAAATAAATAGGCTATATCTATACTTGATTACTAAAAGTATTATACGGTCTCGGCGGGTAATATAAGTATATCCTACGGTTTTTATAATTTTAGTTATTATAACTCTAGTTCCCGTAACCCTAATTTCTAACGAATGAATTTTAATTAGACTGAGCGTTTCCGGCGGTAATTATAAATAGTTATTTTAATAATAATAAAGCGTTTTTTAGAGATTTTTATAGGGGAGGCTTTTAAATTTATTATAATTATTACTATTATTATATTTAAGGTATAGTCTACCGATTTTAAAAATAAACCGGTTAATCGTAAAGGTTAATATAAGAGAAAGAAGGTCTAGTTATTTATTAATATAGAAAAGAACGAGACTTATAAAGATTCGGTTTTATAATAAATAGTCTCTACCCTTGAAAGTCTTAAAACTAAGGACCTTAGAGTATTTAAAAATCTTAAAATTAAAAAAATCGATACTATTATTAAGACCGATAAGGTATTGAATTATAATATTTATTTTATTATTATAACGACTATTTATCCCTAGGTAGTTATTTATTCTTTTTTATATTATAATTCTTTTCTCGCTTTTTAATTTTCTTTCGATAATCTTTATAACTTTCTTTATCCTTTTAGGTTTATATCCTATATTATATCTTCTTTTTACTTTTAAGTTATTCGATAAATTATTTAATTAAAATATCGTTCGTTAGAGGAGGGATAGTAGCCTAGAAATTAATATCGAGGTAATTCCACGCCTATATAATTTATATATACTCTTCGGTAATACCGGTTTAAACGGTGTATTTAATTATATTCTAGATATAAATAAATAAATTACTTCGTTCGGCCGCGTTTTTCGATATATATAACTAACGACTAAACTCTTCTAGAGCTATAGATATTATAATTTTAAAGTAATTTTATAATTTAGTAATTTAATACTATAGATTATTCGGTAGTTATATTATTATATCTTTCTTATCTTGGGAAAGGATTTTGAGCCACTAATTTATAATTATACCGCGGAAATAACTATTTAGATTCCTCTTTACTACGTCTTCACTTTTTATTATAACGAAATCTTAAATTTTATTATAAAAGGTATAGACCTTTTTAAATATTAACTCTTTAAAGTTAAAGACGATATCACCGGCGCCTTATAACTCTAGGTAATTTAAATAAAAGAAATTTAATTCGCCGGTACAGAAATACCTAATTTATTATTATATTTATTAAATATACCCGTTTTTATTAGTTAGTTCTTATAGTTTAGTAGGTCTTAAAGGCCCTCTAAAAACTTAACCCTAATTTTATAAAGTAGTTTTAATAATATCCGGTATAATAAATCGTATAGCCTAAATTATAATATTATATAAATTTAAATCGATCTTTACCGGCGGAGGCGGTATTTATAATTAACCTACGGTTTCTTATTCCTATTAAGATTAAGGGTTAAATAGGGTAAATTAGTTTTTTTTAAAATTACTAAAATCTCTTTAGTTTTATCTTAAGAAGCTAGACTAGCCCCTATTATTATTAATTATATTATTAATTTAATTAAAAAGAATCCTTCGTATAACGTTATTTATAGTGAAAATTAATTTTTATAAAAGGAATTAAAATATTGATTTTCTTAGAGCTAGTTAAATTATAAATTTAATTAAATTAGAAATTAAAGAAAAAGACGTAGCTAGAAGAGAATAAATAAGAGTAGTTAAAATCCGGTCCTTAACCCTTCTTTAAGAACGAGGTAATTAAAGATTTAAAATTTCCTCGTTTTTTTCTTTCTAATTATTAAAGTACGCCGAATCGGTATAGTATTTAATACCTTTAACGAAAACCGTTAATACTTCCGTAATTAAAGAAAGGTACGTTTAAGAAATTAGAAATATAAAAAGATTTTCTTCTACGGAACTTTCTTCTTCTTAAATATTAATAGAGGTAGAATATCCTCTTTTTATAAATAACTCGCTACCTTTTAATATATTTAATAAAGGATCGTATTAGTCGATAATAAAAAGAATTACTTCTTAAATTAATTTATTAATATTCTTACTATATTACTCGAAATACTTTTTCGAAAATATAAATAATTAAAACGCTAGAGAGATAATAAGGTTTAATAAAAACGGTTTCTTTACCTCCGTTTAATTTATAGGTAAGGAAAATAGAATAAGTTATATATATTTATAAAGATCTTCTACCGGTATATAGTTCGAAAGTTTATTTATATAATATCGAAGATTCAAACCTCGATTACGCGAGTTAGAAATAGCGAAGTAAAAGGTAAGAAGTAAAAGATTAAAAAGAAATTTTTAAGGTTCCTACTTTAGCGCGGGGAAAACCTATCGATTTCGTTATAATTTTTAATAAAGTAAATACCGCTTCTCCGTTTTCGGGTAAATATAGGTTTTAGATTATAAAAAAAGTAAACTCTACTTTTAACTCCGTAATTCCGGCGCGATTTAACTTTCCTAATAATTAATTACGATTAGACCGAGATCTTTAAGAAAAGGTAAAGATTTTCTATATAAACGAAAATAATAATATACGGTATAAATAGCGGTGATATTTTAATTTAATATAAATCGTTCCCTACGCCTACGGCCGAAATATAGAGTACTCTTTATAACTAGGGTATAGATATTCCTTTAGGTTTATAAAACGCGTTTATAAATCAATTTATATAATTATAGAAACCTAGTATAATAACTCGATTATTAGAATTTAGGGTAGGCGTAGCTAGCGTAAAGAAATACTACTACTATATATAAAAGTTTAGACGAAAACGAATAGGCTCGCTTCGTTCGTCGTCGTAGAATATTAATAATTAAAGAGTTAGTACTATTATTATAGTTAATAATAGATACGAGGACGAATTATAATTAATTTATAATTTTTTAAAATAGTTCGACCTATATAAAGGAATAATAGTACGGATAATAGTTATATCTTTAAAATATTAATAGAGGATTTAGTATTTTATAACTAATGTTTTAAGGGCTAGTAATTAATCTCTTTTTATTTATAAATAAAATTCGACTAAACCGTTACTACTAAATAGTAAGAATATAGTATTAACGAAATAAGACACGTAAGAATTATAGTATTAACGAAATAAAATAGTAGTTAAGATTTAATCTTAATATATTATATATTCTATTCTTTTTTCTATCTAGCGGTACGAATAAACTATTATTTTATACTAAGATACTAACTCTTATATATTAGTAATTATAATAAGTGTACTCCTAAACCCGTTAAATTTAAATAGGAGAATACGAGTTTCCTTATTAAATAATAGAAATCCTATTTTATTACTTTATTAATTTAGAACTCTACTACCTTAAACTTTAAAGTTTAATAGAATACTAACTATAGTATTATAATATTATATAAATACTATATTCGTTTTTAAAGAAAGAATTAAGTTTATTATTTTCGCTTTAAAAGAATTTTTAAAATATATATTTATTCTAAACTAGCTACCTCTATTATATTATTTTTTAAAAATATAATCGTCTAAACCTAGTAACTACGAGACTTTATTAATTTAAGGTATTTATTTATCTACTTTATTAATTCTATTATAAGAGAGATTATAGCCTAGTTTATTAGGGATACTTTCCGCCTACCTCGTAATTTATTAATTCTTTCTTCTAGAGATTAACGAGTTAGTTTATAAGAGTTATTTAAATATACCTAGTTATAAGAGTAAATAGTCGATAAGAGTTTACTAGGAAAAATTATCCGATATTTTAAATAAATTACTCTAAAATTATATTAATAGTATTCTAACGCTACGATAATAGACGAGTCGTCTAGTATAGGAGCGATTCGTAATAAATCTTAATCCTCGCGTACTACTTTTTATAATATTGAAGAAATTCGTAGAGGTAACGAGCTAGAACTCCGTTAACTAGAAATCTATTAACTAAGAGGCGGTATAACCGACTTCGACGCCGAAATATTAATCGTTAACACTATAATACGTTACGTTCGCGAGAACTCTCCGCTATAAGAGTCTATAGGGCTACTAGGACCCTAAAGCGAACCTAGCCATAACGGGGTAAATTATAACGACGGCGATAATCCTACTATATTACGGTTTAACTTTAAAGACGTCGGGTTCTTCGATTTATTCTATAATAATAAATTAAACGATACCGGCCCTATTATAAAATACGTTAGAAAGGATACCTACTTCCGCGATATATTAATATTTAATAATAAAATTAAAGACGTCGCCTATATTAAAAGTATTAAACTAGTACGGAATAACTTTTAACTTTATTTAAAAAGTAAAGCGCTAGAGTAGTATACTTTATAATTTACCGATAATAAGAAACGATTAATAATCTACGGGTAGAATTTAAATAAATAAAACTTCTTTTTACTAAAATAATTTAGACTAGTTAAGGTTATTAGTATAATATAATTTATTAAAGAGCGATATATTATTACCGATATAGTACGTCATCGAGAACTACGAGAATATATTATAGTAATTATTCGGACTACTCGTATAATAAAGATAAATAATATTTATAACTAATTTAATATTATTTAGAATAATTTAAATATCGAGTTTTAATTTAATATCGATACCCTTAATATAAATATAACGTCGAATTAATTCCTTACTTCGCTTAATAAAAGGAAGTATTAATAATAAATAAAGATATTACGCCTTCGGCCTAGTATTATACCTAGGTAAATTTAACTTAATAGAAGTTAAAGTTAATATAATTAATAAAAGGGTATATAGTTTCGGTTATTCGGAAATTCTAGTTATTAGAACTTTTAGAATTAGAGTTAGTAGTAGACTTCAGCTCTTTATTAGAAAGATAATTATATTTACTAGAATTAATATTAACTTTAACCTCTTTATTATAATTAAAGTTACTAGTATAGAAACTAGTATATAAATCCGCTTTACGAAAATATTAGTTAAAATTATTAAAATAACTAGCCTTAGTTTCCTACCCTATTATTTTAACGATAATTTACGGCGGGGCCGAATTAAAATATATAATTAAACGGGTCCGGTTTACGACCTCTATTTAATATTACTCCTAGTAACTCTAGTACTCTTTATAGAAATACTTTTTATCGATTATTTATAGGAAGCTTTAATAAATTATAAAGATTAAAAGAGTAAAGAACCTATTAAACTAGTATATTAAATATACTAGATAATTACGAGTACTCGGAAAATCCTCTTAGTAGCGATTACCGCGATATCGACTTTACTACCTTTAATAGTATTGATTCCTTCTACGGTAAAGTAGTTATTTACGAATATTAAGAAGAGTAGTTATAAGGTTTAAACTATAATTATAACTACGATAAAAGCGTTTATAACTAAATTACTATTAATATTAACTTCGTTTTAACTCCTCTTTAATATAATTATATATATAAAGATTATATTAAAGTATTCTTATCGCGGAATAAACTATTCTTCTCTCTACGTTAGGACTATTAATAAAAGCCTTCTACGAATAAAAAAGAAAAGTTAGTAGACGAGGTGGTATTATTAAAGTTTTCCGTAAATAAACTAGTAGAGTTAATATTTAATTCCCTATATAGATACTAGGCGATATCTTTATTTATTATCGAGTTTAATATAGTATAGTAGTTTACTACGCCGGGCTATACTTTCTAGGGTTTCTAGTATATTATTATTAAAGTCTATTTCGCTACCGAAGCGGACGAGGCCCTAGATATTTATTTAAATCCAAGATATCCTATTATAATAAAAAATCGATTATTTTTATAAAAATACGTCCTTAACTTCGATAAATATATTAGAATAATAACTTCGCCTATTTTAATTCGGGGTTTAGGAAATAAAATTATATAAATAACGAAGTTTATTACCGTTAATTTATATATAAAGAGAGATATAAATAGAGAAGCGTTTATTAAAATAACGATAAAGATTTATATTACCGAGAATTTAAAAGCGAATCTATTTATCGGTATTAATATATTAATATTATATATAGTCTCGATTAATCTTAGTACCCAGTTATAGTCCGTTATTATTAATAACTATTAATTTATTAAAATCTCTATTAACTCTATCGCGAAGCCTTTTATTAAATTAAGGCGAATTATTAAAATAAATAAATTAATTATAATACCTCCCTAATCTAGTATTTTAGTACTAGTCTCGTATTTAGAGAATCTCTCTAATAGGGATTTCCTCTTCGAATTAGAACTAATAGTAGATCTAGGTTATAAGGGAGGAATATATATATATATCGTTAATATATCTCTCTCCTTCGTCTTGGTCCGTAATACTACTTCTCGTCTAGTAATACTACCTCGACGTACTAGGTTAGGGACCGTAGTAGACTTTAATAACGAGAAATATAAATACTATTAAATCTCTACCGAAGTAGTATTCTTAGTTATTTATAAATAGAGGATAGTATTAGACGCCGTTAAATTTTCGTCCTTACCGAAGTCTTTATTTATTTAAGTTTCGTCGTCGTAGAAATTTTTATTTACTACGATTAACTTATTTATAGAAATAACCTTAATAAATAAAATTATAATTTATAACCCGAAGGTCGTTATTAATTTCCTTACTCGCCTTGTATAGAAATTCGCTAATATCTTTACGGATTTAGGGAATATTATTAATATATTAAAAGAGTAATAAATACCGATTAAGTTAAAACTAGGCGCTTTATTAAAAGTATTAAAAGTTTATCCTCTCGGTTAAAAGGATAGATAGGTCGTTAACGAAACCTTCGATAAAATATAAATATAAAGTAAACTTCGCTATACCGATTAATCTACGTAATTTAACTAGTTATATTTTATTATTTAACGCGATACGCCTAGCGGAAGGAAAGAGTATATTATTATAAATATTAGAGATTTAAATATTATTATAGAGGATAATAATTATCCTTTACCTCTTTAGGCCGATATTATAGTATTAATAATAAATTTCCCGTTTATATTCATAGTTGATATTATTAGTTAATTTCTATAATTTAAAGTTTAGCTTCGTAATTACTATAAGTTAATAATCGTTAACTACCGCGGTTAAGAAGAATTAAATATTACTTTAATAAATTATAAAGATTTACCGCCTTATATTTAGTATTAAATAGATACTATACTACGCCCTCTTCGTACTTTTACTAAAGTATATATTAATAATATTATCGTCTTTAATCGTATTTTAATAGAGTATATCGATTACCTATAATAACTATTTCTATTACTACGAAGTAGGCGTACTTCGTTATTATTTATAAAATCCTACCTCGGTTACCCTTTAGTAATATTATTAAGATAAAGAGTCGATAACCTCGGGATATTCATAATTAAAGATAAAATTAAAGTTATTACCGCGTTATATTTTCTTATTACTTTACGAGACTTTAAAATCTTCCTAGGACTAATAGGTTAGCTACGCTCTTCTATACTATAATATATATAATATACTTAATTATTATAAGAGCGTAAAATTATATTAATTTAAAAATTACTATTAAAATAGTTTTATTATAATACGTTACGGGAAGATTACGCTTTATAGGAACGGGGTTTATAAAAGTATTTAACGCCGCCGACCTAAATCTTACTAAAGATTTCGATAATAACGAAGATTTCGCCTAGTCAACTTTCCGTAGTACCGAAGCCTTCCGTAATATCTTAATTATCTAGACTAGTAAGGAAATAGATATTAACTAAACTTTATTATTAGTTAACTCCCGAGGAATTAAATACTTTCGCGGATTTATAAAATACCTTTAAATTTCCTTCCTTCCTAGTATATAATAGTATTTTATATAAATTATTCGTCGATCTCGACGCCTCTAAGAAATAGGGGTTCGCTATTATTATTTACTATACCGAGAATAATACCGAAAAACCTACTCGCACCGCGGTATAATTTATTATATTTCTTAATAGAAGCCTTAATATTACCGAACGGAACTACTAACCTACTAAATTTAAAGTTATAAATATTATATAAATTATACGGAAGGTTCGCTATATAATCGAATCGTCGGAAAAGCCGCTAGTAATCGTTTATACTAATTACTTTACGGTTATTCCTATTTCGCGATAGACGACTTTAAATACGTCGTCGATATATAAGTTTAATTTTAAGTTAATACGAGTATCCTAGTATTTATCGAGTTTTAACTTTATTATTAAATATAAATCTAGTACTACTAATATAGTACTAGATATACTCTCTCGTTTATAAATAGATATTCTAGTAGACGGAAAAGCCGAGGTACTAGAAAGTCTCTACGGAAATATAGTCGTATTTAGTGAAATAAAATAGTAAACTATACTACCTAAAGTCTTTAATTACTATAATATACTAGTAGAGATACGGGACGAATTTAAATAGCGTTTTAAAAAAGTATATACCGAGGATTTATAATAGAATAAGGCCGTCGAATTATTAAAGTAAATATTAAATAAAGACGATTTATTAGAAAGTTTCCGCTTTAAGGAATATATTAGTCTACTCTACTTCGTTAATAAAGAAAGCCGTAAACGTTTATATATTTTTAAGGCGCTATAGTGTAAGGTCTTTAAACTTACCCATAATAATAACTTTTATAATAAATTCTATCGAATATATAATAGGATAATATTATCTCTATTTATTTATAGTCTATTAAAGAATCTACGCGAGTATATCGACTACTATACTAACTACTAGTTTAATTAAATTAGGTATTATTCTATATACGGAGAACTAAACCTAATCGCGGCGTTAATTATTCCGTTTTATACCGTAGTTATCGACTTTATCGTAATACTATTAAATTACTATAATTATAATACTCTTATAATAACTATATATAAATTAATAAAGTATTTATTTCTAATTCTAGGAAGTAATACCTACGACGTTAAAATTTAAATTAACGTCTTTATTACTACTCTAATAGACTATAACTAGGGTATTCCTTCGGTACTTATTAATAATAAAGATTCCAAATTTATAAGTTCGTTCTAGCGCCAGGTTTTTTAAAAGATAAACGTCGATTTATTAAACTCTACGGCGTAGTACCTATAAACCGACGGGTAGTTAGAATATATTAATTAAATAGTTAAAATAACTCTTCGATTCTACTTTAATACTAGCGAGACTAATTAAATCGCTATTCTATTATATCTCTAAAGTTTATTAAATAATATAACTACCGTAACCGGATTCGCCCCTAATGAATTAATATATAGTTTTCGCGTTAGGGAAAATATTAATATACTATTTAATCTACCTTAAAAGAATCTAGCTCGCCTCCGTAGTATTAAATAAACTAAAATAATTAATATTATAGTTTTCGCTACTATCGTAATAAAAGCTCGCTACGATAATAGGTATAAATTTATATATTTAAAAAAAGATTTACTAATATATTTAAGACTTTACTACGGATATTATATCCCGGGGGTATATTATAAATATTTAAATTAATATATAAAATCTTTTAAGGTATTAGAAAAGATCGGGAAAATAATTTATTATTTTAAATTACTACTTAATATAAGGATTCACCCCGTTATCTTTATTATTTAGTTTAAACCGGCGTTTAACTTATTTAATAATCTCTATAAACGTACCGGGTTACTACCGCCTCCTATTAAAGAAGACGATACTAATAAACTATAACTAGTACGGCTTTTCGAGATCGAACGTTTACTAAATAAACGAATAATACGAGATAAACTATAGTACCTAGTAAAGTAGAAAGACTATAGAAATCAAGATAATTAATAGTATATATTATCGAAATTAAATAATAGCTAGGAACTCGTAAGGGAGTTCGATAAAAAGAAAATAATTATTATAATTACGAAGGAAGCTAGTAAAAGTACGCGAAGGTATAGAAAATAATTAACGGAAATCTTTTATTATATAGAATAAGAACTTACGCAGGAATTTATATACAATATATTATTACGAAAACCTTCCGTATATATAAGCTCGATATAACGGTATTTTAATATAAAAGTATATTTCTTTACTTAATACTTTATTTACTTCTTCTAGTATATTTATATATTATAATAACGAGGATATTATCTTGTTTATTTTATATAAATATTATTATAGTTTAATTATATTAAATATAATAGCTTGGCTTCCTTGGCACCGAAGTTTATATATTATTTTAATTCGTCTTCGACGAATACCTAGCTAATTAATTAATTAATAATATTGAATATAAATATAAACTTACTATAATAGTCTTTATAAAGAGTCTTTTATTAATAAAGTAAAGTCTCCCTCTATCCGTCCCTCTAGAATAGATATATTTTAGGGGTAGCTCGGGGTAGCCCTAGGGCCTACTTTATTAATTATTTTAGCGACTACGTAATAGGCTATATATAAAGATAGTAATAAATACTATATATAAAAGTAGGAATAAACTATATATAGAAGTAGTAATAGACTATATATATATATATATAGTTTTATATATAAGGGCCTTTAGAATATACGTCTAATTATAAATAATAATAGAGGTTGAATAGTTAATTATTATCTATAGTATTATTATTACTATATATTTAGTACGTAAAACTAATTTATTAAATAATACTAAATCTAATTAAATTAAACTATAGTAGAGATTCTACCTAAATACTAATACTCCCGTTTAGAAACGACGACGTTATATATTAATAATAGTACTAGTTTATTAAATAATACTCTCTATAGCTAGTCCTAGTATAGCCGGTATATAAACGAACTTATTAAAACCTACTAACTTCGTTATATAATTAGTAGTTATAACCGATATATTAATATAAATAATTTCTAATTTATACGTTTCCGATACTAATTACCTTATAAAATAATAGTAGTTTCGATTATATTTAATACGCGAGTAGTTTACCGGGTTTAATATTATCTTAATAATTAATTAATTATTAATATTAAGGCGAATAAAATTAAGGTTATTATTATTATATCCTAATTCTTTAAAGAGTAAATCAAGGAATAATAACTCTTTAATAATATTAGTTTAAATTATATATTTAATTTTAACTATCGATAGGGTATATAGAGTTTACTATTTAAATAATTAAATAATAAATTTATTCTATAACTATAATATATAATTTAATATAATATAACTAATATCTTTATAGTCGGTTTATAAATTATTAATCTAGAGTATTAATTTACTTTTAGGGTTAAGATTAATATTATAAATATTCGATTTATAATATAATCCTAAATTTATAATACTAGTTAAATATTTATAAATTCGCTTTATAGTATTAAAATAAATACTAGTAGAGTTTATAATATAACGACTATATTTATTAACGGTAAATACTAGATCGGGCCTAGTTATAATTATTAACTATTATAATACTCTTATTAAAAATCTATATACTTTAGTCTCTTTTTTATCGGTTTTATAATTATTAGGAGTTTTCTATATATCGTTACCCTAACTTATAGAGGTTACTATAGGGTAGTATTCTAGTATATCGATTTACTTGAGTAATTATTTAGCGAAACTAATTTAATTAATATAAATAGTACGATTAAAATAGTCGCGAATAATCTTTATATTTAGATACTATGAGATTTTATTTAAATACTTTATCCTAAAGTATTTATCTAGTTATTATTTTAATAAACTAGTACTAGCCTTATTAAATACGAGAATAAAAATATTATTAATATACTAGATAGTAATAATTATTCTATTTTTATAAATAAATACTGAATAGTCTTTATTAAAACGCTCGTATTTATTTACCTCGAAGAAAGTACGTAAAGTATTATATTATTCGCGAGGTAATTATTTAAAACTATATAAAATATACTTTAATAAGTAGGTAATATTACGATTTTTATTAATATATTAATACGGTTATTCGATATAGATTTTCTTTTATAGTAGTGTTTCTAGGAATATTAAAACTATATTTAAATATTTTATTTCCTAGTTATATTTGGTTTTTAATATTAATAAGATTCGCTAGCTTAAAGACTTCGTTATTAATAAAAAGATTTTATAGTAATTAAGACCCTCGATTTATTTAAATTCTTTAGTAATTTAACGGGCTTTATACCGATTAAATATTTCTATTAAATTTAGTTTAATTATTAATACCTATTTTCTTAATAGTATTTTCTTATTAGGCGGTACCGGAACGAGATCCTAAACCCTACTATTTATAAGGTTATTTAACTCTTCGGTAAATATTATATATTATTTATCTTTATCGGGTTTATTTAGTACTTTTTATACTTTTAACGGAATAATAGGAATATTATCTAGTTTAACTTTACTAGCTCTTAATATAAATCCGCGTTTAATATATTATTTAATATTATGAAATTCGCGATAATTAACTCTATCCCGATTCCTACTAACTTTTAACTACGGAACTAGTTCTTTAGAATTATTATTTAATATTTCTACTTCTTGGATAAATAATTTAGTTTTTTAGGAAAATACTTTAACCTCGTTAAATACCGGTATAATTATAAAGTTATTAATAGTAGTTTTACTAGTAAAGTTATCCTCGTTTATAAACTATATTAATATATAATTAATATTATCCTTAAAAAAGAAATTTTAAATATTATTATATATTTTACCCTTTAATTCTTTATTAATAATAGTATCGTTAAATCTTATTTATAAAGCGCGAAAGACTTACCTCTTTTTAAAGTCCTATAGACGGTATTAATTTAATTCTTTATAATTAAGGAATTTATATTTTTTATTTTTATTATCTAACTTCCTAAATACCGGATTCGTATTATATATATAAATAATATAACCGAAAGTATATATATAATCGAGTCGGGGTTTAAATCTATATTAGGCCTTAAATAGAGTTATTCCATTAAGTACTTTAGTAGGCGAGTAGTTTTTATAATAAATTATAAAATTTAGGGCTTCGCCCTATATAAATTAAAATAATCCAATATTATTTAAAATACTTCTTACTCTCCCGAATAAAGTGCGAAAAGTACGTTTAATAATTAAATTTTGATTTAAATTATAAGGAGTTAATAACTTTTATTAAATTCTATATTCTTTTAAAAAGTTCTAAACTTTATAATTAATATAAATAATTTTATTATTAGTATTTAGTCGCTTTACCGGATAACCTTAAATTAATATCTAATTTAAATAATTTTTAGTAGTAACTAGTATATCGGATTTTCTCTTTAGTATCGTTATAAATATTATATCGATAGTGTTATTTATAAAGGACTTAGTATAGGAGTATTTTTTAAATATTTACTTAATTAGTCCTCCCCCTACGAGATTAGAGTATATAAATATACCCTTTATTATTTCTCGTTTATTAGGGTTCTAGCGACGAGGTTAATGAGATAGTTCCTTAGTTTATTTTCTTATTATATATAATTTATATAACTTATAATCTAGAATTAACTTTTAAAAACGATTTACTTCGTTAATATTAATTCCTTTATTTATAGTCGCTAGCTTCTTTATATCCTATATATTTAAATATATTAAATACTAATACTATTTATCCTAAAAACAATAATTTACCGGGTAGTTATATAATAATTTCAATATATATAGTATTTTGAAATACTTTAAATCTAGTAAATAATTAGTATTAAAACGTATTCTTAATAATACCTTCTCATTTTCAGAATTTATAATATTAAATCTACTATTTATTATAGTAGTAGAATATCCCTTCTATTCGAGAGTAGCGATTAAGAGTAAATTATAGTTTATTCTAAATATATAATATATATTAATAAGAATAATTTAATCTAGTTTACTATCGATAATTATTGAATAATATATAGATCCTATACTTTCTATATAAAGGTATTAACTATTAATCCTATTAAGAGAATCGTTATACGGTTTATAGAATATAAATTTAATTCTATCTTATAGTATATATATATTAGAGGCGGTATCTATATAGACTACGTCCTCTTTAATATTATATATTATATCGGTATTAATAGATTTCTACTTGGCCGTAAATAATTTAATTTATATAGAATTATCTTTATCCTAATTTTAAACTATAGTTTTATTCGACGTCTTTAACTTCTCTTTTATAAAATATTCTTTATTAACGGATAATTTCTAGTCTTTAGGATATTATTTAGGGTTAAGGAAATAATATTTATTCTTTTTATAACTAGTATAGTTATAGTAGTTATATCTATCCTTCTTTTTATTCTTCTTATTATTATTAATAATAAAAAGTATAGTAGGAGGTTTCTCTTTACTAGGTTTATCTTATTTATTAAATCTAGTTATAAAAGTATATTAATTTTCTTCTTTATCTCTAATTATCTAGTTATATTAATTAATTACTATTATTATATCGTTAATACTAGATTCTTATTTTGAACTCTTAACGGATTAAATTATATTAAATAGTAGAGGCGCTAGGCTCTCCTTAAACCCGATTCGAAAGAATATATTAAATATCTATTTAAGTACTATTAACTTTATTTTAAATAAAATTTAATTTACTATTTTAATTTCTAAAATATAAACCTCGATAGTAGTATATTTTAATAAGTCGGCTTTTAAGATTTTAAATATTATTTTATCTCTAGTACCTAGATTACTTTTATTATATAGTTTTATAAATATAATTTATTAGCCGGCGATTAATTCGATATTTTCTATATATTTTTATAGGCCTTTTTTAATATAGAATATTATCTTAATTATAGTTTTAGTATTCTTTTTATCCTAGGCCTTAACCTCCTTTTATTATTTTAATAACTCTTTTTTATAATCCTCTTTTTCCTCTTTAATAGGGGGTCCTTTTATTTTTAATTTTATAAAAATAATAAATCGAAACTCTTTATTTAATATTATTTAATTAATATTATCGAGGACGTATTTAGTTATTATTTCATATTTAAATTTAGGTTAATTCTTCGGCCTATTTAACTTCTTAATTTTAAACTCTAAATAATCCGTTATAACTACTAATTACTACTATATAAACTAGATTTAAAAGTAGATTTAGGGGTATTACTAAAATCATTATATATACGATTTAACTACTTCTTTAAATATATTTATTAAGGGGTAGCGAATACTAAACCCGGGTTTATAACTCTTTAGAATATATATTTAATTATAGACAGTAATGGAGGTTAAACAGTTAATTATTATCTATGGTATTGCTGTTGCTATATACTTAGTGCGCAAGGCTGGCTTACTAAGCAACGCTAAGCCTAACTAAGTTAGACTGTAGTAGAGATTCTGCCCAAATGCCAACAAGGGCAGTAATAGGTAATAGTTAGGAACTACTACAACGTTATATACGGAACTATGATACCAAAACGAACCGTTATGGAGTTATCGACTTAGCAGACCAGCCAGAATCCTAAAATCTTTTTCGATTTTTGATTGTGTCCTACCCTGGCTTATCGTCCGCGGTAACGAGGCATTGATCCGCACAGGGATGTCAATGTTTAGAGCTGAGTCTATCGCAACTTCTTTTTTGTTATTCACCCGCTTTCTTGCAACGCACTTTCTTCGAGACTCGGAGCCTTGTTGGTCTATACTCCCTATGCGCGAATGAAGAGAGCAAGGAGCAAAGAGCAAAGAGCAAAGAGCATGCAAAATTATTTTGTGCACCCGCGACCCTCTCCCATTGGTATGCCTCGCCAGCCTCAGCCCCCAGCCCCCACGCCGTGTCGGCGAGCTCCTGCAGGCCAAGCCCTCGAGTCGCTCGAGATTGCCCAATTCGGCTATCACCTTGCTCTAGTCCTGCACAGCAAGACGCGCGAAAAGACCGTCGGGAGGGCTGAGATTTGACGGGTGGACATGGGCTTGGGGGAGGAGGGGCTTCTTCCTCTTCCTCTCTGTTGCCTTTTCTTCTTCTCCATCGTTGCAAAGACGACTGAGCGCTCACTGTTGACGACATTTCAAGATAGCGACCATGACTTCGCGTATGGCGCTCTTCTGCGCGTCGCTACTCTTCAAAGTTGCCATCGCTATGCCCGGCGCAATGCCATGGCTTGGCCCAATGCCTACACCAATAGGGCTCATGGCCACAGCGGGTATCTCGCCGCGCCCAACAGAAGCCCCAGTGCTCGATGGCATACCACAAGAGCTGCGCAGGAGACAAAATGTGCTGTATCCACCACCTGCAAATTGGTGCGGCTTCGTGAGTGGGAACTATGGTCAGTCGTTGAGAGCTCGCGCGAAGGAAGGAAGATCTGACCTATAGCAGATGAACCCCTCACCTGCAGTGTGGGCTTGACATGCGTCAACTCAATGGCCGCTCTGGGCTGCTGCACCGCGACTACTGGAATCTGTACAGCTCTATACACCACATGCTTGGACTACGGTGATACATGTGGGCGAGCATGCCAGCTCGACCCCGCGATAAGGAAATGGTAAATCACCACTCATTCTGACCACTCACGACTCCGCTCATATCTCCGTAGTAGTGACGCTGAATTGCCATATTGCGGAACCTACGCATTCCCAGGCGACGCTTCTCTCTTCAACTGCGATGTCACTTCCGCACCCATCTATCCACTCGAGTTCCTCAACGACTACTACATCACTGCCATTGGCAGTACAATTGCTTCGGAAAGCGCTTCTGCTTCCTTAGGCGCAGCTGAGACAGCAGCCAGCGCGAGCGCAACCGGCAGCGGCTTCTTCACCGGTACAACCAGCTCTTTTGGTGCTGGTCCAACAGACAATACTTATTCTGGCTCTTCCTACAACTACAATAGTGGCAGCAGCGGCCTTCCCATAGCTGCAATTGACGGTATCGCGGCTGGTGTCTCAATCCTAGGCGTCGCCATCATCGGCGCCATCATATTCTTCTGCGCTCGCTCACGCAAGAGAAAGAGGATAGCGGCTGCATCAAGACCAAATATACCAACACCACTGCCACCACCTATGCAGATGCCACCGCCACAATACGAACCCCCGAAGACATTCGATGGCTATCAAGGCGTCCCGCAGCAAGAGCAGCAGCAGCAGCAGCAGCAATACCCTCAATACGCCCCTTTTCAGCCAACCCAAACGGCCTACGCCTCACCACCTGGTCCCCCCTCCACCCTCTCGCCCCAGACGACTGGTAACCCTGATCCTCGATTCAGCACAGCGAATACATCTTTTATCACGCCACAGTCTCCTGAGACAGATGGCCGGCAGAGCTACTACAAACCGCCTCTCTCGCCTGAGATAAGAGAGGTGGACGGTACGATGGGGAATCCGGGGGTTCCGAATGGTGGGCATGGGTTACCGTATCAGATGATGCCTGGTGGGAGTCCGAGCGCGACGGAGATTGAGGGGTTGGGTAGGGATGGGCATCAGGCTGGGCCGTATGAGTTGGGCCATGAGGGGCGGTAGGGCGATTGCTTTGTATTTGCATAATGGTATCAGGGTTTTGGGAACTGTGGGTGTCAATGTGAATGATGAGGTAGATAGGGCCGTTATCATTTTCCAATCATATGTGGTTTGTTGGTCCATTCGAAATAAGCATTGGGGTGTTGAACCCATATCTCCATCTATTGATATTATCCATAGTTCACCCAATGCGATGCCAAACACCATTTCATAATTGCAAAAATCCTTGCGGCGAGTCGAGCTTTTAGCTTAAGCCTCATCCTCAAAAAGTCGCAACGTACTCTTCAACTTCGCAACCATCTCCTCCCATTCACCATCCTCGGTACTCATCGCTGTCACAGCACCACCTGCCCCAATCGTCCAGGTATCTCCATCTCCAACATCGTCATCGCCGTCCCATCTCACAGCACTCCGAATCACAACGCTAAAGTCTCCACCACCACCTACGTCCATGTAGCCCACTACACCAGAATAGATGCCCCGTTTACGGTTCTCGAGCTCGCGCAGGAGCTGGCAGGAGCGCAGTTTGGGAGCGCCGGTCATGCTGCCTGGTGGGAGGGAAGAGGCGAGGATGTCGATGCCTGATTTCTGTGACGGTTTGGATTTTGGCATTGAGGGAGTCATGTTGTGGAAGCCGGTTTTGAGGTTCTGGGGGTTCGAATTTGCGAGGGGGAGGGTATCGGCTTCGTCTTCGCTTTCGGTGTCGTTGATGGCGAGGGTTCCTTCGATGACGCTGACGAGTTGGAAGAGGGTGGCGTATTCTTCCACTACCATTAGCTTTGGTACTGTTACGTTGCCTGAGCCGACTACGCCGTGTAGGTCGTGCCTTATCAAGTCTACTATCATGAGGTTTTCAGCCCGTTCTTTTGGCGTTGAGAGCAGAGCCGTTGCTTCGGCCAGTGTGAGCGGTGGTTTGGCCGGATCAGGCTGGCGCTTGACAGTTCCTTTGATGGGTCGAAACTGGCAAGTTACTGACTTGCCGTTTTCTTCAGAATTATCTTGAGTTTTCCGACGTCCTGGCCTTGACCATTTCAAGAATCGCTCAGGAGAGCTACTAAGCAGGCTTAAATTTCCAAAATGTAAGTAAGCAGAGAAAGGCGACGGATTGAGCTTTCTCAGACGTTGGTAGAGAGACCATGAAGCCTGTTTGGTTGTGGTCTTGATTGTGGCTTGGGTGGTGAGGCAGAGCTCGTAGGCATCGCCAGCTCGAATTGATCGCTGGCAGGCGCGAACTTTGGATTTGTAAAAGCTTTCGTTGGGGAGAGTCAGGGCCGTCTTTAGAGCTGGAAGGATTGGTGCATCTATGATAGGAAGTATTTGAGTGCGGATTTCGAGGAGAGAAGCCGTGTTTGAGACCCAGTCGTCATCTTTAGGGCTGATGCTTTGGACGTAGAGCGTTCGTTTGACATGGTCGATTACAATACTTCGCTCGACAAAGACGAAACTCAGATCTGGTCTTGATATAGTTCCTGTCTCCGATACACCAGGAGACTCGTTTGTGCCAACAGTCTCCAGACATGCCTCATAGCTGACATAGCCCATGAGTCCACCCCAGAAGGGTATGTCTGTATTTTGGTTTTCTGGTTTGTAGTTCTTCATGTAATCCTTGAAGTACGCGAAGATGCTACCATCATAATTCCCGAGGCTGACAGTCGTCGTGATACCGTCGGAAGTCCGTCGCACTTCAGGATGGTCTATATTGTATTCAAATCGCAGCGAATTTGGCGATACGAGGCCAATAATGCTCATTTCGCCTACTTCTGGTCTCTGATGTTGTTCTGAGTCTAGGATTATAGCTTCTCCTTCCGTCAGGTCCAGGGTCTCGCAGATGGAAGATATAGTCAGTCTATCGACATCAATTGCTCTTGCAATTACCTGGGTGTTCGGACTTTCCTTGTTGCTGCGAGCATTCTGTCCACTACTCATACCATGTCGATTAATTCGACTGGTCGAAGGCAATCTAGCTTGGTGCATATTATGGCGGACTGAGTGCAATGCTCCTCTTGACCTATCAGATGTTCTCCTGTACTTCACAGGCTGGAATTCATCGACATCTTCTAAAGGCTCACTTATTGGCAGCCTTACGTCCGTTGTCGCTTCTTGAGGAGGGGTGGGGTAACCATTGGCCGGAAGATCGCAGTGCTGATGACATGCGTTCCAAGCTACTGCATTCACCCACCACGCATCGATAATCTTCTTTGCCTCTTCGCTAGAACAGATCGATTCCGCATGGAATTGCACTCCAAAGAAAGGCTTTGATGTATGTTCCACAGCCATCAAGACCCTTGGTAGACTCGCATCCAAGGAACCCGGCGAGGTCTCACCCTCATTATCTGTAGTGTGATCCCAAGCCAACGGTTTGAGAGCAGGATATGCCCCCCACGGACTCCCTTGCTGTGACGCATCTGCATCATCGATGAAAGGCAGCGATGCGTGTAGCGAATGGTACTGAACTGTCTCAACTTCGTCTACGCCACGAAAGATAGACCCGCCACTCGACCTGACTTTCCGAACAATCCCGTGCCTTGGCTCAGGCAATCTGTCAATCTTTCCTCCAAAATGGTGAGCCAGGCTCTGAAAACCTAGACATATTCCCAGAACAGGTAAGGCATCTTCGTCGCTCAGCTTCCAAAGCTCCTCGATCAGACCAACGTCTTTGGGTCTTCTTGGGTCTCCTGGACCTGGTCCTGCCACCACTGCTGCGAAAGGTTTCAAAAATGCATTGAAGTCTTTGATTTCGTCATCTATTTTGATCACCGTCACTTTGACATGGAGTCTGATTTCGAGCAGAGATACAATGTTGTTGGTAAATGAGTCATATGCATCGATGAATAGGATGCGGCTCAGCGCAGCGTCTGGCATACTCTAGAACTTTTTCGAAGACGCATGCAGGAACTATATATCCGAAGGATTGACGGTAGTATTTCGTGTAAAATAGTCCTTTACATGAGAAGACAGAGAGACATTATCTTGCGGGACAAGCCCGCTACACAGTCCGACATATGATTTATCATTCCCAAAAATCTCAATATAATTGACCGATGGAGTGGCGGGTTAGTCGGAAGGTCGGAAGGAATTGAAGGTCTTACCCCTATTTAACTAATGATAGGCCAAAACACCAAATCTAAAATCCAAAATTTATAATCCTGGCTAATACACCACAACCACCTATTATAAGCCCGTTAAAACTTCAGGGTATATTAACAAGGTATGGCTCTAATACCTACGAAATTTCTAGAGAAATTAAAGCTGTATACGTAGCAGTAAAGGGGATTTCGTTGATTTCGCGTTGGATTTCTGCGAAGGCTTAGCGTAGGTCGGCGAAAATTTAAAATCGCCGACCTTCGTAGAAATCCAGCGCAAAATCTATATACGCTAATAACCATAAAGCGTGATTATCTTAAAATCGAGCATATAATGGAAGTACAGTCATATTATTATTTCAAAGATTTTGGTAAGTTTAGGATAGGTGGTTATGGTGTAGTAACCTGGATTATAATGTTTGGGTTTTGGATTTGGTGGGGTGTCGCGAAAAGAGTTTTTGGCCTATAAATAGGGGTAAGCGCTAGCCGAGCGTTCGGAGCCCTCTCCGCTAGCGCCACACCCCTGCTGCTCATCATCCTCGGGTCTCCACCCTCTTGCCTTTCATTCTTACTCTCATCGATGCGAGCACCCCCTGCCAGTCAAGCTCACCCATGATGTCTCGACACTTCATTGCAAAAACGTAGCAATGGCACCCAAAATACCCTCCACATCCGCCACTCCCAACCCCAACCCCAAAAGCAACTCCAAACCACCCCGCCCACATTTCCCACCCTCCTCCACGCCTCGTGTCTGGCTCATCACAGCCGCCACATCTCCAATCGGTATTGCAATCGCTCGTGCAGTACTTGCTCATGGCGACTCAGTGATTGCAGGAGTGAGGGACGGGGACTTGGCTGAGAGAAGTGGGGAGAGGGGGGATGATTTCAGGGATTTCTATATGGAAGAGTGTGAGAGAGAGGGGTGGAAGGATAGAATCAAGGGAGTTGGGTTGGACGGGAGGTGTGAGGGCCCCTACGACATGACTGGATTGTGAGATTGAAGGCTAATTGAAAGGTGCGATTAGGATCATGGGAGAGTGCCAGGCTGCTGTTGCAGAAGCTGTCGAGGCATTCGGCAAGCTTGATATATTATTCTGCTGCTCGAGTGAGGCTCTCATTGGGACCGTGGAGGAGCTTGCGGCTTCGCCGAGAACGCAGACGCTCATGAGAGACCAGTTCGAGACGAACTTCTTCGGCCCCGTCAATATGATCAAGGCTGCACTACCTGCTATGCGGAAGAGAAGCTCTGGACATATCATGATATTAACCGGTATTGGTAAGTATGAGGGTTTTCAATCCAGGATATCTGCTTAGACATGATATAGCTGGCCACTTGGGCACACCAGGCCTGGGGATGTACTGCGCATCCGGCTGGGCGCTCGAAGGCTTTTGCGACAGCCTGGCTTATGAGATTGCCCCTTTCAACATCAAAACTACCATTGTTCAACCCACGATAGAGATTGGTGTCTTGACGAACAAGATCGTCTCTGCACCATCAATGCCCCAGTATGCTCCTAAGAATAATCCAGCGCCTTTGTTTAGAGGGATCATCGGCGGCTTGCTGGACATGATAGAGGGGCAAGACGGGAATGATGTGCCACTTACATTTGCGACAGACGAGGTTACATCGCTGTACCCAAGGCTTCCTGCGGAGATGAAGTCTGCGCTCCTGGCAGAGACGATGAACGCCATCACTGCAATTGGCGGCCACGACAATCCACCTGCCAGACACATCGTGGGACATGAGGGAGTGGCAAGCGTCAAAGAAAAGCTGAAGACGGTCAGTGAAGAGTTGGAGGACTTCGTGGAGATCAGTTGTGCGGTGGATATCGATGAGGGAGATGGGCATGAGGGCGAGAATGGTGGTATGGAGAGGCTGTTGTGATCTTGTTAGCCCTTGACTGGTGTATGCTTTCAAGAATAGGGAAAGCTATACCCAAAGCCTGAGAAGTCGCAAGGGTGGTATTTCCAGGGACAACATTAGTGGATAAGTCGGCAATAGCATGATCTAATTTCACTTTGGGGTAGTAGTCTTCGGCGTCGTGGCCTTCGACGCATTTGGATCCCCCGCACCAGGAACCTTGCTCTTCTTTCTCTTCTTCTCCTTCCCTAAGGGTGTGGTTGGGCTCTTCTCTCCGCCTTTACTCCCCTTCTTGACAGGCGCAGGCAGATCGTCAGTCTTAAGCTGCGGCGTCGCCCCGCCCTTTGTAGGCGTAGGCGTAGGTGTAGGAGTAGACACCTTGAGCGATTGCTGCGAGTCTGGCTTTGCAGCAGACATGGACGATGTAACAGAGGCTGCCAATTGAGGGTCGCGGGCTTTGGCGAGCCTAAAGGAACCTGGCTCGCCGATTATGGGGTTCTCGTCCATGTACTCGTTGCCGTAGCTTATGGAGAGTCTGTAGGAGTCTGCAAGGAGCGCGTAGTCTGAATAGTCAGCTGCCTTTGCGGCTAGAGGGTCTTTCTTAGTTGCAGCAGAATCCTGTGTTCCAGGTAAAGGTGTGCTGCTGCCTGGCATCGGCGTACTTTCTTTGCTTGCCTGAGTTGCTTGAAAACTCGAGCCAGGTGTTGGATTCTTGGATGATGGTGGGAGGTAGCTATGGCCTGTCGCCGGGGTGAGGCTTGGGAGGGTAGATGCCGTTGAGAGCAGCTTTGTCAGAGAGGTGACTGCAGACAGCATCCTGCTTCCAACTATACTCCCCACCGTAGGCGCCATGTATACATTCTCCCCAACGACGTAGTAGCTGCTGATTTTCGTTATCTCGTCCTCCAAGCCCTGCCTCTTGCGCCTGATCTGCTTCCTGATCACCCAAACTCCGCTGTTCTCAATCTTGGTACCTTTGTCAGAGGGATCATGGGTGATCATGAACTCCAGCCCTTGCATTGTCTGTAGCCTCCCCTCGAAAGCCTCGCGCGTTTGGATGAGGTGGAACATGTTTGGGTTGTTCAGAGCTTGGGTGAACAAGGTGGCATTATTGGAGGTGGCGTCGAAGAATGGAGAGCGAGCAAAGTAGAACAAGACTGTGGATTGTTAAGCAGGCATTCCGTGGGAAGCAAAGATCAACATTGGCTACCTGTATTTGAATGCACGCCGCCCATTTCTTGAGATATCAAGGCCCCGTTCCATTGGATCTCGTCAAATGGAGGCTGCTGTGAGCTCGCCATGAATTATGACAGTCTAGACCGGTCAGGTCTACTTCATAGTCCTCGTACCAGAAGTTATTTGGTACTTAGAGAGTGGTCAAGATTGTTGTCCAAAACGCCAAGCTGACAGAAATCTGCCCCCGGCCTCACCCCCCACCGGGACTACCCCTATTTAACTAATGATAGGCCAAAAACTTTTTTTTGAAATCCCGCGACACCCCACCAAATCCAAAATCCAAAAATTACAATCCAGGCTAATACACTATAACCACTAATTATAAACCCGTTAAAACTTTAGGGTATATTAATAAGCTATAGCTTTAATACCTATAAAATATTTAAAGAAATAAAAGCTGTATACGTAGTAATAAAGGGGATTTCGTTAATTTCGCGTTAGATTTCTGCGAAGGCTTAGTGTAGGTCGGCGAAAATCTTAAAATCGCCGACCTTCGTAGAAATCTAGCGCGAAATCTATATACCCTAAAATAATAATTATAAAGCGTGATTATCTTAAAATCGAGTATATAATAAAAGTATAGTTAGATTATTATTTTAAAGATTTTAGTAAGCTTAGGATAAATAATTATAAGTATAATAACCTAGATTATAATATTTGGATTTTGGATTTGGTAGGGTGTCGCGGGATTTTTAAAAAAAGTTTTTGGCCTAGAAGGGTTCACCCCCTAACTACTCGTACCCTCTAACCGCTCGTCTCATAGGGCTGAAGCCCGGAAGTCCCTTAGGCCCCCAAAGAACACCCCTAGGAATTCGTCCTCCGGGCAACAATTCGGGAAGTTCCAGGGACAACTCTTGTCGCGAAAGTGATAAGGACTAGGGGGGTCTCTAGGTGGCTTCCAGGCATCAGCCCTACGGGTGAGCGGTTAGGGGGTGCAAGCAGTTAGGGGGTGAACCCTTCTATCATTAGTTAAATAGGGGTAAGGTGAGCGCCGCTTTATTCTCGCGCGATTTGAGGAGTCACCCTACCTTGGAGGTAGGTGAGCTGCTGCTTAATTTCTATTGATATTATTCGTAACGCTTCATGTATACAGCTGATTTTAAATTCTAAGACGTAGCATAAAGAAAGAAAAAAGGAGAAATTATTCAGTGTAACTAAAGATCCCGCGAGATCACGTGACACAAGACGACGTGGTCCCGTGACATTGGCTGTTAACTGATGTTTCACCCCGCACTACCGTTGAGTTCTTTTGCCTTCCAAGCTGTTCCATTCCTCACAGATTTCTGGTACAGTGGGAATCTGCCAGCAGCTTGTGCTCTGAGCACCCGCGCAACTGCATGTCCTCAATTTTTGGAGCATTTGCGGAGGCATCGTGGTACTGTAGTATCGATGGCAGTGCTGAGGCAGTTTTAAGGCACTGATTAGAGCGAGCGAAATCCTCCGATTAGGACTTTTAGAGCAGAATTGCAAAGTCTCTTAACGAATCTTGGAGAAGTAAAATCTCCTTACCTGCGAACGAAGCGAGTGTGTTGACCCTAAGTATTGTCGACATGCGGCGGCAAAGCTCATCTCAAAAGATGCTCGCACCGGTAACGCCTGAGGAGCCCTCTTTCGCTCCTGATATAAGAGGTTTCCCAAGACCAACCCGTACTTCGTGCCAGAAATGGCCACAAACAGATTCTCTCCACAGCGCTCTTTGCGAGCCCTGCAGGAAAATGCTGCAAGGGTCTCGAGTCTTACAACACCATTCTACATCACATGTAAAGACTGATCATGAGATTCATCAGCACCACCTGACCCTTGACCACGTCTGGTACTCTGCGTCCTCAGGTTGCCATCTATGCGCATTAATATGGCTCTCGACGTCACTCGCCATGCCCAGGCACTCCCAGAAGACCGAGCCGAGACACCAACCTCCACAATGTCCTGACGGGGTTGCTGGCTCAGGCTGGAACAAAGTCCATATCCATGTCTTTGATCCGTCCAAATTCCGCCGAGAAGAAGAGCCTTACATGAGTCTACACTGGAAATTCGGCTTCCATCCGCTAGACACAAGCTATGATTTACGAGTCTATCAAGTTGAAGCGGCTGCTTACCAAGCCAGGAAGAGCCTTGCTGGAATTCAGTTCAGGAAGAGAATTCGTGACGAGCAGCTCAATCACTGCATGATTCCTAGATCAAAGTCGACAGGCAGCAGTGATTCCTTCCTATTGGCGTCATGGTGGCTGCACTCATGTCTGGACAGTCACAAAGTCTGTAGCCGGTCATGGGCTTCGCCTAGAGATTTTCCAGCAAGGCTTCTGTATGTTGGCCATGACACGAACAGCACCATTCGAGTATGCGAGCTTATTGCCCACATTGTGGAGGAGATTCCCAAATACTTGACTTTGAGCCATTGCTGGGGCAACAGTCGAAAGCAACAATTGACAAGATCTACATTGAAAGCTTATACACGAGCCATCCCCGCGGAAGAGCTCTCTTGCACGCTCAAAGACGCCGTTGAGATTACGCGAAATCTAGGATACCAACATGTCTGGATTGATTCACTTTGCATCATTCAAGACTCCGCTACTGATTGGAGGACAGAATCACATAAAATGGCTGGTATATATGGCAATTCGCAATGCACAATTGCAGCTTTAGCCTCAGATAATGATGAGGGGGGATGCTATCGAGAACGTCCTGCATTCTTTGGAAGGCTGGTGACGTTCCCTGGAGCCGATGGCGATCTACAGATATCACATCCTCGCTCACGGTATTTTGAGCGCGAGTACGAAGCCAGCGGCCTGAAAGCTGCACCCCTACACCGACGAGCTTGGGTAGTTCAGGAACGCGCCCTGTCTCCGCGAACGCTCTACTATGGCTCCACTGGTCTCTTTTGGGAATGCCGTGAAGCTGATGCCTCGGATTACGATCCTATGGGCCTACCATATACCCTGAGAGCATCTCGTTCAGCCGGCAAACGAATCATGGACGAAATAGTGCAACCAATTAATGACACTACCAGAGAGCAAGCTTTTCACTCTCATTGGGCCGTCCTAGTACTGCTATACACTGGGTGTGCGCTGTCGAAATCAGAAGACCGACAACACGCCATAAAAGGCTTCATAAATCCCATCGAACACAAGTTGGCATTCACATCTGTCGCTTGTCTATGGAAAGAATATCTGCATACGGAGCTGTTGTGGTCCACACCTATTGGGGCATGGTCCCGAAGAATACTACAAATGCCAACATGGTCCTGGATCTCAACTGCAGGGCTGGCTCGTCCATATTATCATCCTTGGAAGGTGCATCCAGACGAATTCGGCATAGTCAGCGCGTGGACATGGAAAGCCGAGATAATCAACTATCCAACGAACCGCGAAACCCTAGACGGTGATGTGTTTTCAGCATTGACTATACGAAGTTCGCTAGTGAAAGTTTACAGCTTTTCGTTTTCCTTAGGGATGAAGTGGAGTGTCGAGCTTCCACCCTTCACTAGACGTCAAGGTGCCCCCAGTAGAGACAGTAGAGAGAGCGGAGAGGTCGCAGACGAAATTCGTACACCCTCGTGGGGCCACTGGCTCCCCGATGTGTTTCATCCTGAGGATGGGGAGAGCATCTGGCTGTTACCCATATTTGAAAACTTACGGCACAGTGCTGGCCTGGTCATAACCCCCAAAACCGGCGATGGTCTAGGGCAAAATGAATGGACCAGAATTGGCTTCTTCATTAATAACGGCAGCAATGGTTGGTTTTCAAATCTTTGGCAGCTGGGACAGAATGTAGTCAATGTGCGTTGATAGCACTCTTCACCTAAAGGTGGAAGAGATGTATGAACGGGCGCTGCGAGGATACGAGCAGCGTGGGGACCTGAGCATACATTGACGCTGAGGACGGTCGACATTCTCGTTAACCTCCATAAGAATCAGGGCAAGATGTGGGAGGCGGAGGTTACAAAGCTTGCATGCACACGAATGAACGTGTGGTTGACCAAGAAAGAAGCCGTCAACTGTGAGAACACATCTGCGACTGCTCACTGATGTCCGAAGCGGACGTGTCCTGAACATCCCTGAACAAGTGAAGGCATTTTCTGATGTCGTTTTCCTTTTCACGCTCATTCAAGGTCTTGACGACGATCGTCAGAGTTGCCAGCAGCGAACTTGCTTGGAACAACAGGCGCCGACTGGCTCCTCAGAGTACTTGAAATACTCGGACAACAAGAGTAATGTTATGGCTGTGGAGCTCCTTATGCATCAGTTTAGCTGCCTTATCTAGCTGCGGAGGTCTACGGTGATCATAGGGGTAAAGAGTGGATCTGACGGGTCTGATGGTAAAAGTACAAGCCGCCTTCTTTGTGGTCCTACCCCATGTAGTCATGGAAAGGCGTTGGGGGGCAGAAAACGCTTGTGGTGTAAACTTAGGTAGATCATCTGCATGACTCATGTTAAGAATTAGTGGGGAAAGAGAACAGCATGGAAGGGAATACAACCCCCAAAGTTTCGTAGAATGTTTAATACGTCTTACAGACAAGGTATTCGGCTCGGTAATCGGGCTTACCACTTGCCCCACAGATAAATACTTCTCTTTTCGTTTATTCGTAACGTGGTTTTATTTAGATAAAGTATACGTTACCCACTAGTAGAGTTCCTGTCAGCTAGAAAGACGCTGTCACTCGGGCTAGAGCGTAATTAGATCGTAGATATGTAATCTATCTTGCTCTATAACGGTGTTACCGGTCACTGGAGTAAACCTAGCAAAAAACCTTTCGGCCTGGCTCTTTAGGGAGTCCGCGGTAATATAAGGGTCCAGCAAGCCATCATTCGTAGAGGTATAAAAGCGAAAGAAATACTCCGTGGTGGCAAGGTCGAGAGGAGGTGGCCCTACTCGAAGGCTCTCTGCTCCGGTAGTGTAGAGGGCGTCGGTTAGTATCGTGTCCTTAGAGAACGGTGCTCCTTCGTCCGGGAAGTCCTGGAGACGCACAAACGGGTTTCAGCGCACAGTTCGCTGAATGGGGGCGCACGACATCTAAGTACCGAGTCGTGCGAGCGAACTGTGCGCTGAAACCCGTTTGTGCGCCCCCAGGACTTCCCGTCCTTCGTCGCGCTTCTTATCTTTAACAAAATCCACCCAGTTGCGTCAAGTGGTTAGTCTAAGCCTCTATTTGTGATCGAGCCGACATTTAGACGTACACCTCGTAGCGATCTAAAACATAGCCCTGGTCTCTAACGGTCTTCGGTACGTAGGTAGTGCTGGCCCTTTTGCTGTCCCCTTCGTGGTAGGCTCCATAGCGGTAGCCGTTAGCCTCGGCTCTTTTGCAGAGGTCTTTAGGCGATGGCTTCTTCCGGCCCATAATCTCGTAGAGCGAGGTGGAGAGTACAATATGACTGCAGCATGGGAGATTTGTACTGGAAGGGAATAGGATGCCGCTCGCGGTGTTTATGCTTCTCCGGCCTTTGCATGTGGCGAGAGCGAGTACGAACAAGGGCAGTGAGAAGGAAGCCCGGATCAGGAGGAGGTTTGAGTTTATAGATAGTAAGATGGGAATCCGATATATGCGACTTATGGCGAACAAGATCAAGAAGGAGTCTTGGAACTTGACTTGATGAGGCGGGAAGATGCGCCGGATTTGAGTCCAGTGTGAATGCTCGGGTATTCCTTTCTAGGTTTAAATACAGCACAGTCTCCGCTAGCCATCGTTTGCGGGACGACGTTTTTCGAGAAGTGGGTTGTTTGGACAGCGTATCACTGATGACGTTGGCAACAGAGTTGTTATCAGTAGCACAACATCTCACATGATGTAATACAACGTGCAGCAAGAAAAGATCTTGACAAAGTCAAAAATCGCCTCGCACATACACAAAAAGAAAGGTATGGATGAAAGTGGGCGCAACGGGCCTGACAACGCGTCGCAGAACGATTTTCCGACCCAGCTACCCCTATTTCAGTAATGATAGGCCAAAATAAAAATTTTCCCGAGTTCCGATACCCGCCCCATAGTAAATTATATACGCGAACCATCTACTCTCTTATGACCCCTATAACCCTTATTACCCTCCCAAATAGCTAGAAATTAAAGTTATATAGTTATTACACTATGAGTATATAGTTTTCTAGTTATTCTTCCAGTCTATTAATATATTTCTAGTAGCGCGATACTCTCCTCTATCCGATAACTAGAAAAACTATATTTAATAATATTTAATTTACGGTTTAAGCCCTAATATTATCGCTAAAATAGAGTATATTAATACTAGGGCTATATATAGGATCCGGTTAAATATCGCGACTTTTAGTTATTATACTACTTTTTAAATAAATAAAAAAAGCGCTTTATTTAAAATTATTATAACGGCGCGGAACTTATTAAAGAGTTTCCTAAAGTCGAAGTCTTAATTATATTTAAACGAAATATAGTACTTCTTATTTAATAAACTAGATATATTTATTAATTTAATTACGGTATCGAATATTTTTAAAATTATAAAAATTAATAGAGAAAACCTCCGCCGTTTAGCCGTAGAGCGCTCGTAACTCTATAAAAATAACTATATACTAGTAGTCTCCTACTTTACTTATAATATATTTATATTTCTAGACGAGAGTACTACGAACGAGTATATTATTTACTAGAAAAGAGGGTAGGTTATTTATAATATTAAACTATTAATATATCGACTATTTAAATACTCGAAATAATATAATATACCTTTTAATTTATACCTCTTTAGGAATTCTCGTTTATTATATTTATTAAAGAAATATAATTAGAGTATTAATAAGGTTATAATATATATTTAATAATAATAATTAATTAATTAACTAAGTGTTCGTCTTGAACGAATAAAGATAGTTAGTAGTTTTCGTTATTAAGGAACTAACCTAGTATAGTAAATATAATATAACTATAATAATTATTATTAAATAAATAAAAGTCATCGCCCCGATAGTATAAATAGATTAAATATTTAAAGAAGTAGTAGTATAAAGGGTATCTCTATAAAACAATAACGCTAGTATAGAGAGAATTTCATTAAATCGAAATTACTATAGTAGGAAACTTCGTTTATACTAAATATTTATTTATATTATTTTAATAAGCTGGCCACGAGCGTCTTTATAATTTTTAATAATATTAAGTATATATTGTAGTTACTTTATAAATATTTATTTATTATCCTCGGGCCTATATCCCTTCCAACGAACGAGGTACTATATAATTATATTTTTAACTTTCCTAAATCGACGTTATCGCTTCCGTAGTAGCCTATCTATTTTTTATTCTTCTTTGTTATCGACGATAATCGGTAGCGGAGCTTTAGTATATCTCTTATACGGGTCCTCTCTTTATCTAATAATAAATTTAAAGTAAACGACCGAAACTATATTATAAATAAATATAGTAGGTAGTAATTTAAGATAGTATACGAGCCTACCGATATATTTAATAACCTAAAAAGGTCCGACGAATTACTAACTAGTTTTCTTAGATAAAACTCCGGCCATTTAATATCCTCTATATAAATATAAATAAATATAATCTCCAACCTTAAAGAATATCGGTTTATAATAAATATCGTAATATTCTTTTATCCGGAGCGACGTAAAGATAATAATATCCTACGCGTCGATATATTCGGGACGGTAAACGGTAGTAGGGAATATTTTAATTTAATAAACTTTTATTATAGCGTTTTTTATTTCTATAACACTTAATTATATTCTTATAATAGGATATTATATATTACGGGAGGCTCTTATCGTTCCCGTAATAAAAATTCCTACGTCACGGAAGGCTTTAAAAATATCTACTACGTTAAACTAAGAAATATTAAAATTATTAATATATAGTAGGTTAAATGGCTCCTTAATTTTAAAGTTATATAAAATCTCGGTAGGCGCCAAGTGGGTATTATTATATTTAATAGAGTTATTTAATATAGCCGAAAGTTACGGTAGTATTACTAGTTATTTATACACGTCGACTATTAATAGAAAATATCTTAAAGTAATTTCGACGACTTTATTCGACTTTTTAAACTATCCGTCGGTTTAAAGGTAATATATAATCGAATAAAATATATTAATATTTAACTCCGTTATAATCTACTTTTATAACTACCCGATAAACCGAGTATCTCGGTCGTTAATAATTATTAACGGAAGACCTTAATTTAATAGTAGAAGTTTTATTAATAGGCGGTAAACTTATTAAAGTCCGCCTTAAACTACTTTACCCGTAATTAGTATTACTACTTTATTAAATTTATATATAATTAATATTATATAATCCTCGCCGGTAGAAACTTCTAGTAGAGCGAGGATAAAATTAATAATAATAATTTCAAAGAGTTTATACGGCGAGTAAATCGGTTATAACGAGTTATAAAGTTAATACCTAGGCGTTTAATATAACTAATAATAAAAATAATATCTAAGATACTTATATAACTTCGTCGATATATTAAATATATAAATACTATATATAAGTTTTTTATAAATTCTAGTATAGCTAAGATATTTTATTTTATTATAAACTTTCTAGAAAATCTTATACTCTAGCGCCGCTAGTAGGTATAGACGAAAACTATAATTATATTCGATATCGTCGAAATAAAGTAACCCGTTAATAAGTTTATATAGTAGTTTAGTTGTATTCTTACCGAGTACGGTATTTTTTACTATCGTAGTTATAATCCTAACTCATCGTCCTTCTACTTCGTAACTACTATATATACTACTTTTAAAGTCTTCGCTAATAGCGATAATATTGACTAGGAAAATAATAAATACGTCTAGGATTAATTCGTTTATTTTAGGATAATATAACCGACTAGTAAAATGTAATAAAATATCTAGAACGATATTCGCTTTATTAGGTTTATACCTTAATTCAATTCGGAATCTTTATAAATATTCCGACGCGCGGATTAACCTAAGGTTTAGTTTCTTAATAAAGATAATATTTATAAATATCTATCTCACTATATTTATAGTAGAAGTATAGTCGGTATAGATAATTATAGTAGTATTAGTAATTTTTATAAAGTAACGAATCTTCTTTATAACCTAAACGATATTAGTTATTTCAAGTTTAGTTAACTAGTACCTTATTTTAACCGAGGTCAATTATCTCGATAGGAAAAGAATAAATTATAGTAATTTCTACTTCGGTACTTTAGTAATATTATTATTTTTAATATAGTATATATATACCCCGAATCCCTATTCTTTACTAGTATCTAGATTAATAAATAATAGTCTCTTTAAATTAGTATAATATAGTATAATAGGACTCGCGAAGAGTTTTTATAAATATTTATAAATATTAAACTCCGCCGGCGTAAATATATTAACGAGAGATTTTCTCGTTATAAATTTACGAGTATTACCTCGTATACTTTCACCCTATAAATTTCGATAATATTAATTTAGTAATGTTTTACGGTCTTATAAAGACTTAATTATTATTATATAATACGAAATATATTATTTTAGGTAACCTATTATTCCGAGGTAATACTCTAGTATTTATAATATTCGGGGAAACTAAAGATTCTATATAATTATTAATTTATTCTTAGTTATAGTAAAATTTAAAGTATTAATATATTAATTTAATAACTAGGCGGACGGATAGTTAAAGAAAGACTTTTTAATAGAAATATAGATATTTATATCCAATAACACTTGGAATACTAATATTAAATACTCGACGTATTCTAATAAGGATTTAGAGAAGATAATAATATTATCTATATATACTCGACAGAATTTTCGGTATAAACGTAGTATATGGTCGATTATTCGTTAAATATAAATAGGCGAGTTCCGGTAGTTTATAACGGGGACGTTAAATATCTCTTACCCTCTATACGTAGTTACTATAAAATAGTATCGATAATATCGCTTTACTTACTATTAGTAGAAGAAGGCTACCGCGTCGATAATTAAAATATATATAATATTTAATAGAAATACTAGGATCTTAGTTTAGATAAAGACTAGATAAATATTAAATATTATTATTTTATTAAAAATTTTAATATCGATAACTACGCGTCCTTTAAAACCGGAGGTAATATCTTTTTATACGACGAAATAAAAGAAAGAAAACGGTATCGTTATAATTATTTATTTTATTCGGCCCTGCTAGTGTAGTTTATTAAAAACGCCGTCGATAATATTCTTATTATACTTTCTTAGCGGATAAATACGAGTTTAACCGGCTTTATAGATCTCTTTCTAGTTATTAATAAAAAGAATCTCTATTTATTCGGATTCCGGGATATTCGCTACGTTTCTAGTATCTTTTTATAAATTTAGAAACGAATCGACGACGTCGGTAATAATAAAGGCGGAAGTATCGTCTTTATAAATCGTAGTATTTATAGGGTATAGAGTTTCTAGTTTAGATAAATAAATATTCGGTACCGCGGAAAACTTCGGTACCGCGGAAATCTCTTATAAAATCTATTTCGGTAAAGGCGAATAATACTCTAATAAATTTAATAGAGTAAATATTAAATTAGAAGTTATAAGACCTAGATAAATAATATTCGATATTATCGAATTAAATATATAGGGAGTTATTATTATATTAAAGATTATTATTATAATAAAACCGGCCTTAAAGTAGGACTTAATTAAAAGTTTCGATATTAAAGTCTTAAGTAGTCTTATAGTTAAGTTAATATATAAAATATTTATTTAAAAATATTTAATTATTTCGTATTTAACTACTTTCCCTAGCCTAATATATCGGCCAATAATTATAAAAAAATCGGTATTATTCCGGATTATAATCCTATCTATATTATAATTAACGATATACGCGGTTACTATTAGTATATTAAGTTAAAATAATTTAAATAATAAATTATAATTATAAAGTAAATCCGATTTTATAAATTTAATTATAATAACTATATCTAAATATACTAGTACGGTATAATGGAATTTATTAACTATAGTAATATTTATTCTAACGTCTTTCGTAATTATAGAAATAAAGATCTCGAGGTTACTATAAGATATAATAATAACGAGATCTCTACTAGTATTAATTATAATTCCTTCTAACTTTATAATATCGATACCTATTAAAACTTTAATAAATAAGTTATCGACGATATATAGTTCTTTAATAATTAAGGCGATCTTACTATCCTTACCGGGAATATATATAGGAATAATAACGAATTTATTAATATCGTAGTTATTCGATTCTAAGCCACGGACTTTTATAGCCGTAGGTATTTTACGGACTTTAATTTATAAATTTAATTTTATAAACTTCGTAAGGAACTATCGGTCTATAAGGTTTATAATATATTTAATATCGAAATAGAATTCATAGAATTAACCGTCCAATTCTATAAAGACCTCGATAATAATATAATAGTAACCACGGAATATATAACCGCGGGTAGGTTTATTAATAAAGGTAAATTTAATAACCTATTTCGCCGAGAAAATAATATTTAACGGAGTGGAATTTAATAAAAAGGAATCTAATAAAACGGAATTCACTAAAACGGAAACGGGATAAATTACTATAATCGAAGATTAATACTATTAAATATATTTATATAGTTTATTATTAGAAGAGAAGAGTTAGTTATATAAATAGTAAACTACTTTATTAGTAATATCGGTTATTTTAATAGTAAAATCTTAACCGATAAAAAGACTATTAACCGTCTCGTTATAATATTTCTTTAAATCGACGGCGTTATTAATATATTTACTAGCCTACGCCGCACTTTAGTAGAAAACGTCTTTTTAATTACTATAGTAATTACTTTAACTTTCGTTATAAAGACTTTCGGTCTAGCGGAAGGTTTTTATAAATTAATTTTCGTTATAACCGATATCTTTAATAGTTTCTTAATCTTTAATATAATAAACCCTTTAGGTTAAAAAGGGCTTTTTAAAAGAATTTTTATTAAAGTCTCTTTCTACTCTAGAGCCTTAATCTTAGTTCCTAAAAGAGAATATCTTTTAATTAAATAACGGATTTAAATTTTTATTTATTATTTATAACTACCTTCCGGGAGGCGGTAAACGGTTAGAGTTCTACTATTATTATAAATTAACGTTATTTTAAAAAGAAAATAACGAAAAAGGCCTATATAAATTACTTCCGTAGGAAGTATTATTATTTTTATAAGAAAATACACTATTATATAAAAGTCTAAAACCTTCGGTAAGACGATAAGAAATAAAAAGTTAACGAAAGTTCTAAAAGTTTTAATACTAATTATAATACTAAGGTTAACGCTGTCCGTAGCTACTATTATTACTATTACGGTTCGGCGGAACCGATCGATTATATTTATCCGACTTTCGGGATACTAGAGCCTACTACTTATATTTATAATTATCGAGGCTCGTTAGAAAGTTATTAATAATAATATTATTATCGGGCCTCTTAATATCACGCCGTAATTTAAAATTAATTTCGTTATAAATAATATTAAATTAATTTTATAATAACGATATTCCCGTATCTTTAATAAACTTTAAAATCTTCTATATATATTTACGTAGTTTACGACGGTTATTAGTATCTTTTATAAAGTAACGTTTCTTAAAGATAGTATCGATAATTATATTTAATAACTCCTTAAACCTTCCCGTTAATAACTAGGTTTATTCCGTAATATTAATATTAATAATATTATATTTCGATAGTGTCTTCTCAGTGTCTAAAAGCTCAGCGGTATATTATTTTAAAATAATACCGCGGAGGTAAATCTAGAGATTTTTATATATAATAGTATTTTTAATAGTTACTAGGTCCTTAGCTCGCTCGATAAAGAAATATATATCGCGGAAATAAATATCTTTACTAGTATACTCGAGGCTAGACCCTATATTAATAGACTTACTATTATATATAAAGTCGAAGAATCCGAGTTTAGTCGTATTCTACTTCGATGTAATAAAAGTAGTATTATCGCTTTAGGGGCCTTATGGGCCCTACGGTCCTAATAATTTAAAAGAGTTTATTAGAAATACTACTATAAAGTTTATAATAAAATTATGAAATTTTATAAACTATATTTTATTAAAGCCCGCGTTCGCTATAATCGAGGATTATTACGGTTATTAATTAAATCCGAGGGGTCTCTAGTAGATTATTTTTTCTATAAAAATCTATTTAATAGAATATCTTAATAACGATATTAAATATAATAATAACGAAGAAAACGTTTATTTAAAACTCGGCGGGGACGAAGGAGGTATATTCTTAATTAATATTAATACTTTAAAAAATTATCGAGTCGCTTAAATACTAGTTTAGAAACGTATTATAACGGTATAAAAAATAATAATATTAATAATTTAATTATTTAACTAGCTCGGTACTTTTATAAACTTTAACTATACTCGTTACTCTTAAAAATTAAAACTACGAAGGGGTTAAATAAACCGGAAATTCCGCCGAATAAAATAACTAATAATATAATAAATAATATCGTTAACCTCGCCGGCGAAAGTATAGTTTAATTATATAAATTCGTCGAGCTAGAATATTAAAACTACGGTATTACGACTAGTAATATTACTAGACACTACAGTAATAATTTTACGGAAGTAGGAAAATTAAAGGTTAATAAATTAATAATTCTTTATAATTTACTTTTTCGACTTTAAAGATAGAAGCTTAGTACTCTTATAAATAAACAAAATATAACAAATAACTATATATAGAATTTATATAAGAAATAGTAATATATAAAAACTTAAATAAAATTAAACCTAGTACGACTCCGGGTTATTTTAATAACGCTTCTCCTCTTTAAGAAAAATCGATACTCAACCGATTTTATTAAAAATATAATACGGTTCTAGGCGAATTATATAATAAATTCGTTAAAACCGAAGACGTAATTATAGTAATACCTATTTTCGTAGGCTAGTACCTCGTAGCGGAAGTCTTTAATAGTTATATTAAGTAGTTAGGTATAATACCTTAAAGTATAGTATTTTTATCCTAAATACTAGCGTAGTAGACCTCGGTATAACGGGGTTACTAGGCTAAATACTTTAGTAAAAAAGAAAGAGATAATATTCTATCCTAACGAAAGAGTAAATTCTATTCCACCGAAATAAACTAGTAGAAGAGATAAGGTACGGATAATAAACGCTATCGAATAATTCTAGTTCGACGAACTAATACTACTATAACGTAGTAATTAATGAATCGAGACGTCTATCTAGTAGAATATAGTATTTAATAGAATATTAATACCGTTACTACTAATTAATAAGGTTATAGTATATATTTAGTAGTAATAATTAATTAATTAACTAAGTATTTGTTTTAAACGAATAAAGATAGTTAGTAACTTTCGCTACTAAGGAACTAACCTAGTATAGTAAATATAGTATAGCCGCAACAAGTATATTTCGAATAATTCTTAGTAAATAAGATTTTATTTCAATATACTCTATTTCTAGACCCTAAATCTATAATTATTATAAATAATTATTCTATTTACTACTTAACCGGTATTAAGTAATTATATAATAATTATAATATTATACTTTTATATCTCTCTCCGTATTCGTTAGATTATAATTTAATTAAGGAATTTTTCTCGATATTAAAGGCCTAGTTAAAACGATACTTCGAATTAATTAAATATATAAACTTTACGATATTCTTAAAGTACGCGGTAATTATTTATAATAGTAATAAAGATATTGAAGATTATTTTTCCTATATTAAAATATATATAAAAGAGTATAATAAGGAGTTATAAAAATAATATTATAATTTAAATATATTAAATAAATAATTTAAAGTATCGGGGTTCAAATTTCTCGAACTTTATATTAATTCTAATATATATATATATTTTAACGTAACTATATTAAATTAGTATTATTCCTAGAAATTTTTATATCGTTAAATAACTCTAAAGAAACTCGAAAGATCGTATTATTTAATTTTTTTTTAGTATATTATTAATAGATAAAGAGAAAGTTATAAATTTAATTTATAGAGCTCGGGTATACTTATAGAGTTTTAAATATAAAGTTAAATTATTTATAGAGTTTTATAAATAGTAGTAAAACTTTATTCCAACTCTATAAACTATTTAATTTATATTTAATTTATATATTTTTATTTTTATTTCGCCCTCGATCTAGTTAGTTAATTCTTTAATAATTTTAATAAAGTTATTTAATTAAAATAATCGCCTCGAGTAGTTATAACGCGCTTTTAAATAAAGAATTTTTTAATTTCTTTATTAAGTCTACGTCCTAACTCTAATAGTATTTTTAATTCTAATTAATCCTATTTCTTAAAATTATAAATATCTTTTAGATAATATAGTTTATAATTTACTTTTTTATATATTACTTTTAAAGTATTTTATTTATTAGGATTTTTTAAAAATTATTAATCGAAATATACTTTCCTAAATTTACTCGAATCGCTATAAATTTATACTAGGCTATTTATTTAAAATTTATTTAAAATCGGTCGATCTATTATTAACGAGCGAGATAATATCTTTTTCGGATTTCTTAAAACTATATTAATAAAAAGAAATTAAAATAATTATAGTAATCTTATTTAAAGAAAATATTATTAAATAAACTAAAATTAAAATATTGAAAATACTTGTTTATTTAAATAATATATCGGTTAATATAGTAAATACTATTATTACTTTATAAACGACTAGTATTATTACTATAGGAAAGACTAATAATATTAAATTATTAATAATAATAAAACTTTATATATTTTTATCGCTATAAACCTATTTAGTTACGGTATAATTATAATTAATAACGATAAAATAACTACGCTTTATACTTTAGGTTTTTTTTTCTTCGCTTTACTCTCTACCTCCTTCTTCTTCACTTTATATACTATATCATAGTATTTAAAAAAACTAGTTATTAATTTATTTAATAATATTTCTATTAATACCTCTAGTTTATATTTAACTAAGACGATATTCTAATAATTAGTATTTTATTATATAGTTTTAAAATACTTCCTAGTAATATTATCTAGTTCGAAAGACTACTAGTAATAATAATATTTATTTTAATAACTTAACTTTTAGTAGAGTTACCGTTTTATTAATTTACAATTATATTATTTATATTATTTTTTTATAACTTTATATTCTAAAGCTTTCCTCTTTTATTTAATAATAATATTATTCCTAGTTTTATATACTTTCTTATTCTTCGTTTTATTACCCTTTTTTATTTTAGTTTAAAAGTCGGTATTTATAAATAAAAAGAAAAATAAAGAGGAGGCGTTAAAGGCGTCGCTATTATATATATCTTCGTTTATACTATAGTTATAATTATACTTTTTAGCTATCTTCTCGTCTTTAAAAAAACTAAATAACGATTTAATAAGAGATTTAACCTTATTATTATATATATAATTAATTTTAACTACTACTCTCTTCTTTTTTTCTTTATTTATTTAGAAAGTTATTAATTTATAGATTTTTTCCTATAAATTAAAATTCTTATATTTATATAGTATATCTTTAAACGAGTTAGAATAACTTATTATTATTATAATATTAATTAAAATAGTATAATACTCTTTTTTCTAAATCTTTACCTCGACTTTCTTAATAATAATAATATTATAATAATAGTATATTATGAAATAAAATAGGGAATCCCTTCTTTTCCCTAGTTAAAGAAGAGAACCGAGGAAAGAAAGAGAAATGAATAAAAACTCGGTAATTCTCTTCCCCGGAGTAAGGAAGAGAAAGGAATAATAAGAAATTCTTTCTCTATTCTCTTTATAAGGCTAATACTATAGTTTATTAATATACTATCTTAACACGTATTTTAATTATATTAATTTTTATCTTAACCGCGGGTTATATTAAGTAGTTTAATATATTTCTAAATATTTTTACTAGATATACTAAATATTTTAATATATTTATTTATATATTTACGAAGATTTAATAAATTGATTATATTAAATATACGTAAATATAATAAAATAACTAGATTAGGTTTATTAATACTAGGTATATTAAACCCTAGTAAATCTTCGATTTAATAATTATAATTTTCTAGAATAACTAAGATTATTTATATCGTATAACGTTATAGTAGTTATTAATACCGCGTTAATAATTTATTTTTAAATCGTTTATATTTTCCTTTTACTTCTAGACTTTATTAATTATTTATTTAATTAATAAACTCGTTAAATTACTCGGATATCTTAATATCCGGCTCTTTTATTATTTAATTTCTTATAATTATATTTATCTTTATACCTAGTATTATTTACTAGTTACTTTATCGCGGAATTCTCCCTTTTAATAATAATTAAATAAGAAATTAAATCTATATTAAAATCTAAAGAGTATAAAGATTAATATATTTAAAATAAATAATCTTTTTAATTAAAGCTTATTATAAATATTATTATAATATTATATAATAAATAATAAGAAAGGATAATATAAAATAATTTTTATTAATTATTTTATAGTTAAATTAGAAGATTAAGAAACCTAGGACTAATTTATATCTCGATACTAATTAAACTTAATATCGAATAATAAATAATAGAATAAATTAATATATTATATATCGTTAACTATTTTATAACCGACGAAGAGAAGTAAATCTCGGGTTAATCTTTACCTATATCTAATCTAAAATAAAATAATTAAGATTATTTATTTAATAAATAAAGAAAAAGAAAGGCCGAAGAGGAGTTAAATAAAAACTATAGTATAATAAAGTTAAGAAACTATTTAATAAATTATTTTATAAAAAAGCTTCGGGTAGAGCTAGTTAAAATTATTAATTAAAAAACGATTCGACGAGTAGAAAAAACTTTAACGTATAATAAAGGATAATTAAATTCATTAATTATAAATTAATAAAGGATAACTTAATAGGCGAAGATCGATACTATTAATAAAAAATATATACTAATCTTTATATTAATCTATATTATACTAGTTAAATAGGATTAATACGTAATAGGGTTTTTAGGGTAAATATACCCGCGTTATTACGAAAACCGTCGGCGCGTCTTTAGGTAGAGAGATAATTATTAATAATAATAAAAATCTAAATTAAATAAATAAAGAGTCTTTAAAGAATTTAAAAAATTCGTTAAAATTAATAAACTATATATTTTAAATTCGATAGAAAATAGACGATAAAGAAAATTATAATATTAAGAGTAATACCGAAAAAGAAATTTAAAAGGATATTATTAAAACTTTAATTATATTAAATTAATAAAGTATAATATAAATAACCTATAATAATTATCGAAGATATTAAATTATAATATTTAAATCGCTATAAATAAAGATTAAATACTATAATAAATATTCGCTAAAGAAATATAAATATATAGGGTTTTTATATATACGAAGAAATAACTATCTAGTATATTTTTATACTAATCTATATACTATTTAATATTAATTATAAGTTAATATATATATAAAGAGTTATAAAAACGTTTATTATAACTTAATAAGATATTTAATAAACTCGAGTATATATTATAATATAATATAATCTTTTAATTTACTATAAATTTAAAGATTTATAAATTATTTAACGGAAATTAATAAAATATCCGAGGAATAAATAAGCACGTAGCGCTAGACGAGGATAATTATAAATAAATTATAATATTAGAACCTAATTAGTTATAATTTAATAATTACGATTTTATTAAATATAAATAAATATTAAATAAAGATAGGGAAGGTATAAAGAAAGTATTCGGGATATTTTTTACAAAGTAATAATATATTATATATACCTACGCCCCGCTAAAAGTATTAATATATTATATACACCTACGCCCCGCCACCTCTATAATATTATTATTTATCGATACGGGGTTCTGGCCTTAATATCGCGGGGTTCTAACTCTTAATAATCCTATATCGAGTTAATATTCCCCCGTTTTATTAGAATCCTTAAAGATTAGTTCTATTATTAAATCTAGGATTTAAAAACTACTTAATAATAAACCCCGTAATTACTTTATATTTTTTATATTATTACTAAACCGCTAGCTCTACGCTAGCGGCTTTAGGTATTATAGTTCTAATCTCTTAAATCTTTCTAAGGAAAAGGTTTATTATTATTACGATATCGGGTTTACCCTCGGGATATCTAGAAGAATTTAACGACGATAATATCGATTAACCCCTCTCCGATAACTCTTATTATAAGGATAGTAGTGAATTTAAAGATATTATTACCCCCGAAGAGACTTTAAATATATAACTTAAAGTTATTAAAAAAGAAAATCGTCGCCTTAAATAATAATAAGAGTTAGGAGTATTATAAATTTAAAATTAAAAATTATATAATCCTATTATTTCTACGCCCGCTAGCGGAGCGCTAGTAGAATTTATTATTTATAATAGAGGTCCCCTAATTATTACGCCTACTAAAGGAATAATAATAAATTTAATTATACTTAATAAGGATATTTTTATTAAGGCGAAAATATTACGCCTTAATAAAATATATTTTTATAAAGGTACGAGCGAAGGTGAATATTTATACTAGTTCCGCGATATAAATATTAAATTTTTAATTAGTTTTAAATATTTTACTACCGACTATTTAAAGATCGTATATTATATAAACTCGTTAAAGAGTGACCCTTTAACGTAGTAGTATAAATACTACGATTTATATAATTTAGTTAGTATCACGTTTAGTTTTTTTAAGAAATTTCTTTTTAATTTAATAACGGATCTAGTTAACCGTCGTCTTTTTATTTATAAAAAGTAGGAGGAAACTAAATAATAGCTTTATTAAAAGATATTATTATTTAAGGCTTATTTTAAGGAAATAGAGGCCTAATTACCCCCGTTTTCGGAGGAGTATAAAGTAAATTTCTTTTTAACTAAATTTAAACCTAAATTTAAAAATAAAATCCTTAATACTAATAGTATATTTATTTAAAAAGAAGAAATTCTTATTTAGATTATTATATAAGAAAAGAATCTAAAGTATATATAATTAATAAATAGTTTTAATTTTAATTCGGGTTCCTAGTTAAAGAACCTTAATAAAGAAAAATTTATAATAAACCGAATTATTAAACTTAACGCCGGCGATAGCGTTAAATAAATATATTTAAAGAAAAAGAGTAATAAGCGTAAAACTAATACCGCTAATTCTTCGCATAATAAGATTATTTATTATTATTATAAAGTAGAAGGTTATATTAAGTCTAAATATCCCGATATAAATAAGTTAGTTATATACGTCGGCGCGGTATTAATAAAAAACAATTAAGCCTAATTTATACCTCGGAAGAAAAATAAGAAAAACGATTAATAGAAATATACTCTTTTATTCTTTCTAAGAGTTAGATTACCCTCTAGGATAAAATTAAATAACTTATTATCTTAATTAACTTTAAAGTATAAATTAATTTAATCTTATAATGGTTCGTTATTAAAAATGATTTAGAATCTTATAATATTACCTTATTACTAACTAAAGTAATTAACGAGTAAAGTATATATTATTATAATATATATTAATTAAACTATTAGATAGTCGATAGTTAAGGTTAAGAGTATAAATATAATACTCTATTCTACGTTATAAATTTTAAAGATTTAGACGTTATTCTAAATATACCTAGATTATATTAATTAAAGATATTAATTAATTCTAAGGCGGACTAATAGCGGTTTAAAATTAATTCTAATAATTTATAAATTAAGGAACCGGCTAAGTTCACTAGTAATTTTAAAAATAAACCGAATATATTCGCGGTCGTATATACTACGGTATTATGAGGCGAATAGGAAGAACTTCCTAATTTAAAAATTCCTAGGGAATTTATAAGGTTTTATAATATTTTTTTTAACGAGAAGGCGAATACCCTACTTATTTTTAAATAAAGGGATTACGTTATTAAAATAAAAGTTAATAAAGAACTACTTTATAAACCTCTTTATAATTTATCTTAAACTAAATTATCGGAGCTACGGCGTTATTTAGAATCTTTATTTTATAAGAGCTAGATCCGTTATTTAATCTCTTTAATTAAAATACTTATTCTTTTTATACCTAAAAAGGATAATAGGTTACGTTTTTATATCGACTATTAAAGTTTAAATATAATAATTATTAAAAATCGATACCCGTTACTTTTAATTATCGAGATATTAGACCGCCTATACGGTTCTAAAATCTTTACGAAGTTAGATTTTAAAGATATTTATTATAGGATCCGGATTAAAAAAGACGATAAATAGAAAATTATTTTCCGAACTCGTTATAGTTACTTCGAATATTTAGTTATATCTTTTAGGCTCGCTAATACACCGGCGACGTTTCAAATTTATATTAACTATACGTTTATAAATTTAATAAATATAATGTATATAGTATATCTAGATAATATCCTAATTTATAGTATTAATCCGGCGGAGTATTAACGGTATATTAAATAAATATTTAAACGATTATATTAATTCTAGTTATTTATTAATCTTAAGAAGTACTAATTTAATACCGAAACGGTCGAGTTTTTAAATTTTATTATATTTATTAATAGGGTAATTATAAACCCGGAACGTATTAAAATTATTAAAGAATAATCTTAACCGAAAATTTATCGGGAGGTATAAGTCTTTTTAGGTTTCGCTAACTTCTATAAACGATTTATTTATAGTTATTCTAGTATAACTATACTATTTACTAGTTTATTTAAGGGTAATAAAGTAAATAAGAAAGTAAATCCGTTTAAATAAATAAACGGCGCTACGGAAACGTTTTAGATTTTACGAGATATATTTATAAACACGTCTTTTCTACGCTATTACAATTTAACTAAATAATTATATATAAAGACGGATACTTCTAACTTTAACTTTAACTCTATATTATTATAATAGAGTAAAGATAGTTATTAATACTTTATAATATTCTAGTCGCGGAAATTAAATCCCCTAGAATAGAACTATAAAACTTATAATTAAGAATTACTCGTTATTATAACGGTAATAAAATAATAATAATACTACCTAGAAGGTAGCCCCTATTATATTAAAGTCTAGATTAATTATAATAATTTAAAGGGTTTTATAAAGTAGAAGGAGTTAAATTCTAAATAAGTTTATTAAATATTTAAATTAACTACTTATAATTTTAAAATCTTCTATCGGGCTAGAAAATTAAATCCTATTAATATACCGTCGCAGTATTTTAATTATAAGGGAGTATCGCCGTTAAATATTAAATTATTATTAACGCTTTAGAATAAACTTACTCTTTAGACTAGTAGTTAGTTATCGGAAAAAGATAAAGAAATAAAAGTAATTATAACCTCTACTTTTTAAATTATAGGATTAAAAGTAGTAATTCTAAGGCGGGATATTATAGTAGTATTTAAAACTATATATAATAATCCTAAAAGACCTATTAAAACGCTAATTCGGGAATTATAAATTTATAATAATTAAATAAACTCTTTTCGAACTAAAACGAATATATTAAAAGACCGCCGTTATATAAAGAATAAGGTATAGGCTATAGACTCCGAGGGACTATTAAAATATAATAATTATTTTTATATATTAAGGGATAAAGCTCTAAAGGAAGAGTTTATAAAAAAATATTATAATAATCCTCTAATAGGTTATTTTAGCGCTACGAAGTCGTATAAATTATTTACCCGAAAATTTTTCTAGGAGGGTAGCCTAAAGTAAATTACAAATTATATTAAAATTTACGATATATATTAACGGACGAAGGCGCCGCGATATCGTTTATATAGCGAATTAAATTCGCTTCCTATTACTACTTAATTATAGAAGGAAATTTCTATAGATTTTATAACTAGTTTACCGCCTAGTAAATATAGAGGTACCGTTTATAACGTTATCTTTATCGTAATAAATCGATTCATTAAAATAACTAGGTATATATTTATAATTATTAAAATCGATACTACTTAACTAGCGGAAGTATTTTATTTTAAAATTATTTACCGCTATAATATACTTAAGGGTATCGTTAGCGATAAAGGCTCTATTTTTACGAGCGCCTTCTAATTAACTATATATTTTTATTCGAAAATTAAATGATACCTAAATACTACCTTTTACCTTTAAACGGATAAATAGATAAAGCGCTAAAATTAGGTACTAAAGTACTATTTATATATATTTATTAATAATAAATAAATTAATTAAATTAGATTACTATTTATAGTAGAATTCTTAATAAATAATAATTAGAGTACCGCCGTCGGAACGACGCCGTTTTTTTATATATACGGTTATTATCCTAAAATCCGTGAAGAGGTCGAGGACGACTTTAGGGAAAAAAGAGTACTAACTATAAATAATAGGGTACGATAATTATAAGTTTTAAAGAATAAAATTATAAAGCGCTTATAAAGCGCTACCGAATATTAAATTAAATAATATAATAAAACGTATAAATTATAAAGTTATAAAATTAATAATTTAATTATATTAATAATAAAGAACTTAAAGTAAAAGCGCCTAAATAAGAAATTATTTTATAAATTTATAAGGCCCTTTAAGATTATTAATAAAATAGGAGTATAAACTTACTGCCTACTACTACTTTCTATATATAGAATTTATAATACTTTTTATATATCGTTATTTAAGTTATATTATCTTCGCGACTATATTAATACGGCGGAATCTTTTATATAAACCCCCGAACTTATTAATAATAATAAGTTATAGGAGGTAGAAGAGGTAATCGATAAAATTAAAAATAAAGAAAGTATCTAGTATAAAGTTAAATAAACTAGTTAAGACGAAGAATATAATTAATAACTATTAAACGAAGAGTTTACTAGTACTAGTAAACTAATTAAAGTTTTTAAATAAACGGGTAGTAGATATAAATATATAAATATAGTTAAAGAAGTTACTTAATTGTATAAAATAATAAAACGGAGTAAACGGAGCCGATGTTAAAAGTAAATATTACTACTTTATATTAATATTTATATAATAGATATTCTCCTCTATATTTATAACTTTATTATACGGTTTTGGGGTATAACTAAATTTAATTTATTATTAAACTATTTATATACGATAACGATAAGATATCGTATTTATAAAAATACTTTTACTTTAGGTATAGTTTATATAAATACCTAAAATATATTATTAAATAATATATTTAAGTAAACTTAACTAGCGCCGATTTAAAAAAAAAGAATTCGATATTATTATTATATCGCACGAAAGATTTAGTTATTATCGGAATTACTAAAAGAAGATATAGTCTCCTTAGTATAGTCCTTAAGGATATTATCTTCCTCGGGACTCTTTAAGTCCCGTTTATATTAATAGAAACTCTCGGTTTTTTTTTCGAGAATTTTATTTATCGCCTTTAATTCTTTAATATATTAATTCGCCGCCGTTAATTAATTCTATAGGTTAACGATTATAGTAGGAGTTTACCTACTAATTACTACTATTTTATTATATACTTTACGCTATTAAGTAATTTCTTTATTTATTAATTTATATTTATATTCTTCTTTAGGAGTCTTATTACCGATATAGGTATATTAATATATAAACCTTTTTACCTTCCTTCGGAAAAGTATAGAGATCTTTTATTATTAATATATATCGTTTTAGAGTTTACGGTTATAACTTACTTTTACGTAATAGTCGATTCTATAACGATTAATATAATAGAGTATATAAAAAGGGGACGTACCTCGAATATAATTATTATTAAAATTATAGAAGTAGACCCGATAAAGGAGTTACGAAGTATAGTAAATTATTATTATAATTAATATTACGTAGTCGCGTTAATAGCGGACTAACTATATTTACTAGTATATTTATAACTAAAATAATTAATATAAATAAACTAATATTATCGGTGAGTAGGAGTTATTTATAAAGTTAGAAGAAAACTATATATAACGAGAGTATTATCTATATATTAGTTATAATACTAGAACGCTATTATAGAGCTAGAGTAATAATATACGAGAAAGACTAAAAGAGTTACGAAGAGAGAAAATAAATAAACGAGCGAGTTTATTTTAATAATAAACCGTCGCGCTAAGTACCTTATTGTTATAATACGTCGATACGCGCCTCCGCTCCGCTACCTCGCTCTTATTAATAGATATAACCGTTATTATAATAATTATATTATTACTAATCTCCCGGTATAATATTAGGGCTGTACCGTTTATATATAATACTTTACTACTAGTGTTTTTATAGTATAATAGGAGTATATAGTAAGAGTAGTTACCACTATTCCGTTACTAGTACTATAAATACTATAGGAATAATCTAATATACTATATTTACTATAAGTACTACAAGCGCTATAGGAACGATAGTATATATAATTTCACTTCGTTACTATTATATATAATAGCACTATAGGGACGAAAGAAATATTATTTATTTAACTATTATTACTATATATTAATACTATAGAGATAACTTTATAAATATATTATTCACTTACTATTAGTACTATTATATAGTAGAGGTAATTTAATAATATTACTCTTCCGCTATTAATACTATATAATAATATTATAGGAAATAGTTTTATATCGATCCGCGACTAATATTAAATATTAGCGCTATAGGACCGATAATATAAATTAAAAGACTCTTTTTCTTTATCCCCTTATAGGGTTAAAGGTTTTTTAATAAATTTCGACTATTTAACTAAATACTATTCCGTAACTAGTACTATATATATTATAGGATTAAGTGCGCAGCTTTATATTTAGGTTACCGCTATAGTAATATCGTTATATTAAATAACTCTTTTCCCTTATTTCCCTTTAAGGGTTTAAAGGTTTTTTAATAAATATCTCTTAATTAAAGTATTTAGGTACCTAGAGACCAAGGCCTAAAAAAAGAAATAATTATAAAATAATAATATATTATATACGTTTATACCCCGTTAAAGATACTAGTATATTATATATACCTACGCCCCGCTACCTCTATAATATTATTATTTATCGATACGGGGTTCTAGCCTTAATATCGCGGGGTTCTAATTTTTAATAATCCTATATCGAGTTAATATTCCCCCGTTTTATTAGAATCCTTAAAGATTAGTTTTATTATTAAATCTAGGATTTAAAAACTACCTAGTAATAAACCCCGTAACTACTTTATATCTTTTATATTATTACTAAGCCGCTAGCTCTACGCTAGCGGCCTTAGGTATTATACTTTTAAAACCGGAGTATACCGAGATAATAAAGAAAGTAAAGATACTTTAGAAATTTAATAAATATAAGAAATTTAAAAAGGAGCTAGAATAAATTATTTAATTTAAAAAGTTTATAAAATTATTATAAATTTAAAAAGAGGTAGCTAGTTCGTTTAAATTTCTAAATATATTTTTATTAAATATAATTAATTATTTAGATTAATATTTATTATAACTAATTTACTAAAATACCCGAAAATTTATTAATATAATAACTCTTATTATTATTATACTAATCTTTATATTTATTTTATTTATATTTTATTATTAATTATAATTCTAACTCCCGTTTTATCTCCTTTTATCTTTAAGAGTCCTATTTATATTTTTATTACTTTATAAAGATTTTTAGAAAAATCTAGCCTCTTTAACTAGTTTTAATAAAATCGGTTTTAAAGACTCGTTTCTATATATAGTCTCTAAACTATTATAATTTAAATATTTAATTATTATATAAGGCCTAGATAACGCCTACGATTTAAAGAATAATCCTATATTTAATTTCTTCCTTATTATTAAATTTTTTAATATAGAGTCTCGGGTTAAATATAAATATTTCGAAAAACTTTAGTTTATTATATACTCGGAAAATCTAGTTTATAAATTTATATATTTATCTTTTATATCTTCTCGAGTTTATTTATAATATTAATATTTTATTTATAATATTATTATAGGAGGTTTTATTTAAGGGTTAAAATTATATTCTTTAATTTTTCTTTTTTTATAAACTAGACTAGTAGTAAAAATTCTAGAAAATTCTCGAAATTCTTTTTCTACGAGGTTATTAGACTAGCCTTTATTTATATTATTAATTAAATCTTTATCCTCGCTCTTTATTGTATCCTCTTCCCGCTTTTTTACCTTTATTTTATATTTTTTAAATATTATTATCTCTTCCTAGTTTAGGTCTTATTATAATATTATTATTTTATTCTCTTTAAATTAAAAGCGATTAAAGATTATTAAAACCGAGAAAATTTCTAGACTATAAGATTTTTAGCCTAAATATAATTAGTTAATAATATTAAATACTCGTTTATATTTAACCCCCGTAGAGGGTATAACTAGAATATTACGGGCGGTATAAAAGAGATAATTATAATATAATAAAAGTTCCTTTTATTTATTAAATATAGATTTATTTTTATTATTAAATCCTATATTAAATTAATTAATATAATTATAAATATAAAGATTAATATAAATAATAGATTTATTCGTTTCGCGGTAGTTTTAAAATTTATTACTCCGACTCTTTAAAATCGATATCTTCTTTTTACTCTTAATAAAATATTTAAAAATATCTATACTAATATCTCTTTTAGTATATATTTTCTTTTAATTAATAATAAATATACACCGATTAAATTATTTATTAAATTATTCCTATATTACGGAATAGGGTAGGGAATTCCTTCTCTTTCCTAGTTAAAGAAAGAAACTAGGGAAAGAAAGAGAAAAAAACGAAGACTCGATAATTCTCTTCCCTAGAGTAGGGAAGAGAAGAGAATAATAAAAAATCCCTTCTCTACTCTCCCTATAGGGCTGCCTCATATATAATTTATATATATATATACGTATACCCTATTACTGCCCCTATATATAATTATATATATATATATATATACCTTATTACTACTCCCGTGTAATTTATATATATATATATATATACCCTATTACTACCCCTATATATAGTTATATATATATATATATATACCCTATTACTGCCCCTATATATAGTTATATATACGTGTATATATACTTTATTACTACTCCCGTGTGGCCTATATATACGCGTATATATACTCTATTAAATAGTATAAAGATTAGGATAATTCGGAAAGTGGTTAAGAAATACTAAACTTTATATCTAATTTAAACTAGTCTCTTAGCACTAGTTATATATAATTTATAAAAATAAAAATAAATTATATATAAAAATAGTAACGGGTTATATATAGGGGCAAGAATAAATTATATATAAAAGTAATAACGAGCCATATATAAGGGTAGGAATAAACTATATATATAAATAATAACGAGTTATATATAGAGGTAGGAATAGGCCCTATATAAAAGTAATAATAAACTATATATATATATATATATACTTTATTACTACCCTTACATATAGTTATATATATACTTATATATACTTTATTAATACTCTTATATATAGTCTATATATACATTTATTAATACTTTTAAATATGGTTTATTACTACTTTAAAATATGGTTTATATATACCCCTATATATGGCCTATTGCTCCGCGTATTACTGCGCTAGTCTATATTAAGTATAAGGCTTGGCGTTTCTTAACCGCTTTCCGAATTATCCTAATCTTTGTACCACTTAATGGAGTATATATGCGCGCATATATAGGCCACACGGGAGCAGCAATGGGGCATGCATACGCGCA
>JAABUS010000305.1_pt1 | contig 126047 bp, 50 predicted proteins | sample 5560161 | NCBI WGS metagenome assembly JAABUS01 (sample SAMN10711885, study PRJNA513376) | rock metagenome | isolation source: Antarctica rocks | place: Antarctica: Victoria Land, Trio Nunatak nord | collected 2016-01-04
TATAATTAATAATTATATTAAATATAGGATTACCGTTTTTATTAACTATAAAATTTATAGAAGGGAAGAAACGAATATAATAATACTTCTCGATAATTATAATAGTGAATTTAATTTTATTCCTAGGATAATTCTAGCCTAAATCCGTAAATAAACGCTTTATATTAATAATTTTATATTTTAAAAATAAAATAAATTAATCTTTAGAAATACCGTGACGGAGGTAGTAATAAATATATTTAAATAAATTACCCCCGTTAATATTCTTCTACTACTAGTCTATTAAAGGACGAAATATAGAGTTAATATTATTAGAGGTAATTATTTTAATATAAGAGCCGTTCGTCTCGACTATAATAATATAACGAGAGGTAGTCCGATTAATAAAGATAATTATAATAATTATAAAAACTTACTCTAGGCCGGGTATTATATAAGAGATATTAATATTAATAATTATTATAGGCTCCTCGAAGTATTTAGTCTTCGATTTAATTATAAAGATAATACCCCCGAGTTTATAATTAAATTTTATAAATATATTAGAGTAGTAGTAAAGGGCGTTTTTAATAATATTATTTATTTAAATATATTACGATATAACTCCGAAACGGACGTCGTAGTTACGTTTAATCCGATTATAAATATCGGCGCTTTTATTATTAAGAATAAGTAGAAGTATCTAGGGACGCGACTTCGATTAATTTCTAATAATTATAAATATCGTATTAATAACCTCGATATTATTAGTATAGCCGCTAATAACGGGAGGGTTAATATTCTCGACTTTTCTATTATATTTATAATAGAGTTTTATAAAGTTTTTTTTAAAATTATCTACCTAAGTATTTATTAATTATAAGCGCTCGACGATCTTTATTTAATTTTAAGATATAAATACTCTAAAACTTTAACGGCTAAATATTAAAGAGGAGAAATACTTTTCTATATAAATCCTAACGATTAGAAAAGATAAATTTAGTTATAGAATTCTTTACGAAGAGTATTTTAAATAACTCGAGAATACGAGTATTAATTTTTAATATCTCCGAATGAATAATAAGACCGTAACCGTTAAATATAGGATTATTAGACTTTTTTAATATATTTAAATCTTTCTAAATTTATAGAATTTACGATTATTTTATCTTTTTTATATTATCGAACTCTTTTTAATTACTAATATCGTTAGTTTACTCTTTTAATATCTTTTCTCGTAAATATCGTTATCCTCTCGTTATACCCTTATAGTAATAAACTATTTATTTTTTTATAGTTAACTATACTCGTCCTACTCGCCTTCGTTATTATAAATATACTCCTTTAAAACTTCGCGGAGTTTATAACTCTCCGACTCCTCTATAAAGTCTTTTATTATTTAATATATTTATTATCGAGCCCTTTATTTATTATAGATAACTATATTTATACTAGAAATTATATTTACGAATTTAATAATATATATCGCGCGATCTTAATTAATTTAATTAATACGGTATATTACCTAGTTCTTAGCGCTTACTAGTTACTCGGAGTTAAAGATAATAATATATTTAAAGACCGTAAATATTTATTTTATATTTAAGAGTATAGTAGATTTTATTAGAAATTAAAGTACGGGATCCGAGGTTATATTTTCTTTACTATCTTTACCCTCTTAAAAAATTTTAATAATTTTAATTTATTTTAATTTAAGTATACCTCCGTAAATTAAAGCGATAAACCTCTTTTATATTAAACGGATCGTTTATATAATTATTAATATAATATTTTTAATATAAGATAAGATTTATATTATAATTACGTTGTGGAATAAAGAAGGGAATCGGCCTTTTTAACTCTATTCCCTTCCCTTCTTTAGGGAAGGGAATTTTTTTTATATTAATATTTATCCTAATTTTTTGAATTCTCTTCCTCGATTTTCGAAAAAGTCAAAATTCCCTTCCCTGTTCCGCAGCGTAATTATAATATAGGATTCTATTAAAAATATTTACCTAGTAAATAATAAAAGCCGAGATAAAAGATATAATTATAATAATTATTTTTATATCGACCCTCTATGTTTTATTTCTAAAAATATTTAATATTTATATTTTAAAATAATTATTTACTCCGGCGATTTAATTAATATTTTTTTCGAAGGGTAAATCCCTTTATTTTAATTTATAAAGTTTCTCTTTCTTTAATTTAAATTAATTATTATTCTTTAATTTAGTACTTATTAATTTAAAGTCTTTCGTATCTTTATAAAGAGCTAGTTTAGGGAATAATAATAGAATTTTAATATAATATATAACCGCGAGTTATAAACGTATTATAATCTTTAATATAATATTTTTTTTATAACTCTTAAAAGCGAGTAAAGTATTATAATAAATTTACCGAAATCTTTAATTTATCTCCTCGAAGTAACGATTTAGTAACGGTTTATATCGTTATAAATAACTTAAAGAGTATATCTACAAAAGTGTAAGCGACTCTGAGAATCTTAATTTACTCGGAGCGCTTAGGCCCGCTCGCGAGCGCTAAAATAATTTAGAGCTAGCTAAGAATTCTTAGGCTCGTTTAGGATTATTTAGGATTCTTAAGGCCGCTTAGGCTCGCTCAGGGATTATTTAGAATTCTCAGGGCCGCTTAAGGCCGCTCAGGGTCGCTCAGGATTATTTATTTACATGGCCATTACTGCTGCCATAGATATGCGCATACATGGCCTATAGATATGCGCATTCATGGCCCATAGATATGCGCATACATGGCCATTACTGCTGCCATAGATATGCGCATACATGGCCTATAGATATGCGCATTCATGGCCCATAGATATGCGTATACATGGCCACTACTGCTGCCATAGATATGCGCATATATGGCCATTCTTGCCCCCATAGATGCGCGTATATCCCCATTTATGGCCTATACATATGCGTATATATGATGTTCCATGATCGCCCCTATCGACGGCAGCGACCCCCCGGAACCACCCTTAACGCCAGTAACTTTTGATTCCCAGATTCGATCGATTCGCGCGAAATCTACGCGGGGGTGACGCCTAGGTAATACGACACCGGATATATAGCGACGTTTTGCCCGGTGAAGTTATTCGGTGCGACAGCGACAGGGTCTTGGCCATGAATGGGGACCTTGGCCATGAATGGAATGGGGCCATGGCCATGAATGGAATAAGGCCATGGCCATGAATGGAATGCGCCATGGCCATGAATGGAATAGGGCCATGGCCATAAGTGGGGCCATATATGGGGGCCATATTGGTGGCGCATTCTAAATTTAGGGATTCTCACGAGCCAAAAATATTCTCAGGGGCGCTCACGGCGACTAATAGCGCTTGTGAGTTAAGACATAATATCACCCTACTTAAACCGGCTCAACCGGCTTACGAGCGCTTAAAGCGCTTAGAGCCTACTCTATACTTTTATAGATATAATCGAAATAATAATTAAATTTAAATTTCATTAGTAGTTCCCCGAAAAAGGTAAATTTTAATATACGTCGTACCTAAAATATTCGAATAATAATAATCATAGTTTTTTTATACTATTTATACTCGTCTTTAATATTATAATTATTATATATACTTTAAATAAGGTTTTTATACCTTTTACCGAGTTTAATAAATTTATTTTTTATATAATATTTCAGGCGTTTACGCGCTCTATTTAAATAAAAGTAATTTTTTTTAAAGAGTAATATAGTTTATTTATTATTTATAAATATATTTATTTAATTTATTATCGTCCTCGGTAATAATTTAAACGGAGTCCCGTTAATTAAAATCTTTCGAAATTTCTAACCCGGTATTATATTATTAATTTTCCGAATCTTAATAATCGTCTTTATAGTCTCGTTATTCTCGGTATATATTTCGTCTACTATAATCTTATTTTATTTTATATTTTATTAGAGTTATTATTTTAATATCTTAACTTTATTACCTCTCTTTTTTACCGCGGGAATTCTATCCGCTAGGACTTTATTAATTTAATTAGGAAACGAGGTTAAAGATATAAAATAAAGTATTTTTAAAAAGTTATAATCTTCGTTAAAATAAAGAGCCTCCTTTAACCTTATTAAGAGATCGCGATTTAATATATTTAATTTCTCGGTAAAGATTTTTAATTTAGGATTATTATAAATTTATTATAATACCTACCTAAAAGTTTTATCCTTCTATATTATCTATATCTTTATTAAACCTAGTTAATAAAATAATAAACCCGCGGGGGGAAGGAAAAAATTAAGGCTATAACTCGGTATAAATTTTTTAGATATATTAAAGTCGATATATATATATTAAATTCTTTAGGGCCTTTTAGACGGGTAATATATATCGGGTAATTAAAAATCCTTCGTTATTCCCTCCGTAAAATATAGGTTATATCTTTTTTCCTCTTTAACTTTCTTTACGTCTTTACGGTTTAATATAAATAAATAATTTAAATAAGTTACTATAAGACTTTATAAAATTTAAAACTCTTATTAATTATTAATTTTAAATTTGATAAAAATTAATTATATTATTTTTTTAAACTCTATAGTATCTACGAGGTATTCCTCGTTTTAGAAGACCTCTATTTCAAATAAAATAAATATACCGAGTATTTAAAATAGAGTAAAACCTATTATTATTTCTTTTATATAAATCTTTTTTCCGGCCTTACGATCTTTAATATTATTTAGTTTAAAAAGAAAATAGTAGCCCTCCTATCTTCTATTATTCCGGTATATATATTCTATTATTTTAATAAATTATATATTTAATAACCTAACCCGATTTATTAACTTTAATATTTAGATTTAATTATTAATTTATTTATCCTTCGTCTTTTCTTTTAAGGACTTTTTAATATCTTTCTTTTCTTTAATCGGAATATCTTCTACTTTATTTTACTCCGGGATAAATACTAGTTTAAATATTTAATTAATAATTACGCGTTTAATTATTTTCTCGTTATACGCGGTTTTAGTATCCGTAAAGTCTTTCTATAATTATTTAAATAAATCGTTTACCGTAGACGGGATTAGTCGAGTTATTATTATTATTTATATTATATCTACTAGGGGTTAATTATTTACTATAATTTAACTAACTCTCTTATTATTACGTATTATAAAAGTTCTATTATTTTTCGTATTTCGATCGCTGTTATTTTTATCTTTAAGGTTATTAATAAAGGTTTATAAAAACTATATCGTTTTATTATTTATATTTATTTTAGAATTAATTAAATCGTTAAAGATTTTAATAAAGGAAATATCGCGTAAAACCGACCTAAAGTATATATTAGGATTAATAGGTTAATTTTCCTTAATCGGGAACCTAAAGTATATACTAGGACAAGTACTATTATTCTTAATAATCCGGAATATACGCGGTATATTAAGACGGTTACTTTTCGGTCGCTTTTACTCTCGATATTTATCGAACTCGCTTTATAAATTTATTATTTAATTAATATACGCTAGTAATTTACCTTGTAGTTATTTTTATTTATTATCTTTATTTACGATATTTATTCTACGTTTATATTTTCCTCGCTTTAGGTTATAGATCTCGTTTTCGGAATTATCTTTTATTATTATTTCTATTACCCGATATTAGCCGTACGCCGTAAATAGTATTAAGAAATAGAATAGAGGTCTATTTACCTCAAGATTTTACTATCTTTATTAAGAATAGAAAGAGTTATTAAATTAATCTTTAATTTATTAATATAAGTTTAAATATAAGGTCGGTATTCTCGTTATTAATAATTTCTTTAATTACTTTACGGAGTTAGCGGTTCTTTAGTAGTTTAATTATAAATCTACTTCCTTAATATTTAAATTAGACTTTTAGTAATAACGAAATATTTAGCCCTAAATCTTCGTTTAAATATTTAATAAATATTAATAATATTATATTTAATATTACTTTTTTTAAATTTAACGGAGGGTCGGTTAATTTAACGATATCCGCGAGAGTAAACCTAATTACTAAATTATTATATCTTACTCTAAGATTAATATTTAATAGATTAAATCCTTATATAACTACGTAATTCGTCTACCGCTTTAGTATAGCGGGTAATAATATAGTATTTTTTATCCGCGTTTAATTTAATACCTCGTTAGGAGATAAAAAAAGTTATTATAATTAATTTAATTTATATAACGATTTTTCGTTAGTATCTTTTAATTATTATTTTATATTATAGGCGATACGTTATATTAAAATAAAGAGGGTACTCTAAATACCGTCGTTATTTAAATTATTAAAAAGTTTTAGAGTATTATTTTTATATTTTAAAATTAAAATAGTAATAAACTCGTCTTTAATAATCTTAGTTACGTATTATTTAAAGTCTATTAAAGAGTTCGATATTAATTATATTTTAATATCTTCTTTTATTTATTCCTAGTCTTTTTCCTCCGTAATAGTCTTTAAATAAAGTTTTATTAAATTTATTAAAATAGGATTAAATTCGTTATTATTATAATCTTTATATTTATATAGAGGTATCGTAGCCTTAACTTTAATAATATAAAGTAGGTAATATAGTTTTTAGCTCTAATATATTATTTATAATTTTATAAATAAAGTCGTAATTATAGTTTAGTTATATTTCTTAATAGTAATTATAAATTCTAATAATAAGGCTCGTAGTTAATTAAAAATAATATTTATAAATAAGGATCGCTCGCGGTCGGTATTTATATTTACTTTACTCGGTTCGATTTTTTCGTTTAGTAATTATAACTACCGTACTCTTTATATATAAAAACTGGCCGGAAGAGTAGTCGATTATATATATATAATAATTTATTAATCGTATATAGTACGTTCTATAATTAGGGTATTTTTCGTAGTTAATAAATTTATTAAAATAAAAGAGAAGGTAAAATTAGACCGCCCCATTATTTATTAAAGAAAAGTAGATATAACGTATTACTTTCTAGGTTATATATAAAGGGTATTATTCCGAAATAATACAGTATATATAATATTCTTATTATAGTTTTAATATTTTTTATATAGATAACTCGTACCTAGTTAGGGTAAATAAACTATTAAGAGTATTTTACGTATTACGATTACTTCTTTATAAAGGGGCTAATAAAGAATTTTTTAATAAACTATAAAATCTATTAATTTATAATTTTATTTTATAATAATAAATACTCGCTAGTTTTTTAAACCCCCGAAAGTTTATTAAACTTTCTATTTCTACTTATATTTAATATAGTAAATTAAATAGCCTTAGGTTTAATATAATATTTAATTTTATATTCTTACTAAATCTCTAACTATATATATTACCGTTACCGATATTAAAAGTTATTACGTATCCTATACTATAACCTCTTCTTTAATTATATATATCGTCGATAATAGGAGTCGCTAGATTCTTTATATTAATACTAAATCCCGAAGTAATCGGGTCCTAAATATTATAAACTTCCGTAATATCTTAATTATTATTGAATCCCTCGGTATTTCTAGTTCCTTCTTCTATATATATAATATTACTAGGATCTTCCTCCGATTAATTTATTATATATAAATCCTTATCTTAAAAATTATTATCCGAGTTTAAATCGTAGTTATATTTAATAAAATTAAATACTAGGAGCTCCTCTTCGTATTTAATATAAATATTAATTTCTATTAAAAGTCTTCGTAGATAATCGTAATAGAATTATTTATACTTTTTCTTATATAATTAAATTCTTATTTAGTTTATAATAATCGTTAAGGCGTCGTCTACGCGAGAAACTCTAATAAAAAAGCGGGGATTAAAGGATATAAAACCTAGTTTCTCGGATCCTACTATATAAAGAATTACTATAAACTTCTCTTCGCTTTAGTAATTATTAATAGTTTTAATATTTATATTTTCTAATTTTATAATAAACGCTAGCGCTCGTCTCGTAAAATTAATTTATATAAGATAGCCTATAAGGATAAAGATATCTTTAACTTTGATTTCTTTTTAAATATAATACTAGTAGAGTTTTATAATAAATTATAACTCCTATTTATTTTAACCGGATTAAGAGAAGCCTACTTTATAATATTATCCGTCGGTACTAATTTAAATAAAGTTTATAAGAGTATTAAATAAATCCTTATATATTTCGGTAGTTATAATAATATTAAAGCGACTAGCTAGATCTATTATAAAGGTAATAAAGTTTCTATACTAAATTCTAAAGATAGTATTAATAATATTTATAATAGTTTAGTATTACTTTATTAGGTCGTATTTACGGTAACCTAATATTACTTAATATTTATATATACTTTTATTTATTTACTTAGCGAAAGGATTATATTTTATATTTTACTTTTTAAACGGTAGTTATTTATTATCTTTTAATAAATAAATAATAGTCTTATATTATATTAAAGTAACGAAGAGCTCCCCGTTATTAACTTTATTAACTTTTTAGATAATAATATAATCGCTTTTAAAATTCTTCTTTAGGATTATATAACCCGAATTAATAAAAGTTATAATAACGATAGCGATATCCTTCGTAAAAATATCCTTTAAGAGTAACGATTCGAGTATTTTAAATATATAATATTCCTCCTCGTTATCGAATATATCGTCGTTTTTAACTTTATAGAATATCTCGCGAAAGTATTTATAGAGTTTTTAGTAGTAGGTTATATTCCCGGCTTTATTTAATTTATATTTAATATTTTTTTTTACCGTTTACTATAACTCTTTAGTTTTTTAAAAAGTTATATTTTTAAATATAGACCCCGCTTTACCCCCGTAATCCTCGAAGTCTATATTATTTATTAAGATAATATCTTCGTTATTATAGTTAATAAAATTATTATTATTATAATCCGAGTCTTTTTATTCTTAGTTACTTTACGATTTATCGGGTTAAAAAACGTTACTAGTTTATATTATATTAATTTAAAGATTACTCTCGTCTTATAACTCGCCGTTTTTAATAATTTTATTATCGTCTAGTTATATACTTTTAAGGGTATTATTACCGTTTATAATAATATTATTAATAGGAGTAAAATTAATATTTAAATTAAATCGACTAAAAAGGCCTATGATTTATAATAATAAAATACCGAAGTTTATATTATAAAGTTTATAACGGCGGTTTATAATACTAAAAAGTATCTTTCTAACTTTATTTATTATAACTACCGCGAGCCGATTATATTAGTTTTAAAAGAGCGAAAAGTTAGGTTACTATTATAAATTATTAATATTATAAATTATATATCGTTAATTCTTATTTTAAACGACGGCCTATTCGGTCGTAAATAAATAAAAGCGAATTATATATTTCTTTATAATTTTAATTCCTTTTTTACCGAGCCGAGTAAATTCGGTATTTAACTTCGTAATAAAAAAGTTTATTATTTTATTTATTAAATTTAAGACCTTTATCTTTTTACCGGCCGATATAAATAATATAATAATAACTATATCGAGTTTTATTTTCTTAATTCTTTATAGTCTCTTTAAAAGTCCGAGGCTATTAGGTATATATAATAAATATTTTAATATATTTATTTAAGATTTATTTAGATATATATTTTATTATTCGAGTTTAATCTTAAAATTTATTCCTTAAAGAATATTAACTATAATCTAGGTATATAAATTTTATCCGATAATAAATTATTATTATCGAGGGTTATAGATATAATTTATATCTTTTTTATATACGGGATTTAGTATTTTAATAGCGGTTAATTTAAATTTATATAAGATATCGAATAAAAGAGGAATAACTTTAATTATTATCGGCTCCGTATCGAAGTAAAATTTCTCGAACTCTTCGCGTAATATATTTTATAAATTTATTAGTTTAAAGATTGAATTTAATTTTAGATTATTCTAGTTATTCTTTTTATATTTTTAGGGGCGGTTAAGTATAATAATATAATTAAGCGAACTAATATAAAGAAAGGGTCTTAATAGGATAATTATTATATATCTCTTAATAAGAGATTTAATTACGAAGTTATCTTCTATCGAAAAATAATATTCGTAATTCGAGAGTAGGCGGAGGAGGTTTATATAAATATAATTACCCTTTAATATAATTATTAAAGCGCGTAATTAATATTTTTAAAATTAAGAATTCTTAATATCTTTTATCTTATTCTTTTTTTAGTAAATAATAAATATACCCTCGATAATTTAATACCCGTTACTATTAATATATAATAAATTAAATAATAAATTAACCTTTAGACGATCTATTATTAATATAATTTAATCTTTCTAAACTTTATATTTCGTATCGGCCAAATTATTAAATTAATAAATATATAATATATATACTCGCTCGAGATTAAATATAGATAATATTTCATTATATAGGATAAAAAATAAATCCGCCTCTAAAGTCGAAAAGAAAGTAGTAAATTTAATTATATTATTCTTTAATTTAATAAATACGTCGAGTAGTTAATTTTAAATATATTAAAAAATACCTAAATTACCGGTTTTTTATAGAATTCCTTTAGTCTACGCCTTCGCTAGGCGGAACGAAAATTCTATATATATTAATTACTTTATAGTATAATAAGTAATTACTCCGACCTCCTATAATTTGATATAGTAATCGAGGTATATTTACTCGATAAAATTATTTTAGGCGGGTTTATTTATAAAAGCTTTAAGATATATATAAATTAACGACTCGTCTTAAATATTATTTATAACGTTTAGCCGGAATATTTAAATATAGAGTAATTACTCTTCGCGAGAGTAATTAAGAGTAGGTCCTTTTTTATTAATAAAAACCTTAATCTAAATATATATATTAAACGACTAATTATTATTCTCGTTTATATAAATTTTATATATTATATAGATATCTTCGTTTTTAAATTATTTAATAAATTTACCTTAACTTTCGAAGATAATTCTCGTTTTATATAAAGGGTTCTTCTTTTTTATAAATATAATATTATTATTAACTCGCTCTTTAATAAAATTATCGGCTTCGTTATACTCGATAATTTAAAAATCTATATATATATCGCCGGTAATTTTACCGGGGTTATCTTTATCTAAACGAGTAACCACGGTTTATTATTTACTCGGTATAATAAATTAATAAAATATTACTACCTAAAGTATAAAAGGGCGGGTATAGAATAAATAAGAGTTTAAAAAAAGGAAATTATAAAATCCGTTAATTAAAATTCCTATTAATAATAATTATTTATTGATATAAAAAGTAATCTCTCTTTATATTATTATTCCTAACTCGGCGATTATATAGGGAAATTAAATAAAAAATAAAATAAATTATAAATAGCTTAAGATATAAAGACCTTCGACATAGATTAAATTTAATAAAATAAGACTACGGAGTCTATTAACGGAATCTTAAAATAATAGTAATTATTTATTTACGAGGTTCGTAATTCCTCGTATATAATTACTCCTATTAATAATAATTATATATAAATAAAGAGGTAAAAGTATTATAGTCGGTAAATAAAGGTATAAGGGTATTTATAATAATTAAAAGTATATTAAGTTTTTAATAGTGTAGCCGTGTTTAAAGCTAAACGAGTAAAGTAGAATATTAGTTATAATAACCTACTTTTTATAACTAATTAATAATATTTATAGGAGGTAAGATTTCTAGTAGTAGAGTATTTATAATTAAATATTTATATAGATTTTAGATAGATAATTTCTAAAAAGCTCGTACCGTTTTAAAATAAATAATTAATATAATATAAAAATATAAATTTCATAATAATGAGTATTCTAATCGGCGGGTATTTTAAACGTTAGCTCGTTATATAATAAATACTTTAATATATATAAATACCGGTATATTCGCCGGTTATTATTACCGAGGTACTCGGGAATAAAGCGGTAAAAAGAGTAAAGTTAAAGAGTCCGGTTTTAGATAAATTAATATATTAAGGATTATAGTTTAGTTTCGTTATTATAATTTTATTTTATAAATTAACCCTCGATAAATAATCTTCGGTAGAGATAGAAGTAAAAGAAATAATTATAATTATTTAATAACCTTATATTCGGGCTTTATATTTATAAACCGCCGAGTAAAATAAATAAATTATATTATATTTTAAGGCGATTCGATATAAGGTACGATCTTTATTAATATTTATTATAAAAACCCCCGTTAACCTACGAAGTAGTGACTTTTTATATAAAGGCTAATCTTTATCCTCCTATTCCTCTTCAATTAGATTTCCGGAAATAAATTTATCTTTATATTAATTCTTATCCGCGAGTTAAATATTTATACCGGTAGTACCGTTATCCTTAAAGGTTATTATAATTATAAAGTATTTCTCGGCGCGTTTAATTAAAGGAGCCTTAAAGTATTTAGGTTTATAATTATAAATATATTTTTCTTTAACGGGAGTACCTTCGGTAACCGTATTTCTATTAACGACGGTAATATCTTTTATAACGATATTATTATTAATATCCTTATTATTAATTAGATCGGGCTCGACGGTAATAATTTTATACTTTATACCCGTCTTTTTTTTAAGAGTAATAATAAAGTTTAATCGCCGTTAATAAAAGTATTAATATTAATACTCGCTTTAATTATAAGAGTATATTTCTCGAGAATAATTTTAGGCTTAACGGGTCCGGCCTATTTATAATTAATTATAATAATAATATAAAGGATATTTATAAATAAAGTACCTACTCGATTATTATAGCCGATATATTCTTTATAATTAAAAGTAAATATCCGTAGCCCTAATAACCCTTTTATTTAATTATATATATTCTCGATATAATTATATAATTAAATTAAATAGAAAGCGAGTCGAGATAATTTATAAATAAACTATTTATTCCTTTTACGAATTAATAAATTAAGAATATCGATAGTATAAAGGCTAAATCTTATTAGGAAGAGATAAAAGATTTAATTTAAATTTATCTTCGAGTTAACTAAAAAGACTTTCGCCTAATATACGGTATAGAAACCTTCGAGAAACCGACTATTAATATTATTTATATTATATTATAAGCTACTATTTATTATAGTTATAAATTAAATATTATTTATAAATCTTTACGGTTTATCGTTATTATTAATCCTTAATACTTTCGTTTTCTTAATAAAGTAGGGTTTCGGAGCTATATTACTCTCTCTTTTATTATCGGTATAAATATAAAAAATATATATACGTCTCGGATCTTTTAGTAATAGCTCCTTTTATTTATTTTATTATAATAATTATTAATAGCCTTAATCCCGAGTATAATTAATAAATTAGATAATAGGAAAGATTAAATATATATAAACCGATGAAATTATAAATAAACTAAACCGTTATTCTTTAATATCGGCGGAACGTCTAATAATAGACTATTTTAAAGATAAGAATTTAAAAAATCTAAATATTAGACTATTAAGATACTATTTATTTATTAACGTAAATCGGCTCGCGGCGGGTAATCTTTAAAGTTTTATTATATAATAAATCTAGATATTACCTACGTATTTATTCGAAGAATTTACTCTTATTATTATACGGAAAATTATAAATTAATAGGAAATAAGTTAAATATTATTTAATAATATATATTATATAAAAAAATATATTTAATAAATATTAAACTCGTTTATCGAATACCTCTTTTTCGATTTTTATTTCGGATATTCGATCTTACCTAATTATATATATAGTATAATAACTATAAAGCGATAGTATTACCGCGGTAAATAGATATTATAATACTATATATATATAAATATTATAAATGGAATTTCGTAAATTTTAATAGATTTAGTAGATACCTACCGTACTATAAAGTCTTCGTCGATAATTATTTATATAAGAAATCGCGAGTTCTACCCTTTTTACCTCGGCGACTCCCGTAATTAATAAGACTAACGACGTATACCTAAAGAGATAACGAGGTTATAAAAATAAATAATATAAAAGGAATTAACGTAGAGTCTTTTACCATCGATATAAAAAATATTAATATAGATATAAAGACTACTATTTATTAAGCGCCCTCGAACCGGCCTAATTATAATAATTTAGAGTATAATAAATAAAAGAAATTATTAATTCTATCTTTTAATATCGGGCGTAAAGGTCTTTTATTTATATTTTTATATATTTGGGTAGAAACGTTCACGGAAGGTAATAATTATCGCGTAAAAATAAATATTAAATCTAACGAGGTAAATATTAACTTTATAAAGTTTAATAAATATTCTTAACCTATTAATAAAATAAAAAAAGTATATTATTTATTTCCGAGTATATATAACTACGCGCTCGCCTAGTAATTTTATAAGGGAAAAATAACTAAAGGCGGTCGCGATAGGTTTTTCTATAATATTCGACTCGAACTACTATATAGCCTCTTTAATTATAAGAATACTAATAATTTAACCGAAATAAAAAATAGTATTATATTTAAAATCGACGAAGATAAATAAATAAAATAAATATTTAATATTTAATTAAAAATCTAGGGGACCGAGCTAAAGGATTATAATATTTTATATCGAGATATTATTAAGGCCCTCCGATTTCTTTTAAAATACCGGCCGTTTAAAAATAAAATAATATTTAAACCCGTATACTAGTATAATAATAATAATAAACGCGTATATATTAAAATATATACCGGCGACTAATAGTAATAGATATAGAAGAAACTTCCTAATAAAACTACCGTAGTATTATTACTTTTTTCTATAAATAAGATTTTATTTATATAATATAAAAGTAACCTAGTTATATAACTAATCTATTTTACTATAAAGAATTTAAAGATATAAATATAACGAGATTAAAAATAACTAGGTTTAATACTCCTAGGACTTCTATTTATTATACCTAATAATAACGAATATATTAAATCTAATATATAATATACTCGATTATAAATATAATAGAAGTTCTTATTTAAAATAATCTTAAAGTCTTAACTTTAAATTAGTAATTAGAACCGTAACGATTATAAATCTTCTTATTATATAAACTAGAAGATCCGATCCTATTATCTAATTATCGTAGGTTTTATAATAGATTATAAAGAGTAGGTTTTAATTATAAAAATTAAAAGCGGATATACGATCTATATAATATTATTAAACGAATAAAGAAATTTTTAAAGTAAATAATACCTCCGAACTTACTCTTTTACTTAGTCCTAAATTCGGCGATAACGCGAAGAAAATATCCTAAAGAATAATAATTAATGGGTATATCTAGTATATAATTTCGCCTAGTTATATATTATAGTTAATATATATAAAGTTATACTAGTCGATATATTATATTAATTATTTAAAGGTACGGTTAATTATCTCTTTAAATAAATTACTTTAGTTATCGAGGAGAGCGCGTTTACTATTAAAAAATTAAAGAGGGCGAAAATAAAATTAAAGAATATATTAAAAATAATATAATTAAACGAAAGATTTCGTATTATTTTAACCTTCCACGACTTAAAGAATTATAAATACTATAACGCCGTCGTATAATAAATAAATAAAAACCGAAGAGCGATTATATAATAACTAATATTAATAATCGCTCCGTTACTAACCGACTTATATAGAAAAGAACTCTATTATATATAAATATTTATAAACTTTATATTAATTATTTAATATTATTTATACGATAATAAAATACTAGGATATCTCTAAAATATACTCTATCGTTTTAATAAATTAAAGAATTATTTTCGTCGGTATAAATTAAATAACGGAGTAAATTTAAACAGTTATTTTAATATCCTAAAACTCTATATAATAATATATTACGTAGAGTAAATTCGAATATTCGGCGCTACGGATAACTATAATACCGAATATAAAGAAATAATATATCGTTATTTAATTAAATCTTTCTTCGAGTTAATTAATAAACGAGAGGTTTTTTAGGAATAATTTATCTACTATATTTCCTATTACCTACGAATACTAGCTATAAAGGATAATTTACTTTATTTTATAACGAGATTATTTACTTTAAAAATAGTAGTCCTTATAACTAAGGTATTAAAACTTAATCGTGGGATTCGATTATTTAAATTCTAATATAATTTAAAATCTTAAGAAAGGAAAAGAGTTTTAGAGGTAAAATTTAATATTATATATTAATACCCGTTATTCGTAATATAAAAGAAACTATATATCGAATATTTTTTAGAGGTACTAACCGTTTATATATATTAATACTAATAAAAGCGGGGTAAAAAATCGACGATTATTAAAATTATAAATAAAAAAGAAATTAATCCTACCTAAATTAATTTATATTTTATTTATCTTTATCCGTTTTTATAATACTAGAAATTAAATAAAAAAGATTTAGAAGACTTAAAAAATCTAATTACGAACTATATAATATATAAAATTAAATAATAGAGTTAAAGAGAGTAGAGACGTAATTATATTTTAGTATAAGAAGTATAATTATAATTTTATATAATTTCCTTTTATAGCTAAAGTCCTACCTAGCTCTAACTTCTCTTAATAATATTAAATATAAACTATTAAAATATTAAAGGTAAATTATTCTAATATAGTTATACCCTTATCGATTTTTTAAAAATTCGTAATAAAGACTCTCTGTATAAGACCTATAATATAATAAAAGTAGAATTATAACCGGTAAATTTAACTATTAAACGGAGGATATTTAGAGAGTATTAAATTATCCTTATAATAAAAATTACAAAGAGTATATATATTATACTAGTATATATAGGTAAGATTATAAAAAAAGATAATATATTTTATATTAATAACTATATTGATTAGGACTTATATAATTTAATCTATAATAAGGATTTTCTAATATAAGGGATATAAGTAAATAATTAAATCTACTATAATTATAATAAACGAAGGTAGATTATATAATTAATATAATATTTAAACTTATAATATACTACCTAATTTATAGACTACGCGCGAATAATTAAAATAATAAATATTATAGGATAAACTATAGGGGTAAATTATAATATATTCGATTATCAATAATAAAAAATCGTTCTATCATAAAATATAGATTAATTACTCTTATATTAATTAAAGTTAAGGCTCGGTTTTTTTCTTATTACCCGATTTTACCGCTAGAATAAATAAATAATAAAGTAATACCTCGATATTAACGGATATACGGAAGATTATTAAATATAATATTTATAGTAACTAGGGACGGGCTAATTAAGAATAAATTTAAAAGACTTTAATAATATAATATAATCGGCGAAGATTATAAAAGCGAAATTAAATATCGATAAAACCGTATATTTACTAATCTTTATACGATTATAAAAATAATTAAAAGCTATAAATCTCCTAGGTTAAAAACTAAATATAATAAATATAAAGAACTATTTATAACTTATTTTCGCCGGTATTTATAACGAGTTCGTTTATATATTCGGCGATATTTCTAGATAATAAAAGAACTAGTATTTACTCTTCCTCGCTTAAAGAAATAATTATAATAGAAAGAGGCGGGTAAGAATTAAATAATACTATATAAATATCTAAAAAAATTAAAGACTCTCGAGCGCCGAGTTATTAAAAGAATTAAATAATAGGCCGAACTCTACCTATATAAATAAAAATATTAAACGGATTTACTCTATCCGTTATATAATATTATATATTAGAAACGATATAGACTAGAGTATAATTTATATAACTTAAGATATTTAGAAGAGCGGTATATATATAGAGTTAATAAATATAGACGACCTCGATTTTAAAAAATTTATATTCTTAATTAAAGCCGACCTAGGTTATAATAATAAAAAAGATACGATTATTTATACCCGCTTTAATCTATTAAATATAATTATCTCTAACGAACGGGAATAAAGAGTAGCGTTAGTAAAAATATATATTTAAAATATTAAATATTTTTCTTTTAATATCCGAGAGCTATTAGTCGAGTATTATATAATATATATAATAATAAACCCCCCCTTTAAAGAACCGAGATCTTTAACCGAAACTCGAGTAACTTAAATAACAAGGCTCTCGATATACGACTAAAAAAGTATTAGGTTTAAATAGGAAAAAAGGTATTAATTATAATAATAAATTTAATAATTAAAAATAACCGGCTTCTTTAATATAAACCTCGAGAATTAATATTTATAACGTTTAATAAATATTAATTATATTCGATAAACTAGGATTAGACCCCTAGGGTTTAATTCTATTAAATTTAATTTTTTAAAAATAAATAATTTCCCCCCTTTCCCCCGACCGCGTAAATTCTACTTTTTTTAATAATTACTACCTTTTAATACTCTTTTTCCGCTTTATTTAATCCGACTAAAATAGTATATAAATTCGTAATTTATACTTTAATAATATACTATCTAATAAGGTAAATTTACGATTTATAATTAAAAAATATTTAATATTAATCCGGTTATTTTTTAGGACTATCGTAGAGATAATATATTTTATAAGGATTTATAGCGGAATAATTATTACTCTAACTCGGAATTAGAATATAATTATAACGATTCGGATTCTAGCGATAAAGAGAATAAATAGCCCGGAAATAATAAAAAACGGAGTTACTTTAAAACTTTCCTAGATAATAAACGTATAAAGATAAAAATAAATATCTCGGACTATATATAATCGAATCTAATTAATTTAATTATAGGTTAAAGTTACCGTAGATAAATTATCTTATAAAAGATTAAATAAAGGGAGGCTTTAATAATAAAATTAATTTATATTTTATAATTATTTAATATTTATAAAGATTAATATAAATACGATTTTTACCTTTAGAGTAATATAAAATACTAAATAAAAGTAGAGTTTTACGAGATATATATTATTATTATTCTTAACTATAAGAAGTTTTTAAAAGCGATTATTTTAACTAAATATATTTATAATTTAAATAAAGATAAAGAGTTTTAACCGGATAATAACTCTTAATAAATTAATAATCGGATATAATATATATAGGAGGTCGTAACTAAAAACTCGGGGTTTAAAATCGGAATTAAATTTAATAAAGTCGATAATCGATTTATTTTAATTGAAATACAGAAAGTTAGATTTATTTAGGTAGATATTTTATATTAAAACTAATTTAATATATAATTATTCGACTCTTTTAAATAATAACGCGCCTATATTTTAATAATTATACGAATTATAATAATTATTATATATATATAGAATGGTTTATAATAAAACGTAATCTCTCTCGCCGCTAGATTATTATACCGCTAAACTTTTATATATCTTAATATAAGATATACTCTAGTTTAATAATATAACTAACGAAGATATAAATCGATAATAAAAAAATAAATAGGCGAACTCTATTCTAATAAAAATATTTATTTATATAATATTTAAATTATCGAAGAACGGTTTTATTAATAAAAAGAATATAAGAAAATTCTTTAAACCTCTCTCTAATCTCTTAATTATATTTACCGTTATAGTAGTAGTATATATTATCTCGGAGTACCTTATTAAAGAATATAAGGTCGAGAAATTTAAAAAGAAAAAAACTTAAAATAAATACTCGTATTCTTTTTTATTATTAATAAATATATTATAATTAATTAACGAGAGTCCGTATTAAACTAGTAGAGAAGAATATAAAGAGTATAAATAAATCTCGATAATAAAAAGTATAAAACCCGTATTCTTAGAGTATTATTAAAGAGGGTAAGGGATACTATTAAAAACGTAGAAAAATTTAACTCTAATAATAATACGACTATAATAAACCTCGATAATCGTTAGATATACGATCTACCCTTCGTTAATAATTTAAATAACGACGAATAAATTAACTTTTCGGATAATAAACTTTAAAGTAATTTTTTTATATTAACTAGTAATATAAAAAATATATAAATTAATACGCGTAAAACGATAATCCTAAAATAAATTAATTAGGTATTTATAATTTATCTCTTTATAACCCGTATATTTTAATACCTCTAATTTTTATTATTACCCGAATACCGGTATTAAATTTTTAATATATAAATTTAATAAAGCGTAACTATTTTAGATTTAATTAATTTATTATTTATAATAAAATATCGCCCCCGACTCGCTTTTATCTTTACTACGGAATTTTAAATAAACCTCCGCTAGAATAAAAGAATTTAATAATAATATAAAAATTAAAGTATAGAGTAACTCGCGTAAAGTTTCTAGACTTAAAGAGAAATATACCTTTAATATTATATAAAGAGAAAAATAACTAGAAGATTAAATTACTTTTAAATTATAAAGATTTAAGGAATTTTAGGCCGGCTTTATACCGGAAGAATTTAATCGAGTTTAATATAAAAGAAATAATACTAACTCAATTATATTAAGCGATAATAAGAATAAATATAGAATTTATATTAAGTAACTATATCGGTAAAGCGGGAGACCGTATAAGAAGAGTCGAGGTATTAAATATATATTTTACCGGCTTTAGGCGGAAAGATAACGAAAAGATAATATTTAAAAAAAAAAAAAAAAAATAAAAAAATTTTAATAAAAAATCTAAAAATAGTAACTTCGGATTTAAGATTTTAAATCCGTGATTTTCTACTAGCGCCGGGTAGCTCGCTAAGGTTATATAGAGCGCTATAACTACGTTAATTTAATTTAGATTTTAAATTATATTAATTTATAAAAATTATATACGCGCGTAACTATACCCCCTAAACTAGCGCGGTATTATAGACTATATAGTTTACTGATAACTATATATATCTAATTATCTACTAGTATTATTTAAACTAGTTTATTTTTATTTATTTTTATTTATTTAAAATAAATCGAGGTATTAAATACGTATTTAGATACTTTAAACGAAAGTAGATATTAAATCGATCTCTAGGGCTAGTATATAAGTTAAATAAATATAAACTCACCGCTTTATTAATATAAAAAAGAAGTTATAAATAATAAAAAAATTTAAAAAGGGTGAAATTAGGGAAGAATAAAAATAACGATATAATTTATATAAAGTTTAATAGATAGTAGTATATTAGTTAAATAATATAGTAAAGAAATCGGAAAAAAGTAGATAGTAACTATATATCGAATAAAATTAATAATTATTTATAAAATTTTAATAGATATATATTTAGTACTAAACGCGTAAATTTATATAATATTAATAATAGTAGCGGTAGCGGCAAGGGCGGCGATTTAGGTTACGACGGAGAAATCGCTAAAAGTTAATAAAGTAATAAAAACGAAGAAACTATTAAAGTCGATAAAGTTATAGATAATAATATAAATAAATAAAACGATAATATAAATTTATATATTTAATAAACGTATTATCCTAATAGCGATATATATATTTATTAAATATAATTTATTAATAGTAATTTACGCGTTTAATAAATATAATACTCCGACTATAATATAATCGCCCGATACGATTCGCGAGTATTCGTATTTAATATAACTATATAAAATAGTAAATAATAACTATTAATAAGAAAAGACTACTTTTAGTAACTCTTAATAAAAATAAATATTAAAATAATCTCTAGGGCTAGTATATAAGTTAAATAGATTTAAATATATTTTATATATTTTTCGGTAGAATACTAGCTCCCCGCTTTACCGATATAATATAACTACTTTTAAATAAAGAAGTAGATATTAATATTTAAAAAGAATATTATAATAATACTTTATAAATAGTATTATAAATAAATTACGAGAAAGTAATATAACTTTTACTCGGTAAAGGGGTAGATATTAATACTTAAAGAGAATATTATCGTAGCGCTTTATAGACGGTATTAATAAGAGGTTATAAGAAAGTAATATAACTTTTACTAGAGAATAGGGTAGTATTAAAAGTAGAAGATATAATTATAAAAAAAACTTCTAAAGAACGAGTAGAAAATAGTATAGTGAATTAAATAACTCTAAAGATTACGCTAACTTTTAATAAAGAAGCGCGACTATTTATAGAAGTTTTTATAGTAATATATAAACTAATAGGATCGTAAATCCTAGTACTATTTAGCGTTTCCAGAAGGGTAGTGGATTCATTATACTTCTAACTGGGTAAGAAATCCTCAAAGATAGATAATGGGAATACTTAGCCTCTCTAAGAGTCTATTAGCTTCAGAGGGTTATTCTACCGGAAGAGTTGACTTTCCTAAAAAGCTAGACCCGGAGGAAGCTCGACAATTCTGAGGGGCTATGAACTTAGAATGTTTGGCCTTTTTGAAAGACTATGAACTTTAGAGGGCTACCTTTCAACGAGGTTCAGGAATTTTGGGATCGTAAACAGGCCGGAGAGTTACTATCCTCCTGCTAACTATATTTATCCTTACTAAAATAGATCCAGTTCGCGTAGTACCTTTAATAGAAATCCCGCGCTTTACGCTGCCAAGGTTGGGCGCAGTGACCATGACAATCTGCGGTGCCAGTCATTCATCTACCCACCGAACTTCCCCTTTTTGGTGTTTTTTCTAGCAATGCTCTGCAACCGATACGATTCTTCTTCTTTCGCACTAAGACACGAGTCGAATTGTTTTCAGGTATGATTTGATAAGATAGCTGATATCAATAAACTTGAGAGTCGTGTCAAGCACAGAGCGGCCGTGTCTCCCGGCATTGAGCCATTGAATCTAGCAGTTGTAAAGGATGAACACCAAGGCTAACCAGGCTGTTATTATTGCTAGTTTCTAATAATGATCTTGTGATTGCAAGAGAAGAAGAATCAAAAAAGCAGACATGCAGTGCGAGGCTCCCGCATTTACGTTACATACCTGGAAAACCCGTAGGAAAAACCCGATGCAGAGCCTTTGAAATTCCAAATAACAGCGAACGAAAAAGTTAAGCCAAGGAGTTCACAGATAGCAAAAAGCCGAGAATCTCGTCCGCGTGGTACAAAGACAGAAATGCGCTGAGATCGCTGAGACCCCTACGACCTCTCCTCCTCTGCAATCGCCAAAGCCTTCTGAAGCCTCTCCAGCTTGGCGTTGACGTCGTTCCTACTGGAGGACGTCGCATAGTTCTCTGCTGCGAGGTGAGCCAAGTCCATGTCTGATAAGGCCGCAATGTACTCCGCCGAGATACTCTTGACCGGACCTTCGGGACGGAGATAATAGCGCTCTACGACTTGAATCACAACATTGTCAGTGAAGCGTTTCAAGGCGACCTTACAGTACGCTTACAAAATATCGTGAATGTCGTTGACGGTTTGATCTTCGGTACTGAGGTGAGCGGTGCTGGCGAGAGATCTCAAGTTGACGGTGATTTCACTTCCGTCTTTAAGCCCGAGCTTTTGAAGCCTCTTCAGCACTCGATGTCGCCGCAAGGGTATCGGCGAAGTAGTGGTTCACGGTTTGCAGGATACCCTCTCTCTCATCTGCGAGGATAGAGGCAAGCTGGCTGGCAGCATCCTGGGTCGCTTCACGGAAGGGTACGTCGTTGCGATTTTCGACTTTGTCGCGCAGTGTATCCTCGTAGAAGATATCTCGAAAGACCGATTTGTTGAATCGCGAGATGATAGTCTCAATATCGGCAACGTGTTTTGTCGCTATTTCATTCCATTGCTTGGATTGCTGGCGAAACATATTCTCCAGTACGGTAGGATTAACGGTTCCAGGCAACTCTGATCCACGCGACTCACGGTAGACTCGTCGAATCTAATGGTATATGTTGTCTTCGTCCTTGCGCAGAAACGGCGCGAAATCCTTATCAACCTCACCATCGACCAGGCGGAATGCGCGGGTGTGGCCGCGTTGAGCCATACGCTTGGAGAACGCCTCGTTCGTCATCTGCAAATGCATTCGAAGCTTCCTGGCATCGTCCGACTCCCAAGTATTGTCATAGTTGCCTGTCAAGCCGTCGGTAACACTCCTTTGATACCTTACAGCCAAGCGGGTCAGGAACTGGCGCTGCTCCATGAACGTCTGCCTTGACGGCCCCAACGAATCAAGCTGTGCTCGTGATTCGACGACGAGAGTTCGAATCTCCTGGACCAAGACCGGGAACTCGCTCCGGATGTGATCGTACAAGAGCTTCCCAAGGAAATTCTTTAATGAAGGGATGCCAACCCTGTCGTTCGGGAGACTGCTCCAGGGTGTCGTCTGGAAGAACTGCTTCTCTTTAAGATGGCGTTGATCAATCGTGACGCCTTGTTGGATCTCTTTGGTGGAACGGTTTTTCACTGCGAACCATCCGTGGTTCAGACGCTCTCCCTCCCTCCACTCGCGTCCCCGCCGCCGCCCGCCGCCCCTGGACGTCGCGAGCATGCCGCACGGTCTGCCGCTGCCAGGGGAGTCTGCGGCGGAAAAGCTGAGCAAGCTCCTCAAGCGCACGGAGCAGCTGGACAGGTACGCGCGCAGCACGACGTTTCTTGACTGGCAGCGCGGCGGGAGAGAGGCGTCGGGCGGGGATTTGGAGGGGCAAGATGCTGTGGATTGGTATGTACTATTAAGCTCCAGCCTGGCATGCACGGACACCTGCAAAGCACACGGTTTCTGACCATGATGCCAGCTCAATCTGTCTCAAGGAGATTACGGTGCAGGATCGAGTGCGGGATCTCACATGCCGGCACTGCTTCTACCTGCTTTGCTTGGACGGCTGGTTCTTGCGTAAGCACAACCAGTATCCGCTGTGTCGGGCGGATATTGTGACGAGGCCTCAGAGCAAGTGCACTCAGCGCCAGTGGATGTTCGGAGGCTGGGAGGAGATCAGGCTTTGGTTCTCGACGAGACGGGGTATCGCGAGCTAGCTAGACTTGCTTTTTCAGAAGCGGCGAGGACCGTAGATGTTGGGATATGTAATGATCGGCCAAATGCAGAAATGACAGTCTGAAGTAAGATGGGTATCTCTGACGAGCATGCCACAACTCTAATATTACAAAAACTCACTCCACCGATCATACCTATGTATCTGCGGCTAATTCCAAGTCTCCCCATACGCATTCGTCCGCCGTCCAATAAAGAAGCCGTCATGAGCCTGCTCGATGACATTGAGCCACGACGACGGCTCAGGATGCTTGCTCCACGTGCTTCGTCGCAGCCTTTGACCAGACCTGCGGCGCGGAGGGCCGATGCTACTTCTTGGACGTTGCTGTACGAGTCGCTGAAGATTGGGCGTTTATACCGAGTCCTGGTGGATCCATACCCAATATCATGCATTTTCTACCCAGTTCAGATGGCAAATATTGTATTTGGCTTGCGGTGAACACGCCTTGGTGTCGGTAATTTTTTCGATAGGCAAGGTTGTGGCTGACACCGTGATGCTGAGGATTTAGCGTGTGCAGAAAGCTGTGCATTCCTTGGCATTTTCTTTATTTTATTTTCTCCCCGTACCTAGGCCATAATTACTAGTAAATAGGTAGAGATATTAATAATTATTAAAACAAATATAATTATCGCCTTATTAGTATTAAATAAAGCTTAGATATAGTTACTAGCGCTAATTCCTAGAGTTATAATATTATATCTTCCGGTCGCCGTAGTCGAAATAAACTTTTTACTAACTTTAAACTTCTTTTTACTAAAAATAAAAAACCGTTTATTTATACCTAACTCGAATAATATTAACGGGAGGTATAATTATAAAAGTATTAAGAATATAAAGATATTCTCTATACTTTGACTACGCGTAAAAAGTAGATTAAACGGGTATATTTTATTTAGTAATTAAAAGAGTAGAAATAATAAAAAGAGTTAAAGCGAGTAAAATAAAAAAAATATATTAATAAAGAATATCTTAGGGAGTAGGTAAAACGTAATAATTTCGAATTAATAACGTCGTCGTCGGAAGAGTTTAATTAAGAAGAACTCGGGCGAAAATTATATAAAGAGTAGAATAAAAACTAGGAGTAAAAGAAACTATATCGTTATATTTAAAAAACGGGCGTATTATACCTTTATTACTATTACTTTTATCGCGAGGTAATTATATTTTCGACGTAGCCGGATTAAATAACTAGAATATATCTAGTAATAATACTATTACCTAGTAAATTTATACGGTATAAAAGAAGGTTTTTAATAAATAAATTATTACTATTTAACGTAAACGAGAATAAAAGTAAAAAGAATAATAGGATTAGGATAAAGAGGTCGCTAAATATAATAAATTAGAGATACGTCGCCGTCGACGAGAGGAGAGGGAGTAATGAAAAAGTAATTTAATAAAACTACCGACGTTAGAGCTAGACGAAATAAAAATAAATAATTAATAAATTAACCCTATTTTAATTATTTTAGTTACTCTTCGCGTTAATAAAAATCTATAATAAATCTTATCGGTTAGGCGGATAACTACCGATTAATTTAATCTATATAATTTTAAATAATAACTAGTTAACGTTATTAATAAAAGAGACGGCTTTAAGCTAGGCTAGGAAATCTAGAACTAATTTATTAATATAAAAGCGATAAAGCCGCGAGCGCTACGGAAGTAGTAGTTAATTAACGACTTCTCGGAGTTAGAATAAGAAAAGGTATTAAAGATTATTTTAAAAGAAACTACTAAATAAATATCTAAACTAATAATAAAAATTAAGATTTTAATAATAATATTTATAAAAGCTAAAATCTATAAAGGCTAAATTAAAGCGCTTTTATAAAATATTATCGTTTAATCCTATCGAGTAATTAATATTAAAGATAAGGGTAATATAAACGGATAAATTACTAAATTAAATACGTACTCGATAAAAAAACCTTAGAGTAACTAGAAACTTCGACGCCGATTTTATAAATAAATAGTAATATTATAATATTAATTACTTTAATAAATATAATTTTTATTTCGTTAATTTTTCTAGAAAATATTATAACGTCGCCTACCCCGAGTAAATATAATAAAGTAAAGATATAATTAATAACGATCCGAAGATTATAATTAAGCGGTCTTTAATATATTTATATAAATTATAAAAGAATTTAAATAGCCCCGTTATATCTAAATCCCGTAGAGAATTAATATATAAAGAAAGAGAAGTAAATAAAATAAAGAAGAATAAAAGTAAAAATTAAATAAATAATATTATAATTATAAATAAATAATAAATAAAGCTACGAATAGTAGAAATAGTTATTAATAATATAAAGAGGATATCTTTAAAATTATAGAAATAACCTAATTAATTTTAATATTCTTAGTCTTTTTATTATCCTCCTCCGTTCTATTAATAGTAACCGCTACCGTAGTAATAATAATAATAGTATCTAGCTTATTTATTATCGCTTTAATTAAAATCTTAACTCCTTTAACTCCTTTAACCCCTCTAATTTTTAAATACTTCTTTATAATAATTAATTATTCGCTCTAGGTCTTTAAATACTAATAAAGAGGAGGATAAAATTATAAAAAAATTCTTTCGCTAGAAAACAAATAAGGTACGTAATAAATATAAATAAAACCGGATATATAAAATATAATAAATAGTAATTAAATAAATATAATAAATTAACGATTTAAAAGAAATATCGGATATAGTTTTATTTATATATTATACGGTTATAACGAAGGGGATTCCTAATAAAATAACGTAAAGATTTAAAATTAATTTAAAAGTATTTAAACTTTACTAGCGCTAGGCGTAAATAGTTTAAAGTCTTTTAATTTTAAAGTATAAAGAATAAGAAAAAGAGTAAGATATAAATAAAGTAAAATTAAAAAGCGAGAGTAAAAGCGAGAGTAAAGAAGATAGGACGATAAATATTTTATAGTATAAATCTAACTTTTATTTATTATTTAAAATCGATTTATATATCGCCGGTTAATATTCGCCCTTCTAGTTACTTTATATTAATTTTAAATATATATCCTCTAGTATTATACTTAAAGTACTCTTTTATAAAGCGATTACACCGATTTCTATTTACCGCGTATCGTAGGAAATCGCTAAAGATATCGTTAAACTATAGTTATAGATAGTTAAAATATTATTTAAACTATATTTTTAAAATATTAAAATTTAATTTAATCGGGTTAAAATTGGGTAAATAAAGAGGGAGGAAATAAATATCGTAATCGTATTCCCGGATAACTTCTATTATTCGGGGGTAGTAATAGAAACTAGTATTATCTATAATAATTATACTTCTAGAGGCTAGGAATAAGTTATAATAAAGAAGTAATTCGTTAATAATTTATTTAAAAAACTCGTTTATATTAAACTAGCCTTTCTTAATAATAGTATAAAATAGATAATTATTAATTATATAGGTAGGAAGTACCCTCTATAAATAGTTTTATTTTCGGCTAGTATAGTAGCGAGCTAGATAATTAACTAGTATATATACTCGATACCGCTAGTCTATAAATTCGTTAAATAGCGATTAATTAATAAATATTAGTTATTTAGTAGTAAAGTAAAGTATTTATAATTTTTAATTTATTCTAAATTTTATATTCTACCTATACCCTATATATTACTTTAATTTATTATTTATCTATATACTTTTTAAAGCCCTAGAGATTATTAATTAATAAATCTAAATACCCTATTTTTTTTATAAAAATTATACGAGTTTCTTTTATAGTAAATATAGTTTTTTATTAAAATACTCCGTTATAAAATCTTCGGCTATTTAAGTAATTTTATTAAAAATATTTTTAAAGCGAAATTAAAACCGAAATAAAAACCCGTATATAAAAAGATTCTACTCTATATTATAAATAACTCTTGTACTATAATAAACCTCTAGGGCGATAGTATTAGGGCGCTAGCCTAAAAGTAGGAAATAGAGGATATATATATATAGGGCGGGAGGGAGAGAGCCAGTTATAATTTTTAACGATAATAATATTAGTACTAACGTTAGGGCTATATATAACTTTATAAATACCCGTTTTAAACGTTTAGTAATTACTATTTTAATAGTTATTAATATCTCTACCTATTTGCTAGTAATTATGGCCCAGGTGCGGGGAGAAAAAAAAAGAAAATGCCAAGGAATACACAGCTTTCTGCACACGCTAAATGCTGGGGGCACGGTCACGCGACGCGTACTTCCGATAAATTTCCGACCTGGGTTTTCACCCAGCGTTCACTATTATGATGCAGCAGGCGAAAATTACCTCTCCTCCAAGCTGGTCTTAATATCTAGACTACTTCCAGCTCTGTTCGTACTATGCCCATCGGTAATCCGCTTCGGCCGGCTTTCACCAGCCGGAGCGCTCGGAAGTTGGAATGAGGAGCGGGCAACTCAGAGCGAAGCTAACGTGCGTATTTACATCTTGCGAATTCTCTTACGTTTTCGTTTCTGTCGTTCGCGGAGTAGGATGCTACGCACGAGCAATGTGAATTGGGCGTCGGTAGATGCTAGGCTGACCACGCGACGACGCAGATTAAGGCTGATCGTGGCGAAAACGAAGACGTCCCTCTCAACATCGATGAAGACAAAGGAGGATGAGAAGAGCGAGCGTTGTGAGGATAAATCATGATGCCTAGCGTCACAAATAATAATGTGGATCGACTCTGACTGCATGTACGCTGGTTTGTCGCGGTGCAATTGGATTTTACAGTAGTCGAGACATTTTCATTTTATTTAGAACTCCCATTTCAAATATATAGAGTCAGACTTCACTCATCGCCGACGCATTTTCTGAACGGAAAGTTTTCAGAAAACAACCGGCAGCTCAACGATCCCAACGTCCATCGTCGGCGGCGTATACTTGACCTGGTCCAACGGTATCGCAAGTTTCAAGCCTGGCAGTTTCTTCCACAACGTAGCTAAAGATACAACGATTCATTAGTCCAAGCATTCTTTCATTTGTAAAGTAAAACATACTGCAAGGGATTTATCATAACATAACATACCAAAAACCACCTCGAGTTCTGCTCGCGCCAGCAACTCAGCCACACATCGATGCTGGCCGTAGCCGTATCCGAGCGCCTGTTCTTTACCGCGCTTGCGGTGCATGTCGAACCTGTCGGGGTCGGGAAAGACTTCTTCGTCGCGGTTGCCGGATTGGGTTGCGGCGACGATGCCTTCGCCTGCTTCGATGTTCTGGAAGCACGTGTCAACAAATCAGAACGAGTTTTGGAGGATGGAAATTTCAGTTGAACTTGGGATCTGGGATCTGGAATCTGGGATTGGGAGGGGATGGGCAATTGAGGGACGTACTTTGTCGCCGAGTTTGATGTCAACTTTGGCCACCCGCCGAGTCGCCATCGCGGATGCGGTGTGATAGCGACAGAGCTCTTCGACGAATTTCGGGGCGAGAGATGGGTCTGCTTTGAGATCTTGGAGTTGAGTGAGGTTTTGGAGTAGAGTTACGATTCCCTGTGATGGAGCAAATGAGCACATCAGATTCTGGATCATTCATGGATGCATTTGAGAAGGGGGATTTTGAAAAAGGAATTCCTACTAGGTTGATCATGTTGACCATCGTAGCGTTTCCGGCTACGAGAAGTAGGAAGGCAATCTGGATAGCGTCCGCCTTCTCGATGTGTCCGGGTTTAAGCTATAATTGAGATATATGATATGAGCAGGATATCCAGGGCCTGCAGAAAAACGGATACGGTACCTGTTCGACCACCAATTTGCTAATCAGGTCATCTTTGGGCTCCGCAAGTCTCTTGTCGACTAACTTGCCAATATAGTCAAGAAGTTCCCTAATTACCTCGGAGAAGCGCCGTTAGCTAATGTTATATTGATGAGTACCTGACTTGGAATTGAGAGCGACGTACTGATTGGCACTGGACGCCTCGGTAGCAGTCGCACTTCCATTGCTTCGGATTGCAGCAAACTCTGTGAGTCTCTGAAGATCTTCGAGCGGGACTCCAAGGATCCCATAGATGATCTGGCAAGTCAGTCCGTCAGCAACAGGAGTCGGCATTTAAAAAGGAAGAAGAAAAGATCTTAATCATTCAGTGCTGGAACGAAGCTTACATATGAGGGAACAGGCAGAGAAAATTTCTCGATAAAATCAACCGGGCCACCTTCTATGCGTAGTGTGTCCAAGATGCTATCCACAGTCCTCTGGATATGAGGACGCATAGCATTGACATGTTCATGCCCAAACACCGATGCAACCATGCTCCTACGCACTCGTCAGCTCGTCAGCTCATTAAATCCCCCATCAACAACCACCGTTCCCCCGATACAACGATCTCACCTACAATCCATCCTTCGCAGATGTCTCCTTACTCACCTCTGTTGCATATGCTGCGGCGGATCCATATCCACGAATGTTGGCTTATTCTTCGCCGCAAGCTTTCCACCTTCGCTGAGCTCCGGAAACCCTGGCCTCGTGCGCTCCTTGGACAATCGGTCATCCGTCAAGACCATACATATGTCCTTGTGTTTGACGACTAGCCATGCCTGGCTGCCGTCCCAAAGCTCGACTTTGGAGATTGGCTCGTGCGCCCGCAGATACTCATATTCAGTAGGCGGCTCGGCACCTTTGGCACAAGCGAAGGGGAATCTGCGGAGAGCTGGGGAGGATTGTCAACGTGCGTGGTGAGGAGGGCATGAGAAGACCGGGAAGCACGTACTAGTGGTGGTGGACATATTTCTGATGCTCTGGGAGAATGGGAGAAGGGCTCTGGGAGAATGGGAGAAGGGAGTTGATTTAAAGGCAAACATTCTGTAGCAACAATGAGAGGGACAGAGACTTGACATCATGGTGGTCTTATACAAATATGTATATATACTCATACATGTGAGAGATTGCTAGGCGGATTTTAGAACGTAGCGAAAGAAAGAATTTGGGAACAACACGCCACAGTGGGATGATAAATTGAGGGGTTTTGACAGGTTCGGAATTTTAGGTTAAGATCTACTGTACCCATTCGCAGCTCCTAACCGAATAAGACCAAAGCGCACATCCACAAGGTTATGCCAATTAATCGTAACAAGACATAACATTACTACGGCATGACCACTTAATATTGTGCCAAATTATAGCGATTATAGCGAAAGTAACGAACTGTTTCCGAGGACGACCATATATCGTAGCATTGTACGAGATCTGATAGGAGACAGCCCTGTATGATATTTCCTCGAGAAGGCTATTATCAATGCCCAACCAAGCCCAGCTCGCCGAGATCGGGTCGGTGGCCGGCGGCAGTCTTCCCAACAGCCCGCTCCTACCAAGCAAACCCCAACGGGAACCGTGACTCTGCAGCTCATCGCGTTGAACGAGCTCTTCGAAGTTGCATATTTCACCGAGCTGTTGCACAACATCACAACGAATGTGCCCGGCTATGATGTATCCAAGTACAATACGACACATGTTACCGAAACGATCAAAGCCATCATGAAGGTAAGAATCTCATGCGCTCTTTAATTCACTCAATACGTCAATACCGTTTTAACAACACTTTAGCAAGAGGAACTGCACGCCCTCGGCGTCAATGGCATTCTCAAGAGCGCAAACCAGACCCCGTTCACTCCCTGCCAATACAAAGCCCCAGTCAGTAACTTCCTAAGCGCCATTACCTTGGCGCAAACATTCACCGACGTCGTCCTCGGAGTTCTACCCATGGCACAAACCGTTTTTGCAATGGATGTAGGCGATGAGACGCCTCTGGTCAATCTGTTCGGATCGGTCCTCGCCCAAGAGGCCGAGCAAGTCGGCTGGTTCCGTTCCGTGCAGAAGAAGATCCCCTCCGCTGCGCCGTTCCTGACGACTGAGGGTCCAGTATTCGCTGTATATATTCTCTCATCAGATCTCCTTAGCCAATTCCCTCAACGATTGAAAATCCATCGCTGACGCAAATGCCAACGCAGTACACCTTCCTCCAAATCGTCATCGTCCCCGGTTCCTGTCCCGCAGAACTCGCCACCGTCAGCAAAGCCGTCCCGACATTCAAGCCTCTGACCGTCGTCAGTAAAGACCTGGCCGCCAAGAACGAGACCGTCTCCTATAGCGTGCCCGGCACTGTCTCTGCGTCAGCAAACTCCGTCGTTTATCTCTCGGGCCAGAATCTCCCGGTCACGGTGCCTATCTCGGACGTGAGCTCTAGGAACGACAAGTCGTATTTTAGCGCTTCGCTCCCGTTCCAGAGCGCTTCGCAATTTGCGAAGGGTTTGACGATCGCGGTGGTTGTGGAGGGGTGTGGAAAGTAGTTTACTAATTCGAGTAAGGTTGCTAGTACGACTGTTTATAAACCGGGGATTATTGAGATCGATTAGGTAGTTTCAGAAGAGTTAGTAAAGTAGTAGGTATATATATAAAGATAAATATTATCACGCTCTTTACTATTTATAATCAAAATCAACGAAAGAATAATCCTCAACAATCTCCTTGTCAAATTCCTTATTTTCTTATATAAACTAATTATTGAAATAACCCATAATCCTTTAATAACACTATGAACTCGTCTATATTATAATAATTAATAGACGATATTAAGGCGCGAATAGCTCTAGCTCTATTACGCTAAAAATAATATCGTCTAAAACTACTATATTATACACGTAATCTCCTCGATAGGAAAGTACTAGAATTTCTTTTTATACTCGAATAGGACTCCTATTCCACCAAATCCGCTAGGTTAATATATCGATTAGGTATTACCGTTCCGCCCCGATAACCGGCGATAATGAGATTACTTCGTTTTCTCCTATTATTAATAGGATCGGCCCAAGTCTATATTATCGCTAACGACTCTCGAAGGAGAAACGATAATTTTTAGCTTGAGATATACGTTTTCGAAAAATCGGATTAATCGGTACTATTATACGAGGAGTTTATCGTAGTATTATTCTTTTATAATTAACGAGGTTTCCGAGGACGTCGTTTTTAATAAATATATAACGAGATTAAATCGTCGACGATAAAGATTTACTAGTTAAGGTTCCTATTATATTTAATAAATAACGACGGATCGAAGAAGACCTAGACGATATATATAAAAGAAATAAAATATATTAAATATTATAAACGCCCTCGCGATATTCTAAATAATACTTATTTCTTAATAATAGTATTAAGGTCGTTATAAGTTATTTTTAATATTTCTACTTTCTCCGCCTTAAACACTTCCCGCTTAATACTATATTTAATAGTTTCTAGTATATTATTTATAGTAACTTTCGGCGCGAAGTATAATTTCGTACTCTTTTAGAATACCCCGGTCCGGACAAAAATCGAATATTAAATATTTTCCGATAACGGCGATTTATTATATTTATTTATATTTTTAATATTTAATTCTAGAGTATCGCCTACAAAGTAGACTATCTTTAATAATTTATCGATATCGTAGATATCTTTTCTCTACTATTATAATAACTAGGTAGCGAATTAAAAGGTCCTAATTTAAAATTTATTAAAAATCGTAAATATTAGATTTTTACCCGTAAAGACTTTATATATAGTTTCTATAAAAGTATAAAGAGTATTTATATTAAAACGAGTTAAATCGTAGGAAGTAGACTAGATAATATTATTATATAAAAAATAAATCGGTAGTCCTTTATTAAAGATCTTAAATCTCGTTTCTAACTAACTATTTTTCGATATAAAAAGATTTAAAATAATTTATTAATTACTTATTTATTCTCTATTATTTATAAAAACGAATATAATTTCGATTTTTTACTTTCTAAAATTACGAGTTTATAAATAGTTTTACTTTTCCTAAATAAATTTTCGAAAGAGTATAGTATATTTATTATTTTTAATAATATCGCTCGGTATAATTATATTCTTAAAGTTATAACTCTTTATAATATACCGGTATTTATCGCCCTCCCCTCCTATTACTAGTATTATTTTATATTTCTCTACTATTTCTTTATTAATATATAACTATAAATAAATTAATTTAATAAAACTTCTAGTTCGAGTTACCGGCTCAAGTCGAGATATCTCTTTTACTCTATTTCACCGCTATTATTAATAAAGAAAATATAGAGTCTATTAAATTTTAACGAAATAGAAATATAAAAGTAATATTTTCCCGGTTTATATTTTAATACCGAATTCGTTTAGGTTATTTAAAATCTTTATAGTTTTTATTATTTTAGAAATTAACTTCCTATCTCTAATTAAAACCCTATCGATATCGAAAGTATATGTATATATATTTATAATAGTAGTTTCGGGGGGGGTTTCTAGTGAGTTTAATTTATTATTACTCGAACCGAGCTCTACTATATAATATTTAGTTATTTCTATAATTATTACTATTTTATAAATATTACTAGGCTTCTCTATATACTTTAATAATACTATAATTAATAATTTTAACTATAAGTCTTCGAACTTTATTATTATAGAGGAGACGCGGCGGACTATAGGCCTCGACCTAGGCGAGAGAAAATAATTTTAAATTATTATCGTCGCGGTTAACTCTAGTAGTTATAGGAAAAGAACGAAAGATCTTAAATAAATAATCTAGGTTAAGAATTATTTCTAACGAAAGTTTAAAATTAGAAATCTAGACTAGGGCCGTAGTCGGTTATTAAAAGTAAAGAGTTCTATTTTATTATATATCGGAAATCTTAATTTAATCGATTAATCGATAATTTTATTTTAATACTCTTGAAAGTACTAAATTTTATAACTAGACCCTAAATTAATAGGAATAATTACTCTATTAAAATACTTATTATCGACTTTTATACGTATATTATTGAATTCGTTATTACTATTATTATCGCGATTCGAGGGCGCTAGTAATAACGAGTTTTTAATATAAATTATATCGCGTGGATTTAATACTATTACCCGTGAAGATAAAAAGTTTATATTATAATTAATATAACTCTTCTTTAACTAGTTATCTTTAATTTATAATATTAAAGACTTAGTAAACTTCCTTTCTCTATATATACCTAGAGATACGGGTCTTAATATACGAATATATTTTCACGTAAACTAATAGAGAGATTCTTGGATTATTAAGAGAATTGAAATATAATTATAAAAATAGTCCGCCGAGTTTTTAAATCGTAGATTTACGTTATAAAAGCCTAGTCTACGATAGTAATAATAATCGAGAAACTACGATTAATACTAGTTTCCTCCGGATTTATTGATTTATTTATATTAAAACTATACCTATCTTCTATATTATTAATAAAATTACACTTTATATAGAGGATAATAACGATATTTACTACTAGTTACTCGATATTAACGAGCCGAATCGGTATTTAATTCGCTATCTAGCGATTAATTAAGTATACGATATTGAGATTAATTCTAGACGAAAAAATATCCTTGGGATCATTAAGGATATAAATAAAATAACGCGTACACCGGAGAAAGAAACTCAACGACGTCGCGGTTAATTTATTAAGGTCGTATAGTATATAGAAAAAAAATCCGTCGACTTGATTACCCGAATACTTTTACTCTTTATAATTAATTAAGCCTTAACTAGCCTTACCCTCTATCTTCTAGGAATAGATACTAGAGATACTCGGGACGTCTTTAACGATAATTTCTACTTTACTGAGAAAATCTTCTCTAATTATATAAGAAATATATATATTTCTATATCGTAGGTCTTAAAGGATATAGTAGGGATTAAAAGCCTCACTTTTAAATACACGAAGAATATTCGACTAACCGAGGAGATCGTTTAGGATATCGGTATATAGGAGTTAATTATTATAGTTTATCTAGAAAGAAAGTTACTAGAGTTTAACGAACCCGAGCGACTTTATTAATTAAACCGCGGGTAGAGATTTAAAAGCGTAAAAGTCTTTAAGAGTTTAATTAAAGTTTGAATTATTACTATTTATTTATCGCCTTTATATTATAGTAAGTTCCGGTTAAGTCTTTTTATAATAATAGTTTTAATATTAACGAGTCTAGCCTCTAGTTAAATAGACTCCGATCGCTTTAATAAAAGGCCTCCTAGTTTTCTCCGAGTTAAAAACTTGAACGTAATCTAGGTATTTAAATTAAAGTATTTCAAATCTAAATTCTATCTAAGGCCTATCTTTCTACGCTTTTATATTTTCGTGGATTATTTTAATAACGGTCGCCTTTTTATCCTCGTCCAATATTCGGGATATATAAGAATTAACGACGGGTCCTTCCAATAAAATAATAATAAAATACCGTTTTATAACTTTAATATCTATAATAAAATCTTTACTATTTAATATAATTATTATATTTCTAACTCTTTTATTATCTACTTTATCTCTCTCTAAATCCTCTTTCTAAATTATATTTTTACTTTAGAAAAACTTTCGTATTAAAGAATATACTACCCCTATATTCTTACTTCCGAAATACTATAATTAATACTCGTTCGCTCGTATAGGCCGGCGGGTAGTGAAATTATATACGATATTAAATAAATAAAGAAGAAAGGAGATAGAATCGATTAAAATAATAAGACCTATAAATAGGGTAGTTAGGACGGATTTAAAAAAATACGTAGTAATAATAAATCTATAGGAGTAAGAGACTAGGATAAATTTACTTTAGTCGTAATATTTAATAATTATTTAAATCTCGTTTATTATAATATCCTTCTCGAGCGCCGGGTAAATTATACGTGAGTTTATAAATATAATCTCTAGTATAATTAATCTAACCTCTATATTATTTGGGTTAGTATCTTTAGCGTTATTTAAATCACGGAGAAAATTAATATATAAATATAACCCGACGCCGATTATATATATAAATAGTATAGGTAACTTGGTTTTAGATAATTATAATCGATATTAATAAATAAAGTATTTAACTAATAATCGATACTCTAAAAGTAGAGTAAAAGGGCGGAAGGGAAAGATAGTAAAGAAATATAAAAAATAATTATAATAAAAACGGAAGTTATAATATAGTATTAAATAATAAATTATAGTATCGACTATAGAGATATACTATAAGAAAGTGGAATTAGTATTTTAAATTTCCGTATTAAGAAGTAGGCTAGTAACGGACGAGGTATTATAAAAGGTTTCGATATAAGAAATTAACCCGATCTAGTATTAATCTCAAACTCCTAGCTCTACCCTTTCTTAATAATAAATCCCTCTCTAATAATTTCTTCGTAGTTCTTATATAACTCTCTACTTTATCTTTATCCTCTTTCTTTATTTTTTTAATATTCAAGAATACCTATTTAATAAATTCTTTAAGATTTTTATATTTAATACTTTTCTTTCATTTTAATACCTAGAAACTATTAATATAAATATTTTTCTAGGTTCTCGACGTTAATATTATAATACCTAAATAACTCTTACCTCTCTATTTATAATAGTAGTTCGGGATAAATAGCGGGACGTTAAAGGTAGTATTTATATAATAGGAAAATAATAATAAAAAAGATAATTTCCGAGATAAACTAGGCTTCGATAGAGAGCGGGGTATAGTTAATATAAAGAGTTAATAATAGAAGATAGTAGAGTAGGAGAACGTAGTAAAGAAGGTTAACGAGGGCGATATAATAAAGAAAGATTATATAACTTTATATAAAAATATACTCTAGAGTAAATATCCCAATTATCGTTAAAAAGAATTACTATAATATAGCTCTATTAATGAACCGGCTAGTTAGTAGGAGTTAATTTAATATAAGAGCGTCGGAGGATCGAGGGGAGATAGTTATATATTATTTAAAATTTATTAAATAAAGTAATTTAATAAAACTAAATTATTTAATAAAGTTCTATAGTTTTTAATAAAATACTCTATCTACTAGCTAACGATTATACTATATAATATTACTATATAAGATAGTTAACTAACTTGGTTAATAGTTATTAATCTCCCTACTAAAAGAGTAGAGGGCGTTACTTTTAGGATAATTAAAATAGACGTAAAAAGAAATTCGCTTTAAAAGAAAAACGAAGGCGTCTCTAGCCTCTCCTATATTATAAATTCAATATTTAAATATTATATAAATACGCGTTTAATAACGAGTTAATATCTATTTTTTTAATCCTACTAGTTTACTCCGTATATAGTTTATTTTTATATAGTAGTATTAAGAGTCTATTTTTATTTCTTTATTAATATTTATTTAGGAGATCCTATCCGAGCCTAATTATTATATTAAATAGTATTTACGTTACCGGCTATTTATACGAGAGTTTTATATATATACCGAGTTATTTTTTAAATATAAGTCGTGTTAATATATCTATCGATATATTAATTAGGATATAAGGATTATAATTATCGACCGAATTTTAGAAATATTATTTAATAGTATCGTTAAATCGATATTTAGTAGTAGTAGATAAAACTAGAATATTTTCTACTTTTATCGAAGGACGACTAAATTATTCGGCGATATTATAGTAAGAATTTCCCCGTTATAACTAATTTACGATTTTATTAAATCCTCGGCTAGCTTTAAACGAGGATATTATTTATTCGATCTAGATATTCTTCTCCAAATTACGTTTTTCTTCTTCTAGGAGTTTAAGTTTCCGTTATGAATATTAAATCTCTTAAACTATCTACTCTTTTACTATTTTAGCGCGGAATATATATTAATACGAAATAGAGAGAGTCCGATTACTATAATATTTATAAATAGACTTAATACCGTTATACTATAATTCGATTAATATTATTTCCGTTATATTAATATTTATTTATATATAGTATCTTACCCTAGCTCTTATTTTATTATAATTAATATATATTTTAAATATAATTAAATTAGGGTTATTTTTCTTCTTATTAATAATACTATTTAAAGTTCCAAGGGATAATCGACTAGAATATATTAATTTATATTTATTTAAATATAGAGAAGAGGAGGTAATACGGGGAGACTAGGATTAATTATTTTCTATAAATTAAACTAAAGTACTATTAATCGCTATAGTATATAACCACTTTATTTTCAATTAAATATCTCTATATAATTAGTTATCGTAGTATTCATAGTATCTCGAGAGCGATATAGTCTATATACTATCGAATAAGTTATTTTTATAATAATATATAAACCTAGATACGGAGCGAGGTTACTACCGGCGCTATCTCTAGTATTTAAATTACAAATATTATAATATTATTATTATTAGCGCCAATCGACTACTCGGGGAAATACGAGAAATTAGAGATAACGAGACTTCTCGAGACTTCTAAATCTTATAATATTGAGGTACGAGGAGGAAATATAAGTATTATTAAATATAAATCACGTATAGGATTTAGAATAAAGATAGCTCGGTTAAATACTAGACGATCCCTATTAAACGAGGATAAAATAACACGGTCGGAATTCTATCCGCCGGATATTACTCCGAAGGAAGATATAAAGTAAAAATAATATATACCGAGAAGTTTATTTAAAACGAATTGAGCTCCTCTTCTATATATACGTATATATTTAATTATAATTAATTTGTTTACTCTATATATCCCGTGAACGACCCGTAAAATATAATATTTTCTAGGTAGTAATTAAAGTAGGGTAATAGAGTAAAAGTCTTACTAAATAAAAACTAATTAATCGCGTATTATTAATTTTTACTTTAAATTAGTTTCTATTTATTACTATTTAATAAACTAGGTTAATATCGTAATCCGAAGATAAACCGAGCGTAACGTCGACTCTATTTATATCATTTTATCCTTTTAAACGGACCTCGGGCGTATTATATTTAACTACTTTTTATTATAAATTAATTTAAATTATATAACTCTCTAATTACTATAGTAAAAGAAGCGCGAGGACTATTAACGAATAAATAAAATTTATTAAAGATATAGACTCAAGAAATATAAAGTATATAATATCCGGTTTATATAAAAAAACTTACTACTAATGAACCTAAAGTGCGATAATTCGTTATATAAATATTGTAAATCGAGTAGTACTCTCTATATTTATAGAAAGTGTCGTAAATTAGAATATATATTCTATTTAAACGAGTACGTCGTAGTTTATTTTATTAGATTAATAGTAAATTTATACTCGGTATATATAATTATATAATAAAGTATTAAGATAAATAGTTTAATACTATTATCTAAAAGTTAAATAAAGGTATATAAATTAAAAAAGACCGTACTAGTTTAAAACTAGATAATTTTAATAACGGTATACTTAATATCTATTCCTAGATCCTAGATCCTAGAATATTTAATAGTACCGCGGAATAATTTAAAAAATAAGAGTACAGTTAATAACGATAATAGTAATTATATATATTCCTAGTTAATAGTATAACGGAAGACGTAGACTAGTATTTATTAAATATATAGATTCTATAAACCCCCGCTATATAAGTTTTAAAATATATAAAACTTTCGAGCGCGAGTTACGTATATTTATTACTAGGGAATAAATAGTTCTAGCCTAGTTAAAAATAGTAGTACTAGTCACAGTAGCGCTATAGGGAATATTTACTACCGTAGACGTAATATCGTTTAGGTAAAAGTAGCGCGGCGTTATTAATATAATATAAATATTAGAAAAATCGATATTAGAAAGAGAATTAATATCCGATTAATATATTAGAATCCGAGTATTCCGATTCAATATCTATATCGGTATTATTATCCGAGGAGTTTATTATAGTTTTATTTTTCTACGATCGACGGGGTTCCCGAGGACACCGTTTATAATAAATATATAACGAGATTAAATCGTCGACGATAGAGATTTATTAATCGAGGTTTCTATTATATTTAAAGGATAACGACGGATCGAAGAAAGCCTAGGCGATATATATATATTCCTCGAAAATATACTCTATTAGGGCTAGATAAAGTTGAATAAAAGAGAAAATAATATCGTTAATTACTAACTACGTAAATATATTTTATATCGGAGTTATTATATTATAGTCCGTTTATAATTATATTTTAAATACCCGTTTTTTCTCTTTAAATAAGCGATCGATATCCCGTTTAATTTATTAATATTTATTATAAATCGGTTGACTTTCTACTCGGTAAATATAGTCGAATTTATTATAAATCTATTTATAGAGGTTTTACTAGTATTTACGTAACTTTTAGATACCCGGATTTTATTATAAATATTATAATTATTAGAGAGAGGGCCCGTAAAGTCGATAAGGATCGATTATATAATTTATTTAATAAAAAGTAATAATTAAATCCCCTCGCGACACGGTACCTCGATAAATGATTTACGTATTATAACGAATTATTCGGGAGAGGTAGTTACGCTAGAAAATTATCGAAGTAACGTAGTTAAATACTAGATTATATACCGCTTTATTCGAGTTAAGGTTATCTATCTTAGTTAGTTTATTACTATTTAAATTAAACTCTCTAAAATCTACCATTAATTATATTACCCGCCGCTCGATAGAGGTAGTAAGTAGTTAATATTTATACGAAACTAGTCTCTTCTCCTAAATACTTTATTTATTCCTAATATCGGTTATAGGGAAAGAGTTCGTTAGGCTCTTTCCTCTTTCCTTAATCCGAGTTACTAAATATATAGAAAACGGGCTAGTCCTTCATCGCTTTATATTATTAAATTAACTAGTAATTTAACCTAGAGTATACTCCGAGTATAGATACTACTCGAGAGGTAATATCGAGGACCTAGAAAATACTATTATCGTAAATAAAAGTAACGATATAAGAGATTATATAGAATATTAAATTATCGTTTATAAAGAAGGTATAGGTTTTCCTATATAGAAATTAGTATTTCTAGACGAGAGAGAGAGGGCTCCTATTTATAGTCGTTTTTATTTCTATTATAATTTAGTCTTCTTTATATAAAGTTATAAAATTAGAGTAATCTCGCCCGTTTTTTAGTCGCGTAATATAGATAGATTAATATCGTTATAAGTAATCCCTAATAGCGCTCGAGAGCGAGAACTAGTAACCGCGGTTAATAATAGAAAGATAGCGACCTATACCCGCTAGTATTTATATAGGAAGGAGTTAGTATCGGTTATTTAATAATAACGGAGTATTTTTAAAAAGTCTTCCACGTCTAATAAGAGTTTATCCGTCTCGTTATTATTTAAATTATACTTTTATATTAAGGGTCTAATAATGAACTAATTTATTCTTATTAATATTATTTAGTATTTCTAAGTTCGTAGTAGTATACCTTATAAATTTTTTTTAATATTAACGAATTAATCCGTCGACTTTTATATTTAATATATATTTAGTTAAGTTAATACTAGCACGTAGTAACGGAGCTAACTTTCTAGATAATATACTCGTTATATATTTAATAAAAGAAGTTATTAATCCTACCCGTAGGAGACTTCTTAAGTATATAATATAAGTCGATATTAAGTATTTTATAGTATTTAGTAAGATTTATTAATCGATAAGAGGATTTATAAAGTATAAAGAAAGAGTATTCGACGTATTCTTTCTATAAACCTTCTATCCTATTTATATATAATTCTATAAACTTCTTATAGAAACTCGTCGACCGACGCTTTTTATCTACCTCTTTATATTACTAGTTATAGTAATCGTATATAAATATATAGTCTTTCGTAATAGAGGATTAGGACGTCGGGGAGGCCGCCCGAGAAACGCGGTATAAAACTTTATAACGAACTATAATTAATTAGGCGGAGACTAGGGATACTAGTAATCTAGGCTAGAAAAAGAAAAAAGTAAATAAAATTATAAAAGTAAAGACTAAAAGAGAGAAGAAAGAATAGAAGGGTATTAATTTATTTATAATTATAATTAAAGGAATTAGTTTTAGTTTATAAATAACCCTTTTAGAATTATTTTGAATATTTTAAAATTCTTCTAATATCGTAATTCTATATCTAGTTACTATTTCGCCTAGTCGGTTTATTATTATATAATTGTCCTAGATAATATATCCAAGATATAAATAATACTAGTAAAGTATAGAGGGATAATATTAATACGTAGTTAATAAATATTATTTTATAAAAGGGGAGTTAGTAGCCGTTAGAGCGGTATAGGTATAAATAAAAGTACTAGTATAAAGACCGCGTAAAACGGTATCTAGATATATTAAAAGAGGCTACTTTTTTACCTAGATTTAAATTAAAATAATACTCGTATTATTTATCGTAGCTAGTTTTTAATTCGGACTATTTTAGAGATCTTAGTTTTAATCTTCTCAAATAATAAAATATAAAGATAATCTATACTCGCTTTAGAAATAAGAGACTTATTTACTAAATAGCGCCCGTTAATAAATATATAGAATTTGTTTTAAAAGTATATTTATTCGAAGAAAATATAGCTAGCCTTAATTTAATACGAATTAAATAAAAATATTCTAAAGTAAAAGAGAAAAGAGTTAGCGCGATAATTATTTATATAATTATATTTATTATATCTACGAGAATTTAATAGTTAATATAGACGTCGTAGAAAATATTTTTTAATTATAAATCCGTCGGCCGGGGCCCGGTTACTATTAAATAAAAATTTTATATACTCGCGCCGTATAGTTCTATAAGTATATTATATTTATTAATTAATTAGATATTATATTAGAGATAAAGGTACGCGATTAATTAATCTTTTAAATAATAACGGAGATATTTATAATAAAAATACTTCTTGAGATCGCCGCGAGTAGCGAAAGTCTTTAAATAATTACTAGTTAATAGATCTTCGTTCCCGAGGTAAAAGATATATTAGGTAGTTTTATATTCGACCGGGAATATTTCCGATAAACTCGGTAATAGAGAGATTAAAATCTACTCCTCTTTAATTTTAATATTTACTCTACGACGACGGAAGCTTTAACTTTTCTATTTCTTATAAAATATAATTAATATATTAATAACTATTACTCGCCGTTAATACTCCTCTTCGCTTAATAATATAATAAAGATAAAGAGCGCGTCGATAGTATAAACTCTTTCCGCGAAAATATATTTAATTATTTAACGAGTTTCTTATTCTACGACGGGTAATCTTTTTAATTATTATTAAATATTAATTACTAGTTACTCCTTCTTATACCTCTCTTCAATCTCCGTTAATAGAGTTTTCTTATATCGTTATTTAGTATTACGATAAACTTAATAGGTTTCTTAATAATAATTATATAAAAGAGTCCCTTTCGTACTAGCGATAGAATACTTCTAATTTTAGAAGGTTCGTAGTAACGACTTTAACCGCCGACGTAGAAATCTTATTTCTAGGTAGCGATTAACCTCGGCCTATTATATAAAATTAAGTTTCCTCGGTTAACGAGGATCGATCGTGCGATTTATCCTACTAACGGCTCGTATTAAAGCGGTCTATAATTTCAAGCCGCGGTAGGCGGCCTAAATATTAAATATATATCTCAAAGTATAGATTTTCTAGAAAACGGGGGAATTATAATATTATAAAATAATATTCCGCTATATATCTATAATTCTACCTAGACCCCGGTGAGTATAAAACTCGACCGACAATTATCGTTTATTTACTACTATTATCGAGAGTTTATTTATTACTATATTGGAAAATATATAAACCCGTAGGAAATTCTATACCGGTAATATTTCCAAGATTAATTATTTAGGGTCGGAGAGTAGTATTAACTAGAGTTTACTCTTTAGAGATTTATATATTTTCGACGATATTTTTATATCGTTAGAATAGAAGTTTATCTATTATCTCTTCTTTAAAAAATACTAGTAACTATTTCTACCCTAGAGTAATTTAAAAATAAAATAACTACTTTAGTAAAATTAAAGAGGGGGTAGCGAAAACTTAATTTATAAAAAATAAAATAAATATAGTAATATATAGGTAGAGTAAAAGGTATAATTTATTCGGGATATCGGGAATCCCGAACTTATTTCTATAATACCTACGCTGCGGAATAGGGAAGGGAATCGGTCTTTTTAACTCTATTCCCTTCCCTTCTTTAGGGAAGGGAATTTTTTTTGTACTAATATTTATCCTAATTTTTTGAATTCTTTTCCTCGATTTTCGAAAAAGTCAAAATTCCCTTCCCTGTTCCGCAGCGTAATAATACCCGTTAACGACCGCGATATAATCGGAAACTATATTAAATATAATATAGAAAGGGAAAACGTATATATCTTTCTCTCCAAAATAGTCTTTCGTATAGTTAAATATAATCTCGATTAATACCTAGGGCTACTCTCTACCTTTAGGGTCTAGTAGTATAATTACTTTAATATATTAATAATAGATTATTAATAGAGTAGTAGGCCGGTTACCCGTAATCCTAGTAAATTATATAATTAAGGCTAGTTACACGCGATAGTATTCGTAAAGGAAAGTCGTCTCCGTAGAGATATAAAGTATCTTTAGGAGCTCGAACTCATTTTCGGTATATAATACCGGCTTTTTCTTCTTATTCTTCTAGAGGTTATATATAATCGTAAACTACTACTTTATTTAATAATTGTTAACGAAGGTTTATTTTATAGAGCGACGGGTATACCCCGTGTATTTGACTCTTAATAAACGGATCGATCTAGTAACGGCCCGTCTCCTACTTCTATACGAGGTAGAAAGTATTCTAGTATATTTATAAAAAACTAACCGTCTTAAGGCTATCTTTATACTCCTTTAGAAACTAGTTAAAGAAAGTATATAGAATATTAATAAAGATACCTTCGAGCGTAGTTATAGGGTTCTTTTTAATAAATTAATAATATCTAGTAGTATTTTATTAGACTCGGATTAATAGATAAACTAGATAAGAGAAAGATCTTTATTAATACTAGAACTTCTTAACTAGGTTTAATATATCCTCGCTACTCTTCCCGTAGACTCGTTGAGTAAGTTCTAATATATTTATATTATCTTCTAATTATTAATAATATTCCGGGGAATATTCTATAGGGGGTACCCTAATTTTATTATATTTTCGAGAAGTTATAAAGCCGATAAATTAGGGTAGTTAATCGTCGAAATTAAAATATAAGAGTAACGGAGGTAGGAGAGTAAAGAGATAAAGAAAAATAACGAGAGAAATAATAAAATATAACGGGTAGGATAAAGAGTATAGTTAAACCTAATAACTAATTCTAAAGTCGCCGTAAAGAGACTAGTTCTATAGAGGGGAGATAGAGACTATAATATAAATAAAGAGTATTTAATTATATATAGGAGGAATAATATTTAAATCGAAGCGCTAAGCCGAGTAAAGTCTATCGAGATAACTATATTTAAATAAAAACGAAAAAGAAATAGGGCGGTAGGCTATATAGAGATCCTTATATTTAAAAAGTAGAAATAAATAGGGCGGTAAAGAATCTAGTAAAAGAGTTATTAAAAATAATATCTAGACTAGTTAAATACGACTACTTTTAAATCGTCCCCCCGTTTAATTTTATTATTTAAAGAATTTAATATAGTTTATTTACGATTTTTATTATTTTAGAATTATTTAATATCTCGCGACTTAGTAATAAACCTAAATTTCGATTACTTTATATATTATATTATAAAGAGATATTATATTAATATTTTAAAAAATAATAATTTATAAAATACTATTTAATATTTCCAAGATAAAGGTATAAACTCGATAAAATTCGAGGTTATAATAAATAATAATTTTAATTAATTATATTCCTTATCCTCTAATATTTAATTTAATTTAAAAAATAGATTTATTTTTATTAAGACTTTAAATTTATTCTTTTCCTCCTTTATTCTAGTCTCTTCTAGGTATTATATATATTATAAATAAAAACTTATTATCGCGCCTAAAAGAGCCCGAAAAAGACGAGCTATTATAGAAATTAATACCGAAAATATATTTATTTATTATTTCCCGTTTTCTTTATTTCGAAGCTAACTTCTCTTCTTTATAACTTCGAAATATACCCGTTCTCTTAATACCTCTAACGAGGATTTAATCCTTTTATTAATAATAAAAAAATTTAAATATTTAACGAAGTTTTTAAACCTTATTAATAATAAAGATTATTTATTATTATTATTATCGAAATAGACTTTAAAGAAATCGTTACCCGAAAAGCTTTATAAATTCTTTAAATCTTTAGAGGAGTCCTCCGAATAATTAAATTAAAAGGAAAAATTCATAATTAAGAATCCTCGGAATTAATTATTAATAATAATATAAGTAATAACGCGGCTAAAGAAAAGAAAATAGAATTAATTATAATATAATAATTAATCGATATTTTCTTTAATAGTATTATATTTATTAATTACCTTCCTCTTAACTTTAAAAAAATTAATAATAACTATTTATACGAATATATTTATAATAATATATAAGATCGCGTTATTATCTTCGCGAAAATCGCCTACTTTAATAATTTTTATAATAATAATAAAATAGCGATCCCTAGAATATTAAAATTAATCTCTCATTAATAGTTACTTTATATATTTATAATTATACTATTCTATAAAGGGGACTTCGGATAATTTAATATTATTATCGGAAATAAAATAAATTTAGGTAAAGTAAAGCCTTTTAATATATCTTTTAAATTTCGTAATTATTTTTACTTATTTATAGACTTTCAAAATTATAGGTTCCGCGGTATTTTATTTTTAATTATATTAAAAATAAATAGAGATTTAACGAGAGTAGAAGAAGTAATTAATAAAATCTTAATACTACCGTAAAAACGCTCCTACGGGCTCTAAATATCCTATAAACTAATAATTCTACGAATATCTATATTCATCGGGTTTAGAGGTTATTTATATTATTTTAAATAAATAAATTTAAATTATCCCTTATCCCGCCGCCCGATCTCGGTATTTAGGTTAATAAATTAAAATCGGTAATCGATCTTAAAGATTAGAAATATAACTCGTAATTATTAATATAATAATAGAAATACGATTATACTTTAAATAAAAGGGCGCCGAAGAGTTTAATAATAATATATAATAAAAAGGACTTTATAGTAATATAATTTAAAAGTAAAAAAATATTAACCCTATATAATATAATTCCCCGAGCGTAGTAAATATATCGTTATATATAATTATTATATAGTAGATATAGTTAGCCTTTAATAAGGTTTTTAGTAAAGAATATAAATATCTTTATATAAAGTAAACGAAAAAAAAGATTATAGAGGAAGTAATTTATTATTTCTAATATAACTTCGTAATTATAGATAAATATAATAGGGTAAGAAACTTAGATAAAGATCTATATTATTCTCTTTGAAAAAAAAAAGAAAACTCGCTTTAAATATAACTTCTATTTTATAATTATATTTAGAACGATTATTAATTAAAATTAAAAGGATATCATAGCCCCTCGGATTATTATAGAAGATATTTATTAGAATAATTTTTAATTCGGTTATTAACGCTTCGGATTTATTAACCTAGAAAAGTTTATAAATACTACTACCCGATATATAAAAAAACTAAGGTATAGGAGAGATTTATTAAGATAATAAATATCCTTATTAATATATTTCTTTATACCTCGATACTATAATATAAAAAGAGTAATTAGATTAAATATTTTTTATAATACTTAAGAAGTTTTATTAAAAAGATTTTACGATTATTTACCTACTAGGACTTTAGTTACGATTTAAGTTTATTATTATTAATTAAAAAACTATTATATTAAAAAGACTCTAATAACGGTAAAATTATTAAAGAAATATTAAGATTATAATACCTCTTTTTTATATTAACGTGTTTAGTATTTAATTTTAATTTATTTTAATATAGTACCTACTATATTACGGGTTCTTCGATTATATAAATTTTTATCTACCCTCGTTATCTCCTCTAAAACTTTTAATAAAAAGTAGATTAATAATATAATTACGACCTCTAATATAAATAAAGATAATAATCGAATATAAGAAAATTATATCCTAGGTAGAGACTATATAATATTTAAAAAAATATCCTTTAAATTTAAAACTATCGCCTTTATTTTTAAGAAATATAAAGGAGTAAATATATTAATTATATTCTTATTTACCGAGATAGTTTTAATAATAAAACGGGTAAATCCTTCTCTTCTTTAAAATCTTTAATATAGAAAAACCTAAACTCGCTTTTTTTTATATATTAAATATAGTATTCTCTTTTCTAAATATAGTATTTAATATTAACTTCTCTTTATTATAATATATCCGAGAGGAGTTTAAACCTAAAATACGAATATTCTTCGAGACCGATAAGGCGAGAGTTATAATTATATATATATTAATATAAAAGATTAATTATAATTATAAGTTAATAAAGAATAATATATCTAATTTTTTAATTAAATTTACGCGGTAGATAGGCGTAGGTTTAAATTTTATATATATAATTATAATTATTCTATAAGCCTCTCTACTCTATTAGGTTATATAAATAAATACTAAAGAGAATATATTAAATAACCTAGTTAGAGGAAATATTTTAATATATATTATATATTAATACCGGAATTAAAGAGTATATAAAGGGGAAATAAAAGTCGAAGGCGGATTTTAGGGTAGATATATTTAAGACTATAAATATAACGAACGCGGAGGGTAAAAATAATATTAACGGAGATAATAATCCTAAATATAATAATAGTATTTAGAATATTAATAATACTACGGTTAGTAATAATACTAGAGAAGGTATAAAGGCGATTTAAAAAAATAATATATATATTAAATAAAAGCGCGGTTAGAGTAATTATAAATATAGTATTTAGTTACTTTAATAAAGTATTTTTATATTTTTAAACCGTTAGATATTTAGGTTTAAATAGAAGTTAAGAAATTTATTACCCCTCTACGCGCTTTTCTATATAATAATATTTATATCGGTAAATCTCAAAAACTCCTACTAAAACCCTAGTTACCGACCGCGCGGATAGAGTTAGTAGTATCTTACTAATAACTCTAAGTTATAAATAAAATTAGTAATATTCTATTAATAGGTTTTTTAACTTTAATTACGAATAAAATACTATTAATAACTTTAATTTACGGATAGGGCTACTAGGACCTTATTAATAAATTTAGTAAATTAGAGGTTTAAATAAATTACTTTTAATAAATTTAATAACTCCGGGTTAATTTTAGCCGGATTAGTAACTTTAATAATTTATATATATTTTTAATATATTAATAATAACTTAGCTCTATAATAGAGTTAAAATAAATAAAGTTTTATAATTATTATTATTAACGATAACGATCTTTAACGACGATTATTAATACTAGCGACTTATTAAACCCGGAATAATAAGTTTTAATAAAACTTTTTACGGGGGCGTTATATAAATATATCTAGAGAGTATATATATATATATTATAATATATCGTATATTATAGTATATACCTTGGCGTATACCTTAGTATATATTATAATTATATATACTATGAGGGACTTTCGTCTAATGTTTTAGAAACTATTATAGAGAGTATATATTATACACTATTTAAGATACCTTTATATATATTATTTATATACTATTTAATAGTATACGCAAGCTGCGTATACTATTACGTATATTATAGAGTATATTATAGCTTATATTATAGCCTATACTATAACGTATATTAATATACACGTAAATATATATACTATAGAGTATATAATAGGCCTATTCGTCTAATATTTAAATTATTAATAATTTATCGAGTTATTAAACCTACTAAACCTACTAATAATTAATACTATTTATTGAAAGTAATTTTCTTAGAACCCTAATTTATTACCCGAAGCCCCGACTTACTAATTCTATTAAACCTCGGGTCGGTATTTAATATAAAGTTTTAATATAAATCTATAGACGGTTTTCTAGTAAAGTTAATAGTATTTAAAATATATTAATATTTATTTTTAAGATTTACCGATATAATATAATATATTATTATCGCTTACGATTTTAATTCTTTATTCTATTATATTTAGGAATAATAATAAAAAACCGAGTATTATATCTAGTTTAGATCTAGGTCTAGATCTAGTCTAAATATTTTTTTAATTTAATCTAGACTTTATTTAATCTTTAAACTCGTTATTAAAGGCCTACGCTTTTAATACTTTAATTATATCTATCGTTATTTAACGCGGTATTTAATTATATATTCTTTAATTTTTTTTTAAATTTACGATTAATATAGAGCTCTAAGAATTAAAGGCTATTAATAAAAATCTTTAAAATAATAATAAAAGAGGAATATTAATCTACGAATATATTACCGAGTATATTTATAATATTTATAAAAAAGTTAGAGATATTATTTAAATCTAGGTTTAAATTTAATTTAAATCTAGCCTAGATCTAGTTTATATTTAGAGAAACGCGTTTTTAATATTTCGATTATCTTTATTATTATTTATATAATAATACGTTATTATTTATTTAATTTAGATATAGTTAAGATAAGTTAGATTTAATATATTTTATTATATTATATTTCGCTTATTAATAACCTACGAAATACGTAAAATATATATTTTATACCGATTAAATAACGATTTTATAAAATTGTTTTTCTAGATTTATTAATAAGAATTTACTTAATAATTATCTATATTTAATAACCGTCCAGCCCTATAAAGCTACTAGTGTATACTTTTTTGATTTTGATTTTTTATAGTAGAAAACGTTTTATTCTACCCTATTTAATATACTAGTTAATAAATAAGTATACGGAGGCGCCTAGTATATTACTCTCTAATTTTTCACTATTTATATAAATCCCTAACTTTATACTACTACTCCTACTACCGCTCCTTAATATATTATTATTATTTTTATTACTAGCGCGATTATAGACCCCGTTCTAAATCCTAAATAAATATTTTTATTTATAACATTACTCGTACGCTTCGGATTAGTGTAGGGATCTCTAGAGGGAATACTAGAATAGGGTAGAGTAGAGTAGAGTATAGAATAGAGATCGTGGTTCGATCTCTACCCTAAACTAGAGTAGGGTAGGATAGAGATTTACCGAGGGATCTTTAATAATAAATATATAATTAATTAACTTTAGGAATAAACTCGATATAGTAGGATTTTAGAAAATAATTTATAGTAAAAAGACTTTAATATATACTAGATAATAGTATTTCTATTTATTTAAGTTTTATAAATATTCTTTTTTAATCCTAAATAAGAAGCTAGGCCCGTAGGTCGTTAATTATTATAAATATTTTCTTTTATTTTAACCGAATAACTAGGTAGACTAGATTTAGATTCTTTATTATCTCTACTATATTTATCGACCTCTAAATTAATTCTTATACGATTACTTCTTTTTTAAATTAGATTTTAAATATCGATTATAGAGTTATATTATTAATACGAATATTTCTTCTATATTTCTAACGGCTAGAGATTAATTATTATTATAATTATTATAATTATAATCTTAATTAAAATTTATATAGGTAGGCTCGTTTTTATTATTATTATTAAATACTTCCTATTTATTATTATATTATCGCTTTTCCTTTAGGTTCTTTTTACGAATAATTTCTTCCTATTCTATATCTTCCTAAGAAAGATTATTAATTTAATTATTAAATAAATAGAATAAGATATCTTAAAGTCGGTCTTCTATTATTCCTTTATTATATTTATATAAAATAACTATAATTTAGAAAGTTACTAGTATTTATAATTTCTAAATATTATATAACCTTATAGCGATAGAGAATAAACACTCTATATTAATATTATAATCGGTACGACTAATATATTACGAGTAATTATATTAAGAATTAGAAACCGAGGGGTAAGTTATTTTTATAATATTAAAATATTTTATTCCGTAGATTAATTAGAGAACGATATTAAAGAGTTTAACGAAATTAATTATTAGAAAGATTATTAGAATTTACTAGTATTTTTATATTTACAGAACTCGTTATCTTTTCTTTCTTTATTACTAGAATCTATATTTAATATTTGGGTAAACTTATTATTTAGATCGCGTTTATAACTTTATACGAAATTAAATAACCTACTCGAAGTTAGTATATTTATTTAATATTCCTTATACTCTACCTTAAGAGCGGATTAATAGATTAATAATTATAATAGTTATTTAATATTAGTTTTTTACTCCGAGGTCTCGAATATTTTCCCCCTTTTATAAAGTTTAATAAAGCCGCTTTATTATAAAAATACCTTAAACCGCCTTTAGTTTTAATATAATATTAATTTAATTTTTTAGTCGCTTAACGTAATATAATCTTTATTTTAGATTTCTACGGTATTTATTTTAAACGGAGTTACTTTATAGTTTTTTCTAGATAATTAAAGAGTTTATTATAAATTATAAAAGTATAGTAGTTAATAGTAGTCTTCGTTATACCGATAGCGCTCGTTATTTTCGCGAACTCCTTTATAATATTAATTAGGTAAATAATATAACTTTATTCTTTTATTTTTAATTTAAAATAAGAAATCTTAATTTATATAAAATAATTTTTAATATTATAGCGTAGTTTAAATACGCGGACTATTATATAGTATATCGAATCCTATTATATTTTTATATTTTAAATAAACTTTACTAGCCTTAATTTAATAATTTTATTAATTTTATTCGGTATATTTTATTTATAAAAGTGTAGGGACTTTAATTTACTCGGAGTATTTAGGCCCGCTCGTGAGTATTAAAATAACTTAGAGTTAATTAAAAATTCTTAGGCCCGTTTAAACTCGTTTAGAATTATTTAAAATTCTTAAGGCCGTTTAAACTCGCTTAAAATTATTTAGGATTCTTAAGTCGCTCAGGATTATTTATTTATATAATTATTACTATTATTATATACTATTATTATAAATATACGCATTTATAGCCTATAGATATACGTATATATAGTTTATAGATATATATATTTATAGTTATTACTATTACTATAGATACGCGTATATATAATTTATAGATATATATATATATAACTATTACTATTATTATAAATATACGTATATATGGTTTATAGATATACGTATTTATAACTATTACTATTATTATAAATACGCGTATATATAGCCTATAGATATATATATATATAACTATTACTATTACTATAGATATACGTATTTATAGTTATTATTACTCTTATAGATATACGTATACCCCCATTTATAGCCTATATATATACGTATATATAATGTTCCATGATCGCCTTTATCGACGGTAGCGACCCCCCGGAACCACCCTTAACGCCAGTAACTTTTAATTCCTGGATTCGATCGATTCGCGCGAAATCTACGCGGGGGTAACGCCCGGGCCATACAATACCGGATATATAACGACGGTTTACCAGGTGCAGTTATCCGGTGCGACAGCGACAGGGTCTTGGCCATAAATAGGGGCCTTGGCCATGAATAGAATGCGCCATAGCCATGAATGGAATGGGGCCATGGCTATAAATGGAATGCGCTATAGCCATGAATGGAATGCGCCATGGCCATGAATGGAATGCGCCATGGCCATGAATGGAATAGGGCCATAGCCATAAGTGGGGCCATATATGGGGGCCATGTTAGTGGCGCATTCTAAATTTAGGGATTCTCACGAGCCAAAAACATTCTCAGGAGCGAGCTAGATTCTTAAATCGGTTAATAACGCTCGGGAGTCAGGATATAGTATTACCCCGCTTAAACCGGCTCAACCGGCTTACGAGCGCTTAAAGCGCTCAAAGCCTACTCTATACTTTTATAGATATTTTCTCTATAATATCGAGTCCCTTTTATTAAATATCTCGGAACTAGGTTCTACGCTGGCTATTTATATTAATAAATACTATAGTTTTCTATATCTAATAGGGTTAGATTATTATAAAGATTATTAGAATTTTTATATTTTAGTTAGTATTAATAGTAAACTCTTTTACGCGCTAATCTAGAAATTATAAAAAAATTATTATTTATTTTAACCTCTTTAAAATTATTCGTTTATAAGCGAAAGATAAATCGTATTTAATAATATCTTAATAGTAAATTAAATTATATATATAAAGTACGGTATATATTTAGACGATTATTTAATAGATATTTATTTAGCCTTTTTATTCTTCTATATAAATATAAAAATAATATTATCGAATATTATTTATATATTACTAGTATTATTATTTATAATAATATAAATCCGATACTCGATTCTATATTTATAAACGATTTTAATTAAAACGTCCGTTAGTTTTTTATTAATATATTTCTCTTTAATATATTTAAAGTTAATAATAACTTTATAATATTTCTACTCGGTTTTAATAAAGTAAATAATAATAACTATATATAAAGATATATCGTAGAGTAATTATTTATCTAAAGTAAAAGATATTTTTAATTTATCGTCGGGTAAAGTATTAAATAGTTTCTTTTTAATTTTCTCGAATTATTATAAGAGTTTATTTTTAATCGTTAAAGAACTTAATAATATAATAGTAAAATTTAAATAAAGAAACGGATACTAAACTAGGATATTATTAAGAGAGTTATATAATATTTTTATTATAGTAACTATCTATAGGAAAGCCTCTTTAAAGTCTAATTATTAAGATATAAAATTATTAATCGTAGTTTTAATATTTTTGACTTAGCGGCGCTACGTTCGAATTAACTATAGAATTTTAATAATTATTATAATAATCTAGACTTTACCTACGCAGGGATAGTTTCTTTAATTATTAATTATATTATATTATATATACTCGCCGAGTCTTTATAACTTTTTTTCTTTATATAGTTTCTCCTTAACCTAGTACCTTAATTTATATAGAGATAGGTTAATATATTATTATATTATAAATAAACTATCGATGATTTTCTAGAGCCTATAATTACTCCTTCTTCGAAAGACGTTTATATTATAGACTTTCGGGATTATATTTTACTAAAATTAATCTTCTTATACTATTTTTTATTATCGGGATATTTATACTATATAGTTTATTTCTATTAATTTAAAAATATATCCTTCTTAACGTTAGAGAAGATATAATATTTATATCGCTTTCTTTTTATTATAATATTAAAAGGTTATTTAAAGTAATAACTTATAAAGTTTCTAATATTATAAGAAGATTTATTATCGAAGATACTATCTAAGCGATCTCTACCTAGTTAGTTTAATATAGATTTTAAAAGAAATAATAAAGAGTTTAATTTATATTATATAATAATTAATTAATTATTAGAAAGATTATTAGAATTAAGATCTAATATTTCTATATATATATATATTTATACTTTACCCTTTACCGATATCGAATCGATATATTTTTAAAAATAGGCGGTAGGATAATTATAAAAGAATATTAATTTTAAAAATATAAATAAATAGAGTTAATCTCGTAACGAATATCGAAAAGATTTATACTCTAAAGTTTTAAATATACTAAAAGTTTATATAACGAAATATAATTTAATTAAACTACGCCTTTAATAAAATCTACCTATAATTTAAATCTAGGGTTAAATTTAACTCGAACGATTATATATCCGAGTAACGAGCGGCGAGATTATCTATTAAAATACTTTAGACTTAATTTTAACTCGGACGATTATATATCTAAACGGCGAGATTATTTACTAAAATATTATATTTATTATTATTATTATTCTCTACTCTTTCTCTATATTATTTAATAATCCTATATATATTATTATTTTTTAAAAGATTTATTATTAAAAAAAATAAGAATACTTTAAAGAATAAAGGCCTAGAAGGTATCTAGGAAAGTATTTAATACTTAGGACCTAATTTTAAAAAATCTTAAACGTCGTAAATTTAAATATAGTAGTAAGTTATTTTCTAATTAATAATAAATCGAAGTCTTTAATTAATAAAAAATAGTAATAACTTTAAGATAAATTAAGAAGTATTAGAAATCGATCGAATTTTCATTTCCGAAATTTACTTTCTATCGAGTAGTTAAAGAGTTTAATATAGATATCGGGTTTTCTAGATATATTTAATTCGTTATAATAATTACCCTTTAAGAGGCGGTAGAAATTATTTAATATTAAAATTTAAATATAAAGTTATAATATATTATTTTATAAATTATTATTAATATTATCTAGTTCTTTAGCTAGTAGTTTATTATTATAAATAAATAATAATACTTTTAAAGAATTTTAATTTTTTACGCGATTTTAGATATAAAAATATATTTTAACTTATTTATATCCGATATTAAATATATTTATAATAATTATTCTAATAATTACGAAGGGAGACTAATTAATATCGAAATATATAATTATATTAAGAAGCTAGAAATTAAGCGCTAGGAAATTCGATAACTCCTTATCGAATATATATAGATATATTAACGACGGCGTAATACGCTTTTAATTAAGAGGTAACTTTATATTAAACTCTTTAGAAATTAAAATAAACGCCTCTTTAGTATTTCTAAAGTCTTTATCCGGGATCTAGTTATAATAGGATAGATTATACCCCTCCTATTATTAAATAAATCCTAATAAAGAAGTCTACTCGTCCTCCTCCTCTATTTAAAAATAAAAAGTTATATTCCGCTATATAACGATCTCTTCCTTTATAAAATATTAGTACGATTTTATTTATAAAATTAATAAACTTTAATAATAGTTAGCTAGTTTAATTATTAAAATATTTATTAAAAATCTATATCGTATTTTAATTAAGGTAATTATACTAGGCGAAAATAATATATTTATATATTCTTAAGTCGTAACGCCTAAAATAATTAGTTTTACGAAGTAAATTTTAAATAAGTTTACGCTATATAGCCCGCCTAGAGCGGAATTCGTTAATTTTAATAATATATATTATTATATCTACTCTTTTCTAGGCTTCCTAGATTAGAGTATATTAATTAATAATTAATAATAACCCTTCGGTCTCTTTATTTATAATTTATTAAAATATAGTTTAGGTTAGGTTTAAATTAAATTATTATTAATATAATCTCTTAATAATTAAAATCTAAATATTATTTTAATATACCTTTAACTCGCTTAGATCCTCCTATATAATATTACTATTATTTTAAATTAATATATCTTAACCTTATAAGATTATACTAGTTTTCTCTACGAAATATATAGTACTATTAAATTAGGGAGTTTTGATCGGAAAATAATTATTATAATAATTATTAAAATAATAAATAACCTAGATTATACTTTTTTAAAAAGATCTTCTATTTTATTTAAATTAAAATCTTAATAGGCCTTTAATACTTTTTAAAACTCTTTAATAATACGGAGTTTCTTCTATACTATTAATACCGTAGTTATATTATTTCTTTAATAGTTTATATATTACTTTTCGAATAATAAGGTTTAAATAAAACGAGCCTTTACTTTTATTATTAATATATTAGTCGAGTACTTTTTTAATTATTTTTTAAGTTTTTAAAATCCCTTCGGCCGTCCTTATAACTAATAAAGTATAATAATTAAATTATTAATATTATTATTATTATTAGTACTAAATCTATACTATTTAATAATAATTTCGGTATTATATAGGAAATTCGTTAAGTTATATAATATCTACTCGGCTTTAATCTCGGGGTCTTTATAATTAAGAAACGGGAATTATAAATATCTTTTTAATAATTTATTACTAAATAGATTTACTACGCGGTTAATCTACGAAAGAATTAATTCGTTTCGGTATAGTAAGAATTCTAATTTCTTAATATATATAAAGTTAATATAGCCTAGCGGCGATAATAACGCGCTTTAATTATTAAATAATAAATATTAAAGAAAACTAAAGTATACTTTACGAAATGAATATTAATTATAAATAAAGTAATAAAAGTAAGGGGAAGATTACGCTGCGGAATAGAGAAGAGAATCGGCCTTTTTGACTCTATTCCCTTCCCTTCTTTAGGGAAGGGAATTTTTTTTGTATTAATATTTGTCCTAATTTTTTGAATTCCCTTCCTCGATTTTCGAAAAAGTCAAAATTCCCTTCCCTATTCCGCAGCGTAGGGAAGATCGCCGAAGACTTCGTTAATACTAAGAATTTAACTACGGGAAATAAGAGGTTATATTTAAAAAAATACTCGCTCCTATATTTAATATAGACCTTAAGACCTACTAAAAGTCTTATTTAATTATACGATTATTAGAAAGATTATTATAATTAATCTATAATAATAGTTAGTTTAATACCCGAGTATTTTACTCTTTACGCTAGATTAAATTATACCTAGTTTATAATATTCTAAGTTTATTAAAGTAGAATAAATAAATATTTTAAATAAAATAAATAAAATAGATAATAATAATTATACTCTTATATAATTTAGGTGAATTTTATCGTTTATAAAATAATAATTATCGATACTAATAACTTTAACCTCGTAATTATTATTATTATTATTAGTTTTATTATCGTTACTAGTTTCTTTATATTATAGTATTACCTTATTAACCTAGCCTAGCCTAATTTATCTTAGATCTAATTTAAATTTAAATTAGTTTCTCTATTTCTATCTTAATATAACCGGGATAGGAAATAAATAAATACTCTATATACTAGTTTTTATTTAAATAGTAACTAGCCCTATTTTAATTTTCGTCCTTTATCTTTTATTTAGCCTACTTCTATATTATAACTAGATTATAATTTAATAAACCTAATTTATAATTTAATAAATATCTAGATATTAATCTCGTTTTTTAATATTATAAAAGATTAACTACTTAACTAGTACTCTTTAATATTAAGATAATTATTATAGAGGATTAACCCCTTAACCCCGAAGACTATATATAGTAGTTCCTCGCCGAAGTTTAGAATAATTTTATTAATTTCCTAACTACTTTCGATTATTTATATATTTAAATCGAGAGTAATTCTTTATTCGATATTTTATTCTTATTTATACCTCCTCCTCCTACGCTAGATATATAATCTCTAGTTTATATTATTATTTAAGTAATAACTTAAATTATATTTATTATAGTTTAAATTATACCTTAACTCCCGCCCTAGGTATTCGATAAAAATACTTTTAATAATATTATTATTATAGGCCTACGTTTATTTTCTTTTTGAAATATTTAATAATTTACTTCTTTACGATCTCGAATACCTCCTAGATCCGAAAAGTTCCTAGATATCTCGGAATATAAAGCGAATTAAGATAAATTAGATATTTAAAAATAAATATTAATATAACGGATATATATAAATTATAACCGCTACCCTATTAATAGTAATAAAATTATTTATATAGAGTTTAAATTAGTTATCGGTAAAAAGGCCTTTGATTTAATAAACTATTATTAAAAGAAGGGTCTTTATACTTTAACTAACTTTATTAATTAACGAAAGAAACTACGGGAAGTATATAGTAACCCGTTTAAATAAAAGAATACTCGGAACTATATCTAGGAATTTAAATAAAGCTTTATATCTTTTAATAAATACTTTAACCTCCTTTTTTAAAAGAAGGAATATTCTCGAATAAAGGACGAATCCTTAATTAATACTATAAAATATAATATTAATTATACTATTTAATAGGCCTTTATCTCCTAGAGGAAAACTAATAATTAACGGTTATATATATTCGATAAATACGTCCGTATATACTCCGAAATCGATTAAAAACTTTAATAGATTAAGTATTATTTATCTCGCTAAAGTACCGCTCCTACTAAAGTAGGATAAACTTTGAGGAGGTTTATTATACCTCTACTAATTTCTATTTTTATAACTCGCTCTAGTATAACGAGTACTTTTATTTATATTATAATACTAGTTTCTACCCTTTTATTTAAGGAGTTAATAAATCTCGATTCGGCCTAAATTATTATTAAAAGTAAATTAATAAAAACCCCGGTTATTAAAGTTATTTATAAAAAGTAGAGATTTTACTTATATTATAAATCGCCTAGATATAATATAAGGGTTTATTTAATTAAACTAGCTAGCCTCCGATCTAGTATTATAACTATAGTCGATAACGACGAGAGTATTATAAAAGAAGTTATTTTAAATACGGAAAAAGAATAGTCCCGGTATAAAGTCGCGTATTAGGATTATAGGTACCTAAAACTCTATATATACCTTTTTATTTATTAGTTATATCGTTTAATTTACTAATTAAACTTTCACTTTAATTTATTATATAACTTTTTAAATTCGACCCTACGTTTTGTAATAAATATATAGTTATTTCTTATTAACTACGGAATAGTTAGTCCCGAATTTAAATTAAAACCTTAATTAATACTAGTATATTAAATTATTTTTTTATTAATTATAATATTATATATATTTAATATCTACCCCTTCGTTTTCTTCGTTATTTTTATATTATCTAACTCTTTAATAACGTACCTACCGCTATAGAATATATTATTTATATCGTAGAAACGATTTTAAATATTTATAGTTATTAAGAATAAATAGTGTTATTTATTATTAAAATTAGTTAGTACCCCGTTATAATCGGCCTATTATATCTTTATTATTATAGAATTATTATTAATTTCTCCGATAATTCCTTAACCTTCGTTTTATATTTCTATTTAAGAAGTAGTATATTTAGTTTTAAATTTATTAGAAGTAAATCTAGTCCCTAGTCTAGCCTAGTACTCGTATAGAGTAATCTAGGACTTAAGAAGAATTACTCTAGTTCTAGGTTTATTAATAATAAATCTAGATTTAAAAGAAGTCTCCCTCGTCCTAGTTCTAGTTATTTATTCCTATAGGAACTAGTTATAATAACGAATATAATTATATTATTATTATTATTAAATAAAGAAAGATATTTAAAATTAAATATCGCTACCTAGCCTCGCTTCGTTTTAAGTTTTAATATTAAGAAGAGCGAATCTAGTACCTAGTTATTTTTAATATATACGAGATAAGATCTCGATTATTTATTTATTTTATTAAACTTAACGAGTAAACTATATTTAATTTATTATTTATAAAAATCGATCGATTCCTAGGTATTTTAGAAGAAATCTCGACCTTAAATATTTAATTTTATTAAGAATCTAGATATTATAAATTTAAGCCCCGCCTTAATTAAAACTTTAAATTAAATATTTATAATTAAACCTAGAACCGAGTTATATTTAAAATAAATAAGGAGTTCTACTTTATCTCCGTCGTTATTTAAGAAGAATTTTAAGTTTATCGAGATAATAAGAATATTAACCTAACTACGATTTTATCTACGCGGTACTATAGATTCCTAGATATTTTTTTAAGAAAAAACGTTAATACTTTACCCCCGTATTAATTATATAATTATATTATTAAGTTTAAAGAAGGGTTATAATCTCCGTTATTTAGTTTATATAATATAAATCGTAACGAGATCCTAGAACTCCGTTATTATTTAGATAAGAATTTTAATAAAGATTTTATTCGGGTTAATTATTTCTATACCGCGTCCTCTATTTTATTTATAAAGAAATTTAACGGAGGCCTATATTTTTATATAAATTACCGAGGGTTAAATACTATTATTATAAAGAATAAATACTCTTTACTCTTAATCTTAGAAACTTTAAATCGATTAAATTATATTAAGGTATTTTCTAAATTAAATATTATATTTACTTTTAATCGCCTCCGCGTTAAGGAGAGTAATAAAGAATTTATAATATTCCGTATATAATTCGGTTTATTCGAATATTTTATTATATTATTTAAATGATAAAATAACCCTACCTCGTTCTAATATTATATTAATAATATTTTTCGTAAATTTCTCGATAAGACCTATACTATATATCTCGACGATATTCTAATTCATAGCGATATCGAGGAAGAGTATAAAATTTATATTAAATATATTCTTTAAAAGCTCCGCGAGGCGGGGCTTTAAATAAATATTATTAAATATAATTTCTATATTAAAGAAATTATATATTTAAGGTTAATTATTACTACCTAAAGAATTAAAATAAATTCGAAGAAAATTAATATTATTCTAAATTAATTATAGCTAGTTAATATTAAGGATATTTAAAATTTCCTAGGATTCGCTAACTTCTATCGGCGCTTTATTTATAAATTTAGTAAACTCACTATATTATTTATAACCTTAATTAAAAAAGATATTATTTTCGAGTAGAGTACTCGATACTAAATAACTTTTAATATTTTAAAGAAGGTTTTTACTTTTAATATTATCCTAGTCTATTTCGACCTCGACTATAAAATTATAGTAGAAATAAATATATTTAATTACGTATTTAGGGGGGTTTTATCTTAATATAATAATTAAAATATTCTTCGTTTTATTATTTATTTTTTAAAGAAGTATAACCTAGCCGAGTATAATTATAAAATCTATAATAAAGAGTTTATAGTAATTATTTATATATTCGAGGAATAGCGTTTTAAGCTAGAGGGATCTACTCTCTTTATCGAGGTAATATTAAATTATAAGATTTTTAAATACTTTATTTTATCTAAAATATTATCTCGTTATTAAATAAAATAGAGCGAGTTTTTATTTTATTTTAATTATAAAATTACCTACCGGCCTAGTAAAGAAGGTAGTAAATCTAATATATTAATATATTAGTTAAGAGACCTCTTTAAAAAGAGGGATAAATTAGACCCTAGATATTAATATTAATATTAAATTATATTAAAAAGAAAAAACCTAACTCTAGAAATCCTCGAGGACTATATTTATAATATATTATTAAATATAACGACCCTAGCCTCCGTCCTAGTTACTCTAGTTATATTAATAATAAATTAAAAAATTCTTATCTAGCCTTTCTAGTTATACCTCGTATTAATCTATACGACCGCGATAGATTTCGATATAGATATTAATTTAGAATTATAGACCCCGCCTATATTTTACGAGCCTAAATTAAATATAAATTAATTTATTAATTTAAACGAAGATTTATATAATACCCCGATTTATTAATTATAGAATATAATTAATTAAGCCGATTAATTCGCTTTTAAAGTCTTTAAAATATTATATTCTAAAATATATTATTATAGCGGAATTCCCCTCGCTAAATACGAAGATAGGGATAAAGTTCTCTATTTCCGAGGAAAGAAATATATTTAGAGTTCTAATAAATTACGCCTTCGTCTAATTTAGTTAATTTATAATAATATCGCGGGCGGTTACCTAGGTCGTATTAAATATTACGAATTAATTAATCGGGTTTATTAATAGCCTAACGTCTATATTATTATCTAGCGATTCGTTAGGAATTATTTCATATACCGAAAAATTAAACTTTCCCGTTAGTATATTTAAAAATAATTATATTTATTACCGCCCCTATAATAATATTAGAAAGATATCTCGATAGATTATATAGGTCCTCTATTATTTTATATTTTTATAGAAATTATTTATTAATATATTTTAGTTTTCGTAGATTATTTAATTAAAATACGGTATTTAGTATTTATTATATCGATAATAATAAACGAAGTTTATAACGTTTTCTACTAGAATATATAAAAGTTTTATAAGTTACTAGATATTTTTATTTCGAATCGAGGATCTTAATTTATATCGGAGTTTTAAAAAACTTTATATAAATATTTTAAAATTAATTAACGTATATCTACCGGGTATTATCTTTAAACGGATAATTAAACCGAGTAATTTAATACTATAATAAAATACTACCTCCGTATATATATTAATTATATATAGGATAATTAGGTAAAATAGCTCTTTAGAGTAAAGTTTTCTAATAATAATATTAATTCTTTTAATACTCTAGCCTCGCCTTTCTTAATTAACTATAATTAGTATTTATATATCGATTTCGAGCCTATTAAATCTTTACTCTAAAATCTTACCGTTTAAATCTATATTTATTTAGTTACTACCGATAAATTCGCGATATAAATAGAAATTTTAAATAATTACCTCCGCGATAAAATATTTATCGCCTAAATTATTTTTAAATCCTCGGTTAATTAACGAAGACATTTATATCCGATATATTTAATAGACGACTAAATATAATTAAATATTAAGAATCTAAATATTATATATTTTTTAATTAAACTCGACGATTATAATATCGGCCCCTTCCGAGTCTTTAAGGTTTTCGATAATTCTTTTATAATTTAGTTAGATTTTTTATATTCTATAAAAGTTTACCTCGTCTTCTACGTTAACTTATTATAATTAATAATTAATAACTCTTTACCTAGATAAATCTAGTTTATCCGAGAATTTATAACTACCGAAGATAATTAATATAAATAGTATATTAATAGTATTTTAAACTCTAAATATAATCGTTATTATAGTCTACTTTTATTAAAGTACTACGTCGATTAAGAAAATTATATCGTTATATAGGAACCCTTTTAATACTTTACCCGTTATTAATAATTTATTAATAAATATTATATCTCGAATCCTAGCGCCGCTAGCCTCTACGAATTACTATATACCGTTTAAAGGTATTAGTATAAAGAATCTCTACTATTTTTATTTTAATCCGATTTTAAAAATATTAACCCCCGTTTATATTTTAATTTATTCTTTATCCGTTATTATTCCCTCGGTTATTATTCCGTATCGGTTTCGACCGATACTTTGTATTATTATATAAATAGATAGTACTATATAACCTAGCCCCGCCGTTATTATTTATAGATAATAACGTTAACGCCTAGTTTTATTCGTATATCGTCGTTTATTCCCCGTTTTATTTCTTATCCGTTACTATCGATAACTCGAATACTTCGACGTATTTTTATTTTAACTATTTCGTAACCCCTAATAAAACTTAGAGTTACGAAATTTAATTAATCGAACTAGTCGTTTATTTATCTTATAGGAGCTCGACTTTAAAGAGAGGGTTATTATTATAATATAATTTTATTAACTTAACTTAGTTTAATTTATTTTAGATTTAATTTAAATTTAAATTAATTTCCTTATTTCTATTCTAATATAGCCGGGATAGGAAATAAATAAATACTTTATATATTAACTCTTATTTAGATAATAACTAGCTCTACCCTAATTTTCGTTTTTTATCTTTTATTTTCATTTACTTTTATATTATAATTAAATTATAGTTTAATAAACCTAGTTTATAATTTAATAAATATCTAGATACTAATCCCGTTCCTTAATACTTTATTATTTTAAATTATTATAAATATCGTTTTTTAATTAATTAAAATACTATTTCTTTATTAATTAAAACACCGCTTCTTAAATAATTAAATATAGCGCGTATTAATAAAGATAGAGCTAGAATTATATTAAAAATTAGAAACACTACGAGGGGAAGGCCTCTAGAAAATTACTAATAATTAGAATAAAAAAGACTATTCCTAGTACCTTAACTCTATATAGTATAATTAGATAAACGCGTAAATATAAAGTATAGAAAAAAGGTAGTAAATTAAATTCTAATAATTATTATAATAATTAAAATTAACCTAAATAATTTAGTCGTCGCTCTACGCGAAATTAAATATTATTAGAAAACTACTAAATTATTTATTCCTAAACTCCCTTTCTAGCGGTTTATATATAAAATAATATTCTCGGCTACGTCGAAATCGTTAGGTATATACTAGTAATTATTTATAATTATAATTATATATATCGGTAAATTTTAAAAGTAAATATTAGTATATTTTAAATATTATTAACTTTATTAGAAAGCCGTCTACGGGTTTATATTAAAACTCTATATTAAATACCGACCCGAGATTTAGTAAAATTAGTAAATTAGAGGTCCGGGTAGGGTCCTATCAATAAATAATATTTATTATCAATAAGTTTAGTAGGTTTAGTAACTCGATAAATTATTAATAATTTAAATATTAGATAAATAGACCTATTATATACTCTATAGTATATATATTTATATATATATTAATATACGCTATAGTATAGGTTATAATATAGGTTATAATATACTTTATAATATATATAATAGTATATATAGTTTACGAATAGTATATATAAAGATATTTTAAATAGTATATAATATATACCCTCTATAATAGTTTTTAAAATATTAGACGAAAGCCCCCTATAGTATATATAATTATAATATATACTAAGGTATACACTAAGATATACGCTATAATATACGATATATTATAGTATTTATATATATATACTCCCCGGATATATTTAGGTAATACCTCTATGAGAATTTTTATTAAAATTTATTATTCCGGGCCCGATAAGTCGTTAGCGTTAATAATTATTATCAAGAGTCGCTACTATTAATAGTATCGATTATAGAATTTTATTTATTTTAGCCCTATTATAGGGCTGAGCTACTATTAATATATTAATAATATATATAAATTATTAAAATTACTAATCCGGCTAAAATTAATCTAGAGTTATTAAATTTATTAAAAGTAATCTACGCGGACCCTTAATTTACTAGATTTTTTGAGTACTATACTTTTTATCCGTAAATTAGGGCTATTAGTAGTATCTTATTAATAACTTTTATTTAGAAAAGTTATTAATAGGACATTACTAGCCCTATCCGCGCGGGCGGTAATTTAGGTTTTAATAGAAATTTTTTAAATTTACCGATATAAAAAGTAGCGGAAATAATATTAATAATATTATTCAAAAGTGAATTCTATTTTAATCTTTCGTTATTTATATTAATAATATAAGATATTAACCTCTACGTAATCTACACTAAGTATATAATTATTTAAAATAAAGATATTTAATTAATATAGATAATTAAGGGCTATAAATTCATTCTATAAAGAGATATAAATTAATATTAATATTTTTAATACTTAATATCGTAATACTTAATAGGAGTAGGGTATAATAAGGAAGAGAATAAATAATAAGTATAATTTTTATATTATTTTATCTTTTAATAATTTCTATTACCGTCGAAGAATGAAATATTCTTCTATTTTTATTCTATAACTTTATTACTAAGACGGTTATTATAATAATTATTAGAAATCCGTTTTAACGTAGTAGGGATCTCTTAATAAATCTTTACTCTACTTTACTTTATTTTAGGCTCTACGTTAATAGATTTCTACGTTAAATAAAAGTAGAGATTATACCTCGATCTCTACTCTACCCCACGTTAATCCGAAATATAGTTACTCGTAACCTCGTTTAGATACGTCTAGTTAATATAGTTTTAATATATTTTATTAATATAATTAAGGCTCGTTTTACTAGTATATTTAAAACTCGTCTAGTTAATATAATTAGAACTCGTCTTATTAATATAACTAGAGATATAATTAGGGTAGGCTTTTTCTTCTTTTATTAATTAAAAATATTAAAGTATATATACTTTAACCTATTTTATTTAATATACTAAGAATTACATTTTTCTCGCTCGTTAAGGATCTCTTTATTTATAATTATAACGACGTTAATATTATTTTTCTAATATTTCTTTTTAACTTCTTTCCTCACGGCGTAAATTAATAAATTAATATTTATATATTCTTGAATTATATACTCTACTATTATAATTATCGCGGATTTATATATTTTTTTTATAGTAATTTAAATATTCCGGCCCTTAAATACCTACTTTAATAAATATTAAATTTATAGTATATTTCCTAGTATTAGAATTACTTTATAAGTACCGCCGGGCCCGTCGTATCTTATTATTATCTCTAATAAAGTAATAAAGCGGATAATAATTTAATAGTATTTAATTTATAAAACTTCTAATTATAAAGTTTCTAGTTATAATAATAGAAGAAATTTTTATATTATTAATTAAAAGTTATAGAGCGATAAGTTTATAATTTACGATATTTTATAAATATTAACCGGAGTAATAGAATTCTTACGGGCTAATTATAATATCTTTAAAAAATCGACTTTATTAATAATATAACTAATACCTAGGCGAGTAATCCTATAAACGTAAATTTTATAAACGATTAATAATAGAGTAAAAATCCTAACGTCTAAAGATTATAATAGGTAAATAGTATACGACGGGAGATATAAAAGAATAATTTTTTAATTAATATAAAATTTAATAATCCTAGTTACGTTATAGAATAGAATAGAAATTACTTTCCCTTCCTTTCCCTTCCCTAGAGGAAGGGGAAGGGAAGGGAAGGGATAAATATAAAATTATTCCCTTCCCTAATTTAAAGAAGGGAAGGGATTCTTTATTATTTTTTTCCTCCCTTTTTAATAGGGCTAGCCCTATATAATTTATATATACGCGTATATATACTTTATTAATTAGGATATTAATTAATATAAATAATTAATATCTTTAGGGTCGCTAATAGCGTATTATTAATTATATTAATTATTATTCCTATTAATAGGTTATATCTACGCGTATCTTTAAGACTATTATAATAACGATAATATAAATAAAATATATTATAATTTAATAACGCGATTAAATAGAGTAACTATTATATTACCCTCGATTTAAATAATTAATATATACTATAGTATCCTAGAACGACGAATCGTAATTATTTATATATTAATTTTTAATAGGTATCCTCCGTGTATAAAATTATATTAATCTTTATATTAAACCCTTATTTAAATCTTATCCTCTAGCGAATCTTATTCTTATTTTAATTATTAATATTTATTTACCCGCTTAATATTTTCGTTAAAATCTTTAAAAATCTAATATTCTTCGTTTATAAAGTAATATATTTACTATATATAATATATAAATTAATTATTAAATAATTTAAATTATAGTTTATCGAGGGATAATATAGGAAATAAATTTATTAAAGAATATATATATTAAATAACTTTTTATAGTCTTTTATAAAGCGCTAATTATATTATTCTAAAATCGTATATCTTTAAAAAGGTTTTAGTAATAGATTTTATAAACTAGATATAGAAAGAGTACTTTTAGAATTAATAAATTAAAAATCTTTTAATATCTTTTAATTTCCTAGAGTATTTTCGTTAATAAGGATTAGTACCTTAATTAGGATAAAGGTAATTAATAATAATATAAAATTTACTACCCGGCTTTATATATCGTCGGGTAGATATAAAAATCTAATTTATTTTTCCCCTTTTATTCCGCTTAGCCTTAAGGATACGAGAAGCGGCTTTATATAAAAATTTATTAAATATTAATCTTATAATAGTTTTACTATTAAATAAAGATTAAATTAATAAAGAATTAATATTTAAGCCCTCCCCGTTATTTTATAATATTATTTAAATTAACTAGAGGCCTTTTCCTTTCCTTATTTATATATATTAATATATTACTTATATAGAATTATAGAGGGGAAAATACGTATTATTTCTAATTATATTTATATATTTAGATTTACCTTTAAGTTTACCTTTAGGCTTATTTTTAAATTTATTTTTAAATTTAAATTTCTATATTTTAAAGACTTTATAAATAATTAGAGATTAGTATAAAGATTATAATAAAACCGGAAGGGAGGTAATATATCTATTATTTTACGGGGTCTTTAAATTCCTTTAGAACCAGTTATATTTATTAGCGATTATATCTAGATTTATAAATTAATATAAAAATTAAGATAAAGCTAGGATATATAATAAAATAATAAATATTTATTTTTAATTATATCTTTAGCGTTCTTTTCCTTTATTTATTTTTTATTTTTTATTATTTATTAACCTTCTACCTAGCGAGTAATCGGGGTATTAAATTCTAATTTAATATTATTCTTAAATTATCGACGAGTACTAAAAGGTATTATATTAATATTTAATATTATATTCGGCGGTAACGGATCCTCGTTTATATCCGAGTCGATTTCCGAGTCTTAGAAAAGATATTCGAATCCTTAATCTATATAATTTCTATATACTACGTTAGAATATTTATAATTATATATTAAATTCCGGTTTAAATATAACGTATACGACTTTAAACCTAAATTAATTTAATTATTAAAATTATCCTTATCTTTATTTTAATTTATTTCTAATATTATAAAACTAGTTTAATTCGATTTATTTAATTCTTTTTATAATATTGATTTTCCTTTTTTATTTAGATTCCTTAATAATATTAATATTTTTTTACTCTTTATATAACCCTCCTTTTTATTCTTATCTTCGAGAATATAAAAGAGTTTATTCTATTTATAATATTAATACGCGTTAATTAGATTAGAGTTACTGTATAGATATAAATAATAAATAACCCGATACTCGTATTCTATATAAAACTGATTTAATTTTAAACCGCTATTATTATTAAACTAGTTTTTACGATTATACTAATTATTATTTTACGTTATTTCGTGGGATATTAATAAAGTATATAGTATAAATAATAAATTAAAGGGTTCTCGATTTTATTAATCTCTAAAAGGTATTTAAAGGCGATTTTTATAAATAAAATTAAAAATATTATATTTTATCCCTCCGATTCCTAGTAATTAAAGTACGGTCTATTATATTTTATATATTTCGTAAATATAATTTACTTTAAGATTTATATTAATAATTTTATTTATAGTTAAGAATTTATTATAAGGCCTAGTCCTGAATAAAAGATTTATAATATAAACGACTATATTTAATAAATTAAATTAATATAATTTATCTTAATCTTTATCCCGGTAATTTTACGTTTATTTTAAATATATCCGATACTATAAATTTATCGCCCTAAAGAGGAGGTATTTACTATATTAAATATATATAATTAATATTATTAATAATAGTATTAAAAGTAACGACTTTATTTATTTAACTTTAAGAGGAAATATAGGAGGTATTTTCTATTAATCGAATTAATACTATTTATCCTAATCTTTATCCTAATAGTTATATTAAATAATAATTAAATTTATAATACTATAACTCCGATAATTAAATATGTTATTAAATAGTAGTAAAATTTAGTTTAAATCAAATTTACCTAGAAAGATAAATATAGAGATAAATATAAAAATAATAATAATTAATTAGGTTGTTAATAGCTAATTATATTAATCTTTATATATATAATATATTAAACGTGATTTCGAATTAAGATTAATACTTTTCTAATATCGTAGTTAATATAGTTTAAGTATAGGTAAAAGTAAAGTAAAAAATAATAAAAATAATCGGATTTATAATACTAAAAGCGGGATTCTTAATTATTATTTATTTTAGTTTATTCTTCGAAGTTATATATTTTTATTAAAGATCTTTATCTTTCTACGAGCTCTTATATCGTAATATATTAATATATAAACTAATTATTCGTACTATTATTAAACGATTAATTAAATTATTTTACGATAAAATTATAAATATTTATTTATTAATTAATCCCTATCGGAATCTACTATTTTAATACTTTATAATAATCTTTATATTAATCTCTAATAAAGATTCTATCTTCTAGCGAAACTCTTTTTTATTTTAATTATTAATATTTATTTACCCGCTTAATATTTTTGTTAAAGTTTTTAATAATTTAATATTCTTCGGCTAAAGAGTAATACGCTTATTATATATAATATATAAATTAGTTATTAAATAAATTAGATTTTAGCTTATTTAGAGATAATATAAAGAATAAATTTACTAAAGAATATATATATTAAATAATCTTTTATAACTTTTTATAAAGTATTAAATATATTACTCTAAAATTATATATCTTTAAAAAGATTTTAATAATAGATTTCGCGGATTAAATATAAAAAATATACTTTTAGAATTAATAAATCGAAAATCTTTCAATATCTTTTAATTTCCTAGAGTATTTTCGTTAATAGAGATTAATACCTTAATTAGGATAAAAGTAATTAAAAATAATATAAAATTTATTATTAGACTTTATACGTTATCGGGTAAATATAAAAATCTGATTTATTTTTTCCCTCCTCCTTTTTAGGGCTTAAACGCGGTTTTTAAATAAAGATTTAAATAGAACTTTAACCGCCCGTATTTTTATAAAAATTTAATTAATAAGTAAAAAGCTCTAAAATAAAAACGTAGCTAGTATTAATATCTAGAAATTAATATAGGATTTATAATATATTTAGTATAAAGAGAAAACTTATAAATTTAAATACTTCTAGCGCTTTTATATATAAGGTTCTATACTTTAAGACTTTAATAAATTATATAATATTAATATAATTATTATAATAAAACTAAAATTAAGGTAAATTATTTATTATTTTATTTTATTTTATTTTTTCCTAGAGGATATCCGCGTCTTAAAGGAGCCTTTATAATAACGGATTAATATAAAAATTACGATAAAGTTAGGATATATAATAAAATAACGAATCTTAATCTTTAATTATAACTTTAGTTTTTTATATTTTACTCGCTTTCTCTTTCTCTTTTACTATTTTTTAATTTATTTTTAAATTCTTAAAGAATATCTAGCGAGTAATCGTAGTATTTAATTAAACCAAGTTTAGTAGTGGCTACCCGAGTGTCGCGACTAGCCGAGTGACGCCTGGTTTTTACCGTAAAAACTAGATATTCTAGTAATTAGTACAGTAATACTACTACGTTCTAGTAAGTTCGAACCTATTTCGATAAGAGACGATAAGGATTCTAATTTTATTCTTATTTACTAGTAGGTTTAATAGTAAGAATTACGAAAAGTAGTAGTTTTTTAGTACGGGCCATCTTTTGGTTAATTTATAAAATTAATACTAATAAAAAAATCATTTATCGATATATAAATATAGATAGTAGTATATATTTAGAATTTAAACTTAGATTTTTAGAAAGATATATAATAAATCGTAGTTAAATTTTAATTCCGTTATTAACGTACTTTACGGCCAGATTTCGACGAGAATTATACTACTTTAATAGAGATCACTTAATAACGAGGGCCTAATACTTATTTATATTTTTTAGGGGTATAAATAATAGTTAATTCTAGAGTCATTTAGATTTTAAAACCTGATCGGTATATACTCGTCTCACAGTAACTGTTTATATATAGATTCATAATTTCCGCGACACTCGGCTAGTCGCGACACTCGGGTAGCCACTACTAAACTTGGTTTAATTAGGTACTACGATTAGTATATATTTCTTTAATAATACTCTTTAAATAATCGAAAGGTATTTCGCCCGTACTAGGTCTCGGTAGATTATTCTTATTAATATAAAGAATCTATTTTAGTTATTTACTACTACGGGTTTTATCCCGATCTTTATCTTAATCGGAAGGGTCTTAAATATCCTCCTCTATTATTATATCTTCTATATCTTAATTATTATAAGAGTAATCGAGTATAAGGTAATTTAAATTATTCTATTAATAATTTTTATACCCTCGGAAAATAGAATTAACTTCTTTTAGGTAAAAGTATAGGATATATTCTTCTATATAATTTATATAAAATTTAATACTATCGAATTTAGATTTATTTTAATTATTTAAGACCGAATTATCTTAATCTTTATCCTAATCGTTATTCTTTTAATAGTCTTCGAGTATTATTAATTAAATCTAGATATTATTCGAGGAATTAACCGGATAAGGATAATAAAGATATATATTCCCTATTTTATAATCTTACCTTTCGATAATATATTCGTAATTATTATATTAGTATTTTTAGTATAGTCGTTAATATTTAGGATTATCCTTAATTTATTTATATATATTATTATTATCTATATAATTTATATAGCCTTCTAACCTTATTATATTATTATTACTATCGACGGTCGCCTCGTTATCGTCGTTAATATTATCGTTATTTTTAATCTTAACGTCTTTACCCGAGTTATATTTATTATCTTCTACTCTATTTTTAAATATAAGTAGTTTATATAGTTAAATAAATATCGGTTAAATTATATTTTTTAATTTAGGGTAGATAGACTAAGAGAATTAATCTAGTATATTTAATTAATTTATATTAATAATATCGTCGAAGTCGATTTATTCTTATATAAGGCCGAATAACTACGGTTTATATATTTTATTAAAATTATTTATCCTAATATTTATACCGTAAAATTTACCGGAAGGTTAGGGTTATTTTATATATTTTTTATTCTAAAACCCTAATATTTAGACGACTATTATAAATTTTATTAATATTATTTATTTTAATTTATATCCTAGTAATCTTACCCCTCTATATAATAAATTAATTACTTTATAATTTAGGGGCTAAGGAGTTATTTTCTATAAATTAAATTAATATTAATTATCCTAATCTTTATCCTAATATACTTACTTAGTATTTTAAATATTAATAATTATACGATTATAATAACTTAATATCTTATTAATTTATAACTTATTTTTGTTTAATTTTACCTTATTTATAAAGACTAAAGTATAGATAAATATAGAGAAGATTATAATTAATTTATTTATTAGTAGTTAAATATACCGGCCTTATATATATAAATATACTATATAGTATTTTAAATCAAGATAAATACTTTTTTAATAATATAGTTAATATAGTTTCGGTAAAAGAGAAAGCGAGGTTATAAATAAATAAAATAATTAGATTTATAATATTAAAAACGGGATTCCTAGCTATTATTCACTTTAATCCTATAATAAAAAGTTATACTCCTTCGGTAACGATTTTTATATTAAAATAATCTCTTATCTTATCTTATATTAATAAATTATAATATTAATCGTAGTAGTTATAAACGATTAATAAATTATTCTAAAATAGAATCGAAAGTTTAAAATTTTATAATTAAATCTAAATTTTATAGTAAAAATAGCGGTACTAGTTTAATTAATATAAAGATTAAGATAAATATAATAAAGCGTCGACCTTCGGATATTAATTATAATATATTCTTACTTAATATATATAGCCTTTAATCGGTGTATAAATTATATATCCTTCGGGGTTATAATAATCCGTTTATTATAAATCGCGTAAAAATTAATTACTACGATTAAAATTAATATTATATATTTATAAAGATAATATTAGGTTATTTATTTACGAGTTCTTTAATTAATATTATTTTTAAGGCCTTTTATAACGCGTTTAAATTTATAGACTATATACGAAAATAATATTTATAAAAGGTATATATAATTTCGCGTATAAAGCGCGTAAAGAGTAGTTTCGGGATTAAAAGATCGATAATTTTCTAAAAAAACCTAATTTTTTATAGAGTAATAACTAAAGAATTAAATTAAATAATAATTTAATTATAAAAGTCTTATTAATTATCGCTCTTTAATTTTTTATTTTATACTATAATTTTCTTTACCTAGGGTTTCCTTATATATACTTTTTAAATACTAGATACTTTCTTTATTACCTTTAAATTCCGTCGCGTTTTTAGTAATCGAGGGCTTTAATTTACTCTCGCGTTATTATTAGGGTTATCGAGTAATTTAAAACTAATATCGGCTATACTTTTATTAATAATTAAAGGTATAACTATTAACCTAAATTAATAAGAATTAAGTTAAATCTTAAAAGGAATTTCTAAAGGAGGGTTAGAATATTAATTTATTATATATTTAAAATTATTTTTTAGCGGGATACTAACCTAAAATATATAAAATAAATATAAATCTATCTCTATAATCTTCCTATCCGGTATTAATATAATTAAATTATAACTACCGTATATAGTGTACCTCTATAGACTATATAATTATAAAAGAGTTAATAATTTCTTTTATTTTCCTACTTTCTTTACTAGTTTCTAAAATACGTATTTAGAATATTTTAAAATAATAACTTCACTATTAATAATTTTAAATCTAATAATTAATATTCTTTTATTTTTAATTTAGTTATTTAAAATACTTCTTTTATAAAAAGCTTAACGACTAAAGATTCTAATAAATACTATTATATATATATAATAGAAATAACTACTATCTTTCTCGAATAATTTTATAAATAAAAATAATATCGTACCTAAAAAATTAAATAAAAGAACTAGAAATATAAAGATTATATATTTAATTTCTTTTAAATATCGCTTAAACCGGCTCCGGAATAAAAGTTCTTTTATAACGATACTATAATAGGTATAGAGGAGCCTAGAAATATCTATAAAAAATATAACCGAATGATTACGAGGATCAACGCCTAGAATAGTATAAAAACGTATTTTATATTAAATTAATATAAGAGGAAAACTTTATACTTAAGTATAGAACTAATCTAAACTATATTATTTTTTAAAAACTAAATATATTTTAACCCGCTTAGTATATAGATATAAAGATTAATATAAATATTTATAATCCTAACTATAGAGAAGTAAAAGAAAGATTAATATATTATAATTTAACGGCCGAGAAATAATATTTAAGGATTTCTCTAAATTATTTATATAAATAATTATCGGGCTTAAACTCTCTTTACGATCTATTAATAATATCAATATATAACGAGTATTTAAATATACGAATTTGTTAATTACTCTCCCTTTTATATTTATAATTAAAAATCATATTATAAAGAAATATAATAATATTTAAAATAAACTCCTTCGGAATTTATTTAACGACGGTACGAAAATTATTATAACGCTAGACTTATAGTCTTCTAAGAACCGATAAAGTTATATAATTATAAATATATATTTTATCGACTAGTAATAGTAATATTATAAGGTACTCCTAGCTTTTAAATATATAAAGAGAAAATATAATAATATTAATCTAACCTCGTATTTAAATATTATTATTTATCGTTATAAATTAAAGGATCGGATAATATTAATTATTATAAATAACGCCTCTAATAATAATAATATATATTAAACTCTCGAAAGTATATTACTAGAGGAAAAGGCCTAGTTTTTAATTATAAAAAAGGAACTAAAAAATAAAATCCGCGATTTCTATAATAATTAAGATATTTTTACGAATACTAGAATTCACCGCGTTTTATATCTTTTATATATTATTTAGCTAGGCTTAAAGGAACTTTTTAAAGTAATTAAAATTTTATTAATAAATAAAGACTTTTAAAAGGATTAAAATAATAAAATAAATAAATAAAAACTTTCTAAAATAAGGAAAGAACCTAGGATCCCGTTTACTTTAATAAAAATACTTCCGTATTTTAAATAATATATTAATTATTATACCGATATTTATTTCTCTATTAATATTAGGGAATATAAATTTATAAAGTCTCTACCTATTTTAATAAAAATAATTAACGGCGCGAGCGCTTTCAGGATATCTAAAAACGGTTAAATAATAAAAAATATTAATTAACCGGGCCGAATCAGGTATAAGAGATATATAATAAAAAACGTCGAAATAAATTTATAATATTAAAACTCTTCTAGGACGTAGCGACTAGATAGGATTTAATTTATTATATATTAATCCGCGCCCTAAAGCTAAGGCCGGCGTTAGAGGAATTTTTCTATAAATAAATAAAATAACTATAGTTAAACGAGGATAAATAAATTTAAATAAAATATTTTATCGAACTTTATAAACCGTTCTATTAGTATATATAAATAATAAGTATATTATATATACTAATTATTTATATAACTTTTTCGGTCTATAACGCGTTATTTAATTATTTTAAAAGTAAAGAAGAAAAGTTTATAAAGAAGACTATACTTTAAAAAAGATCTATATTAAAGAATTTAAAAAAAGCGTAGGATAAATTTAATTAATATTATTCTTAAACTTAATTAACCTTAGGCGAGCTATATAGTATAATAACTTTTTTAAAACTAATTCGAAAAATAATTATATTTAAAGACTAGAGATAGAATAAAGAAATTAGGTAAAAATAAAAGAATTTTTATTAAAAATAATTTAAAGAGTAATTCGACCGGCGCCTATAAGTTATTTAATAGAAAAAAATCTATACTAAAAGAGATATCGAGGTAGATAATTTAAATATTTAATTAAGGGTAAAATAAGGCGTTATCGAACTCGAAAAATCGGAGTAAAAAACTTCGAAAATACCGGGAAGCGAGTAAATCTTTTATTTATATTAATCTTTATATCGATAAATATACCTATTAATTATATATAACGTTTAGTAACGATGATAGTAAATTTATATTTAATAAATAAAAGGATTTTTCGTTAGTATTTAATTATCTCTTTTATATAGCCCGTAATATCCTAGCCGTACCTTATATAAGCGTTAAATACGAGCGAGTATTTAATATTATTACCTAATTATATATAGCCTAAAAATCCTATAGTCTTAAAATATTCTTAATTTTTATAATTCTTAATCGCTTTTAATTTAAAAAAAACGAAGTAGTAGTATCCTAGTAGGATTTAGACTACGAAGAAATAATAATCTTTAAAAAATATAAAATAGAGGTATAAAGGCGGGACGAGGCTATAATAAAAAATAATAATAATTTTATAAATAACGAAGACGAAGGCGGGTATAATAATCTCGTAAATAAAACTACCGTTTTAAGATTTAATAATAAAGACGAGGGAAATAAAAAACCTCTAGCTTTAATTATTAATCTAATTTATAATTAAGAAAAAATTAAAGAATCTAGTCTCTAGGTAAGAGTTTATAAAGTAATATAAATATATATAAAAATCGTATTAATAGTAAAAAGGCTCGGGAAAATAACTTAAAAATTAAAGTTTCTAGGTACCGAATAAACGGGAGTAATTTAAAATATATATATTTTATTCGAGACTTTACGTCCAGTTATTTAATAAAGAAGAAGAAATCGAATATAAAATTATTCTCTAAACCGGAGGTAATTAATAGGTTTAAAAAATTAAAAAATAAATAAATAAATAAATAAATTCTATTAAAATTATATAAAGAACCTAGTCTTATCCTAAAATCTTTAAAGAATTATAAAAAGATAAATAAGACTTCGAAATATAAAAAGAGTTAAAGGAGATATAAAAAGTAGAGATATATAGTATAAATCGAATAAAGCTAGTATAAAGATTAATATAATTACAACTAAAAACTTTATAAACTAGTTATATTAAATATTTAAATATATAATTAGATATACCCCTTATATTTAGATTTAAAATTTTATTCGATAATATAATCTCCTTTTAACTTAAAGAGGGCCTTAAAAATACTTTTAATTTAATAATTTATATTATCTCTTTCGAAATCTTCTCTTAATCTTTAGAACGAATAATATCCTTCGCCTTTTTTATAATTTAGATATACTCCGGTCTTAATATTATCCTAAATATTTTTTATACCTCTTTTATATTTTTATTCGGTCTCTAGTTATACTTTTCGTATTTATAATTATCGGGGTAAAGATAATATAATCCTAATATTATAACCTACCTATTATTAATTTAAATAAATACGAGATTTATATTTATTTTATAACGCCGATTTTATTTATTAAGGCTATATCGTTTATATCTTTCTAAATCCGTATTAAATTAGGCGGTTATATTCTTCTAGATAATATATTCGGTAAAAGTAAAAATATAATAAATTTATAAATCCCTCTTTAATAAGTTTTTTTATTTATATTAATTTATAATTAATATATAGCCGGATAAAAATTAGTATAAATAATATACTTTAAGATTATATCTTTTATAATACGAAAACCCTTTATATATATATATACGAAGATAGTATTTATCGTAGTAATCGATTTTAGCGCGGAGTAATTTAAATATTATAATTTAATATTCTTTAATAATATTATAAATTAATTAGTCCCCGGATTTTATTTATAAATTAAATAAGACCTAAGTATTACGAGCCTCGGCTTATTTTTTACTTTCGTTTTAAATATTATAAATTTCGTCTTAATCTAATTATTAATTTATTTTAAGAATATAATTACTAATATTTAAAGAGTTATCGATATTCTTTAATAATTATTCATCGACTTAATTTATATCTTTATTATTATTAATTATTATTTCTTTAATTAACGAAACTCTATTTATTTAAATAATAACTTACTTATATTTACTTATAGTAATTTTATTATATATTAATAGTATCCGCTTTAAATAGAATATATTAATATAGAGATTAAAATAAACCTTTTATTAATTATTTAGATTTTAACCTACTTTAATAGTCTTTATTATTCTTATTCTAAAAGAATATTTTATTTTTATTAATTTTTTATTTTCTTTTAGGCTCGCTAAAAAACTTTTATATTTATAATTTTTACGTATTTAATAACGGCGTTTATCTTTAATAATAACGAAAAGTATTTTTTTAATTTTATTATATTAGTGTTCCTAAAAAGTTATTCTTCGATTTTTCTTTTCGGTTATAGGCCTAGTATATACCCTCTCTAGCCTCTTCGAAATATAGAATTTCCGAGAGGATTTATTCTATTAACTATTAATATTAATTATTTATATTAAATATATAAAATTAATATTTCTAACGACTTATAATTTAATATTAAGCCGAAGTTATATTTAAATATTAATTAATCTCGTATTTCTTCTTCTTTAATTATAGTTTATTATTTATTTAAATTTTAGATTATTCTTTTTTATAATATACTAGTCGTTATTATAAAGAGCTTTACTATAAAGAAAGACCGTAGATATTAGTCTAATTATTTATATTAATCTTTATATTATTTAGATTAAGATATCGATCTAAAATCTTATTTAAAAATTATTAATAATAGGAGTTATATAATTTAGTAATAGATAAATAGGGTTTACTACCGAATTAAATACGATAATATAAAAACCGATAATTAAATAGTTAAATAGTAAAGAAGTTAAACGATTTAATAAAATTATTTATAAAATAGGTAGTTCGTTAAATCTAGAAATAAAGAAAAAGCGGAGGCGTTTTAGAGAGCCGTTATTAACGCGGCGCTAGTAATAAATATAATAAATAATAATATTATTAAATATAAATAACTTTAATAATTTTTATATATAAATACTACGTAGTTAATATATAGTAAATTCTATATTAAATTCTATAATTTACTTTAATTAAATAATATACTTTTATTCGAAAAATTTAACGTATATTAACTAGTATAAATTAAATTTATAAGTATATATCCTTTTTTATAAAGCGCTCGTTTTATTATAATAGTATTAAAATAAACCCTCTTTCTATTAATTTAAAATATATTTTAGAGATTTAAAGTATATTAATATTTATTATTAATCGCGATATAAATAAAGATTAATATAACTAGTAAATATATTAGGTAGATATTAAGGTTTATTTATATTATTAACCCTACCTAGGAAGGGAGGAAAAGAATAATAAATAATTTTTTTCTTTCTCTAGTAGTCTCTACTCTTTCCCTTCCACTCCCTTCTTTATTAGAAGGAAAAAGAGCGAGGGTTATTCTCTTCCCTTCCCTTCCCTATTCCGTAGCGTACCTAGTATTAATATATAAAGTATACCCGTTAAGAATTAATATACGATATTCTCTTTTTTAACTAATAATAGTCTCGGGATTAAAGTATATCTTAAAATAATAAAACCTAATCTCGTTATTCGTCTAGTTATTCTTAATATAAATAAAATAAACTTTGGAATAAATATTTATTTAAGCCCGTTATTATAACTAAATTTTAAAAATAATTTATAAACGAAGAAATCTATTAATAAAAGAAATAATTTTAATTAACGAGGTCTATTCCTTATTACTATAATAAATTATATACTAATTAATTTTATATTTAGAGAGTATAATTTTAAATTTAATTATTACTTTTTATAAAAAGTCTTTTTTATTTATATTCTAGATATTTATCTCCCGTATATTATATTTAGCTTTAATACGACGGTATAGTTTAAATTAATTTATAAAGATTACTAGATTTTAAACTAAAGCGCGCTCTTTATTTAAAGATAATATATATTTAATTTTAATCTCTTTATACCGCTTTAGGAATTTCTATATTTAATTAATTTTAAATAATTTAAAATTACTCTTTACTTTAAGTAAATCTTCTATTATAAAATATATTTACTCGATTTATATCGGCTAGCCTTAAGATTATAATTTTATAATTTATTTAACGAGAATAAACTCTTCTTCGGGGCCTAGTCGTTATTTATATTTATTATTAATCTTTATTAATACTACTCTATAAATATAATTAGTTAAAATAGACTTTAATATATTATAATTTCTTACAATTATATTTATAGATAAAGTACTAGTTATATTTCTTTAAACTATAAAAGCGAGATCTATATATTAACTTTAGGGAAGTTTAGTATTATAGTTACTATAAGAGTTACTAGTAGAGGTACTAGTAGAGGCGTTAGTAGAGGCGTTAATAAAATCGCTAGTAAAGTCGGTAGGAGGTAGGAAGGAGTAATTAAAGTTAATTAGAGGTAGAGAGGACGAAAGAGGTATTATAGGCATTATTTAGACGTTCTTTAAATGGTGGTAGTGGTTAATAAGGGGGATAAGTCGATTTCTGCCAAAAAAAAAAAAAGGTTCACGCTAGTGGCCGTTCTAGGGCTAGGGCTGGACGGTTGATAGGTTTGGACGGTTGTTAGGTGAACTCTTCTAGCCGTCGATCATCCTTTTTGCGTGGCGGGAAATTTTGTCATCAGCCCCTCGGGCATGCGGCAATGTTCGATACAATCTTACTCTTTCTCTTCTATCTTCGCTGTTGGCTGTTCGAGCAGCTGGATTCTCAAAGATGGCCGCACCAGATGCTATGCATGGCAAGCACCAATTAGAAGAGGGGGACGTTGTACCGCGAAAGCGATTCAAGACTTCTGAGCTCCCACTCAATTCAGCACAGCGGTCGTCCATTGATGGCTTGCTACATACAATCAAGAAGAAAGGAGAGTATGATGTCCTAAGGAAGCAGGTCTGGTCGCAATTTGCGGAGAGTGTAAGTATACAATGACATCCTCCCGAAAGGCTGCATGCGATCTTACCAATGTACAGGAGGAGAAGATTGCATTCACAAAGTTGCTCAACCAGCTCGCCGAAGCAGAAATTGACCGCGATACTTCACTACTCTCTCGCGACCGCAGCAAAGCAGTAACTCTAATGCAAGGCGCGGTCGACCGCAGTGACATCTACAAAAATGTCGAGAAAGCTTTGGATACCCTGGTTGCCAAGAACCTCGACAGCATTGTCAAAGCCGGAAGAGAAATCAGGAGAGCTGAAGTTGGCGACGAGGTAGCAGCTGAGGAAGAAAAGCGCGGCAACAAGACAGACGAAGAGTACGCAAAGGATATTGCAACTAAAAGAGAAGAAAGGGCGAGGTTGCGGAAGAGGGAAGAGACGCGGAAGAGACGAGAAGGGGAGATGGAGGCGTTGAAGGCTGAAGAGGCGAAGAAGATGGAAGAGCTCAACCAGCTACGAAGCGCGGATGAGCGAAGAAAAGAGCGCGATGCTCGTCGAGCTGAGAGAGAAGCGGAGATCAAGAGACGACGCCCAAATAAATTAGAGGTGGATAAGGACAGTCACGAATTCAAGGTGGAAGAAGCACCATCAAAGCCTATAACACCTGCAGCACCTGCGATCGACGATGATGCCATAGCAGCTGCAGCTTTGGAAGAACTCTTGAGGGAAGCTGGCGAGATGGCCGCAAAGAGCGCCGTCCCCAAAGCAGAGCCAGAGGACTCAGAAACGGCACATCGTCCTATCCCCAAAGGGCCTGCTGCAGACCGCAACAAGTTCACCGTCAAGCCCAGACTCAGCTACAGCAGCGCACCAATGCACCAAGGGTCGCCCATCCTGCCTCGACCGCGCGAAAGATCGCGTAGCCGAAGCCCATATCGCGCGCCATCCTCACGCCGTGATCACTCTCGGTCCGTCTCACGTCGCAGATCACATTCCGTGAGAGAAGACGAACGCCGTCGTGAAGCGGACTCAGATGCCAAAGCATCGTACAAGGCCCAAATGCAGTCAAAGCGCGACGCAGAAGCAGAAGTCTACAAGAAGCGTGGCTATCGAGACGACGAGGAGCGTCGAACTCGGAGTCGCTCCAGAGGAACGGACAAAGAGTCAATGCGTGATAGGGACCGTGACTGCGACCATAAACGCCCACGTCGAAACTACGACGAGCGGCCCAGAAGCCGGGATCGCGAGAGGAGTCGCTACGAAGATCGCCCATACGTGAGACCGAGGCGAGAAGAGGCGCCTGAGCATATCGATCGATACGTCCCTGGCGGAGCTGCGCCAAGAAGAGATAGAGAACGCCGAGAATCGAAAGATGCGGACGACACGACAACCCGAGGTTCTGATAAAGGCCACCGTGACCGCGATAGCTCCTATTACGACGTTGATAGAGACAGGCGGTACTACAAAAAGGAGAGTGATGGGGCTAGAACCGAATATCGAGACAAAGACAGAGACAGGGATCGGGACCGAGACAGAGACAGTCGCTATCGCGAGCGTGACAGGTACGAAGATCGGTCTTATCCGAGGCCAAGGCGCGAGGATCCGCCTGAGCACATTGATCGGTATGTTCCTGGCGGTACAGGTAGGGATAGGGATAGGGACAGGGACAGGGATCGGGAGCGAGATAGGGAGAGGAGTCGGTAGAGGGTGGAACAAGCAAGGAAGAGGCATAGATCTTATGGGAGTGATGGATGTTAACTTGGAAGGTTGGTGGCAAGGAAGGGGATCAATTTTGGGGTACTGGAACCTCAACTCGGCAGAGGTCTTGCATGCGTGGGTCAGATACCTTACCCAACAGTAAATGTGCTTTTTGTGTATACTAAAGATTGTTGTCGAAACGTGCCAATTTCATCTTCTCCATTTCCGTGCAACAAGAAATCACGACAGACTTGGTCCACAAAGACCGAATAATAATGCAGATACATACTCGCTGACTCACGATCCCAAGAAAATAAATCTCGATAACTTCTCAGCCTATCACGCCCACCAATCTATGTCTTCCAAAGCCGCTAGATACCATGAACAGGCGCCACTGACATGACGATTGAGCTCTGCGGGGGTGGAAATGTTAGATATCTATCAAAATAGAGGCGCTAGGCCTAGTGGAGGTTTCAAGACTGTTATTCAATTTGGATCCAACATTGAACGTCGCAAACGCGCTAGCACTCTAATAAGTATTTCTTCAACTTCCACCACCTCTAGCTGTACAGCAGTTGGCTTTGAGGTCTTGAACTCGCCGAGCAATTCATAGTTTATATTATTTCTATTTTTATGCCATAGAAATCTATTTACTCAAACCTTACTGTCACGGAATTATATTGGGTTTCCGCGAAATCGGTACTTTTAAAAAAGCGCCACCAAAATCGACGATTCTTTTGCACTTTCGTGATCCGAGCCATAATTTTTCAACTTGAGCGTAGAAGTGTAACGATCCCGCTCTAGATAGTGGCTATTGTAGGTTCTACAAGCTTGACCCTGGTACACTCCGCTGCTGACCACTATATCATCCTCTGAGCAGGCAGGGCAGGTCGCATCTCATTGCCTAGACTTTCGCAGCTTCAAACATTGCGAAAGAGCAACCTTGAATCCAACTTCGTCGTGAGGATCAAGGGAGCCTACTCCGCCGTATATATAATTCCTCCGCGTGGGGCGCTCTTTACAAAGACACATGTTGTCTAGGATACGAGATTTCTCTTTCGCACTTGAATTAACCACATTGTGGTAGGGTCTTGATAGCAGGTTCCATGTTTGCTTTTGTTTCTCGCAGATTCTCGCAGATTCTCGCACCCTCTCGCCAGTCGAATGGACTTTGAATGCGTTCGCCTGATTGCCATTCTGATAGACAGTGGTATGCCATAGCAGATAGGGAACACCAACAGGACCAACCGAAGTAGAAAATGGTGCCTCCGGGGAGTGTACCTCAGATTCTCTACAGCGATTCAATTAACTCTCGAGCTCCCCAGCGAGCACACCCGACCTTGTGAAATCCCTCGGCACATTGGAAACGATCTTCGTCCAGGAGGTATTGGACATGCTTCACTCTTTCGCCGATATCAAGATTCTGGAGCTTGTACAGTTCCGGAACGCGTTTCCTGCATTCTGATATCGTCTGACAGCCAAGCCGCCGTTAACGTTTCTTCAGCTGGGCTATAGCTTAGCTTGTCCGCTAGCCCATTATTCTTTCACCGTCAGACTTACCAGTGACTGAAGATCGCTGGGCCGCTCAGCTTGGGCGGGAATCTTGGGCTTCTCAACGTTATGAGAGCCCATGACGACATGCCAAATATCATCGCCTCCCTCAAAAGCCCCTCCTATTGCGAGACCTACTTTGAGACGTTTGAAAGCAAGTTCCGATATTTTGATTTGAGCCTCATCTAACCCAGAAACGTCCATCCCACCGCATCTGTTGGCTGCATAATCGGTCTGTTCGTCCGCAGTCCAGTCCCACCGAGTATGAACCTGATTCATCATCCCTATAACCTGGCGTGGGCGTATCACCCCTGTACACATTGACCTTGTACTGCTTTCTCGTTTTCCGCTGAACATTCGTCCGTTCTGGGACTAGTATCTTGAGCTTTCCCACCACGGCGCCTCTTGTTCGTCGCTATATTGTCATCGCCAATATCCTCATGTCTGGGAAAATGATTCCGAGAGGTTAGAAGCTTGCTTCTTGCGACGCTCGCTAATCCTCTCCGATTTCTTGGCTGCTGTGGGATGATCCCGAGCTTTTGGCGTTGGTGTAGCTTTACTATTCTTGCGGGTGACGGCGTCACCTCCGTCGCTGGCGTTAGTTGCCTTGCTGGTAGCTTCTCTTTGGAGCCATTGCCAGCAGACATATCCGAGTACGGAGAAAACGGAACCAAAGAAGTCGGTTTAATGGTGCCGCTATGGGCTGTCCTTGTCGAGGGAGACTGAAGCTTGCCCAGATTTCTTGTGTAGTCGACTATATTTTCCAGCCGAATAAGCATACATAAAGAATACGAATAAGACCACAACACCACTGGACCAGCGCCATTAGGAACCGAACCTAATGTGGTAAAGTGTTAAAATATAGCAAACGTATATGGTCCGCAGGGCTAGCTAAGCTGGTTAAGCTGGATAGTATTAACAACATCGATAATATTGGCAGGGCTGAGGTCAATCAGACTGTCGCCACTTGAGATGTCACAGCCGTAGAAGCTGATCTTCAAGATGTCAGTCCCCATTGGATTTAAAGGAATCTTTTGAACATTTCAAAACTTTCGAGAACTTCGAAAACCTCCAAAACGTTCAGGACTTTCAAGATCTTTAGCGGTTCTTCAATGGGATAGTCAGCCATGTGGACTACCCTAGCAGCCTAGCCATGATGTCCATGACTGTTAGAAGCAGGTAGCAACCATCGAATGCTTTCCAAAATAGTCACTTCCACAGCCCATCGAGCAAAGATTGTATTCTATATATCAGCTTTCGAGTGTATTTCTTCGACTCTTCTCACCTTTCTCTCGCTTTCCCAGTATTGCTCCGAGTGTTTGAGCCAAAGCCTTCCCATCGTACCTCATGACCCCATTCTCGGCCTTTCTTCCATACAACCTTATCGTTTCCACGCCATATCTTCCAAGGTCATCTTTGTCCACTCGAGGAACAATATCCCCCTCCAGATGAATCAGATGTGTCACGTACTTGCCCCACAGCCTTTTCTCGCCTTCCTTGTCTTTCTCATAGGCTACACCTTGGCTTTCCTCGCCAGCTCTAGTGATAGCAGCTACGAAGTCACTGGCAGTAAAACCACCTGTTTCACGGTCGAGGCTGCCGTTGAGGATGAGGATCTTGAAGCGTGGTCCACTAGAGCGAGCAATCGACTGGCCAACGCCTTGCAAGATCAGAGATGGGATGATGGAAGTATACAAGCTCCCAATGCTGTAGATAATAGCTTCCGCAGAGTTGAGAGCTTCAATCACTTTCGGATTAGGAGGCGGCCTCATCTCTTGCCCATATGGGTTGATGTACCAAATGCGCTCAATACGTGCAGGAAGAGGCTCTTCAGATGCTTTGGAAAACGCGATGTTGGGTTTACGAAGTGTTGGCAAAGAGCCTGGAAGGGTAGCATCTTCTATTGTTGCATCAATGCCATTGATGTATTGAGCAGGCTGGTCTACTCGGTCACTCTCGCCAGGATGGTTGAGAGCAGTTGGCTCACTAGGATGACTGATTGCGTTCTGGCCCGTGATCACACTACCATCCGCCAGACCGGCAGAGACATGGTGCGAGAAATTGCTAATGATAGCTGGTAGCACGGCAGTTTTGGACTCGTCGACGCCTCCCATAATGGCAAGGAGATAAATTGCTGATTCGAAGGAGCCAGAAAACAGACGGGCTCCGGTCAAGAACAGGTTCCCGATTGATGCGGACTGGAAGTTGAAGGTCGATGTGGGAGGGCGATTCCTCTTTAGAATTTCGAGATGTAAGTGGGAGAGGACGGAGCGAATGAGCATTGCTTGAGGGCTGGGTATGGCGGCGTAAAGAGCTGAGGTGCCAGTCAAGAAAGTCAGAAACTCTGCGGCTGCAGGATCTGGAAATGGATGTAGGCGGTGGTTGAAGAGGTTGAGAACACTGATGTGGGTTGGGGGTATGAGACGGACGAGGCGGCCTGAGAAGGTTATAGAGAATGGTTAGGGACTCGCACACATTAAGGCAAGGACATAAAAGTCAGTCGGAGCAGAAAGTACGGGGAACACTAGACTTTATAGATGGAAATTTGTTCTCTATAAGAACGAGAAGGCATGAAAGAACCCTTCGAGGGATGACAGGACAGAATGAAACCTACTTCGCACATCCCCAATACCAGGCCCTCCAAATACTCGAATGAGCTCGCTAGACGAGCCGCCATTATCGCTGATGGGTATAACATAAGTCAAAGTACAATTGTTCTTCTCAATGACCTCGTTGAAGACATCCACCAGACTATTGGCGGCAGAGCCGCCGGAGAAGACGACCACTTTGCGCTTCGGCGAGGAGGTCATTGTATGAGATTTTGCGCTCAGCGTCATGAAGAGAAACAGATCAGAAAGGATGGTCACAGAAAGATCAATCAGGAGTCAAATGTTGAAGGCTGAGACCGTTGGTGGTCATATTCATATGGCTGCCTGCTCAAAGGGAAAGAACGAGGTGCGTGTCGTCAAAACGCCGAATATGCACAAACAGACTATTTCTCTATTTTCATCTACGGAAAGCCTTGGAGTAGCTAGAACAGATGAGAATTTCTGAGGGCGGTGTTGGGGTTTTGATGGTTTCTGTCGGTATTGGGGCTTTGAAAGTACGAGGATGGACTCGCGCTAGGCTTAATTGGGCTTCTACCCTCCAGGCTTCATAAGTGGCAATTGCGAGCCCAGATTTTACAGTACGGAATTTCTTAATGTTAGAAAATCCCTATCCGCACTTATGATGAGCCGGGACTATGTTAAATCTAGATCTTAGATGGGCTAGAATGCCTATCTATTACCCAACTCGACGTGCGATTTAGTCTGATACAGTACCAAGCCTGCTTGACGGGGAAAATCGTGCCAAAAGCCGAAACTTGCGAGCTCTTAGGACAACATGTCACTTTACCATAGTATTCTGTTACCTTCATCATACGTTTCTGAAGCTCACCTTTACTGACTGAAGGTAATTACCAGTTTTATTTGCAACAGGCTTTCTAGGGCAAGGCTGCCCGATTGTCACTGTCCTGTCTCCACCAGACTCGTAGACACTCCATTGGTACTCAGCCTTATCAGCACATAAGGTACACGTCATGCCAATCACATTTCGGCAAATCAGGATCTGGTAGTGGTGGATCACCGTCTCGAAGACCATCTACCGCCTGCCCATCCATGACACCGTGGACGTAGCAGGCTCCAACCCATACGAAGGTGTTTCATCGAGTAGCATTCGTGACGGGTCGCAAAACGAAAGGGTATGCTCCTCCAGCTAAAATGTGTATGGAATCGCCGGGCTGCATCTCTGTTGGCCCGAGGCCTACGTAGCCGTTCTTTGTGAAGAAGAGTCGACGACCAGCACACTTGTCGCGGCACTCTGCATGGAATCGCCAGATCATTTCGTCTGACAACGGACCAGAAATTCGCCTCTTTCGAAGCTCCCTCATCCATGCAGGGTAAATCTTATAGTCTTCCACCAAACACCGCGTCATGCTGTTGTCTACTATCATGCTTAGATCCCACACTATTAGCCTCCAGAAGGGACTTTCTGCGCAACAAATGCGTGCATAAAAATGTCGAAAACTGTGTACAGATTGAGAGTCAAGAAAATCTCGCCATGGTTGCCACACTGATCGATATGTGCTTGGATATCGGTAATCGAGGGGAGCCGTCAAGTCCCTGACCTAATCGAGAGCCATACCATTCAACATAATGATATTCTCGTTCACGATTTCAAAAACGAGTGTGTGTTTGCCAGCAGCTGAGAAAAGACTGTATCCCTTGACATTAAGTCCGTGTGACTGGATGTTGAACGTTTCGCTTCGCCAATCCTGGACCCAGGTTGGCATTAAGCGTTTCTCGCTGTCGAGGAGATGGCTTGCACTCAAGAGTAGTAGATTGTTCGTATGTAAGATAAAACGAAGTGCGAATGCTTGAAAGACCTGGGCAACGGAGGACTTGTAGTCAGTTGGTACAAAACTTACCACCTCAGAAGGAGCCAGACCCAGGAAGCCGTATAAGGAGTCTCGCGGGTTGGCACACCTGGATTGTCGACGTGTCCAGAAATTCGCCAGGAAAGATGCTGCTCGTATTTGAATAGTCTCCGGGGTTACCTGGGGTGTTCATGAAGTATTTCGGTGCTTCTCGCATACGGACATAATGCAACATTCGGCCCAAGGTTCGCCTCAGATTGATGATCGCGTCCTGCGTACCCAATTCAAAATATAAAAATCGTAGGTAGTAGACAACTTTGCTACGGAGTGATGACCTAGGCTACGAAATCCACAATGCAATACTGGGTTCGTGGCTAACATGAATCCTGCTGGATCCAGACTTGATGCCACCATGGTCTATCCAGCAGGCCAGCCAAGACGCTTATATGCAAAGAGTAATGGCTTTCCATCAATTCTGAGGTTTGCGAACCGGGGAGGGTTTCCACGACAAAGCTTTTCGAGTACCAACATGGCTATATCACTTCCTTCCCTACCTGCACCAAGCCACACTCGAACCATTGCAGCACTTGAGTAGATAGTTCTCATCAGTGGTACTTGGTAATTCTTTCCCTCATCCGAATTTTGGTCAATGCAAACTGCATCAACCCAGAAGACCTTCTCCATGATATTGCCTCTGAGCTGTCGTAGTGCAGCTTCGAGGTTCTCGGTGATTTCACGCTGCACGTCTTGCAAGTTGATGGGCTGAGTGACCTTTACGTCGCCCCAAGCATAGGAAAGAGCCTCATATTGCGGGTTATCGTTTAAGGAAATGTTTTTCAAGAAACATTTTGGCTGATCATCAATATTTTCGCTAGGTGCGAGATGCAATAGCCGAATCTCTCTTTTAGCTGGATCCAATGGTGTCCAGATGTTTGAAGTGTCAACCATTGCGAAATTTGTAATGTGAAGAGCCGGAATTGCGTTGGCCTCGTTGCCTATTCGCCTCGGTGGTCGTTTCGTTGACTGGTCACGTCTGTATGAAAGAGAATTCTCGCCCCCGCTCGACTGAGGTGGGCTTGGTGGGGAGTAAGTGTGAACCTGCAGGGGCTGCGTGCTTTATGCGCGCCAAGCATTTTATCTCTTAGGTGAAGATATACATTAGGTAGCGTGTTTAGACTTCTGTAGCCCGTCAGCTCTGCAATTTCTTCAAGTATCCATGTCAATGACTTGGAAAGCTATTTCCAACCAATGCCAGCTTCGGTGATGAGTCATGACAATGTCTATTAATCGATACCGTTTGCCGTGGTGATGCTCTACATTATCGACGCGCCCAGTCCCTTTCATCTGAAGGTTCCCAACGTGTCCCATGCCTATACCTCGTCACTAGTCCCAGAATGCATCGCTACACCACCCCCACAAACAAATTCAGATCCACAACTGCTGCTCAATTGGCCTGGACAAATCCAGCTACCGACCCCATAGCTTTCCCTGCTCTGCTCACGCTACCTCGACCACTACACGGTCCGGCAGTCCGCATAGAAGCCGGGCTGATTGGCCCATTTTCTTTCGACGTGGTAGGCGAAAGTGCAAGTCGCTCTACAGACTCTGAGGCTGTGTCGCTGAGCTTCGGTGGCTCAGGAATGGTGGGAGCTGCGGGTTTCGAGCCTGGAGATGGGAGTGTCACTGGCTTTGTCGATACTTCTGGAGCAGATCTCTTGGGGGACTTCTCAGGAATAGGTGGAGTTGAGGTATGAACGCGTTCGGATGTCTTGGGTATGGGTATTGACTGAGCAGTTTTGCTTGAACCGATTGCATCGTCGGCGGACTCGGCTATGCCTGATACTTGTGGAGACATCGGAGGCGTAGGATAAGGTGCTGCAGTTAATTGTTCCTCGGATGCTAGGTGCAAAGGAGATACCGGGGTTGGCGACTCTGGTGGTGCATCTGTGATAGTTTCAGAAGCCTCACCCGATATGGCTGCACCAGATGTCTCCGAAGCTTCGTCTGCGATCTTTGGTTGATCTCCCTTTCCAGACACGATGGACTCTACCTGCTCATAGAAAAGCATGAACACTCCTCCCTGCGCAAGAACAATCTCCTCATCGACCTCTGTGACATCCTCATCACTAAGTCGCCACCAACATTCACTGTTTCTACTAACAGATCCGTCTTGTGGTTTGGTATTGTATGGAGACTTCCTGTAACAGATATAATGACCATTCTCGTGTCGTCCATAATGGGTAATGACAGCGCGAAGCTCGTACATTCTCCCACTGGCAAGGTGATCAACGTTTTGGTTGATGTCGAGCATAGATTCAGATGGATCGACGTTCCAGCTTTCAACCGCATCGTCTTTGCGAAGAAACGTTGAATCATTGCCGAGACACCAGGGCGCTAGATCCAATTGCTGAGGGAAATTAACGTTAGCTAAGTTCTTGCTCTGCATGCCAGTGAGCTCGTCAAAATTGCTTCGATTGATATGAATGACCAGAGATCTTGGAGTGCGAGCGACAACCGCTTGCCGTGATTTTGTCGTCAAGACACGCTGTTTCGGCGGTATTTGACATTTTTTAAGGACCTGATCGGAAAAGTCTTCGTCCTCAAGGGCCTGATTGACCAGGCTGAGCCTTTCCTGCACCGAAAGCCGCAGATTCTCATTCACTTCCTTGGGTGGTTGATCGGATCCCTCTTCGCTGGACTTAAGATGAGACAGAAGCTGCTCCATCTGCTGCTTGGCTCGAAAGAGCGTACATTTGGCACATTCGACTCCACTGATAGGTTCTAAAGCGGTATATTCATCTAGGCATTCCCGAACATCGTACATCCACTGCCTACCCAAAGGCACTGTCAGACAGTTGAATGGGACCATAGACAAGCCTTCAACGTAACCACATCGTTGGCAACCAACTCGTTGTGCCAAAAGGCCTTCCAGAGGGTTTCGAATGATCAGAGATGAGACTTCCTCGGGCAGTTGAGCAACACTTGACGCTCGTCGAGATACCGCTGTCGACTCTGATTCTGGCGAGCCAGATGGGTATCCCACTCCTTCGTAATACAGCTTTTCCAAACCAACACGACCAGCTTTTCTTGCCAAATCCTTCGCAGTATCTTTCTCCAACTGATCCGAAATCTTCGAGAAGTATTCTTGTGCGTCCTGCTGCTGCCAGCTGCTCATGCTCTTCAACTCTGCTGGTGTCCAAAAAGTCTTCCCCACATTCTCTGGATCGTTCAACTTCTCGATAGTTTCCCTAAGAGCTCTTTTGGTTGGCTGAGATGCACTTTCGAGTGCACTCTGACCTAAGAATTCGGGTAGAGACTGAAGTGCGGCGATCCCTTGCAGGACGCTATTCTGATAGCAGGAGTTGTCCCAGTTGCCCAGACCTGGAAGGCCAATTTTTGGTGTTGCCTTGAAGACACCGCCTAAATTTGATAGAGTCCTTGTTCTTTGTACCGTCGTCATGAGCCCTGTTCCGTCTAGTCCCAGGATGCGTCTCATGGCGTTGCTTTTGCTTGCATGTGCTTTTGAATCAAATCCTGTATTTTTCTCCTCTGGATATTTCACCGTAATCGTAGAAAACCCACAGTCGAGCATAGATACTAGCCGTGCAGGCGTGATGTAGACTAAGGAATTCCACATAAGCTCGGACAGTGGGAGGTTTGTAAGGTCGAAGTATTGGAGGATGTAATAGATGGATATTAGTAGAAGAACTCCATAAGCTGCTGCGGTTGACGATAGAGCTGCTGAACTGAAGCTACTACCCTGCAGATGGCCAGGTTCGTGGAAGCCAGCTGCGAAACTCATGATGAAGGCGTGTTGTTGCGAAAAGATTCAGACGGGATGCAGCGTCCCACTATACATGCTGAAGTCGGATTCTGGAAGCTCCTATACTGCTGCTTAGATATCTTGTTTGAGACACAGGACCATAGTTGCGGAACAAAGAATCAAAGAGATATGGTTGAAGAGTGAATCAGTTCCGAAATTCATTGACACAAGACCAAAAATCCAAAACCACCTCACTCTTCCCCGGATCACAACTCCAATGCCTCCCCAGAGATGACCACCACTACTCCCACCCAGCAGGGTACCAAACCTCCCCCACCACCTACAGCTCTCCAACAGCAACAATCCGCACAACGCATCCCCCAACAGCCTCCGCAACAACTTGTCGGCCTCCGCACCCCCTCCAACCGCAAGACCATCTACGACCGAAATCTCAATCGCACACGGACTGCCGAATTAAGCAGAGCCAGCTTCGCATACCTATTCAGTGAAATGGTTACATATGCGCAGAAGAAAGTCACTGGGATACAGGATCTAGAACGACGGTATATATGCCCCCCTCCAGCAAACGCCCGCCTCCCTAAAGTCTGCCATTTCTATATAGCAGCTAGCTGATGGGTACGATTGTGTATAGATTAAACGAAGCAGGTTACCCCCTCGGTCTCCGCCTCCTCCCTCTCCTCCTCCACCGCGCCTCAACCCCCACTCACCCCAGCACCCGCCCCACGCGCATCCTCCCTCTCCTCCAATTCATCTCGCACGTACTATGGCGACATCTCTTCGGACGCTCCGCCGACAGCATCGAAAGCAGCAGCACAAACCCGCACGAATACATGATCGTAGACAACGAGCCGCTTGTCAATCAGTATATTTCGGTTCCCAAAGAGATGTCTCAGCTGAATTGTGCGGCGTTTGTGGCGGGGATTGTGGAGGGGGTTGCTTGTGGGGTTGGGTTGAAGGCAGGGGTGAGTGCGCATAATGCGGGGGAGGAGGGGGGAATGTGGCCTGGGAAGACTGTGTTCTTGATTAGGTTTGAGGACGAGGTTGTTAGGAGGGAGGGGACGAAGTAGGAGTTGGGGTGAGAGGGACGGAGCTAGGGACAGCTGGATCAGGACAGGATTGAACTGGGGAAACAGAAGTGGTATGGTGGTCAAGCGAGCATTGGCACTGCATAGCGTGGCGCTGGTAGGGATTGAATCCATTGCATGAAGAATTAGACGTTATATCTATGAATATCCATTAGCTGAGAAGATCATGCGTCTACCCTCCGCCGCTTGTCGCTCCCGTATTGATCCTGATAGAGGGACGGACTCCGCTTCCGCCTTGGTGGATCCTCTCGATATCGATTTCTCCGTGGTGATGGGGACCTGGAGTAGCAACAAGAACACCCTCTCTTCCTATCCTTTCGTGGTGGAGGCGACCTCGAATAAGATCGCTGTCTCCTTCTTGGTGGTGACTTTGAGCGGGAGTAAGACCGCCGTTGTGGGCTCCTCTGCATCCTCTCGTCGTCTCTGCGATCGGAACCAGCACCTCGAGGACCAGCAGGCACTTCTTTTGAAGCTACTGAAGCTCTGTTTCGCTGCCCAACTTGGGTGGTATTTGCACCTGAAGCCCCTTTGCCCCCACCCCTACCAAAATCATCGGGCATGAATCGCTCGTCAACATTGCCAACAGCTCTCCGGGGAGCCCTGTCGTCATATAGGCCCCATTTCCCTGTATCCTCGCTCATAAGGTCCTTGTACTTCGTCCCACCCTTCCTACCCAGCTTGGTCATATCCCTGACTTGCATGTACTGTGGCAATATCTCCCGATTACTCGCATCCTCAAATCGACTGCCCATAATATCTCGTCGATCTAGCCCTTCGGCTTTGGCATCATCCTGGAAGAAGGCGCCTTTGTGGAAGTATTTCTGCATGTAATCCATCTTGCCTTTGCCTTTGCGCTCCTCCTTTTGACCGTCAAGAAATTCTTTGTCTTCGGCTTCTCGATCCTCTATGCTGAGGTTGCGTCTCCGCTCGATTTCTTCCCTTTCCTTTTCGGCTGCCTCGATGGCGTCTCGTTCTCTTTTGACTCGCTTCAGCTCTCGTAATTTCCATGCTGCGCGCTCAGTCTCAGGATCCAGGCCATCGGTATCATCAACGATGTCTACTTCCTGAACATCATCGTCATCCCAATCCTTCTTCCCAGCCGCTCGAGTTGCGGCATCTTTTTCCAACTGCTCCTGGATCATAGCATCAGCTTTCTCCTTTCGTCTTGCTTCCTCCTCAGCCCATTTCTGATCCTCATCTTGGGTCTCGGTAGCAGCGGTAGCCTCCCGCTTCTCCTTCTTAATGAAAGTGGGCCGCAAGAGCTTCTTGGGCGCCTCATCCTCACTACTACTCTCTTCGCTCCCACTTACACTGCCAGAACCCGACTCATTGTCACTGCCTTCCTCTTCCTCACTCTCCTCAGTCACAAAGCCCTCTTCCTCGGCTGCTCGCGCAGCTTTTTCTTCTTCTAGGCGTGCAGCTTCTTCGGCCGCAGCTTGCTTCCGTCGCTCATTGAGGTCAACATTTCTAAGGCTACCAGCGATCCTTGTAGCGTCTGACGGAAACGATGTGGCCTTTGGAGGCGGTGCGTGGATATGTTGAGTCTGCTCCTCATCCTCCTCCTCAGACCCTTCTTCTTCTTCCTCCGAGGATTCCTCCGCGACTGCCTTGCCGGGACGATATCGAGCAGGCTTGACAGGGTTCGCAGTCATACGCTTGGAAGACATGATGGTGTAGTGGGTGAGCTTATGGTGTTGCTGGTGCCGCTGCAACTGGCGCAACGAAGAGCGAGCCTCGGATGGTGCTTGCGAACGTGAAGTTCAAGAGCAGAGTCGCGAAGACCATACACGCCAACGAAAGGTTGGTGGCAAAAAGGTACGAGAAGTCCATTGTGATTGTTACTCGGGTTGATGAGCAATAGCTAAAGCTTCGACGTTTAAGGCCCCACTGCGTGGGTTTTATGCCAAGCTTCGGGGATTGCGCCAAGCTTCGCCGGGTCGCGATTGTGGAAGATCACAAATTAGCGTCACGCTAGTGAGTATATAAACCGCCAACTATTCGAGCCATTACCCTTTTTCTCTTTTCTCTTCATACTTACCTTGTGGGAGTCTGGGCGATCATCAAGGCCTTCGACTATGTTTTGAGCCCTGCATTGCACATCGCGGAGGCGAAAGGCATTGAGTTACCTTCGGGTACCTCATTCGCGCAATTTTTGTTGGTCCACCTCACCTCAGAGGCAATCTTTTCATCGATGTTACTGCCTGGTGCAGTGCTTCGAAGAAGAGACCTCCTTACCCAATCTTGATTGTCGTATGTGTAGATGCAACATTAGTAACATGTGTCAAAGACGTCGTAGTCCCTGATGTGGTCCGCGCTGGCGACCTGGCTGAGCGGAGTTGCGTCTCATCTGATTCTGATTATTCACGTATTTCGTTCTCCAACAACCGTTATAACCGCTTGCCCATCACTGGCCTCATGGCTCGAAGCACAATCTCTAATTCGTGGTTCACCTAGCAAGAGTTTCTGCCCATCCACCGCTCGAACCACGACAACACCCCTACTCCCTTTACCCCGGTACACCACAAATCTGTCACTAACAATGGCTAAAACCGCCAAAATAAAAAACACCACTCCATCCACCCACTCACGCGCCTCTCGCCGCGTACGTTCCCCTCACCACCCCCAACCCCCAACAATCACTTTGCTAACCTTATGATCGCCCAGGCATCCTCCCCCTCCCTCAACCTTGACAAATCCCTCACCTCCCTCAAACCTCCCAGACACGCCAACGTCCTCGCCGCGCACAAAGGCGCCGGCATAAACAAGCCCTCCAAGAAAGGTGGTAAAGTGCTTACGAGGAAGCAGAAACTGAGGCTTGAGCAGGGCAGGGAGAAGGCGGAGGAGAGGATGGGGAAGATGGAGGTAAAGGTTGAGAGGGTGGGGAGGAGAAGGGAGGCTGTTGGAAAAAGAAACGTAAGTGGAAAAGCAGAGCAGTTACTGCTGTCCTCCCAGCACCTAGCATTGAATCTATCATGGGCTAGGCTGATATATGGTGATGTATAGGCCGATTGGGACAAATTGAACGAGAAGATCGCTAGCAAGAAAGGCAAGAGGAAGACTTCGGCTAAAGAAAATGAAGATGGTGGATGGGAGGATGAGGAGATGGGTGATGTGGCTCCCAAGGGTGCGAATGGAGAGGTAGACCAGGAGGGCGCAATCTCAGGTGTGGGTGGTATGACTGTTGGTACAGGTGGGGATGTGGAGGAGGAGATTACTTAGACGTTCTGTGGGGCTTTTACGACTTCATCAAAAGAGGAATGATTCGTCATACATTGCAAGCAACGCGGCGAAAACGCTGTATCGATCTTGAACCAGTGGTAATGTCCATTCCCACAGGAGCATAGGGACGCTCGCTGACAAAATGACTAGTCTGGCTCGAATGGAGTCTTGAAAATGGAGATCGTGGATAAGCGGCCAGAGTATCAGAGCTCATAGATATGTTATGCTATATGGATGACAACGGATAATGTCATCTTGCTGTCAACTATAGACTTCCACATTTTCAGCATCAAGTGCGATAAGCTACAGGCTAGATGCGATGCATGATGAGCAAATGCAAAGGATTCAACAAGCTCAGCAGATCCTTCATCACGAGCAAGATCCGTCCTCTTCACCCTGTGTCAGTCCCTTCCCCACTGTATCTTCCCCCTCAAAACATCCCACCCCACAATTCGCCACACCTCATGCTTAAACCAATCCTTCACTCCAATATCCCTCTCCTCCAACTCTCCAGCCAACTGCCCAAAGAACCCATCATCGAGCGGACTGCTGGGAGGTGTCAGCGCAGGTCGGTAATCCGCTGATGCACCGTCGCCGAAAACAGCCTTGAGCATGGTGTTCTGGAGTCTGTGCTGCTCTATGGTCAATAAAGAACCCCGAGAAGTAGCTGACGGTCTGCGGTTGGCGGTCTTTGAACTCTGGTTTGCTTGGTTGGGCTTGATGAAAGCTTGGGCCTGCTCGAATATCCAGATGAGGTAGGGTGCTTGGGCTTCCATCACCTCCTCGACTTCTTCTGAACCTCCACCGCCCGCAGCAGCTTGGCTCTGAGGGCCTGCCGCCCCCCAAGCATCCTCGGGTCCAATGGTAAAAGACCTCAGCCCCCGTCCCAAGCTCTGCAGAAGAAAGAACAGGAATCCTTCCATGACTTCTTCGTGCGTGGCTTTGGTAATGTCGAGATGTGCCATCAGCACAATTGCGAAATCGCACAGCATTAAGATGTTTTCGGTAGGGGGTGTAACCAGGGTGTTTGTAGCAGTGGCGTTGGTGGAATTGAGATATGCACCATGCTTGCACTCCCTCTTCGCATCCTTACAGTTCCGGCAATCAGGCGTTCCACCATCGCATTTAAGATGCCGTTCACGACAGGCCTGACATGGTCGAACTCGACCTGACGCTAGGAACCCGTCTGATGTTGCGATAGATTGCTGAAACGCTTGAGCACGGTTTGCCATCTTGGCCGGCACCGTTATTGGTGTTCGGTAAGTCTGAGTAGCGGAGAGCTCACAGACACGTTCGAGTAAGTCGTGGGCAATTTTGACAAAGCTCCAGATGACCTGGCCTTTGACTGAACGCCCTTCATGCAAGTGATCTAAGCTTTCGAGTCCGTTCAGGAGGCATGGGAAGGCTTGTCCAATAGCGCGGAGCTTACTGGCAACTTCCTCGTCAGGGACGGTTGAAGCAGGGACCTTTTCTAGCTTATAAATTAAATTGCTAGAACCAGTGGGCTGAGCGATTGGCAAGTCCTCAATGGCTTGCACGCTCGATATGAGGCGGCAGATGTTGGAGGAGATGCGGCAAAGTGTTTCGGCAAGTGCTCTTGGATCCGGCCTAGTCTGGGCGAGCAATTGTTGCAGGATGTAAAGGTGGTGTGGAAAAGCATCTTCTGTGTATTGTAAGCGTGAGTTACCAAGACTTGGATACGACAAGGCACCTGTTAAGTTACTCTCAGAACTCCCAATGCTGTTCATGAGGTCCGCGAGGCTTTGTTCCTGCGCAGTCAGTGTGACAGGGTTGGCAGCATTCGCCCTCGTGGTCCTCGCATGCTTCTGGCTTCTGGCGCTGGAAACTTCAACTAACTCGTTGGCTCCTCTCTTCCGTTTCCTCTGCGATGATGCCGCTGGTGGAAGGGTAGTGTTTGGTTGGTCCTGGGCTGTAAGTCGTAGCTCCAGTGCAGCGACCTTGGCTTGAAGGGTGAGTCGGACCTCCTCAGACTTGGTATAAGCGTCTCGCCAGTATGCTGTGGCATCGACATGTCTGCTTAGTGGATTCGCACGGGGCCCGTCTTGAATGCAAGACCGCAATTGAAGCAGGTAGTCTGCGCATCGTTAGCATTGGCAATGCCGAGTGAGATCTCTGAGCTTACATACCTCGACACGAGACACCGGCAGGCTTTGATTTGACGAGCAGCAATGCAGGTATGAGTTGTGTCAATGGCACCTTCAGTCCAGCAATCGGGTCGAGGCTAGAGCTGATAGGTGCCATTTGATCTGTTGTCGTTGCATTCATTTTCGATTTTATCCCTAAAAAGAATCCTGGGGATAAATTTGGCGCTAGTGTCAAGGACGATGGCTTACTTTATTGACAAGACGTAGATGTTCTTCCTTAAACTTAAGGCAAGGTAGCGTATTGGTACAGTCCCAAACAGGCATTTGTAGCCGCTCTTCTGCATTGCATTTACATTCAATGTTTCGCTCAAATAAACAATGGCAGAATTCCGGCGCTAGTGAGAACAATGGGCTATTGACAAGACGTAGATGTTCATCCTTAGACTTAGAGCATCGACAGATTCCCAAATAGGCAGATCTAGCCACCATACTCATATCGTGATCAATTTTTGGCTTCCAAGTATCCTTGATCTTCGTCGCTGCACGTCGGAGTGCACAATAGCTGGGTCTCAAATAGAGTAGGGACTCATGCGATGGAGCCTCTTCCATCAACCGAAGAGCTTGCAATCTTTCAAATTTCTATTGTGTGCTTTTTACTCGCAATGTGCGTTTGTTCGGATGATATGCGCACCAGAGCTACCTCACGCTTACAAGAGTGCCAAAATGGGTGGTGCTCTCCTGTTTGCAAGGCAGACTATGAAAGCCTCGCGATCCCGAGAATCAAGGGGGAGTTGTTACATAGCTGTGTAAAGTACTTGCCTCGATATGTTCACTAGGTGCAGATCCTGTGAAGTTCAACATTTACCTCATACCCAAATCCACATATGCGTGTGACGGCTCATATGTATCTCCCGGTACTCCAGACCAATGACCATGGGTATCTCTAAAGCAAACAACGCCGTCAACCCTGCTTTTCTTTCATGCCTGATCGAGCTTTCCTCGATCGAGCGATTCCTCTACGCTGCCATTTCTTGAACAGTACCTGCCGCATAATATCACGCCTGCTAGGAGTATTAGCGCTCTCTTTCTAGGACCGGAGGCAATTCAAAGACCCACATTAGATACAAGAATACGACGAATTCTACGGGACATGCTACGACCCAGAAAAATCTGCAGGACGTTAGCAAAGCACTAGGTGAAATGCGTATGAGGATGCCTTACCCGTCGCTATGATCATGTACACCAGTGAAACGCGCAAAATTCTGACCAAAATATCCCTGGAACAGAGTCAGCATACGACTTTCTAGATAGCGGTTCAGAGCTCTCACAGTCAAGAAGGTCAGAGGTAGAAAGATGATAGTTACTAAAGTCAATTGCTTCATGCTTTCGTTCTGACGAGCGCCTAGAGATCGTAAGCTTCGTCCTTCCCTAGATGAGATTGCTTGAGCAGTCTTGGGCTTACTATTCGTATTAAAGATGAGGTCTATCATATTATCGGCCGCTCTTCTCATTTGATCAAGCCCATCGGTTATCAGAATACAGTGGTCCTCCACATCTCCAAGATACACTTGTGCCATTGGGCTGATGGTGACGCTCGACGAAGAGCTTAGCCTCGGCGGTGTTCCACTCAAACCAGGAGTTCCGATGGGCTCACTCTTGTGGTCTTTCAGTGCGTTAACAAGGTTCACGATGGGCGAAATGTTGCTTTTGAATTGGACGACCTCCGATGTCAAAACGTACAAAGACGTTGTATGACTTATATCGGCCTCTGTAAGCACATTGAGCTCGAGTTCTCCAATGGCATCCTGATAAGCTTCCGCGATAGGAATAGCTAAATCGATGATAGCGTCTATGATTGCTTGTGTGATCATACTAGCGTCAGCTGTCCTCCGCAAGATGGTCTCTTGAGTACTCAACCGGGTAATAATTGGTGTTTCAACATCATCGGCAGAGCTTTCGAAGAACGAGATCACGGTGTTATCAGCACACAAGAATATTGAGACTTGCTCAACTGCTACACCCAAACTCTTAGATGCTAGTGCGGAGTGGTTCTCCATAAACTCAATACGGTCTTCGTTTGGTCCACCGTGGTAGCGTTGAAGCGTGCGAACCTTGTTGACAGGCGCGTGGGTGGTTGGTGATGTGTGTGCTGAGACAAAACCGTTTGTAGGATCATGCATCTCCGCTGAAGTGTCGAGTGGTTTGGGGGGCTCGCCCTTATCTTTACTCGCCTTCTTTCTTCTCTGGGATGAGAACCATGACCTCTTTTTCTTCTTTTTGTGCTCCTGGTCCCACTTTAGATCGTCGTCTCCCCAATCGTCGCAATCCGAATCACAGTCTTCGTCCGAGTGTAGGTGGATAAGCTTCTGCAAAGGAAGGACCATATATGTGTGATCGGTATACCAATCGGCTTTGGTTCTGTTTCTTGAATTGATGAGGTCCTCGATGGCAAGCCGATGCAGCTTTTTATGATTGCCCAACATTTTTATAACGTCCCAGCTCAGCCCATTGACGCTGATCCACCTGCAGAACGCCCACTCCGGCCGGCCTCTGTCCAAGCAAGGCTCTAATGTGTGATTATCTAGGTATTGCAGGTTTATATCGTCCTGCGAGAAATCCACGACAGTGATCTGGCAATTCTCATGGAGGTTAGGTGCGAACCAAGCAGGGTGTGGGTGCGTTGCCGATGTATCGATACCTGGCTCCTGCCCTGGATGCCATTCTTGCCCCCTTCTTTCAGGTCGATATGTCTTCGCAGTATTCGAGCGCTTCGGATACCGTTGTCTGACGGAGTCGATGGGAGATGGAGGCTTGGTTTTGTCGTCGATGAATTGGACTGGAGATCTTGGTGACTGTGCTTGTGCTTCAAGATCGATGTGCGCGGGAGCCATTGACGAGGTATTGAGACGGGTTGACGAAGCCCCGTCTACTCCATAATCTCGAACTTCCGACATTGTTGTGATGATACAGCATAGATTGAGAACCGCCCGTGGGCTCATGTAGTATGACTCGAAAAAGGAGGCGGCCACTAATCCTCTAAGAGCAGTCAGTGGAATGGAAAAGGGTAGCACAAATGTGAACGACAGAAGAATGCTCGCAAAATAGACCACGAACTCTCAAGTATCGAAAGAAAATTACAAGGGTGAAAATAATCGAAAGCAATGCTTCCCGTCGTTGACCTGTGACGTCGAGCGGCCCGCCGCCAAGCTGTTCAAGCTTTCAGCGGAACTTCGGGGCTTTGCCTTCGGGCACTGTAACCCCCCCAACCTTGTCGCCCAGCGGCAAGTCGACGGCTTCGATGTTTTCATGTTCGAGCAAATCGTACTCTAGTTACGCTGCATCGTGTTGGAACGTTTCTTTCCCCTCATGAGCTGCATGAGGTATCCTTGGTGATGGCATTGCTCTGCGTCTTCAATCTCCCGTCCCATTCCCATCGACCGACAAGGTCTCTTCGTTCATTACTACCTTGGAACAGGAGTCCTCAATCTTTACAGTATAAATCGATTGCCCTACTCTACGTCTTGGTACTGGCTGGCTTCTATCTTCCGATCATCACTTTTGAGCAGAACATTGCGCAGTAGTTCTATTGCAAATCCGGTAATCAGGGTAGCCTAGCATGTTGCTCGCTTGTCACTTTCATGTACCACAACTTGTATGCTTGCAGTTTCGTTGGTGGGTGCAGCTCCACGCGGTAGCTCTAGTACTCTTCAAACCCGACAATTCCAGGCTACGGATAAACTGATCTTCTGCCACTTCATGGTATGATGGCTGATAAGGTTTTTGACCTTTCCAAGATGCTCCAGACTAATCACAGTCTTCCGTTCAGATTGGAGTCATTGATGATCGAACGAGTGCTTCTGACTACGATGCGGATATGCAGCAAGCAAAGGCAGCTGGCATTAATGCGTTCGCCTTGAACATTGGAATCGACTCTTAAACTGAGACCCAGCTTGGCTTTGCCAACGATTCAGCAGCGATCAATGGAATGAACGTCTTCATCTCGTTGGACTTCAATTGGTATACGACCGCGAACACATCTGGCATCTGTGCCATGCTCAAGGAGTTTGGAAGTAAATCCGCACAGCTCAAAGTAGGAGGCAAAGTCTTCGTCTCGTCGTTCACGGGCGATGGTTTGGATCTCAATGCTTGCTGGATACGCTCGAACGGACCTTTTCTTTGCGTCCAACTTCCAGCCCATCCCTATCGGCGATGCTGATGCTGCGTTCAATTGGATGGCATGGCCCAACAATGGAGATAACATACCCCACAGATGGAACCAAATTGACCGTATCTAATGGCGATACGAGCTGCACTAACGCCCTTGCTACTACCAAGCCTTATATGGCTCCAGTTTCTGCATGGTTTTCAACTCACTACGGCCCAGAGGTATCTTACAGCAAGAATTGGGTATTGTCATCAGGCAGCCTTTGGTTCGATCGCTGGACAGATATCTTGACCTTCTCACCTCAGTATCTCGAGATCATCACATGAAATGACTATGGCGAGAGTCACTACATTGGCCCTCTGAATTCACCTCACATAGATGATGGCAACAGCAAGTGGAAGAATGACATGCCTCATGATGGCTTGCTCTCCATGGCCAAGCCATATATCAAAGCGTTCAAAGCTGGGTCGAAGACTGTCGACAGCTCCATTGACTCAGACCAGTCGATCTACTGGTACCGCCCCACAGCATATCTGCTTCTTGTGACTCTACCGATACCTGTGAGAAGGCTCTCGCCATGGCCAATCTCAATTACTTCATCGGCAAACCGAATGGCTACGATATGCAAGATGCCGTCTTTGTAGTGGCTCTCTTGACATCTGCTGGCACGGTGAGCGTAACTTCAGGCTGTAACAGCCAATTCTTCGACGCAAAAGCAGACCTAAACATCTTCCAAGTGAATATGGGCATCGGCAACAATCGTTCTCTTTGACTCGGGGCGGTCAGACGGTACTCAGCGGTGACACTCCCAAAGATATCATCAGCAACTGCGTCTGCAACTTCAGTGGTTTTGTCGGGACCCTTCCTCCCGGACCATCGGACCCGCTACATTTAGACGGCTTAAAGAGCTTCGCGCGCTCTATACAAGCAACGTGCCAAGCTACCCCATCTCTCGGTGTGGCTTCTGCTGGAGTCGTCAACGAACCCACTGGTGCTGGTGGCGCTATTGGCTCTGCGACTACTGCCTCTGCACTCGCCGCCACTGACTTAGCGCTAGTGAGCGTAGCCAGTAGTGCTCCGTCTGTCACTGTTGCTACGGTAAGCAATTCGTCTTCACCAAGCTACGCTCCATCGATCAACCCTATCACCACCGCCGCCGCGCCTGTCTGGCAGGCACCAACGCCAACAGTTACCACTTCAGCCGCTGCTCTCGGAGGTGGAAGCCAAACGATCACCGCACTGAGCCAGCTGTTTACCACTAATTGTCTTCAGTCTGGGTGCATTTAGGCTGGCCCCGCTGGCTCCGATCCTCCTGCGCCTTGTGATGGTGGACGAACATTCACCCATTGCGAGTTAACGAGATATTGAGCGCAACTTTTCGATCACTCTGGCCACGAATACTTCTTTCTATATATCTATATATTTGGTACATCTAGTGATGGGTTACATCACTGACTTCTGAGGAGCGACCCAAAGTAGTGACTTTGGACATACCACGCTTTGAATATGTTGATATTTGAGCACGCAGTCTCGAAGTGAAGATATCGCGTCTCGGCCATCAATACATACCTTTTACTCTACCTCTTGCCTGACCTCGATCCACCTGCAGCCCGTTTCTTGAGTACAGCAGCGCACATTCCACTCAATATTGTCGTGATTTAGCTACTGTAACAATGTCTTCAAATGAAAATAGACTCGCGCTGAACAGCTCGACGCAAGCCAATCTCGTATCGAAAAGGCTAATCCTCCGGGGCTGGGACCCAACCGATTATTCTGTATCTGAGGATTCAGAATGGGACAATCAGCTCTGAGAGGGACAAAGATGTCCGCTCTGAACAAAAGCCCTCTAGAATAGCTAGAGATGAAGACTCTGATGAGTCCACCAAGCGTTGGAGCGATTGCCCTGGTTCAGTCGGGTGAATGAGCTAGAAGCTCAAAACGCCGAACTTCAACTATAACGGAGGCCTCAGCCGTATTCCTCATTCTTTCCTGTTTCACATTTGCGTTGAGCGTCTTCATTTTCCTTCACGGCTCGAAATATCCTTCGCTTCTATTCATATATATACTGAATTCAGTCAATTCTACCTTGCCCAACCGGATTTTCATGGATGTCTTTTCACGAACTCTGTACTTCGCGATAGGAATACCTACTAACTCAGAATACCAGAGCCGTATGCCTTCGCTCGGTCCTGTCATACATACAGAGCTTCTCAGGTTCCGGAAGATAGTACTACAAGGTGAGCGCAAGCACTGGGTTCTGGCAACCTCCCGATCTGAAGTCTACTTCTCCTCCTTCATCCTTCACAACATATCGTACACTCTATTGCACTGTCACGATGAGTACAAGCTCAGGTCTATCAAGAACAAATTCAGGTCGTGACAAGACCAAGCCGCTGCCAAACCTGGGGCTATCCTTGCCACAACGAGCAGTGCAGCCTCAAAATGAGCCGAGCCCCCATCACCTCGTCGTCTGCGGCGCAATGAAGACGTCTTCTTCATTCAAAGCCAGTCATGGCTCCCCAATTTCGTTCTCTTGCTCGAACATTGCAAAATACAAGTGAGGGGCGTGGACAGATCGTGAGAGAATGGGCACAGCATAGCAAGAACTAGAGCGACCGAAGCGGAGACTCTTACAACGGCCCGATAATAAGGTCAGATCCTTGGGGTGCCCACAGACCCTCTTCCGACGATAGCTGTCTAAACTCTACCCCAACTACCCAATCCAAAGCTTGGACTCTCGATGTCCTACCGCGAGGGAGTGGAAAACATTGTGAGCGAAGCCGGTCTTGATTGGCAGGTGATCAAAACAATCCGGCGAGCGTAGTCTGAGTGTGTCATGACAGGAGAAGCCATAGTATTTTGCCTGGATCAAGAAAGAGGAATCGAGCACACATTACTAGCATATAGCAGCATCCAACGAAGAAATTTCCGAAAGTGGTACACCCTTCCCACATCGGCTAACATCAAATGGCCAATTGCTCAGCTGGTGCGTCATGGCTCTTAGAATGATATGACGGGATGCGAAATGGAAGATTCCAGCCCTCGATGCAGCAGAGAGGTGGGCAGAGGACTGGGAAGCGGTCTCTTTGTCCGGATCTGCTCGGCCTCTGTCTACTTCGTCTCTGCCGGACCTGCAGGAGAGGGCCGCGAGGCGTTGCCAATACTCATCATCCTGGAGCTCGCGATGAGGAGCTGGCATTCGTAGGGCGACGTATTCGAAGCATGGCTCCGTGGCGTCCAGTCTGCACGGCGCGCGTAGCAACGTGTTCAAAATCTCACTTTTGAGCCAGGTGAGTTGAACTAACCTGGGTCAATTAGCACCAAGCCTCCTGTGCATCTAGGGTGAGCAGCATGCGTAAAGCGATCCACTTCTCCGAAGCATGCTTCTAAGTGAGTTCTTGTTTATCATCTTTACGAATGGTGATCGAAGAGTTTAGCTTTTCCAGAGAGCTTGAAGCTGTAATTTTTGGTTCCAATCACCCAATTGGCCAATCTTACTACCTTCGGATAGTGACGCACCCGAATAATTATTCATTTTCCTCACAATCTTTTGAATGACTACAATTGAAGGAGTATCTGAACAGCACATGGCGCGATAAACACCTCTCTGAGACTTTCCGGCACTATTAACCCCCATACCCTATCACAATAACTTCTACACCTAACTTTGACTCATCATCCTACGTTCCCTGCCTCGTAGCCTTCCGCGAAAGTGTTTGCTGAGGTCAAAGATGCGATTTAGTGGCTATTAGCGCTACGGAGACCAGATTCCTTGAGGCGCGAGCTAGGTTCTACCACCATGAAGAAGATGAAAGAATTCGTTGATAGCAAACGGCTCAAAGCGTTCTCTGATGAACACTCCCAGGCGTGGATATACCCTCAGCAGCAACAAGGGAGGAGATTCAGAGGCAGCATATCTCGTGGGGTAGGCTTAGAGCATGGTCAGCGGGCAGGACACTACAAAACTTCAATACCTCCCCCGCAGACGACTGCGAACAAATACCCCAAATCGCGGCTATCACCAGCCTTTAGGCAACACTTTATCCGAGCAGAACTTCCGAAGTATCACATTGTGGGTAGAGATCACTAATCACTACCCAATAAAGCATAATCTATCGAGTACCATTACCAGCAATTTCTACTCCATTACAAATTCACATGGCATACGAGAAAGCTGGGTCAGTCTTGATCCTCACTCTTCGGCAGGTATAAAATCCTACGTGCTCTTCGCTATCAACGAAAGGGCACGCCTCCATTCCTCGACCTTCCTGACCAAATCGGTACCCAAATCTACACGTACGCCATCAGAAACAAGCACTGCGCCATCGAGGGGATGTACGACGACTACAAGAGCAGAGTTTTGACATAGCGTCCACCCAAGGAGCGAAAGGTGTCCAGGATGATTTTCCGTTGTGCATACGAAAGCACGGGAATCCTGAAAGCTTGCGATGGAAGGATCACCATAGCTCGTTTGCCAAACATTCAGTCCGTACTTGAAGCTTACCGCCGAGAAGGCACTCCGACGGGGCGCACTTTACCTTGCTGGTAGACCAATTCGTCAACACCTCCCCAAAGACTGCCTCGGCAAGACCGACTTTGCTCTCCTCCTATTTCGCAGGCCAATACATGCCTTCGATAGAGTGAAAAGGCGTTAGGATCGTGGGAAACATCTGCGTCTCTGAAGAAGGACTGCGTCAACCCTAATCTACTCGCTTCTCCAGCATCCGATGAAGAAATCAAGGCGAATGAGGAGAGGAGTCGGGCAGCTTATAAGGAAGTGATGAACTTCTGCCAGGCAGGACTGCATGAGTGGGTCACTGGGTTCTATCCTGACAAAAAGGTCAGATGGGTTCCGCCAGGAGAGAGCAAGCTTAAAGGCTCGCAAGGAAAAGGAGGAAGAAGCAGCTACGCACTGGTAAGGCCTTCTGCAGACGTGCGAAGACTATTTGGGAGAGTACTTCGAGGATGAGTCGGTTGAGGATGGGGTGATCGCACTTATCCTACAAGACAGCAAGGTTGTCCAACATGCCTCGTCAGCGCCTACTACGAGGTACGGAGGGCAAAGATAATCAATTCAACCAGCAGCGCCAACGAACATTCGTTCGGCCTAACGAGCCAAGAGCAGATGCATACAAGAAACGTCTCCGTGAAATGCCGAGAGATCAACGGCCTACGATGGCAAATTGCGCCCTATCAAGAGGTGGACCCGAGGTTATGGAAGTGGAGATCGAGAATGACGTCGTTTTTTGTACATACAGTAACTACTTCCTGAGGCTTTAGATGCTTGTCACTCTCCCTTCGAACCAGCTACCACGCCGCGCTCCTGGTACTGGAAAACGCCTGGCAACTTTTTACCGGCCAGCGATCATCATGAGACATTGTCCATCTCCTAATGGCAGATGAGACCCCTCTCAATTCCCCTCAGTGCTGTAATCAGCAAGCCAGGAAAAGCTGAGTTCGCAGACTTTGAGAAGAACCTCCAGAACGCCCTCAACGCACATCTACCTTCCAATAAAAAACCTTATGCGAATGTAGATGTACTTTTAATGCACTTCAAAGCAGCAGACAATGCGTTTCATAATGAGCTAAAGAAAATCAAGGAGACCCCGAGCAGAAATTTCAACTTCTCCCTTTCTGATGATGAATGGGCCCAAGTCGATAACAGTGAACGCGTATTTTTGGAGTGTACTTGCCGCTTCCAAAGTCTCGGCACAGGAGCCTTTCATGATTCACCTACTCAGACATTCTCTATCCTATCGTAGGTGAAACAATCTGGAGGTACTTGACTCTTAGCTTGAGTATAAATTTCATTGACATCTCGCACACTTTCTCTTTTCTACAACGTACACTAATCTCAGCGCATATACAAATATAACATATTCGCTTCTTTGGCATCCAGCCTCTCAATCAGTTCACGAGCGTTTGTCAGCGAGTCCCAATACTAACGACAAGATTGTACAACCAAAGTGGTGCTGCGATCCAACATTCTCCAAGTCGTCAACTCTCTACTCTCTCGCATCCCTCTCTGTCGCACTCTCACTCAGCATACTCGTCGCACCGGCTGTTATCGCTGGTGCGATCTGACGATGTTCGTTACTTGCTGGCCAACAGTAGGCTGCCAACCGTACCATTCGTGGGTACGAGGCAGTACTAGATCAATACTTTCGAGCGGGACTGCGTGAGAGATATGGACTAGTAATCAGTAGTTGGTCAAATTAGGTCATCTAGGTCAACTAACCTCCACTCATCAGTCGACAAGCAGATACTCGCAGCATAGTATTATGCTCGCCGCCGCTAAATCAAGGTTCAAGTTGAGCGAGACGAACAGTTAGGTAGCAACAGAGTGGCACAAAAGTGTTAAGAGGGCTACAGACAGGAGCAAACGGTAATGACCGAGATTGATCAAGCCACAGAAGGCATTGAGTGAGCATGACCGAATCGTGGAAAACTAGCTACTACCTTTCATCATGATTTGTAATGTCAAGTATCTCTCGATAAGGTCAATACAACATGTCAAGCCGCTTTATATCAAGAGGACTGAGATCTTGCCATGGTGATCACAATTCTACGGAGCGTGAACAAAGCTGACTGGCGGATTTAAGCCGCGTTGATGATACGAAGGTGGGGGAGAGATAGCAGTGAAGGCTATCGAAGGAACTGTCTAGGGCTGACTTGCGAGGTTGGAAGGTCTTTAGGGAAGAATAAGACAACAGCGGCAACCATTGAGAGCGCAGACGTTGATGACGGCGTCCAGATGTCTTGAGGCAGGGTCGCTGCCATCATGTCATCGTTGGAGGGGTACATACAATTAGAAGACTGCAGGACGGATCTGCCACGGGCTGGCTCTTTTCCAAAGTGGGTCTTGGAATTGCAGCCAACTGTTAATAGAAAAATCAAGCGTGGAAGGCCTTGTACGACTTTGGTGACTGGGCGAGATTGAAGCCGAAAGCACAACCCACTCATACTGTACATAAACCCATAACAGCAATCAAAATCGTGTTTAAGGCTGCTATGTACCTTCCACAGTGGCCAATCGGAGAGTATCGGTTAATGAATTCCAAAGGGAATTATGAGTAATTCAAGGGAGAGATCTTCTGGACTATCGGAATGGGATATGTGTGGGATGGCTGTGTCCACGTAGCTATCGTATCATTAGAATCCCAGATCTAGATAGACTTTACCCCTGTCTTTAGGGATAATTACAAATGATGATGTTGCCTGCCGTATGTTCACATTACCAAGAAATGGAGTGGTGCATTCGCGAAGATGTTTGATCGGTCGCCCACCTCGTTCATCCATCTGTGATCGTCGACCTATCAATACCAAGCTTGAGGATCGTAATGACCGTTGATGCTTTTGGTGCGGGTGGGAAGATGTGTGGTGTGGTGATAGGCATCATAGGGACTAGTCTTTATTCGTACTAGGTTGTAATATGGAAGCTCGTGAGAACTTGACGAATTCATGCAAAAAAAAAGTACACTAATAGTATTTCTGCCGTCCGTCTTTAAATGTCAGAATCGAATGCAAACTACTCGGAAACATGCCAAAAAACATCAACCACATTGCCGTTTCTTAGTCATCGCTCACTTTTTACCTTTCCGGTGGCGTATGCCTAAGTGATGATCGAAGATGGCAAAGCTGACCAGAAGCGGATGTGTTTGATAGGCCAGTCAACCTCGCCACACAGTGCAATTGACTGTACGCCGGGAGATCTGGTCGGCGGAGATCGTTCAAAAGATACTAGTTTGGAATTTACTCCTTCGTAATTTACTCTTTCGAAATCTTCTCCTTCTGAAGTCAGGCGTCCGGTTAAAGTTTTGTTTGGTGTTCTGTAGCTTTCCTGCATCAAGGCGCAGCGCTATATACGAACAATCTCTATTCGCTCGTCGTCCAAATCAAACACGCTGTCTTAACAACAGGCCATTTATCCGTGCTGCAGCCCTTTCAGGATGTTTCCAGACTCAAGGGTTTTTGCTCTGCAGCGCTTCCAAACCTGCAAATGCACTTTTTGGTTAGCGCTATGAGATTGTGTACCTCGCTGGGGTAGTATATTCTGCAGCTGCATCTTATATAGCTTTTGTGCGTCTTGTCTCCATCATTTTGACGTTGTCGATTGATAATTCACCACCGCCAACAGGCTTTCGCAGCCTCGATATATTGGACTTGATGATATTGTGGGGGCGTTTCTCTTTGAAGGAAAGTTCCTGTTGAGCCATCATTATATCTCTTCGCACCCAGTTAAGTATTGTAAGATGGGGCGGCCAAAGATTGCGCGAAGAACCAAACCTCATGAATTCTAAACGACCTGCTAAGGATACTTACGATCTCACCACAACCCAGGCGATCAGCCGCGCACTCACGGGAGGAACCAGTGGCCGGGACGAGGAACCGGGCTTCACATATGCGTACGAATGTTTTCCAGACCCCTGGTATGATCATCGTTGGAAGGACAAACGCAAAAGGTGTCGAATCTTGTCAAGGAGTAGAGCTCAAGGAATTGAACATGGATCAAGTAAATGTAAGCGCTACTTCAGCAGTGTCTCCCCTACAGGCTCCAAAGTAGTGGTGAAGCATGCGTAACGTGTTGAAGTTCTGTTTTCTGCCGAGCTCGAAAATTTCACTCATGCCGTCCAAATCAATGACCAGGCCCTCGGAAATGACATGCCCAAAATACCTGCCAACTTCTCGATTTCAGCTTTAGTTCCAGGTACGACGTTAAAAATATTCGATCACCACGGCTCTTTGGCTCCGAGTGCACACCGCCAACATCATCTCCCACCCGGAATAAATCACACTCGCCAGCCGTGCTTTGAACTATCGCAGAGGCCTCTAGCTTTTCAGCTAAGCGCTCACGCACCATCTCTTGCATATCAGAACAGCCGACGCACCTGATTTGTCTACGACGATGATCTTTATAGTCTTTTGTATCCCACATCGTTTTCCTTGAATTCTTCTACGCCACCCGAGCCCCTTTCCCGTTGCTCAAAACAGCGTGCCGGGTCCGAAGAGGGTCGTGCATAGCTTCTAGTGTACTTTCCAACTCCTCATAATCTTGGAAGAATTAATGATTCATATACCATCGACGCATAACAAAGTCGTGATTTCCACGTGTAGAGCAAATGGTGAGCCAGTAGTGGTCCAGCCGTTCGTTGGTATGGAGAGAGTGCACGAAGGCGAGGAAAGGGAGAAGACATGGAAGCAGGTCGCCGTTTACTGTTGTTTAGTCCATATGTAGAGGTTTGGTGGGAGAGACATTGGATCGAGGAGTGGCCCGCAGTGCGTCCACGTTGAGCTATCATTCAAAGTTACATTTGGTTTGTAAGTCAGTAGATGGTAGAGACATTCCTTTGCCAATGGACTAGGCAAAGTACTCATTTGTCATAATGAAAGTATATGGTTGACTCAACAAGATGAGAGCGAACCGCGATTATCTTGCAGAGGTCGAGGGGATCATTCTTTCTATGAGAAGGTCTTGAGGCGGAAGCGGTGTCAAGCCATTTCCCCTCTCTCATAGCATGGCGGAGCAGCTTCCACAAAAGTAGCTCATTGTCAGAAACTCATGTTTTGAGTTGCAAGTACGTCATGCTAAAAATACTTGTCAATGAGGACCCTAGAGTTCCCCCGAAGCCGGCCCGGGAGCCCACTCTCGGGGGCCCCCTAGGGGCTTCTTGGAGGCTCGCTTAGGGGCCCCCTCATTGACAAGTATTTTTTAACATGACAGCTTGGTGGGGGTAGCCTCGGGAGCACTACTAAAGTACCTAGTAGAATAAGGTTCGCGCAGGAGTATGAGATCTACGCGGCGCAATTTCCAGAATGTTGGCGCTGAGCCTCTTGAGAGCTGTGGACATCATCGATACCTTGTACGACCGCTATTACAAGATCTATACTCAGCAGACTATCTAAGGTGCATACCTGAGCAAACATCAGATCTGTCTGTGGGAGATATACTGCAAGCGAATTTGTGAATTTGTACTAACACCGCGGTCGTTGTTTGCATCAGGGCTAGAGTATTCATCATGACACGTTTTTGAGTGAGCCTACCGATCCTTCTAGGCAACCTTTGTTGCCATCTTTGCTTTCTTTCTCTCAGCCACTCAAAGCAGAGCACACAGCATTCTTGAGTTGACAATAAATCCAATGGAGGTATCGTGGCCGTCTCTTGATAGACTATCAATGGAGCCTTATGACGGTCCGATTACAACGATCGTGTGGTTCAAATTTCGCTCGGAGACAAATGGACAGATGGACAACGGTAAGGCCTTGAACTCGGTGCTGTTACAAATCTCGAAGGAACCTTCCTGGGATCATACCTTGTTGGCGACGCCTTATCCGGCATCATATGAGCGTATCGCCTTCATCGGTAAAGACTCTCCCTTGTGTGATTCAACATTGTTTGTATTTCATTCACTGACGATGCGGGCTTTACCTAGTCTGGAAGACAAAGAATCCGCCAGCTTCGTTCGATTCAAGTCCTGCAGCCTCCACGCCATCACATTTCGGACCAATTCTACCTTTCCTTATTGAATCGCCAAAGATCTACAACGTCGCGTTCGATAATACCATGGGCTCCAGTATAGCTTGCAATCAGAAGCACATGTGTGAGCTGATGATATGGGAGTATTCCCCACCGACCGATCCGCTCGATCAAGAAGATTGCAAAATGGGTCTCAGAACCATCGACCAATTCTTGCTCAGTGCTACCGGAATTTACGGTTGTGATGTTCCTGGTGCTCTCATAGAGTGTTACAGGGGTTGGAACATACCGTTCGGTGAACCATCGCGTGAGCTGTTCTCTCTGTTTTGGTGGACGAGTAATGAGGATGAAGCGCGCTTTAAGGACCCTCGTGAGCCCAGCAGTCTCCAAGGCTGGTCGAGCCCTGACGACAATCATTATGAAGAACGTTTCGTTGGTGTGGTAAGAGGCATGCAGCAGAAGAAATGGCTCTACGACAAAGAACACATCCATTTCCGCTTGGCTATTTGGGGAACCAGACAATAGACTGTGTAATGTCTTGCTCTATCACCCTGTATGGTAGATTAGCTCAAGTATACACGTGTCCTCGAATAATGGGGAACGTCTTGCAACTCGCTTTCGACGGAGAGGTCTAGAACTGTTAAAGCATCGGAAGCTTCCTGTTACGGTAATCGAGACAATTTGCCGTAATTCGACCAATGAACTGTTGAATTTGCTGAACTTAGGGGGGATCAGGTGTCAAAACATCAATGACAGCAACGCAACATGAATGGCTCAGGCTTGCGATAGCTAGATATTGGAACCAGGTCACAGCTTGATTTTGAACGAGGCAGACTAGTAGACAATACTAGCGAAAGGCATCACCCGTGGCCTCCTCTATGCCAATGAAGCTTTTAGACTCCACTTTCTGACTTGGGTATCAGAGCCTCAGGTGAACCTTTGGTGTGATCTAAGTCGGGGCCACTGGCTATCAGAGCTTACGACCCAATCTCATACTGCATCAAAGTCTTGACTTTTGGCTAATCGACTGTCACCTCGTCGCAAACACTTACCACATGGCGTCCATAGAGTTGCTCGTTTCCCCGGACATAATCGCCCAAAATGTCAAAGTTTAACCAAGAGTAATCGGACTTGCTTCAGAATCCTGCATGTCAACCTGGCCCTGGGTAAAATAAGTCAATCGGCCAAGCCGTGCCACCTTCGATCTCACCATCTGGCCCCTTTCTATCCTGCCACCGCCAATTTCTAAAAAATTGGCCCTGTGCCTGTCTTCAGCGATAAACATGATTAAATACGAAGCCTACTCACCGATGCAAAAACCGCAAACGATTCAGCAGTTCTTACGGTTTCATCTGGGTAATAGAGTGCCAGGAAATAACACCTATCCCAATCCCACACCCTCTTCTTTGGATCTGCATACTTGGGTCTTGGACCATGCTCGGGAGGATCTCCGCTTGAGTCGACAGCAATCTGATCTCCAACTACACCAAGTGTCATCAGCCACTCTTACTTATGCTGTCATAGCAAATCCTTACTTGGTTTCCACAAATGCACCAATTCGTGTATGAAAATTCTTGATCCGCTGTAGAAGTCATCAAGTTTCATGCCGGTCTGTATATTGCCAGTCTCTCCAGTTATCGTAGGCTTAACAGCGAATATTGGAGGGCAGAAGAATATCCGACCAAATTCTCTTACCGTCGTAGCGAGCGTCAGCGGGGTGGCACAAATGAAGTCCTGAACCTTCATCGCACCGGCAGGACCCTGAGGCGCAGGATAACTGTAGCCAGGATATACAAGGTTTCCTTTGTCATCGAACTTCGGAGGGTGAAAGATAATCCCTTGAGCAGCTTCTGGACCTAGCGCAGCTAATGCGAATGTCAGCCATGCTGACCAAACATTCGAGGACGATTAGCACAGAAGGTTTTATGCCTCGAAAGTCTGGTGAAGGGTATAATCTATCTTGCAATATTACTTACAAATCGGCTTGCCATTGTCAGGCCCGCCTATTATCGGCTCATTTGGCCCTAGATAAGTGACCCCGTTGGGATTGCAAAATATTACCTTTCTATCTTTCGGGACTGGTGGCACAGGACCATTCGCCTGGTTTCGTAGACTGTCAAAAACTTCTACCGACTCTCATTCGTCAGCTCAATACTCTTCAAATGAAGAGAGGTGCATTTAGTGAGACGATGTTGAGGTACTGGTCGGAGGAAGTGGAAGTGGAAGAAGATCGATGAGACTCACCCCTTGCCGTTGTGAGACGGGCACTTTGGACTACATCTGGTACGCCTCCAAGGTAGCTTGGAATGATGTCAAACATCTGAATCAGCATGCTGGCAGCCTTGTTCCACTTCAGTTCATCGTGAACGTTATCCACACTTCGAGGGGCCTTTGCAGCGTCGATGTCTGCTATTGCACCGTTCACCATCTTCATAGCTTCCGTGTATGCGTTGCTCAACCATTCGACCTGATCAGGAGTACAGCCTCCAGTGGCGGGATCATCCTTGTTGACAATGTAAAAATCTTCGAGTTGGGCGTCCCCAGGAGCTGCGAGGGCGACACCGATGAGGGTAGTCAGAAAAACGAGCAGCAACAGCGCTCTATGATGGGTGGTCATTCTAATGCTGCTCACACTGGGATATCGAAATGGACGATTGTGAAACGCTGATGTTTCTTAGAGTTAAATTAAGAGATATGGAAGGCAATTACACTATTTGGATACTTCACCAAGGCTTCTTTAGCTATGATCGAGATCGTCCCGACTGACAGCAAGTATCTGCCACAAAAGAACAGTCAACCATGTTGCGCCTCGATGGTACAAGGCGCTGTTGGAATCGACCTCCCCCTGTTGCAGCGGATCCTAAAACTACTCAGCATAGGATTTCGATACGTTTCAAAATGTCTGTAAGGCCATGGTGGCAGAAATCCAACCTGGATTAATGATCTATCCGCCAGTGCTGGAATGACACGATAATATGGCGGTTGTAAAAATGTTGTAAAATTGAGTCCTCAAGGCACAAAAACGGCTCTTGGACCCACTATGAACCGCAGTCAGACACTGGATGTTTTTCTCCATCGTATACAGCACAATACACACTTCTCAACAATGATGACAGCATCCAATCCTTGAGAACAACTGTTTTCGACCGTGACCGCTCTAGCCGCCGACTGGATACCTGCACCAAGGATTGTTGTTGCCTTCGCGTTTCAGAATTGGGACAATTGAGTAGGCGCCGGACAATCGTGAAGGATTCGCTCAGTAAGCTGAACGCCACGGCTGATTCGATGTTCAAGCCTGACGCTGTTTCAGTCAGCCAACAGAAGGATTCCGCGCATGACCTGGCTATCAATCAGCTTCGTCCCCTGCGTTTCGCATGCTCTACGCAGCCGCGATGCCAACATTTTCCATTCCAATTATCGATTGGGACGAATGGTATTGGGCCCTTTTGCGATCCACTGGTACAGCCCCATCCAACTTCGATCATGAAGCACAATAGGAGATGAGTAACTTGTACAGGTATGGGAACCTATCATACACAAATAGAACACTCAGATGAAGTGACCCAGCTCATCCTTCGCCCCAATCTTGCAGTGATTCAAACCTTATGCGGCGAGTCATTATTCGAAACGCCAACGGTTGATCCTGCGTGAGAAGGGTATCTCTGTACTGCCCCAATAGAACTTGTGGCTAAAGCTCGAAGATAGTTACTAGAACCACATAATGTTAAGCCCAGGAGGTTCCAATTTGTCTCCTTATTACTCTCCTTTTCACTATACAGAAAATCTTCGTCAAACTCGATGATGATAAAAAATTCTGTGATTTGGTCAATCATCACAGTATGCAGCATTACAAAGGTCACATGGTGCCTACCCGGGTCCAGATATATGAATCCTCGAGATACTCCAGCACCTAATACGGCCAGTACTGGGCCCATTACTGGTACCTCGCCCGGTAATATTATAGTCACTACGACTTTCTCGTCATCAACCTACACATTAACTTACATACCTCCTACTACTATCGGCACAATCCCAGTCTCTGCGAGTACAACAGACGGGTGGCATCTGATTCCCCCAATAGTGCCTCTCCCGTTTCCCGCTCCACCTGTTGTTCCGCCACCGGAGGAACCAGGAATCCCCGAAGAGCCCGAAAATCCAGGCGATGATAATGACGACGAAAACGAACCAAATACACTAGAAAACAGGCCTACACTCAGTATCCCAGAATGCTCAACATCAACGGCCACACTTGGATTAGTCAATTGCACACAGATAATTTGGGTCTCTTCATACAAGCTGCAATCCTCGCTTTCCGGTTGCTCTACTACCTCCTCGACGACCTCTGGCTGCGCCCTAACGATTACAAACAGCGTGTCGACCGCGACAGTGATCCCAGATCCACAACAAGTGTTCACCACCAGCGGTCCGGACATTTATGCGCCTGGCCCAGTGATAGACGATTTGCCAAACCCTCCAGATGACCCTTATCGGGTGGTGAACATCTTCGCCAAACAGCTTAATATTGTAGCACCTGTTGACCCCCCTAAGGCCACTCTGACGTGCGCAGCTCTAAATCAGTCAGGTCCAAGTTTCAGTTGGTACAATGCAAATGTGGGTATTGTCTCGATCGTGGATAGATATTGACTTGGCTGACAACACGTCCCTTTAAGCCGAACATTATGGATTTCTGTGGCGACGGAATCAACATCACAGGCGACGGTATCAGCACAAACTACACACAAGCTAATGATGGATCTGTTGTCTCTATAGAAGCAAAATATGCGGTTAACGACACCTGCCCTGCTGGAGGAACGACACAATGGGACCAATCCAGATGCAAGTTCCTCCTCAATCGGCCGCTCCTCGAGTGCGAGCCAAACGGCAATGAGATCCCCGCTCCCCCTATGTATGGTATGCAACTAGGTTCCTATCAAAGCCATCAAAATCAATTTCTGACAGACTCAGGTGGTTCTATTCTCGCCGACTGCGTCGAAACAACCATCACTCCCCTCAACCCTCTAACCGTCACATGCGGCGCCTTCGACAACGGCGGCGGCATGGGCTTCAAAACTTTCACTGCCGACACGGCCAATGACGCCATCGACAAATACTGCAACTCAGACACCTACACCGCCGACCCTAACAACAAAGGATCTCCCTACGGCGTCCCCATAAACGGCTACGCGAGAGATCGATTCTGGTACAAGAAAGGCACGTATTGCTCCACTACTTCGCCGCGGCCGCCGCCACCGAAAATTCCGAAAGATCAGAAGGTGTGCAAATCGGGGAGCATGGATTATGAGATCGATGTAGGGGTACAGTATGATTTTAATCAGACGGGTTGTCAGCCTGAGAAGGCGTACGAGGTGCCGAGGGGGCAACTGTGCGTGAATATTCTGTCGAAGGTTGTTACGGGCTGTGAGTCTTCTTAGGCATTAAAGTTCGTTTGTGAGGGACGCGACACTGATTAGATGAATAGGTTCACTTGATGCGTCGGACTTCGGTGGCAGGGTGGAAGATGATTCAGATCATGGGTGCCTGCAATGGTGGCTTTATGCTAGTGGGTCCCAGATCTGAGAGAAGTGCGACGACAGTGAGCGGCGGTCTTCATTTGAGTTCGGTGTGAGCTCATGCTGGGAGAGTCGAGGAGAACAGAGAGACAGTTCTATGGGGTACAGTATCATATCACCCAGACACAAGATAGATGTAGAAAATTCTAACGTTGTGATGATCTCCGCTCTTAATTCGTAGCGTGAAGAGCAAACTGAACAATTCCAGTATAGTTCTATACTAAATATAGGTGTACTTGGATCACAGAAGAGTGTTGATTTATTTCGATAGCCTCGGTTAGTCAGAGGGATGGCCGCCTCTCCACAATGATCTACCAAAACCACATTCAAAAGTAATGGCTTGTGATGGCGATTGGCCATGTTTCACCGATTTGAAGTTCGTGCAATCTGCATCCAACTGTCAGCCTAAGCCAAATAATACGAATGTAGTGTCTTCGAAGAGTGGAATCTACCTTGTTCGCGGTCAAATTTGATCCGTAGTTCCTTACTCTTCGACTTGCTCGAAGATTCTCTGGTAATGGACGATTCGATTCTCAGGGTCAGCCAACTGTCTTCGTCTCTCTGTTGCCGGAAAGGCTTCGAGCGTGCCACTGCACAGGTCAACACCACGGCTCGCCACATTGGATGAGGATCTTCTCCAGATTCACACCAATGCGTCACAGAGCACGGATGCTCGCAGCTGTATTTAGTATGCAGTCTTTCGGTCAGCTCTTCGGAGCCGTGGTGACAGTCTCCGCTGTACGTTGCGGAGTAGCCTTCGATTCTGGGTGGCGTTTGGTATATGGAGTAGCTACGGTTCCGGCTGCAGTCGCCCTTTTCCTTCGCTTTTCAATCCCCGAATCGCCCCGCTATACTTTTGACGTCGCTCGCAATCCCGATCTCGCAAATTTTGATCTGGATTTCACCACTGGGAACAATCCCCTGGTGGTAGATGAAGGCGGTCAGGCTGTGTCCCTACTTCAAGACGCAAGGAAATTGGCTCCATTTTATGGCTATCGCCGGAGCTTGGATGCTTCTCGATCTTTCCTTCTATTGCCTTGGCTTTAGTAGTCCCCAACTTGTGGTAGGGATTTTCAATGGCTGTTCAACGAGTCAAACCAACCCATCGATAAATCAGTTCAATTTGTCGACACAGTTCATCTGTGTTACAGAACCTATAGAACCCACAAAATCCTCGAATATTAGAGATAGGTTCCAGGATGATGAGACAGACTGTATTGTCATTGTGTCCATTTGGGCAGTCACCGGCTCGTTGTTGCTTATCTTATTAAGGTAGGGTGGCCCACGATGTTCCAGAATTTTCACACTAAGCTCGACATATCCGGGCGGCGTCGGTTAGCTCTTAAGGTGCCTGGCTCATCTTGCACGAAGTAAGACACAGGTTTCGTGCTCAGGCCCCCACTCGCGCAAGATTGAAACAAATCCTGCGTGGCTGAGCAACTCACTAGGCGCTTGCACCACTTAAGAACGCTGTGCCTCATATACTGGCAATCCTAGAACTCCGCCCCGTTCAAGCCATGAAGCCTACAACACTGACTCGCGCTCTTTCAGCTTCCCAGCTCTTTTCATCCTTTACGAGCGCCGCTCCTTCGTATCCAGTAGGCCTTCCGCAAACGTACTCAAAGCTCTGTAATCCCACAATTACCTCACGACAAGTCGATTCACTCCATCCATCGCAACCTTGCGCAAACATAATTCAAGCTCTTGAGTCCAACAGCATCATGGGTATGTTCGTGCATCCTCCATTTGCGCTTTTCAGTCTCGTGGATCTCCTTCTCGAAGTAAGTGCCCCACCCATTTGCGCAACGAAAGGACAGGACTGAACGACATGTACAGACGCTGAACGACATCATCCAACAAGCCCATGATGGCAGTACCGTGAACCAGTGGTACTTCTACCTCGCAGTCTCAGACTACGACCTTGCTCCACGCCCAAAACCCGACGGTACACGCGACCAAGCCACCAAAACCCCAGTTCCCGACAGCTTCAAATCCCCTTTCATCGGCCAAAGTCTCGAGTCACTGGCAGAATGGCTACGAGATAAGCCAGAAGAGGTTAATTTGGAGACTAAATTCTTTGCTGTGCTGGATAAGAAAGCCAAGGATAAAAAGGTCGTACTAGTGAGAATTGCGGGCAATCAAGGACAGGAGATTAAGCCTAGCTGTGTCCTGGTTGATGCGGATGAATCCTCGCTAAGGCTGGCGGGGATGGAGTCGGGGACCTGGGGTGAATTGGTTCACGCGATGGGGGAGTATACACCAGACTTTTAGTGAAGGCTGAAGCTCGCTGTGCAATACGTATGCATTCTAAGGCATATTTTGAACGCAGAAGAAGCAGATCAGCATGCCACGTACATCCTGAATCAAACCAAGACCGGCAAGAAAGGTCGCTTATGCGTTGCAAGTAGAATTATATTCAATATCGTTTTGATCACTCAAACACTTGCGCTTTCTCCCCTTAGAGCATATCTGGATGTACCCAAATTCAACGAGGGTTGTTTGTCGATCCAACGGCAGATCATGTTTCAACCCTTCGCTCCTCTCTAGTAATGTCTTTAACAACTTTTATCAGCCTACCACATCGTTCGCAGAATCGGAAGACGTGCTGGAGACGCGTACAAGTCCCGACATATACTCAACGCCTCCAGATGCGTCTTCGGAGTCTGGAGACCTCGGAAGGTCACCGTCTCGATCAAGCAACACCCAAGCTCCGAAGAGAGGCTGTGGCCGTTCACGAGGCATGAATACCGGCCGCCATAGAGTAAGAGGAAACACTCGACATGGCTTTAGCATCCACCGCGGTATAGGAGGTGAGGGTCCTAATCTTATAGCTAAAGACGCTTTTTCGTTTGCTGTTCGCAGGTGTATTGTAATTACGGTACCCTAACATTCTGCTTCGAGATGGTCCTAATGACTGACTTGTGGGAACTCGGGCACCAGCTGCCTCACGAGAGGCAGAACCCCTAGCTGCGCGATAATAGTTTAGACTGGGCTATCATCGAACGGTATGTAAAATCCGTAATGAAGGAGGGACAGGCGTGGGGGGAAAATTACTGCGCTACGGTAATTTAGCGTGTGCAAAAAGGTGTAGAATCCTTGGCATTTTTAATTTTTTTGTTTTCCCCCACCACAGCCCCACCACCGGTACTAACTCTATAAATAACTCTTCTGATTTACTTATATTATATAAGTAGATAGCTCTATTCAAGGCGATTCTAACGCCGTAGAAATCAATAAAAATAAGGGAATATTTATTGAGTTATTAGGCTTAAAATATAATTAGTAGGCTTGCTCCGTTTAGTAGTTATTAAGCCAAGATTTCAATACCTGATATCTTCTACTATAGTTATTTGATTAAGCTGATTCCTACGGCGTTAGAATCGCCTTGAATAGAGCTATCTACTTATATAATATAAGTAAATCAGAAGAGTTATTTATAGAGTTAGTACCGGTGGTGGGGCTGTGGTGGGGGAAAACT
>JAABUS010000306.1_pt1 | contig 125134 bp, 7 predicted proteins | sample 5560161 | NCBI WGS metagenome assembly JAABUS01 (sample SAMN10711885, study PRJNA513376) | rock metagenome | isolation source: Antarctica rocks | place: Antarctica: Victoria Land, Trio Nunatak nord | collected 2016-01-04
GTGTACCTTATTATTACTTTATAGTATATTTTATTATTATTTTATAATATACTTTATAGCTTTACCTAAATAAGTTATATAAGTTATCCGATTAACGCGTAATTTAATAATTTCGTAAAACCTTATAATTAAATAACTTTATTTTTTAAATAATATCTTCTACCCTTTTATTATCTCTTTAAACTATTTTCTCGTTTAATAATTACGAATCTAGGACGCGTAAATAACTTTAAATATAATTCATTTTTTTTAAATAAATACCCGGAATTTATTTAATACCCGAAAGATATAAAAGAGGTTATTCTTTAATTATTTAAACTCTTTAATTATTTATTTATAGGGTTAAGGCCCGTAGACCCTAGAGAAATAATTTTAAAACGAGTTACTTAAGCGATAAAATCTATCCTTAGAAAATTCCGGCTTTATATTTAGAAGGCGGGCTTTAAGGTATTTTTTTAAAGGTATATAAACTTTAACCCTATAAATAAATAATTAAAAGATTTAAATAATTAAGATGTAACCTCTTTTAATAATCGTAAATACCGTTATTCTAAATCGTTAAAAGGAGATAAAAATAATAAGGTAAATAACGCGTCGTTTATATTAAAAACCTAAGATTATGAAAGTCGTTTAAGGTATAAGATTTTAGAAAGTTATCCCTACCTAATTTTATTTTATACCGGAAACTTTAAGAGGGTATAAAGCCTATATAAATATATCTAATAATAAATAAATACCGTATATAAGAAACTCGTAGAGATTATTAAAGAAATATAGTATAATATTTATAGTAAGAAATTTAAACGACCTACTAGCCTTATAAGATATAAGAAAGAGATTTATAACGAAATATACGAGTTAAAACTTAAGAAGGTTTTAAATATAATAGGACTTTTATTAACCTCTCCGGATTATCTAGTAACTACTAATTATAAATATTATAAACGAGTTCGGTCTCTTTTTATTTTATTTCTTTTTATCTTAACATTATAATTAAGCCCTTATAGTAATTATATCGTTTTATATAAAATTATACCGGCCTTAAAGCCACGTTATATAATTTTAGGATTTATCGCGCCGTACCTCGATTAATCTTTAGATAAAAATCTCTTAAATTATTAAAAAAAGGCCTCGAGCGGTTATTATATACTTCGTAGTAAGTATTTCTTTATTATTTCTTTAGACCCCTTTATAACCGTAGAGCTCTATTATTATTTTTAAATACTTAACGGGTAATTTTCTATAAATTCACCCCGTCTAATTACTATTACCGGTAGGTAAGAAAGTACCTTTATATTATTTTTATTTACTAGATTTTTAATAGTTCCTAGTAGTCCTATACGCTCTATAATTAAACCGTTTATAATTAAAGTAACGGAAATTCTCTTAGAGGATTTAATTAAAGGAGTCGTAGAATGAGGAGTTATTAAAAGTTATAAATTTAAAAACGAATATTAATAATACTACGAATAATTCATATAAGGAAGTTATAAAAACCGAAAGAGATAATATATAAAAGCTAGTCGACGAGTATTAATATAATTTTAAAAAAGAATTTATTATTATAAAAATTAAAATAGTCTTTTTAACTCGGTCCTAGAAGATTAAATACTATTATATTATACTCCGTTTTAGTTTTATATAGGTATACGCGTAGAATATTTATTCTATTAGAGAGTAATCGATAGATAAAGGAGGTATTAATAAAATCCGCCTCTACCGATCCTCCTTTATAGTTAATATTTACCGGCTATATATAAAATTTAATATAAATAAATTATTAGTATATTATACGTAGCCACGTTTTATTGATAAGGTTTTTTTAGGATAAAGAAGAGGTAATATCGAAGAATATAATTTATTTATTAAATTCTTTATTTATAAATCCGAAAGATATGAGCCCGGGCTCGTAGTTATAGTATATAAAGTATTTATATTATTATTTCGATACGACGTAGGGTTAAAAGGGTGTATTCCGTTAATTAATTATTAACCCCGTAATTTAAAATAACTTATACGTTAGCGTGGTTAAAGACGCGTATTAATTTATACCTCTATATTTTTAATTACTCTTTATTATTTATTATTATAAGATATTTTATAAAATTAAGATTTAATATCTTTAAAGAGAACTCTAATACCCTTTAAACGAAAAAGAAAGTTATATATTAAAATAAAGTTTACGATTAACTCTTCGTCGTTACTTATTATTAAATATCGAAAGTTTAAGAATTAATAACGATACCGGATACCTAAATGATTTTAGGATAATTTATTACGGGTATAATTTACTCCTCGCGCTCTTCGAGAATTTAATCGAAGGATTATACCGCCTATTATTCTTATACCGCCTAATCGGATTAATAAAGAAGATATTAATTTTATATAGTTTAAATACTTCGTAAAATACGGTAGACTAAATCTTAAGAATTTTAAAATTATAAATTATATCTAACGATCTTTAAAAGTTTTTTAACTACTTTTTAGTACTTTAAACCCGAAATTATTATTCCTTTTAATCGAATAATATTTTTAAATTAATTAAATTCCCGGAAACGAGCTAAGACTGGAAGAGAATTAGATATATTATTAATAATTAAGAAATCCTTTACTTATAACCTTATCTTCGAGTAATATTTTACCGATTATAATATTTACTTTAAAGGATATAATAATATTAGGAACCTATAAGAACCGCGTAATTTAAAAGAGATAAATATAAAATTAATACTACCTCGAGTCTCTTTATCGCCGTTACGCTTTATTTATAAAGTATTTCTAGATTTTAAAGAGAAGAATCGAGAAATATTAATTAAAGTTACCGTTATAAACTTTATATTCTTAATTATCGCTAGCTTTATTAATATTCCTTATTCCGAGAACTTTTATTTCGGAAATTTTAAATATTTAATTAATAACTCTATTATTAAGTCTAAATTAGATTTTTACGACGGAAGTTATCCCGCGGAATTTAAAAAATATATCCGGGAAGTATTAGGCCCCTATATAATATTATTAACGAATACCGCTATACCGTATTTACCGAACTTCTTCGCGGAGATAAAGGGCCGAAATAAAAATATAAAAATATATAAATAATAAATTTTATAAAACGGTACTTCTAGTACTCGTAGGATATATAAATTTCGGTTATATATTAATCTAGATACGGTTTACGATAATAATATATATATTATTATATTAATTTATTATGGCGGTTCCGGTAACCTAATAATTTATATAATTTATCCTACGCGGTTTAATAATATTTAAAATCTAACTAAATATTGGATAATTTAGTTTAACGGCTAGAAAATAATTAGTAACCTAAAAGCCTACCGATAAAGAGTTAATACTCTAAGGAATACTAGGGACTACGCGAATAAAAAACGGGAGGAGCTCGTAAATACGGCGAACTATAAAGTATTAATTACGGAATATTTAGATTTAGTTTTATCTACGTAGAGTTTTATATTATAATTATCGAACGAGGTTATTTACCTAGAATCTAAAACTTTAATTAGCGAGTTTACTTTAAATATTAATACGTTTACTAGTTTTAGTTATAGAACTTTAATTAAAACTTAAATAAATCCTCTATTTAAAGTCTTTTAAAATCGATAATTTAAGAAAATATTTTAAGTTAATAAAAGGCCTAGTAAAAGATTTAAAGCCTTATAAATTATTTAATCGAGATAAATAAAATAAATAAAGAGATACGTATAAAGCCCGAAGATACTCGAATAACCTAGTTATAGCGGATAAAAGAGATTAAGAAGATACGAAGGGGATAGAAGAAGTAAATAAAAGAAATAAAGGCCTCTATAAAACCGGGGCTAAAATACTCTTAAAATAAAGAAAAAAGATTCGAAAAAGTAGAAAATAATAATAAAAAGATTTTATATATTTATTTAAAACGATACCGTTATAATATAGTAGATAGTTATAGTAGAAATTAAATAAACTAGTCTTTAATATAATAAACGATAATCGTTTATATTAAAGTAACGCTATTATTTAGCTAGATATAATTTTTATATAATATAATATCTAAGTTAACTACGTAATTAATATTATATTATTATAAAAATAATATTATCTAAACTAGCTTAAGAGTAATAATATCGATATAATATAATATAATTATCGTTTTAAGAGAGTTTATAAAATATTATTTATCTCCTTAAAAGTCCCTAAACTATTTATATACAAACTCTTTTAGTTATTTTAGACCTCTTTTTATTTTCCGTTAATCGCTTTAAACTCGACTTTACTAAATTATTATAATTAATTAATTATCACCGCTAAACCGAATAACTAGATTATCGACGATCGGTGTATTTAATAAATAGGATATACGTTTTTTATTACCCTAGTCTTTCTCGTTACTTTTTATCGGTACCGAGTACGCCTTATTAAGTATTAATTTTATTAGATATAATAATACGACCTATATTACTTCCCCGCCGTAGAGGTATATTTCGTAATTTTTAGAATCTTTAGTCGCAGTAAAAGAATATCGAAATCTTTACGTTTTTATAGTTCGTATAAAATATATACTTTTATTATTAAAGTCTATCTTTACGGATATAAAGAGGGTAGTTAAGTTATATATTTAGATCGTAACGATTATAAAATAAAGAAACCGGGGATACGGCTCTTAAAATATATACCGGCCTATAATTATTATTAAAAATAGTATATTTAATATATATATAATTTAGATTATATATTAAAGTGAATAAAAGCGTATTAAAATTAACGAACGTTAAGGATTTAACTAGATTCAGATATTCTTCGGAGATAAATACTAAAGTAAATTAAATATTTATTTAAATTATAAATAGAGTAGGGAGATAACGTAAAACTATATAGTATTATAAAGTAAGGATAGAGGGAGTAGATATCCGTACGGAGTATTAAAGAGCGCGTATATATTATTAGAGATTTAATATATATAAACTATCTAAAAAGATCCCCTTAACTGATTTCACGAACTAAATAATAATACGTAATAATTTAGTGAGCGAGATAATTAAAACGTAGAATATAATTTTTATAAACCGTAACGTACGTAAGTTATTATATATAATCGTAATTATTTTATATCTTTTACTACGTTTTTTATTATCGTTTTTACGGGGTTAAAGTCTCTTAACAATCCTAACTTTAATATTAAAACTAAGGGCCGATTAGTATAAACGGAGGATTTAATAATAATTAAGTACGGAGGTTAACCTTCCTATTATCTATTAATTAATTATATATACTATTATTATTCTACCTTTTCGTCGATTTTATATATACCGGTTTATATAGTTAATAAAGCTTCTACTCTATTAAATTATTAAAGTTTTTATTTTTATCTACTAGTTTTAAATCCCCCCTTCGATAATCCCCTTTAATTATATTTTATATAGCGGTTATAGTTAATTCATCTAGTTTATCTTAGTTAAAAATAGGGTCTAAGAAAAGTTTAAATCGGTAGATATTAGAATATATATTCTAATTAAGAGTCTTAGTTTATTTCTATATAAGAGGATAGGGTAAAAAGTAACCCTACTTTAAATTTAAAAAAATCCTTATTATCCTCTAGGCCGAGCTTTTTTCTAACGGTTATCTTCGAATTATTTTAATATACTCGGTCTTTACTACCGGCTATATTTAGAATAAGACTTTTTTACGATTATAAATTAACGTAAATTACGGGGGTACGGGAAGAATATTTTCTTATATTAATACTCGTCTCTATTAACGTATAAATACGGGAGGAATATTTTCTTATATTAAATATACTAAACTAGTTCTCTTACTAGTAAATCGAGCGAATTAAAACTATATCTTTATAATTCCCCGGTATTTCTTATTCCTACTTTATTAATATAAATAAAATAAGGGTTAAAGAAGGAGATAAATAGTATTATAAATTCTTTATCTCTTAAAGATTAGTCCCTATATTAGTAATTAAATTTAAATAACCGGTAGAACTTATTAGGCTTAAATAAAGATATTTATAAAATACTCTTATTATCGTATTCAAATATTAAAGTTATATTTATTTAATATAAAATAGGACGGATCTACTAATAATAAAGCTAGTTATATCTTAAATATTTAAAATTATAATTTTATTAGGCTCCCGCTCTACTCTTATTTTCTATTTTTAAATTTTATTATAAGTAAAGATAAGGTCCCTAGAGATATTAATACGAAAAAGAATATAAATAAACTCTTTAAGAATCTTTAGGTCTCGTTAATAATAAAGTTTATACCGAAATCTAAACTATTTTATTCTAGGCGAGAGAACCACGCTCTTAACGACGATAATAATAATAACGAGAAAGATTTTTCGTTTTAAAGTTTTAGTTCTAGCGACTTTATTTTATTTTTTAATTCTTTATCGGAAGGGGAAGGTTATAAGACTTTTTGAAAATAACTTTACGCGATAATAAAGGAAGTAAAAAAACTTAAGAAGAAAAGAGTTAAGAAACCGAGTATAAACTAGAAAATTAAATTTAAAAGGGTAAAAAAGAGGGATTCGGATTTTAATAATAGTATTATTTATAATAAAACTCGACCTAGGAGAAAGGCGCGCGGTAAAGAGGAGAGAGTTTAAAAAAAGAAAAAAGGTATTAAGGCCGAGTTTATATAAATTAATCGCTTATAAAGTAATAATAAATATAAATATATTTTAAAGAAGTCGAGCGAGTATATTAAAATAAACGAATATAAAGAGTACGCCTTTAATATACGCCGTATATTTAACTAGGAAAATAAATATTCGGGTATTTACCTCGGTATTATAAATAAACTACTTAAAGCTACTTTAAGATATATAATAAAAAATATAAAAAATATCTCTTTAAAGGAAGATTCCTTTTATATTAATTTAAATATAATTTTCCTCTTTCTCGAAGAACTACGTATTTATATAAACGACCTTAGGGCGTAGACTACTTTTAAAATAAAAAAAGAAAAAATAAAGGAGACTACTTTTAAAATTAAATACCTTAAAGTATTTATTAAGTATCTTAATAAAGATTATAATAAGATTAAGAAATCTCTTTACCCTTTACTCGAAAATAAGAAAATCACTTTTAATCTCCTTTAGGTACTTTTTAAAAATAATAAAACTATATATACTCTTACGTATAATACGGAGGAGGAGCCTAGAGTTTTTAAAGTCGACTATACTAATTTAATAAATTAAAAAACGTACCGAAATTATTTTTAAATCTTACCGATTTATCTAAAATAGGATTTATCGTTTTTTAAGGGTAATTATTATATAGTTAAAGAATACTACCTAGAATACGACGGTAAATACTTCGGAATAAGTAGTTTATAAATTACCGTCGATAAATTTAAAGAATTATATAATATCTTTAACTTAATTTATTATCCTCTAAAATATTATTAAGACTATAAAAAGTTAAAAAAATAAATAATCGAGTATAATAAAAAATTTATCGCCCTCGAGGGCGTATAAAATCGTTTTTAAAAAGGTATAACTTTTTATAAAATATTTTATCGCCCTTCCTAAAATCTAGAAACTTTTAATTAGGTTACTTTAAAAGAATTAAAAATTTATAAAAATTTACGTCGACGATAGGGTTATAATAGATCCCGCGATTTTTAAGTATATTAATCTTAATTATTTTATTTCTATATTTAAATCCGAGGATAAGGATATCCTTAGTAATTTAAAATTTTATAATAACGATAAATCCGAGAGTAGTTTAGATAAAGAGGGCGAATATTATATAATTTAATTTAATAATAAAAAGAAGGAGCCGAAACCTAAAAAGAAATTAATTAAAGATAAGAAGAGCGATATTTATTATATTATCGATTTATTAGTCGATAAAGAGGGTAACGTAGTTTAAAAAGAGGATATCAAGGAGATTCTAAAACGAGAGAACCTTAATAAACGCGAGTTTATTAATAAAGAATATTTTATTACGAGTTTTATCGTACTCGGCTTTAACTTTAACGAGAAGCTTTAAATAGAGTTTATCGTTTCTAGTATTAATAATATTAAATAAAACGAAGGCGCTTTCGACTCGCTCGTTATATTATATAACTAGAAAGATACTCTTAAAGCTCTTATAGAGTCTTATATATATAAAGTTAAAAAGAATATTAAGGATATTATATAAAGTTAGTATTAAATTCAGATCTAGTATATATAATTATATTAATATTTTCGTTTAGGTAAGGGGCGTGGTTTTATAATAATATTATATAAACCGCCTAGTATAAGAAAAATATTTATAATTAAAGATATCGCCGAGTTATTTAAGAAATTACTTTATTTTAATTTCGCTGCGTCTAATTTTATAATAAATTAATTAATATCTTAGGCGGTATTTATTAGAGAGTTTAAAATAAAAGATAACGATATCGAGAAGAGTCTCTTTATAATACTCGACGTCGCCTATATATAAGGTACGGTTTTATTTATTAATAAAATAAATATCTTCCTCGAAAAACGGGAGCTTTACGATATCGGTCGTAATATATTTATTAATATCTTTCTACGTATACTAGAGTACTTCTAGGGCGTACTCTTTTTAATAATTAATTATATCGTAATATTTAACGAGGCTTTCGTATTTTATATTTATATCGGGATTAAATATAAAGAACTCGATATTAAGACTAGAAAGAATATCTAAAAATTATTTATTAATAAAATTAAAGTATTACCGGGTATAAATATTATAAAGATTATAAAGGAAAATTACTCGAAGTTATTTAATTATAATATTAACGGATAAGAGGTATAAAATACTTTTTTCTTTATTTTACCTCTCGTTCTTTATTTCTTCTTTATTTATTATTCGCTATATTTCGGACGTAATAAGCTTATAAGAAACCCGTAATAAATTAAGAATATAGTTCGTACGGCCCGATTTAAAGCCCTTAGTAAAAAGGAAATACTTAATATAAAGTATTTCCTTTTAATTCTTTAGGTTCGTAACGTTTTTATAAATAATTTAAAAGGACCCGGGTATAAGGCGTCCTTTAAATTATATATATAATTAAAAGAAATAATTTAAGGGCTTAATTATAATAAAAGTAAATAAAATATATAGAGTTTCCTAGATTAAATAAACGAAAATAGATAATTTTATAATTCTTCTAGTATATGGTATTAATACGTAGAATTTTAATCGCTTTTAATATCCTTAACTTAAGGTCTACTTTTTATAAAAAGTAAAATTATTAATAATATCTCGAGTTATAATTCGTAAACTAATCTTTATATTAATAAATCCTTACCCGCTATACTTAATCTTTATTAAGGATAAAAACGGTATATATAAAGCGAGTAAATATACTTGGACTAGATTAAATTAAAATCGGCGAATAAAACCTAATAACTTTATATTTACTTATTAATAATTTTACTCTAAAGTTAAAAGCGCCTAAATCTTTATTTATTATTATATTTCTTTTACTCTATAGTACCCTCGACGAGAGAATATTTTATTACTTTTATAATAAATTCTTACTACTTATTTATTTCCGTTATAATAGTAATCTTTTTCGTACTTTATATTTATAAGATATTATTTATCTTAAAGTATATACGGGAACTAAATATTTTAAAGAAAATATTAATATTTATAAATTTTTAGTAGAGATATCCGAACTTTAAATTCCCCTAAAATAAACCCGTAAACGACGGAGTACTAGAGTAATAAAGGAAAGCGAAGAACTTCGGAAAAAAAGTATATTTAAATTCTAATAATACTCTACGTACTTTATTACTTATTAATATACGGATAATAAAATAAAAGAGCTTTAGAACGACTTTATATTAATAATTTCTTTAGTTATTTATTTATTAACCCCCTCGTCTACTAAAATCTTTATAAAGATCGATAATTATAATATCTAGGATTTTAAAATAGGAAGAGATTAGGTTCGTTAGAAATTTAATAAAATTAAAACGGAACGAAGATATAAAATAAAAGTACGCAGGAAATAGACCTTAAACGACGTAATAAATTATAATTTAATTCGGTATTATCGGTATCGATTCTTTACCGCGATTAATACCGAGGGTTTATACGCTAATTACTTTTATACACGATATTCCAAGTATAAATATCCGGTCGATTTAATAATTAATAGATATAATTTTATAGATATAGAAGAGAAAGACTCGGAATAAATAAAAGAATATTATTTATATAAGTCTTAATTAAAGTCTAATTTAAAATAGAAGGAGTAATATATTTTATTTTAATATCGGTTATACGAGTAGAGAAAATAATTTATTACTTTATTTAGAGTTAAAGGTAACGTTTAAATTATTAATAAAAATAAAAATAAAAGCGAAGATAAATAAAAGAGGACGAAAATAGTAGTTTAAGAATCGAATAACGTAGGTAAATTAAAATTAGATTTCTAATTAGTTAATTTAATATATATAATAAATATCTTTTTTATCCTCTACTTTTATAGTAATTCCGGCGTACGGAGACGAGTACCGTCCACCCTTATAGTATAGCCTATATATACGCGTATATATAGGGTATACTATAGAGTAATAGTAAAATATACTATAAAGTAATAATAGAGTAACGATAAGGTATATTATAGAGTAATAATAAAATATATTATAGAGTAGTAATAAGGTATATTATAGAGTAATAATAGAGTATATTATAAAGTAGGAATAAGGTATATTATAGAGTAGGAATAAAATATAAAAGGATTCACTATTTAATAAACTAGCCTATTAGGGCGGAGTACCTAGAGATTTTAATTTTCTTACTCTAAAATCTAGCTTTAGGGGCCGTTTAAATATAAATAATTAAATTACCTAATTTACGAATTATATTAATATAATTAAAAGTTTTAGTAAAAAGACTATAGTAATTAATAACCGTTATAAATTTACCTACGAAACTATAGTATCAAAATCTATAATAGTAGAGTTAGAGTAGGGTGGCCCACGGGGTAGTTTAATTTATTAAATAATAAACCCTTCTACTATAAAGTAATAATAAGGTATATTATAGAGTAGGGATTAAATATACTATAAAATAGTAATAACGTATATTATAGAGTAATAATAAGATATATTATAAAGTAGTAATTAGTTATATTATAGAGTAGTAATATAATATATTATAGAGTAATAATAGGGTATATATAGGAGTAGTAATAAACTATATATAGGGGCAGTAATGAGTTATACTATGAAATATACTATAAAGTACACTATGAAGTAATTATAAAGTATACTATAGAGTATATTATAGAGTAATATATACCCTATTATTACTCCATAGTATGGCCTATTTCTACTCTATAGTATACTCTATAATATGGCCTATTGCGTTATATTACTACTTTATAGTATACCTTATTATTACTTTTATACTACTCTATAGTATACTCTACTACTAATCCATAATATACCCTATTATTACTCTATAGTATACTCTATAGTATACTCTATACTACTCTATAGTATACTCTACTACTAATTTATAATATACTTTATTATTACTCTATAGTAACTACTTTATATTATAATTTATTACTACTTTATAGTATACCTTATTACTACTCTATAATATATTTCATTATATACTCTATATTACTCCATAGTATACCCTACTACTAATCTATAATATACTCCGTTATTACTTTATAGTATACTCGATAGTATATTTTATAATATAGTTTATTACTATTTTTATATATACCCTATTACTAGCTCTATATATAGTTTATTATTAGCCCCCGTATATAGTATTACTTCTCCTATATATTCTCTATTATTACTCTATAGTATACCTTATTACTAGTTCATAGTATATTTTATTATTACTCTATAATATACCCTATAATTACTTTATTATATATTTTATTATTGTTTATATTATACCTTATTTCTACTTTATAGTATACTTTATTATTACTTTATAGTATACCCTTTTTTTACTTTATAGTATATTTTATATTAATAGTTACCCTACCTAAATTTTAGTACGCGGATTATCCGTTTAATATCGGTATTAATAATTCCGCGTTAATTATTAAATAGACCCTCTTATTTATAAATCTTTATACTATTATCGGGTTATAATTTAAGAGATAGTACCTTCGATCTTAATACTACTAGTCGAGATTTTAATTAACGTAATATCGTATTTTTATCTCGACGATTTTTTTAATTTGAAAACCTCTAGGAAAGGTTTATCTAATCTATTAAAAAAGAATATCTACCGCGTATATATAATAATAAGGACACTATAATATAATTTTCTTTATAGCGGTATAAGATTAATTAGACCTAGGTACGTATATTATCTTTAAATAAAATAAAACTAACTAGTTAAGGTACTATTAATTACGGGAAAGCGATATTTAGAGTATATATAACTAAATTAAATTTTATTTAAGCTCGGCCGTCTTCTATAATTTTTCTCGGTTATAATAATCGGTACTATTATATAACTAGTATAGTCGTCTACGCCGTTGGCTCGAAAATTCGAATATTAGATATTTACGATACCGTAAAGACGGAGCTCGTTATAAATATATAGTCTTTATTAATTATAGAAGCTTCCCGCTAGCCGGTCTTTACGAGCGCTATATATAAGTTTCTTTAAAGTAGTTTTATTATGAAAATTATAATATTTAAATATAGAATACTAGTATTCAAACTTTTTAACTTAGAGTAGGGTTTAGATTAAAGATATTTATTTATAATTAATATTCGAAAGGATATCTTATTAGAAAGCCGTATTCGTTTAATCCGTAAATACTCCGAGAATAATTATTATTAAGGAGTATATACCGACGGATAATACCTAATCCTTATTTTTTATTCTCGTAGATTTAATTCTCGCCTTTAAGATTTTATACCCGATTAGGCTATAAACTACTACGATCTTAAAAATAATTAACGCGTTATATCCGCCCTTCTTTAAGATATTACTAGCGGTATACCCGGTAAGGAAATTTATTTTTAAATATATAACGGTTAGTTTTATATCCTATATAACCGATATAAGTTTATACTAGACGACGAGGGCGATAAAAAATCCTATTATTACTACTATCGCTTCCCGGTAAATAATATTTATTTTATTATATTATTAAAGATTATTAATAGTCCGCCTTCGTTATTTTATTCTTTACTACCTCGTCGACTAAAAGTAATTAGAGTCTAATAGTAATTACTTTAGACCTTTTTAAATAATTCTAAAGAGGGTCTATTACCGTTCGAATATCTAAATCTCTTATAAAACTTATATACCGGAGATTTATTAATCGTCGAAGGTTCGGAGGTTAACTAGTCTAGAATTAAGAGTCCGAAGGAATATTATTATTTTTAACCTCTAGTATTTCCTTATTCGAGTAATTATATAGTAACTTTATTTATTATATTAATTTTAGATATAATTTATATCGTAAATATCGAAGATCTACCTCTAGGTTATTTATTATTTAATAACGAGACGTATATTAAGAGCTATAGACCTTCTATTAATAATTTTTATAATTCGGTTATTCGATCGGAGGTAACGCCTATATCTAAAAAGGAATATAGGTTTTATCTTTTAATTAACTCCCGTCGCTACGCCTCTCCTTTAAATAACGTAATAAGTCTCTTAATTAAAGAACGTTTTATAGATTATAAAGTATTTTAATTCTTACTAAAGGATACCCTAGTATCGTTATAGGATTTTTTTTATCCACCTTCTAGTATAAAATACTATTACGGTGTAACTATTAATAATATATATTTAATTATATTAATAATAGGATACCTATCTCGTAATTTATTAAAGAAGTATAAAATAATTCTTTTAAATTTTAACCTATAAATCCGTTTCTAAGATTTAAAGAAAATAGAGTTAATTCCGTTATTTTATTATTTATCCTCGGAATTTTATTAAAAGGAGATTATAGAATCTAAAATTATAAATATATATAATATAGAGAAATACGAGAGTATAAAGGAGTACGAGGAGAATTAAAAGGGTATATAAAAAAAAGAGAAAGGAAATAATAATTAAATATAACTTATAATAAAGACGGCGTAGTAGAAGAATCTTCGATAAAGATTCGAGTTCGTTTAAAACCGTATAGCCGGACTATAAAAGATTCGTAATAGTTTTAAATAATAAAGATAATTATCGCGTTATCTAGAAAATTATATTAATTAAAGATACCTTTTTTATTTTATAACGAGCCAGTAAAAACTTTTTAAATACTTTAAATATTTATATTATAATACTATATAAACTATAGTCTAGATTATTTATTTAATATATTTATTTTTACTATATTAATCTTTATAACTAGTTAGTAGTTAAAATCTAGTTAAATTAAATCGTATTTAAAATACGTTAAAGTTTAAGACGGTTTTAATTTCTTATATACCCTCTCTTTACTCTAGAATCGAAAGATTTCGATCTTATTAACCGACGGGCCTATAATAATTTTAATTAATCTATACCTTAAGTATTTACTTCGATAATTAATAATATAAATTAAAATATAGAAGTTAGTTACTACCCCGTTAATTTTATTATTTTAAATTTTACTTCTTTAAATTTTACTTCCTTAAATCTTATTTCTTTAAATTTTACTTCTTTAAATCTTATTTCTTTAAACTTTACTTCTTTATTTATTTCCTTAAACTTATACCTCTTTTATTTTTATTATAAATCTTTATTAGCCTTATTACTATTAAGTTAAATATATTTATTAAGATAAATACCCGTATTAATATATTAAATTTATTCGACTAAGGAAGTGGATTTATATACGGGTTATAATACCGCTATTTATATCTTTAACGATAATTTTAAAAAGGGTTAAGTTATTATTTTAATATATATACTTATAATTTTCTTTACTCGATATTAAATCTTTACTCGATACCTACTTTTATTCGGTATATATTATATCGATTTATATCGTCTCTAAATTATTTAGGGGAGTAGTTATTATAACGGTAATAATAACTTTAATATTCGTTTTAGCGCGTTTAATTAAAGATTATTAAAGACCGCGGCGCTTTTTAATAAAAGTAAAATAAGAATAATATCGGCGGCTACCGTAATAAAAGCGAAGTTAATACCGAGAGTACTCCGTCTTTTTAAGAAAAAGGCGCTCGTAAACCTAAGATCCCCCGATAATATTATTATTAATAGTCTCTTCGTATAGACTAAAAGGTTCTAGGGGAAGTTATATATTTATAATTTTTAAAATCTTTTCGATATAAGTTTATTTAGTAGTAAATTTTCTACTTTTACTCTCTTATTCTTCCGTCTATAATTTTTAAAATCTTTTCGATATAAATATATTAATTCTAGAGGAAGCTACGTATCTTTAATCTTTTAAAATCTATTTAATATATATATATATATACGGACCTCGCGATATTATAAATACGCGTACCTTCTCCTAAAATTAAGTTTATTACTTTATCGTTAAATATACCTAGTTTCATTTACTCCTATCGTAAGAATAATTTAATTATTCTATATTATACCGAGTATACTTCTTCGAAGAATACTCGATAAATATCTAAAATTATATCGTAGTATAAGGTTTATTAACGATATCTAAAAATTATTTATATCTACTAAAAGACTAAGGTTCTCGTAGAGGTTTTTAATTAATATTAGGGATCGGTTAAACGTCTCCCCCCTAATAGTCTTAATAAACTAATTCTTATTAAAGGGTTTTACGAAGGACGCTACGACTCCTAAAAAAGAATATAAATTTTAATATTTATAATTATAATATTAATTAAGCGAGTTTTCTTTAATATTAAGATACTAGAAGGTATTAAGATATTAGATTTATCTAAGACGTCTACTTTACGTTTATTACTTTCGGATTTTATAATTTTTATTTCTTTTAATTCGAAAATATCTTAGTCTAGTTTATATATATAGGTTATCAGTCGTGGCCATAACTATAATAAAGGCGCTAGCGAAATAAATTTGATTTAAATTCTTAAAAAGTAGTATTATTATTACGGAGTAGTTATAAGTAGGAAGTATTATAATTAGTTCGGGAATCGGGTCGATACCGCGGAGCCTTAATAATTTCCCTTAATAATAGCGTTAGGGATATTAACTCTAGCGATAACGAGGTCGTAAAATAATATAAACGAATGATAGTAATAACTAGAATATCGATAAAATCGAGGAGTAAGTATTTAATATTATAGGAGTATTAATAGTAAAGAACTAAAGTCCTAAACGGTCGATTTTTTCCTATATAAAAATAAGGTCTTAGCGTAGTTTTCGAGTATCTAGTAATTTATAAAAATAGTAGTTTATCTTTATTTTCGAGATTAGAATTCTAACGCGAGGCTAGTCTAGATTTAACTAACGATTTATTCTTATATATCTTTCTCTTCGCGTCTATATCTACTATTTATATATACGGTTTACTATTATATAGCTTTTATTATAGTCGCTATTTTTCGAATTATTATTATAATTAAGGCGACTTCTACGAAGTAGCTAGAATTAAATAATATTATTAAGATTACGATTTAAGAGTATATTTAATTTTATATATTTACTAAATTATCCTTTTATCTTAAAGAACCCGGTCTTTTAATAAATATAGAAAGTTTTTAGATATCGTTAATAAAACTTATATTACGATAAAATTTTAGATATTATTAGTAAACCCTATATTAGGATATAATCTTAGATATCGTTAATAAAATTTATACTACGATATAAGTTTGGATTTTACTAGTAAATCTTATACCCTATATTATAATATAAACTTGGATATTTATCCGGTATTCTTCGAAGAAATATACTCGGTATAGTATAGGATAATTAAATAAATCTTACGCTAGGAGTAAGTTTAACCCGGTATATTTAACGATAAAGTAATAAACTTAGTTTACGAGAAGGCACGTATATTAGTTTAAATATATTATTATAAATACGTTATTATAAAGTCTGTACCCGTATATACGTAAAAGAGTAAAAGAGTAAGAGTAGAAAATTTACGACTAGATAGGCCCGTATCGAAAAGATTTTAAAAATTATATATACGTAGCTTCCCCTAAAACCGTTCGGTCTTAAGATAATTATTTAAAACCTAGTATATTTAACGATAAAGTAATAAACTTAGTTTACGAGAAAATATACATATTAATCTAGGTACGTCTTCGTAAGGTCTGTACGCGTATATACGCGGAAGAATAAGAGAGTAAGAGTAGAAAGTTCACTATTAGATAAAGGGGAGGATAAGAAAATAAAAATAGAAAATTTACTACTAAATAGGGGGGAGGATAAGAGAGTAAGAGTAGAAAATTTACTATTAAATAGGGGGGAGGATAAGAGAGTAAAAGTAAAAAATTTATTACTAGATAGGGGGGAGGATAAGAAAGTAAAAGTAAAAAATTTACTACTAGATAAGAGGGAGGATAAGAGAGTAAGAGTAAAAACTCTAATACTAGATAAGAATAAGAGTATTAAATAACTACGTAAACTTCTAAAATATAGAATCGTCTAGGGAAAAGAGATTTACGAGTAAAGTAATAATACGAATTAAATAATAATATATACACGATTTACGATTTATAACTACTACGTAATAATTAGCTAAACCGTACTAGAAATTTAATTAGAGCACGAATTACTAGTAAGAACTATATTACTAGAAAAATCAAAAATAACTAAATACGTATATTAAATATATATTCCTACTCTTCCTAAATACGTTAAGGAGGTATAATTAACGAGTAAAAGTTTAATATTAAGCGAGTAATAAATATAAGAGAGTAAGATTTAATATTAAGCGAGGTTTAGGTATTAAGGACTATTAACTCTTTTTAAAATCATTATTAAAGACGTAAATAATAGTATTTATAACCGCGTACGTAAATCTACTTCCTTAATCGAGTAGACTTAATATATTAATACGGGTATTTATCCTAGTAAATATATTTAGCTTAATATTAATCGAGGTTAATAATAGAAATAAAAGAGATATATAAATAATAGAAGGAAAGAAGGAGAGAAGGGAGGTATAGATTTAAATAAATAAAGTTTAAAGAAGTAAATTTGGCGGGGTCGTATTTAAGGTAATTATATTATTAATTATCGAAGTAAATACTCGGGGGGCGACGATATTAAAATATTAATATTAATTTAGTAAATATAAAGTATCCTTTTATATATTTAAAAATCATTTTTATATTATCTCTCTTCCTTAATCCTCTTATAAGGGTTTCGTGAAGAAGAGAATTAATATTTTTAATATTCTTAATTAAGCCTTATTTCATTATATTCTCGATATAAAAATAATATATTAAAGAAATTATTTTTATTAATAAAGTTATTTAGATTATCCCCGCTTTATAATTATACTAGTAAAATTCTAATATAATTATACTTTATAGGTAAGGGACCGAAGTTATATATTATCCCGGTTTAGAACTAAAGAGATATAACTACCCGGTAATAAATACTAAACGGAAGAATAATAGATATTTAACTTCTTTATATCCTCTAAACGCACGAAGGATAATTAAATAAACTTATTTCTTTTATATCTAGTTAGGTAGGTCTTTAATATTAGAAGTTTATTTAGGTCCTATATTAAATAATATATAACTAAATCTTTCTAGTTAAGGAGCCGCGGTTAGAATTATTTAATTTAACGAATTAAGAGTGTCCTATAAAAATTATTAATAATTTCCGACTTTAACTCGTTACTTTTAGGACTTTAAATCGTTCGACTATTAAATAAAGATCCTATTATTAATATTTATAATAAATATATATATTACCCCCGAATTTAGGGTTTTACTTCTTTATACTCCCCTTTACTCTCTTATACTCCGTTATACTCTTTTATTATTTTCTCGCTACTCCTCTATACTTTCTTGTATTCGAGAATATATATTAATTTATAAAGAGAATATATTAGACTCGTTAAATTAAAGTACTACTCTCCGATCGTTCGACTCTAACTATATACTTTTTCCTTATAGTCGCGTATATAGAGTCTTTCGGTTTCTTTTATATATCCCTTTTAATATATATAACTAGTCCTATATATTTATACCGTACGGTCGTTATATAGTAAATTATAAAAAAGATAATAACCGCGTTAAAGATTATAATCGACCTACTAACAGAATGTATAATTAATATATATTATACACCGGTATTACTTTGGCCGGTTATTTATTAATTTATAAATATCCTAGTCGGATTCGGTATATTAAGAAAAAATTAGAAAATCTAGGCGATAAATAGAAAAGATATAACTATAATATTAATAATATTACCTACTTTTCTAAATTTAAATCGAGATAAAGAGAAAGATTCACCGCGAATACACTTTTAAAGGATACTTATTTATTATTTAAGATAATTATATATACCTCTACCGTTAAGTTAATTTATATATTATATAGATTATATAACTACTTAAGAGACCGGAATTAATTAAAGTAATAAATACTCCGTATATAATAGTATTTTTAATTACGATATAAACGAGGATAACTATAAAGTTTAAAGAAACCGTTATTATATTCATCGGATTTAAAGTACCGTTAATAGGTATAAAGCGATTTATAAAAAATAATATAAATAGATATAATAAGAGATTTATATATCTTAGGTCGGTTATACTCGTATAAACTATATATTAAATAGGGGTTTATTATTACGAGCGAAGGACTATAACTACCTTAAATTAATTATAATAATATTCACGGCGTAGGAGGTTAGTAGGACGAGTATTACGGTAGTTAAAGTAATTATAGTACCACGTGATCGCGTAGTATTAAGGAGTACTTCGATATATAGTTAATTAATTAGGGAGTTAATTACGTTATTTAGGTTACCGAGATATAATATTAATATAATTATATAAGAGTTAATTAATATTAGATTTTGGAAGTCGAGTTAAACGAATATACTAATAGTAATAAAACTTAATACGTAGTTTATTACGGCTATCGTTATTATTAAACGAGGTAGGATTTATAAAGTATTTTTCAACTCCTCTATTAAATAGATATTTAAATCGGTACCGATAATATTACCGATTACCGCGTTTATATTAACGAGGGAAGCGATATCGGAACTAGACTAACCATTAAACGAAAATATAATTAATATAAATAAGTCGCTCCTTAGAGTTATTACCCTAGTATAGTAAAGATTAACTAATATCCGTTTATTACTCCGGTTATATAAACCTTTATATATTATATATATTAGAGGACGATAATAAATATATAAAACCCGAAGATATAAATAAATATAACGATACCCTTTAATATAGGTAATTTTCGGAATATTACTATATTAAAAAAGATAGATATAATAACGACGGCCTACGCGAGTAAGATAGTCTATTAGGTATAAATTATATAATTCGGATTCGTAAAAACGATAATAACCTAGATTTATTAACTAGTAATATAATAAATACCTATTAAAGAAGTATACTAGCCTAATACGTAGAGATATCTAATAATATATAATAGGAACTTTTAATACTTCGGCGGTGTAATTACGCCTTTTATTAATTATTACTCTTTATGAATTTTAAATAACTATCTATTTAGAGTACTAGTAATATTACTCTTCTTTATCGATTCCGTTAGCGATTATTATAAACCTAATTCGATATTTAATCTCTTATACTATAAGAGTAATACTAGTTATTTTAGTTATAGTTTATAATATCGATTAATATCTCGTCTAAGGATTAGGATGAACGTATTTATAAAGTACTACGAAGAATATATTATAATAAGTAATAAGGAATATTAATATACTCCTTATTATATCTTTATTAAGTAGCGATAAAACGTTATTATTACCGAAGTCTTATTAGTACGAACCTAGACTCCGTAAAACCTAATTAAGATTATAATTAATATAAAGATATATTTTTATAAATATCCTAGTATAACGGTAAAACCTTAAATATTAAGGAATTAGAAATCGCGACGTAACTTTTACTTTCTTCCTATATATATTATATTATATTAATTATACTCGGTGCCTAACTTCTTATTAATATCTCTTTTTATAATATTAATAATTTAATATACGTCGAGCCCGGATTTAGGCTAGTTATTTTTACTTTATAATATATTTATTCTTAATAATAACGCGGTCTAGGGTTTAATAAAATTACTTTATAATAGAATCGTAATTTAACGTAACTTAATATAAAGCTCTATAGTAGAGACGGTGGACTCGTGTATAACGGGGGTAGGCGAAAATAAGTTAAAAACTTAAGTATATATAGTGCCCGCCGCTAGAATAAAGGCTAGTTAATAGAAAGTAGGTTAACTCTTCGTCTACTATAAATCTATTAACTTTCTATAATAACTAGAACCTACGTTTAACTAATATATTATTAAACCTCCTAGTTTTAATAGGAAAGGAATTTAAAACTCTTATATCTATAATTATTATTCCGAGAGGAGAGAGGTTAAGAGTTTTTTATTAATATTAAATTAACCCTAAATCTCTAGAACTATACTAATACGGGTCGGGGAAGGAAAATTATTAAACTCGGATTAACGACCCGAGTATAAAATTCCGTTTCCTTAATTATAGCTTTAGACCGGATACCTTAATCTATTATTAAAATACTATTTATATTATTATTATAAATTAATAATCTCTTTTCCCCGAAAATATAATTATTTTATTAGATCCGTTAATTAATTAAATAGGTTTAGACTCTTTAGAGTAATAGTAACGGATATAGTAGGTACCTTAAATTATATTATTACTCTACTATTTATATACTATATTACGACTATTCTTTTATATAACTTTAAATATAAGTTAATAATTTAACCCCTATTAGTAATACTAGAAACTTTTTATTCGATAAAGTATTCTTAATCGTTAATACTTTAGAGTATAAAGAATTATAACTTTTAAAGTACTTAGACCCTCTAATAAAATTATTAATCTAATATTAATATTATTTAGTAGAATAAATAGAAAAATAATAAATAGAGATATCCTACCTAAGCCTCTATAAAATTTTATTCTCTATATTAAGAATATTAAGTAACGTTTTAAGTATATATATAACTATTAAATTAAAATACCCGGGATTTAATTTAGCGGTTACTAGATTATCTAGAAACGAAGAAATTTATATTTAATATATTAGATAAGGGTTTATTATAGTATTACTCTTCTCTTTCGCCTCGCTCCTACGTCCTACGCCTTTACCGTTTAGTAATATAATATAAACGCGCTCCTTATTTAAGTTATAGTATCTTTAGGGCCTAATATAATCGTCGACCCTAATTTAATTAAATATGAACGAGATATTTATAATATTCTTTAAGATATTCTTAGATAAGAACCTCGCCTTATAATTACTCGTTATTTAATAATATCGTTTTTAGTAGTTAAGGATCTACGCTTTTTTAAATAAATATTTATAGATTACTAAATATTATTATAAATAACGATTTCTTTATCTTTAATTTACTTTTATTTATTCCTCTTCGTACGATTAATTATTAAGTTAAAGTGTTAGGCGCTGGACGATATTATCCTAGGTATTATTTATATTAATTTCGCCCCTACCTACGAGTAGGAGATATATTAATAATATACTAGTTTATTAGCCTTATATAATAGGTTATAATTTATACCGTATTTAATAGAGGCGCCGGTAGAAGTACGAGTAATTTATAACTTACTTTACTCGGGACTCTAAGGAAAGTATAGTATCTAATAATAAAAAGTATCCGTAGTTATATTAATATAGTATCTCTAACTTATATTCGCTTCCATATTATTAACGCTACTATCGCTCGGTTTTATAAAGTATAGTATTATTTTATTCCTACGAATAGTGTTTATAAGAGGGCACCAAAGAGCCTAGCGATTATATAATATATTAATTATTATTCTCGGTTACTAAACTATTATATTAATATTAATAGTAAACGTCGGTTATTTACTAAAAGATATATTTAATTTAGGAAAGACCTCTTAATATATAAATAAAATAAAGAATTAATTATAATTACCTAATTACCGCTAGTTAATAACCGTTACTAGATCGCGCGATAGGCGGTAGTAATAATAATCGATATCTTTTTAAAATTAATTATAGTCCTACTAACTACCTATTTATTTTCGACGGTTTATATAAGGATTCGAATGAAGTTTATCGTAACTAGCGTATTTTACTTCCGCCTCGGGTATATAAATATCTTTAAATATAATTTAATTAGTGTCTCTAAACTATATTAATATTCCTACTTTATTTATCGTTTATCTAATATTATATATATTTTTCTACGAGTACGGTAGACCTAGTATCGATACGGTTAAATCCTTAATACTATAATAGACCTTATTAGCCTATAGTTTAATAGTGGTAATTATTCCTTACTTTAGGGGCTTCCTCGGACGCTTTTAAACGGGTAATCTAACTAGATTAACCGAGAGTAAGATAATATAATTAGATTTTTTAAGAGAATAAGGATTACGGTTAAAACCTAGATTATATAATTAAATTTATATCCTATTATCGATAGACCGATAAAAACTTGGTAAAGTTAAACGAGCGAAGAATTAACTTTCGGCGATATTATAACCCGATAGTAGATAATACTCGATTTACGTATAAGTAGAAAAGTAGGATAATTACGGTAATAATAAAATCCCGAGTTTTAAAAGTAATCGGGCGATAATTTATCGTATAATAAATTTCGATATAGTTATTTAGTAATATAGACGAATAATATTATATTAAATAACTAATTCTCTCTCCTCCCTTTTAGGAATATATTAAAGATATTACGATACCTACCTTAATTAAAATATAATTAAAATATTCTCGTAATAAATACGGCGCTAGTGCGCTTTATTTACTAAAATATACTCGTATATATATTTAGTAATTTCTCGTCTTCGGAAGATATAGCCGGAAGATTTATATATAAATATAAAATACTATAACCGCTTAATAGATATTTAAGAAGATAGCGATTTCGTTTAATAAATATTAGAGATATTTATTTAAAAGGGAGTTACGGTAGTTATATTAAATTAGTATATTCATTATAATTTAAATTTAATAATTCTAATAACTAGTTTTAATAATCAAAATATAAAAATCGCTTGGCCGCTTTATATAAATTACCGAATAATCGTTTAGGCCGCCGCCGGAGGTAGTCTCGTAATATTAATTTTAGCGCGTAGTAAGATTTTAGTTATTAATAAATAATAATATTTAATATTAGAAGTACTTTCTTAATAAGATTTCTATTATTATTATACTACTTTAGAGTTATATCCACGGACTTTAATATTTACGTAATAACTTTAAAAACCCTTAACGGCGAGATTATATTAAATATAACTCTCGAAAAGGAGTAGGATATATCCCGGCGATTAACCTATTAAGATAAAAGAGTTAACTTTTTAATTTATCTCCTTGATTATAATATTAAGATCGAGGCTATTATATTATATTACCTAAATTTAAACGAAAAGGGAAGTTATTATTTTATATCTTTAAACGACTAGATCTACGGAAATTTTAATATATATTTATTTATTTAGGTTAAAGACTAGAAAAAGTATTTAAAAAAGCGAATTATAATTAGATTTCCTCTATTATATAAAGTAGGCGAGGAGGACTTCTTTAGTAATATAAAAGAGAAGTTATATTATAAAACCGTTATATATATTTAGATTTAAGGGAATTACCCCGATATTTTTATTCCCTAATTACTAGGCTTTACTTTCTATAATAATTAATATATAAATAATATAAATCCTAATACTCGGAAACTTATAACTTAATACTTTTTCTATAGTTTATATTACTAGGGAGTATATTATAATATATCCGCTTTATAAAATATTTTCGCCGGTAATTATACTCTTTATTTTATTATCCTTCTTTATATTTATATTTTTACCGCCGTTAATTATATAATTTAAAGCCGGGATACCTTTTTATCGAGTATATCGAAGAAAACGAGGGGGTTATATTATCGGAGTTTTAAAAAAAGAAACGATAAGATAAAAATCGGAGAACTAATTTATTTAGAGATTTATCTCGAATAATACTTTTACTAGGTCGAATATTATTAACGCGGATTAAATCTTTTACTCTAAATAATATAGGAGTATTAAATCTCGTTAATCGGCCTTTAATTCTACGACTCTAAAAGTTAGAAAATAAAGGGATATTAATTAATATTATTAAAGAGGATACTTATACCGCCGTAGAGCCGTATATATTTAATCTTTTAGTATATTACGATAGTCGGCTACGATATTAATTTAATTCGATTAATAATAAACCGGATTACCGAGCCTAAATAACCGTTATAACGGGAATACGCGCGGTCTTACTTTATTTTATAAATCGTGATCTTCGTAATAAACTTTTCCTCTTTACCTTTACGGATATTTATTAAAGTAACGTTTACGTTAACGAGTAATAATATATTAAACGTTTTATAAATTTAAAATAAGTATATTTATTACCGATATAAATATAAAATCCTCCTTATTAGTTAACCGGCTAGGGCGTAGATTATCTAATATAAAAGTATTTTACGGAATATAATAAAGTTTATAAAGAGTTTATAAAAGTTTTTAAATATAAAAAGAAGTTATAAAATGGATAAAAGTTATAAAGAGATAACGACGACCTACCGCGCGTATATATTATAAGGAGAGCGTAGGAAATTAGAAACTTCTTTTACTTTTATACTCTAGATTCGACTACTAGGCTTTTTAATTTATAGGGACGAAATATTTAGTTAAAGTTTTTAAATATAAATAATTTTAAAAATGAATTAAATCGATTTCTAGTACCTTATTAATATATTAACGTAAAGGATATTATAATTATTAAGATAAAAGATCGAGAAGTATATATCGAGTAACTCGAAGTTATATTCGAAGCGAAAACCTAGGTCTTTTTATTATAAATTATAATTATTAAGAAAGTATTTAATTTCTTTATTCTACTATTTAAAGACCTTCTACCGTATTTCTCCGGCTCGTATTTTAATAAACTTCCGATTTATTTATTATTTCTTCTACGTTATATTACCCTTTTAAGAACTACTCTTATTTTAATTTAATAATTCTACGGTTACCTTATCTTCTTTTTAGGCCTTATCTCGTTTATTTTAAGTATTTTTACTAGAACTAGATAATTACCTTAAAGACTTTAGATTCCTAGAGATACTATAAATCGCCGCCTATTTTAGGTATTATAATATTAGATACTAATTAAATATTTTAGTAAAAAAAAAGCTAGCCGTAATAAAAAGGAGTTTATTATAAGGAAAAATTAATTAATTTGATTTACGGATAGAAAATAGTAATAGGTAAAAGTTATATTTAAAAGTATCGTTATTTCTACGTACTTATTAAAGTAATTAACGAAGGATATTTCGAGGAGAATATCGAGGTTCTTATTTTAATAATATTTATATAATAAATTTCTTATTATACCCCCTTTATAGGCTTAGCCTTATCTATTATATACGATTATTAATTTATAAGATCGGCTCTATAGGTTTTTATAAATCTTAGTTATTAATATACGGGTGGGCCTATTAAAACTCGTTTACTTTTATTTTATTTTATATTTAAATTTATAGCCCGAGTTTATTACCTAAAGTAATATGATTTTATAAAACGAGGCGATTATTAAATATAAATATAATAAAGGTTTAGTACTTTTAATATATACCGTATACGAGTTTATTATTTAAAGTAGTGTAATTATATAAAATAAGGCGATTATTAAGTATAAACGAGATAATTAAATCTAATATTAATACTCGCCTTTATAACGAATAACCTAAGTAGTAGGAGGTTAAAATAAATTTAGAAAATATTAATAAAATAAGAGTAAAGGAATACTAGAGGGAGTAAATATAAAAGTTCTTTAATATTTTTAATAAAAAACCCTTATCGTCCTAAGAGCTAGCGGGTTAAATAAAAGATATATTATACTTCGTTAAACGAAGTATTATATACTTCGAGAATCGATTCCTATAAATAATAAACCGCGTCGGATACGGTTAATTCGAAAATATAAAATATAACTCCTCCCGTTAAAGCGCTAACTTAATAGTTAAATTATAAACGATTTATATAATTTAGAGAATATAATAATTATTATATTTAAACTAAATCGAGTACGCCCTAGCCTTCGACCGAGGAAAGAACCCGCTTCGTATCTCTTTAATTTATCGATCTTTAGTACGCCTTATTTAAACGGTTTTTAAAATTACTCCGAGCGTTTATTACTTTTATTTAAAAATTATTTACTAAGGTTTTTCTTATTTTTTAATCTTTTATTTTTTTTTTATTTTATAGTTTTATTGATTTTTTAACTTAATTAATATACCTAAAAAAGTTATAGTCTTTTTAGTAAATCTTATCTCCGTTACCGTCTTTACTTTAAATATTTAGGGTATATACGAACTATTTAAAAATAACTTTATTATTATCTTTTTTATTATTTTATTTCTCTTTCCGTTAAGCGCTTTCTTATAGTATATTACTTTAAATATAGGAGTAATTAAATAAATCTATACTAAAGAATATTCATTAAACGAAGGATAAGATATAGAAGATTTAATAATTATTATTATAACTCTTATACTACCTTATTAGATTTATTTTCTTAAATCTTATTTTCTCCTTTAAAGCCTTAATATTTATACCTCCCTTAACGTATATACCTTAATATAATTAAAAGAAAGAGTAGGAATATATTATAATTATACTTTTTTTAAAGCCTTAATATTTATATTTTCTTTAAACCTTGTTTCCTCCTTTAATATTTATACCTCCTTAATATAATTAAAAGAAAAAGTAGGAATATATTATATTTATACCTCGATTAAACCTTATTTCCTTCTTTAATATTTATATCTTTTTTAAACCTCCCTTCCTCTTTTAAACTTTATTTTCTTTTTTAAAATTTATATTTTCTTTAAAACCTTATTTCCTCTTTTAAAGATTTAAATCTTATATCCTCTCTTAGCGCCTACTCCTTTATCCTTAATATTTATACTTCCTTAATATAACTAGAAGAAAGAGTAGGAATATATAATTAATATATATTTTAGGGCGTAGTATATTTATATTTATTTATTATCTAATAATATAGTTATTATTAGTTACGTCGTTATTCTTACTAGTAATTCGTGCTTTAATTAAATTTCTAGTACGGTTTAACTAATATTTCCGTACCTATAAACTATATTTAAAGGATTATAAAGAAGGTAGCTTTTATCCTATTTTTTAAACGGACGGATAATCGGATATTATTAAACTCGTATATTATTTAACTTTTTTATTCTTTTATTTATAATTTATCTAAGGTCTTTAAAGTCGTCTCGATATACGTTTATTTAATAATAGGATATTTACTCTTACTCTTTTATCCTCCCCTTTATAATTTTTAAAATCTTTTCGATACGAGATTATCCTCCCCTTTATAATCTTATCGATATAAATTTACCCTTTTTTTTAAAATTTTTTCGATACGAACTTATCCTCCTCTTTATAATCTTATCGATATAAACCCGCCCTTCTTTTTATAATTTTATCGATACGAGTTTATCCTCCCCTTTATAATTTTTAAAATCTTTTCGATACGAGTTTATCTAGTAGTGAATCTACTACTCTTACTCTCTTATTCTTCTACGTATATATACGTCTTCTCGTAAACTAAGTTTATTACTTTATTATTAAACGTACTAGGTTTAATTTACTTTTAACGTAGGATTTATTTAGTTATACTTCTTCGAAGAATACTCGATAAATATATAAGTTTATATCGTAGTATAGGGTTTATTAAAGATATCTAAAAAATTTCTATACCTATTAAAAGACCAGGTTCTCGTAGAGTTCTTTAGTTAATATTAAGAAATAATTAATAAATTTACTTTAATACTCCGTACTAAATTTAATAATTCTCTTTATAGTTTTAGGATCGATTTACCCCGGAAGTCTAATATAAATATCCTAAATAATATTATATACCTCGTTAAAGTTAAAGTATCTAGAGGATATAGTATAACCTTTCGAATAAAAGACTATTCTTAAGAATTTATTTAACGTAGATTATATCGATCTATATAATCTCTTCCTCCTAGATAATAAAGGGTTTAACTTATTATTAATATCGGATTCGGAATTAATTTCAAAGATAGTAATATTCTTCCGGCTTAAGGGATTAGGCGTAATTATAAATTCGTTAATTAACGTACCGCGAGATTAACTAGGGGTTAATAAATTTAATATTTTAAAAATTAATCGCGAATCGGCTAAAACCTTACGAAATTATAAAGTTTATTTATTTTATTTCTTTTAAAAAGTATTAGTTTAAGCGCCCCCTTTATTTAGTATTTCTTTCTATTAAACTTAATTTTAAGATAAAAAGAGGAATAAGATAACGGAGTTAAAAGAATAATTTAATTTTTAAATATATAGCCTACCGATTATTTATTATCTAAAGTCTTAATAGTACGTTTTTTACCCGTCTCTTCTATTAAATTACGCGCTATACGTCCGGTACTATCGACCGCCGATATTAATACTCTTCCGTCGATTAAGAGCTTAATCGCTTCTTTATAACCTAATTACGCGGAAAGATCTAATAATATACGGCCCCGTTTATTTACTAAGGACGCTTTAGCTCTTTAATTAATTAATAATATAATTATCTTTTAATTACCCCTCTCGGCGGTTAAATATAATCCTACGTAAATATAGTCGCTTTTCTATTTAAAAGTAAAATTATTAATTACGGAGACCTAGCGCTTTATATTATTAAAAGTAGAAACCGAGGTAATAATTTAAAAGTATATAAACTCGGTTAATATAATTAGATTTAATATTTAAACTAGTTATTATTAATACTCGAAAAATTTTTATAATAAAGTAGCCCCGTCCCGTTATTTTAAATTTAAACCCGTATTATTTACTTAATCGCTCTCTAATAACTTATATTATAAAGAATATTTATCCTTACCGTTAAAAACGAGATTAGATAACTCTCGAATTATTTAATAAAAAAGATCCGATTAAATCTTAAAGAAAGATACTTCGTAAGGGAAGGTAACCTAAACTACCGCCGAAATATATTAATAATCATACTCCGTCCTTAGAGAGTAAGATTTAAATATTAAAAAAAGAAAATTAATCTTTAAAGAGCGAGAACGAGGTTTTAAAATAAAAGATTTTAAAAGAATATATTTATTTAATTTATAAAAAGTTATATAAAAGATCGGATAAACTATTTAAATATTTATAATAAAAGGACAAGGAATATAAAAGTCTCGCTTATAAACGTTATAATATAAAATACGAAAAATATAGTAAAGAGTATAAAACCTGGTTTAGTCTTTAACGGTATACGAATATAACGTATATTATAAATAACCTCTTAGATTTAGATTTAGATAAATATAAATATCTCCGTAGTAATAATACTTTATAAAACCGAGTAATTATTAATCTCGCTCTTTATTATAGTATCTTCTTCGTTAAAACTTTCCTCGATAATATCTTAACCCGAGGTTATAATATTTAATATAACGAGTTTATAAACACTCTAGCTTTTCCCCCCTTATAATAAAGGGCTAATTATAATAAGGCGGATAATAATAATTCCGAGTTAAACGAGATATACTTTCTAGAAAATTACTTTATATTTAATTTAACGGATATTATACGATTAATAAAAGATATTTTCTCGCCCTTAATACCGCCTCCGGTAGTAATCCGCGAAAGTAGTAGTATTCTTTACGGGGAGTCTCCCGGCTTTTTAGATAACCCGGTTTATCCGTTAAATTCTATAATATATAACCCGCCGATTCCGTTATTCTACGATAGGATAGCGAAGGAGGTACCGAGCTTTATAAATAACCCCGTATACTAGTTAAATTATATTACTTTTAGGTAAATACTTCCTTCCCTTTATAATATAAATACTACCGAGATATCTAGTTTAGTAATAACCCTAATATATTTAACGAACTATATTATTCCCGGGTAGATACTACCTTCGTATTATAATATAACGAATATAGAAGTACTAAGCTTTATAATTAACCCGGTATATTTATTAAATAACTCCGGGTCTTAATAAATAACGCCTTTATTTTATAATATATTTAAAGGGGAGGCTCCGATCCTATTAAACGAAGTATTTAGTCTCGTATATTCTTTACCTAATAATACCGCTTCCCGGGGTACTCTAATTTTATTATATCGTTAAAATTATTTATAAATTTATAAGTTACTAGAATACTTTAGATATTATCCGGGAGTTTATACAAGAGTTTAATATATCTTAATTAAAGTTATTAAGAGGAGATAAATTATATTAAAGACTTGGCTCGAGGAATAATCTAGATTAAATAAATTTTAATACTTTAATTATATATTATATTATAACTACCTTAATATATCTTTATATTACTATATTATTAGATAACTATATAATATATATTAAAATAATACGATAATTAATCTATATTATAAACTTCCTTTATAATTAAAATATAAAATTCGTTCCAATTTTCGGTAAAAGATTATTAATTTCTACGACTTTCTTATCTAGCTCGGGCGAGTATAATAATTATATTTTACCTTATTTATTTATTTATAAGTTCCCGTATTACGAAGACGAAGGTAATTACGAATTCTTTAAAAATAATAAATCTTAGACGAGGGTTTAATATAACCTTAATATAAGTTTAGCCTATAAATTTCTACGCGATATATAAAGAAATTTATAAACCCCCTTCTTTTATATTTATTATAATTAGGTCGGAACCCTTCGCTAGTTATTTATAAGGAATTTTAAATATCCCGTCGTATATTCTAGACGGTCGTAAAGGTAGATAATATAACTTTTTATAATAAATTATTTATAACCTACGGCTCTATATCTAGATTATAAGATTTTATAATTCCGATTTATTAATAAAGAAGTTATACGCGTAGCCCGGGAAAGAATAAAGGACGGTAAATATTCCTAGGCGGGAATAATTAAAAATAAACTTTAAGATCCTAAAAATTCGCTACTCGGTATATTAAATAAAATAAAGAGAATAAGGATAATACCTACGTACGGGGTTATAAAAAGTATATATTTTATAAAAGTCTATCCCCTCGTTAATTATAATAGGAAATTATTTCCTTCCGAAATCCTTAGTTTATATACTCTTCGCTGTATCTTTTAAATAAAGAAAGTTATCCGTTTTAATATATTATATTAATCGTTCGACGCTCGGAGAGGTCGTAGAAATTATTATTAAATCGAGGTTATTAATAGATTTATAAAGTTATAAAGTATATCCGTTTAAAAATTATAATATGGCTCGTAAAGTCCGCCGAGGGAGTAGTACTAGAATTTAATTACGTCGTAATATTCTCGATTCTCTCTATTATAAAACCGCCTAATAAGAATAAAGAAAGTATTTAGAACTTTTATAAAATAATATTAATAATATTCGGTCTACTTTATTTATCTATACCGTAATAATTAATCCGTTAATATTTATTAATATTATACGATAGGAGTTATCTATAGTTTATCGAATAAAAAATAAACCTTATAACTACCCTAGGTTAATAATATAACGAAAGAGAAGAGAATTAATTTATAATAAATTATAAATTATCGATACGGCTTTAGAGTAAAATAAAACGACGATATTTTAAATTCGAAAGTAACGGTTTTAGATACTAGGTATAAAAATCTTAATCGGTCTTAATTATAACTACGTTAGTAAAGGCGCTTTAAAAGGAAATTATTCTATAATTAAATACCGTTAATATTTTTATTATATATAATATAAATCGCCTTTTTAACCGTTAACCGATACGCTTTATATTTAATTAGAATATAATAAAGAGAGAGTAATTAGTAGAGAAGACGAGCGACGAGTATAATCTTTATCGCTAGTAAGTCCTAGCTCTCTTATTAATTAATTATATATAACGCGTATTTCCTAACTTTTAATTTAGGAACTAAAAAATTAAAGTAACTCTTAATACGAGAGATAAAGAGCTTTCGATTCGGATATTATAAATTTAATAATAGTATTTATTATATTTTTATTTATCTTCTACGGCGGTTAAATTAATATACCGGTTACGCTATTTATAATTTATATCCGATATTATTAAATATATATCTTCCTCCTAAAAGAGGTAACTTAATAAACGATAATAAATTATATAAAGATTAAGTATTAATAAGGTTAGCTTTACGATTATTAAAATCTTTTATATTTATTAAATCTTCTAGCCTAAGAATTCCGTAGAGTAAATATCTTATATTCTTATAAAATCGATATTAATTAATTATATATAACTCTTCTTTAGTTTATCGGAGGTATCTACTATTATTAAAGTCGTATCTAGTTATATTTATACTTATATATTACTAGGCTTTAAAGAAGTTTTAATTATTACGTTATTAATACCTAGAAGCCGAATATTATTAAAATATACCGAATAAATTAATCTCGTATAGTTAAAATTAAAGGATTTTCGATATTAAGAGGAGATAACGTAAATCTTTAATTCGGTAAAAGTATATATCTCTTAAATCCGGAGGTATTTAAATTTCTATCTTTTAATTCGGGAGTTATTAAAGGTTAAATATAAGGTCTTATAAATTAATATATTTAATCTTTACCTAGTTAGGCCTACTAGTTTAAAAGAATATAATAACGATCTTTAATTTATTTAAACGAAGATACGAAGATAGAGCGGACTTTAAATTATAATAAATATTTCTAGGGGAAGCGATAAATAATTAAAGTTATTTTAACTTTTATTTCCGCCCTTTACGTTTTTCTCTTCTTATTACTAGATATTCTTTAAATATATTTAATATTATCGCGGTTACGTTTATCCTCTCCTATTACTTTAATATATTTAGAGTACTCTTTATATTATTATTATCTTTAACGTCGTCGTTTATACTCCGAAGCTCTCCCGCCTTATCTACGTTATTATTTAACGATACGGTAGGATTAACGAATCTATATACTCGAAGAGAAGAGGGAGATAAGATCCTCCGAGGTTACGATTTCTCCGCTATATTTTTATTTATACGGTTTTAACTATACCTAGACAGAAGTTTAATTAATTTTATTTTATATAATTATAAAGTTTCCGTCCTTATAATATTATTTAAATTAACCGGAGTTAATACTCGGTAATTTATCGCTAAATTTAATAAAGATTAAATTCTAAATTGGTTTTAATCGTTATTTTCTACTCTTTCTTTAATCTCGTAACTACTTTTCGGATTACGCTAGACTATAAATTAAATATTTAACGGTCTCGCGGTTATCTTTAGTCGGTAAAGTTAATAACGATTTTATATAATTACCTTCGAAGATTTAATATAATATATATTTAGTTATTACGTAGCTTCGGTAAGAGATTTCGTCCGCTATTATATTTATATATTACCGATAATAGTATTTACGTATTTAAATATATATCCTACCTAGTTATAAAGGTACTTTTTAATAATATTTATAAACTCGACTTTCCGCTTCTTTAATTTATTTATTAATTTTAATAATAGGCGTTAAAGAGTTAGAATCTCTTTATTTATTTAATATTTTAATAATTTTTATAATTTTATATTTAGCGGCTAGAATAATAAAAGCGAGTATCGTTACCCTAATAAATATTATTAGGTAGTTTAATTATATACTCCGAATCCTATTATACTCTCGACTTTATTATCGCGCCTTTTCGGAAGTTATTTTAAAATTAAAATTAACCGCTCGAAGGGAGATTACTATAATTAGTAGTATTTACTATATATTATTAACTCTTCTATATAAACGAGATTAATACGGTTTCGGTAGGGATTTTCTTAATAAATACCCGCTCCTTCGAATCTTTAATAGAGAGGCCTTTTTAGGAACTAGCCGAATTAATTATAATCTCCGATTTAATTAATTTCCGTTATCTTAGTCTTTAGACTATAATAAACGACGATAACGAATATTATTATATTAGTTATAAATAAAACGAATAGAGTTTAATCGTATAAAAAGGGGCCCTCGTCGGTTAGAATTTTATTAAAAAAGCGCTAGAGGTTATAAAGGTAGGTTAACGCGAATTATTTAATTTTTTTACGTCGCTAAATTTAATAACCGTAATATTTATATATATTAAGGAATTTTTATTCTTTTTATATTTTTCTTTAAGATTTTTCCGTTATAAAATTCGATCGTATTATTCCCTTAAACCTTTATTAATTTATTTATATTAATAGGAATTATACGGCGTCCCGTGTAGTTTTAAATTAAGAGTTATATTTACCGTTTTTATTTCTTTATCGCCGAGAGTACGAGCTACGGGGGCTAATTATATTAATAAAGATATTTACGACCGTTAACCCTTATAAAACGAAAATCTAGAGACGACGCGTTACTATAAATCCTATAGAACGTATATATATCACCGAGGTCGAGGAAGTTAATTTAAAATAAACTAAATATCTTTCTTTCTTCTAGACTCCGTTAATATCGTATTTTTAACGAGTATTTTAATATTTAAATCGGCTTTTAAGGGGACGCCTATATAATATATTAAGAATAAAATAATTAATTTCGTAGTATTTATATAATATTTATTATTATATAGGTCCTTATAGGCTCTTTTTTTAATTATCTTTATATAAAGAAGGCGAAGCTATATACGCCGGTCTCGGGTTTTTAATAAACTATATATAAAGACCTATATAAATCTCTTTTCTTATTACGAAAAGAATTTTAATTTATCCGTCTACCTTCTAGGTAGATATTTTTATTATATATTAATTATATACCCTTCGCCTAATCTAAAGTAATCGATATAAAACTATATTAAATCGTATCGTATTTATTTAGGTTTATAATTTCACCCTTTTATTATATCCTAATTATAACGTAAACTAAATTAATACTACGAGGGCGGTAGGTAATATAAAATTTTTAATATTATTATAGTTAGGTATCTCGTAGGCTTATACCGGAGATAATAAAAGAAAATTAAACGAGAATTTTCATAATAATTAATAAAGTATAATATTCCGCTGCGATATTATTACCTTTAAGTTTTAATAATATTAGAAATAAAGAATATTAACGGCTCGTTATTATCTATCTTTTATATATATAATTAAATAAGAATTATCGTCTTTTTATAAAGTTTAATATCTTTTAAATATATAGACTAAATTATAAGACTTTAAATTTAGGGTTTTAGGAAAGGCGCGTTAAACTTTTTAAAATACCCCCCTCCTTTAACTAGGACTTTATAACGTCTATTAATTTATAATAAAATATAATATAGTAAATAATATCTTTTTTAATAATATTTATTAATTTTTTATAAAGTCTATCTCTATTAAAGCCTTAACGTTCGATACGAAATCTATTTTTATTATAGAGATATTTTTAATTTTTATTATTATCCTAGTTTCCGGTGCCGGTAGTAAGGTCGGTATATTATAAATTATCTCCGTAAAAGTATCGAGGTATATATAGTAATACTCTAGATAAATAAATTATAAAGAGTAAACGTATATCTTCTTTTATTTTAATAAGATTAATATAGGTAGACTAAAGAATACTACCGGTAAACTTTATAAACGAATTTATAATAAATAATTAAAGATATTAAAATTAAGAGTCGTAAAAGACTAGTAATTAAAGAACTCTTTTAACGGAAGTTAGGATCTATAAAAATATTAAAAAGATTAAATAAATAATAGAAGAATAAAACGAGCTTTAATTTATTTAAATTCGATAATTAAATTAATAGGATTCCTAAAGAGTAAAAAAGGGATAAATTAATTTAAAAATATATACGAGGAACTATACTTTATATTTATATCTAACGATAAAAGACTTAAAATAATCACCGTTATATCGAGAAGTTTAGGGCGGTAGGAAATTAAATAACGAGAATTTTATATATTCGATCGCCTAACTACCTACTAGCGATTAAAAAAGACGCGTTAAGATTATAAAATAAATAATTAAACCGAACCTCCGTTAAATAAAAATCCTTAATATATTAATTACGCCCCGCTTTTACCTCTAATAAATTATAAAGAGTTTAGGTATTACTAATAAAACTATATATATACTTTAATATATATTAATATAAGAAGTTATAAATAGTAAATCGTAGCTCCTTTTATAACTAAAAAGTTTCGGCTCGTTAATATATTATCGGGAGAGTTCTACGAGTATTTATATTTATTAAATAAGGACTATAATTATTACTTAAGGGATATCTTTTTTTAAATATTTATTTTCTATAAATAAATTAAAGATATCGGAAAAGAATCTTATATTATTTTTCTATAAATCGAGCGGCCGTATTTCTTTAGCCGTTAAACTCTTACCGATTATTATTTATTTTTAAAAAGAGTTATTATATTATCGGTTAAAAACGAGAAATATTTATAATAAATAAAGTTAAAGAGTAAAAAAATTAAGGAAATTTTATTAAAGTTTAAGAAATAATTTATTAGGGCGTATTTTAAAATAGCGGACCGTATTAAAAATAAAAAATTAAAGATATATAATAACCTAGGTCTCGACGAAGCCTCCTAGTTACTCTTTATTAAATTAAATATTTATAATAAGGTAACTTCGTTAGAATAAGTTATATAGTCCTAATTAATAAAGTCTAGATATATTTACGACGTTATATATATAGTATTTTACGTATTTTTTTATTTTATATTATATTACTCGATAATCCTATTAGTTCCGCCGATTTAGTTTTAATTCGGATCTTTAAAGGAATATTAATTATCTTAGAGTAAACTTTAAAACCCGAGTCGTTTATATATATTATTAAAGGGGTTAAAATTAGTTTAATATTAAACCTACTCGTCGTTATAATTTATTAAATCGTTTCGATATTTAGTATTATACGGGGAAGGAAGGCTATTATAGAGATATAACGAAAGAATTATATAATATAAACTTTAATATATCGAACCTAAACTATAAATCATCGGGTAGGAGGGGAGGAATATTATCTTTTATAAATATTACGAGATTATATAAATACCTTAAGGTTTTTTATAGTAGACGTAGAGAGTTAGTTTATATAAATACTACGGGATCGTATAAATATATTAAATTCTTATATAAAAGAGATAAAAGATTTTCTTTTATAAATACTACGAGATTATATAAAAACCCCGAGGTCTTTTATAAAAGAGGTAGAGGGTTAACCTATATAAATATTACGGGATTATATAAATATATTAAATTCTTATATAAGAGGGACGGAAGGTTTTCTTTTATAAATACTACGAGATCGTATAAATTTCCCGAGGTCTTTTATAAAAAAGGTGAATAGTTAACCTAGGTAAATACTACGGGATTATTAAAATATACCGTATTCTTAAATAAAAGTATTATAAATTAATATACTAAGTTCTTATTTAAAAGAGGCGGAGGATTAGATTTTATAAATACCGCGAGATTAAAGTAAAGTAATAAGTTAATATAAAATTCGTAGTCCGCTATTTATTATATAGTATTCGTATTATTTATATTATTTTAACTTTTAGAAATTTATTATCTTTATATTCTAGTATTTTTACGTAATATACCGTTTCCGCTAATATCTAAATATATAAGATTATTCTGAATATTACTTTACGCGATTATTATATTAGTCGCTTAGACTTCTATAATTATTAATAAACGAAAATACCTTAGACGATCTACGTATGTATAACGGTACTCGAAATATTTATCCGAGATTATTTAACTTCGCTACTATTATTACCCCTTTTTTATACTATTATTAATATCTAATTTTTAAATTATAAGGTATTTTAATACTATGAGAGTTAGTTCTCGGAAGGACTACCGAGTAAATAATAAATTATTATTTAATCTAACCGGCGGCGTTTTTTATTTAGTTCTAACGAAGGCGTATATAGTCTCTTCCTTCGCGATATATTATTATACTATATTATATATAAATTAATAATACTAATTCTAGTACTAAATACGTATCGTTATATTAACTTTAGTAGTTATTAAATTAGTCCGCTTTAATTTCTATTAACTTTATAATTTATCTCGTTTAGTTTATACCTCTTATTAAGTAATTAAACTCTTTAAATTTAACGACTCGAAAACGTATATATTTAAAGTTTATAATCGTAGAGATTACCCTTTTACTAAATAACCTTTCGAGGATAAATATCTTAATTCTATATTCGATCCCCGTTCTTATTATTTATTTATTTATAAATTAATTATTAAGATTTATATACTCCTCGATATATCCGGCGGCTTTCTTTTATATAGTCGATAAATCTTCCGCTAGTTTACTAACTCTTAACGAGTTATAAATATAATATTCTTATTAATTATACTCGATAGCTAGGGACCGCTAGCTTAAACCCTTTCGAAATTTAATTATATTTAATAAACGATATTTATTAAGCTAGAGATTAACGATATAAAGATTTTTAATTATCCGTTATAACTTATTATTAATATCTTTAAATTCCGATCTCGATAGGAAGTCCGTGATTTATATTAAACTTTTATTTAATACTTTAATTAAACTCGAGATCGATTTCGGTAGGGAGTAATTATTAACGGAGAGCGGAGAAGAGTTTAGGTCGGTTAAGGATATTAAAGTCTAAATATTAAAAGTAGAAGAGAATATATCGGTAATATTCGAAATAATAAAAAAGGGACTTTAAGAGTACGAGAAAGATATCGATAAACTTTAAACTTCGACGGAGGGCGAAAATCTATTAATATTTTAAAGAAATAAAGAATTCCTTATTAGTATTTAAAGCTTTTAAAAAATTAATAAAATCCGATTTTTAAAAGACTAAAGCGTCTTTTTAAGAATATTATAAAGAACGTCGAGAGCTTTTAGAATATAATTATACTCGTTAGAAAATATATATAAATTTAATATTTATAAAATAAAAAGAAGTTAAAAGGAAAGTAATAGACCGTAACTAAAAAATTAGAAATAACGTTAGTTATACGGGACCCTTATCTTTTATAACTAGTTATAATATAATTAAAATAAGTTATAGGGATTTTAATTTTACTTCCGTTAATTTTCGTACCCTAATTAAACCATTCGCTTAATATTTTTTTACGCGCTATTTTCGATATAATATAATATATTTATAAAGATTTATATTAATTTTTACTATTTCCCCGTCCCGCCTATATCTCGTTAGTGTATTATATTTACGGTTTAGTACTACTCTATCGGGATAAAACTCGGTTATAATAAAGATTATAAATAAATTACTATATAATTCCCCTTAATATTAAGATACGTTAATAAGAAGATTAATATCGTTTATTCTTTAATTGTATTAATATTTCTAATTTAGGCTTACGAGTAGGGAGAGAAAAAGAGACCGTTATTATTATATTTATATATAACTCCTATATAGAACCTATAGATCTTATAGCCTCGTATTAGATAATTTTTTTATATATTACCTCGTTTACCTTCTTCGCCCCGTTTACTAGGGACCGCTTTATTTCTTATAATCTCCTTTATATACTTATACCCTTTATCGTTCTTATTATAGAAAGTCTTTTACCGATAATTTATTTATTTATCTTTTTTTATATTTTATTCGCGATTCTTACGGTATTCTCTCCTTTAGTTTAGGCGTTTTATAATTTATTTTTAATTTATTAATTTCGCCGCTAGACCTATATCTTTAAGTTAAAATTCGTTTTCGATCTCGTACGGGTTATTTTACTCGCTCTAGATATCTTAGAGATAATTTTATTATATAATAATAATTCGAGGCTTATTTGAATTCTACGTGTAATATTAATTAATTTAATAAATAGGAATAAAAAGTTAGTTAGTTTATAATATCCTATATTATTACTCTAATATATATATAATATTTATAGAGGTATATCTTCTCTTTAGATAAATATATTAAACGAATATTTATCGTTAAATATAAGTTATTTATTTATAATATATAATCGAAAGACGCCTTAGCCTTCCTTAACTTCGCTTTAATATTATTATTATTATCGTTCTTTACCTTAAATAGTTCCTACCTTTAATTAAATAAATTCGGGCTATTATCGTCTTCGTATATATTAACTTATATTATAAATAGTATATAGAAACGATTTAATTCTAGACGACCTTTAGTATAATCTTTATATATTTTTTTACCTTTAATTTAATTTACTTCTAGGTTTTATACTCTTTTTAATATCCTCGAAAATAAATATCTAATATTTTTAGATAATTTTTTTATTATTATATTATCTTCCTTTAAATATTAATATTTATAATATTAACGGGGAAGATAAGTTTAAATAAATACCTCCTTCTTTAAATTAATAAAAGTAAAACTAGTCTATAATCCGTAATAATTCGGTATATAGATTTCGTTATTATATATTATTATATAAGTTATAATACGCGTTAATTTCGTCCTCGTTCTCGTACGTAGAAATAATCCTCGACGAATAACGAATAATACTTTAGACGAGTCGGGGGTAAACGTTAATTTAATTATTAACCGAAATCGTAGGAGGGTATCTATATTTATATTAACGGAATCATTAACTAGGAATATAAACTTAAAAGGCGATTCTAAATCTAAAAGTATTTATATAAAACCGAGGGTCTTAAATAATCCCGGTAAATTTAAACTATATTAATTATTTTTAATTAATCCGAGTTATTTATCGTAAACTTTATTTTAACTTTAAGATTATAGTTCTCTTTATACCTAAAAGGTTCTTTTATTTTAACTACCCTCGGGTATCTTTTTTTACTTTTTATATCTCTTTATTATAGAGCTAGCTCCTTAAGATAACCGATTTTACCCTCGATTTAATTTCTAAAGAAGAAGAATTTATATTAATATTTATATAATTAAAGGTATAGTGGCCCTAAATAATAAACTACGTCGATTTTAATTAATTAGAATATATTACGTAAAGAGTATTAATCCCTATTTTCATATAAATAATAGGAAAAGAGGATAATAATATAGTATTAAATAGAATAAATATTAAGGATTAAGATTATTTTTAGTTATTAATTAAGTCGTCTTTATTACTAAATTAGTACCTCCTCTTTTATTTATATATATAAGTCGTTAAACTACTTCCCGTTATAGCCGAGACTACGGTTTATCGATATTTTCTATATTAAGTAAAATAGTATAAGAGGAAATCTATTACTAGATTTCTTTATTTAAAAGTAATAATATTTAAAATTTTAATATTCCCGTATAATTAATAATTTAGTTCTAGAATAATATTTATTAATAAGAGCTTTAAAGGTAGAAAATATTAAATATAAATTAAATAAACTAAAAAGAATAAAACTATTATTTAAATCTCGACCGAGTTTTTCTCTTTGAATTACCCGCTCTTTATCTCCTTTATTAACTAAGTTATTTTATATAGCCGTTTAATACCGACGTTTATAAGGAGTTATATCTCGTTTAGTCCTTAAAGCTATTTAACGGATAAAGTATTTATTATAATAATCGTCGTATTATACCCTTAAAGGTAAAGTTAATTAAAATACCGATAAATATTATTCCTGCTTTTATACGTTACGGCCGTTACGAATATTAATTTAAAGTCCGCCGTATATTTTACTCGGTTAATACGCCCGATAATAAAAGTAAAACTAAAGAATTCATATACTAAAATCTTTAGATTTTGAATAAATATAGTTACTAGTTTATATATAAATAAATATCGATATAATAAAGAGTAAATAATCGGAGTAAAAGTAGTACCCTAATTATTAATAGTTTAATTTATAGGCGGAGGACTTTTAAAGGATATAAAACCGTCGTTATAAAGTCCTTATTAATACTCTAAAATATAATATTACCGGGCTTCGTTATTAGAGCCTACGGGTCGGTTAAATATTTCTACCTAAAATATTATTCCTAATTTATTATCGGTGGAATCTATTATACTATAGAGTATAGAATAATAATAGAATAGGTCTACTTTTTAAATAGACTCGTCTTTAAGTAATTTTAATATTTCGAAGCCCGTAAGATTTCTAGTTTTAATTTAATTTCGAGATTTATTATCCCTATTTACTATAGTAGCTAAAGTATATTACGAGGTATAGATTTAGAATATAGATTTAGAAATCTCTTTCGCCGTAGTATAATATTATAAAGGCCGTTAATAGCTAGGCGGGTTTATAGTTTATAATTAAAATAAAGTTTTAACTCCCGGTTAAATAATTATAATAATATCGAGGGCGAAGTAGAATCGTAGTTATATTAATATATCTTATAAAATAATTAGATTATCGAGGTTAATTATATAGGCGTTATTATATTACTACTTTAACGTAGATACTAGTATATTTATTTTTATATAGTAATATTTATTTTAGGTAGCCTAAAAGCCGAGTTAAAGAAAATATTAATAAAGAGTCTTTACCTTAAAGATTAAGAAGAGTTAATAATCTTATTATTTAATTTACTTTTAGTTTTTTATATTTAACCGTTATCGATCTAAACTTTTCGACTCCTCGAGTATAAATATAGAACTTTAGTCCGTTTATCTAAATCCGTTTTTAATTAATAATTAATTAAATATAATTTACTCTTATTCGCTTATCTAATAAAAGATAAAAGATAGGATATATATCGTCGAAAATACTAGGCCTTAAGGGAGACGAATAGAGAAAGACGAGAAAAAATTTAAAAAACTTTAATAATATAAAAGTAAAGAAATACTAGAGGGAGTAAATAAAAAAGTACTTCGGTATCTTTAATAAAAGATTATTATCCTTTAAAGAATTAGAGGGTTAAACCGATTATATAATATCCTTCGTCGAAGAAAGTAATTTTAATTCTAAAACTCTCGGGTCCCTTATCGAATACTTCGAGGATCGGTTTCTATAAATAAAAAATCGCGTCGAATAAGATTAATTTAAACGTATAAAGGGAGATTTCTAGATAGTATTATTATATAACGATAATTTATAATAATAATATCCTTTTAGAGTTAACGCGCTTTAAACCGCCTATATATTTACGTATCCCGGAACTCTTATTATACTAGCTTTAAATAATAGAAACCTATATATATTAATATTTAATAAGACTTTTAATATATATTTATTATAGTAATAATTACCCTATAATATTAATATAATACGATTATATTAGTAGGTTAGTATTTTAAAATAATAATATCTAGGCGCTACTAAGGAAAGCCGGTCTATGATTATTTAATATTATTTATTATTAAAGGCCTTGAATCCCTAATAAAAAAGACTTTAAAATCTCTATTACTTAGAAATACGGTATATAATAATAGAAAATATTGAATATTAACCTAGAGGGAATACTTTATATAAAGTTTATCTCCGTTTAAAATACCCTAACGGGTTTAAAATTAATATAAGAATAAACTAGGATAAATAAAGACTAATTATATTATTATCTTAAACTTCTCTTTACTAGGCCCTCTTTATAGCCTCGGTATATATTAATTACCGAAGGCCGTTACCGCCCGCGATAGGGTTTAAAGGTTATATAATAAAGAATATTATACTCTTTAAACGAGAAAAGGTTAACCTAGATATTAACGCTTCGTTTTTATTAAAAATACTATTAAAAAGACCCGTTATAAATATTATTAAGAGGTACTCGCCGAGGGTCTACTAGAACTTTATTATTTTATTATATTATCGTAAAATAACTACGAGTTCGCTCTTACCTAATATAAAGTTTAAATATAACGATATAATAAAAGGGTATCGTAAATTAATTATAAAATTCGGGGTTATCCTGAAAGGAGAATTAAAAATCGTAAAATTTATTTAGAAATAAAATCTTCCGCTCTTTAATCTAGGAAGAAACCGGTAGTTTTATTAATATAAATTAAAAGATAGCGGACCGATTATTAAGATTTAAGAGAAGTATTTAAAAGAAGTTTAAAAGATAACGATTATAAATTGTAATATTATACGGAGATTCGATCTATTAGATAACTAATTATTATAACGATAACTAAATATTAACGAAAGCGTAGAGAAAAGAGGAGATAAAGATTAAAACCTTAATAATTATAATTATATAATTATAATTTAAAATCTCGATAGTATTACTCTTTCTTACTCGACGTAATAATAAATACGGGGATAAGCGCTCTTATATTTACGTCTCTTTTCTTCGTATACTTCGTAATAATAATTATTATATTTATGACCTCGGCTTTAGGATACGGAGTAAATCTCGGTAGTTTTTAATTTAAAGACTATTCTTTTAATATATTAAAATAACGTTATATTAAAGGAATACTCGTAATCTTTAAAGATATTAATTAACGATATTAATAATTATTCGGTATAAACTATATACTCGATTTATACCGATAATATTTAGTAAATATTTTTATTTCCTAATTATTCCCTCTTTATAATCTTCGTTAATATAAACGATTTAACGAGGTTATTCGTTATCGCTAATTCGAACCCCGGGATAATTAGACGGATAAAATAGTTACTTCGTAACTATATTAAATTTAGTAAAGAATTCGAGTTAAATATAATACTCTTAAAGATTCTCGATATAGTTATATCTAATAAGATAATCTAGTATAATAATTTCGTTAATCGGTTTTATAGTATTAGACCCCTTCGTTTAATTAAGTCGAGACGACTATTATATTAATTAATTATAAATAACGGGTACTTCTCTTTTTCTCGGATTTAAAAAATTATATATCTTAAGATTTATAATATAAAGATCTTTAATCTAGTCCTTCTATAAGAGGGTATATATAAATAAGAGAAAGATTATAACGAAAGCCGAGTTTAAGAGATAAATACGTTTATAATTCGTTTTAATTTTATTAAGACGGATTTAACTCTTGAAAAAATCGAGGGGTATATAAAGATTTTATAAAATCCCTTTAAAGTTTAAATCTCTCGGTAGTATTAACGGCGGTATAAATTTACCATATTTACTCTAGGACGAAAGTCTCGAAACTCTTTATATTAACGGTAACGGTTTATATAAAGACGAAGACGGCGATAAATAAAAATTTACGAGCGTATATATAAAAGTTATCGTAAAGATAATAATAGGATAAAGGTTTATAATTATAGAAATAAAGAATAATAGGAGTTTAGGTTAAAGCTAGGATAACGAGCCGAAGATAAAAAATATAATATAAATTTAAATCTAGTCGCACGGTAATATATATTTATAATATTTAAGTATTATTAAATTAGTAAACGTCCTACCCCCGAGATCGCTAGATAACGCGCGCGATAAAGGTATTATTATTATAATTTACTCGGAGGTAATTAAAAGAGCCTTAAGTCCTATTACTATATAATTAAATAAAGTAGTAAAGAAATAAATCTTATTCATTTATAACAATTAATAACTTTCTTAGAATATACCTAAGAACTTTATATATAGTAAAGGTAAAGTATATAAAGTTTAATTAATTTTTACTTTTACGAGTATTTACCTAATATTAATTAAAGAGTCGGATACTATATCCGTTATATTAAGTATTATAGTATACGAATACGAAAATAATTATCGTTATTACGTTTATTACGCGGGAAGTAGGTAGGGCTAACTAAAAATTTAAAATAATATTAATAAATAATAGGGTATATTTTACCGAATAATAAAATTAGTTACCGGACACCGGCCCATTTATATTATACGAATTAATAAATAATACTCTCGTAATAGGAAGAGTAAGACCGGTCGGTTATTAAAATAAATATATTTTTAGAAGTATTATTAATAATACCTAAAAAGCCTCGACCTTTAATACTACGTTTTTAAATTAGTCTTTAACGGATAGTTATTCTTCGCTCCCGTAGGAGGATTAGTCTTAACGATATTAAATATAAAGATTAAAACGGGTAAAATCTTAACCTCTAGATTTATTATAGAGATACGCGAAACGTATTTATAATTCTAAGAATTTAAATAATAGAAGTTAATCGGTCGTCCCTTGAAATACTATAATTTATTATTTATAGCTATGGTTAAATATACGATATAACGGACTAGTACCCGTCTATTAAAGTAAATATTCCGAATAATTATTTATAGTCATCGCCGTTTCTTTAAGAGAGATTAATAATTAATTTAACCTAGATTACCGGTACGGACCTGAGTCCTATTTAACTAGTATAATAATATATTCCTATATTACTAAGGATATTAATTTAAGATTAAAATCTTTTATCCTAGGATACCGGTTAATATTTAAATATAGTTATTTACGTTAATTAAAGAAGAAGGTTATTACCGCGCTAATATTTTATTCTCTTAATTTATTATCGACGATCTCGATCTACCGTAGATTTTTCTTATTAATTATTTTAATCTTATTTATACCCGTATTATAAATAGTAATATTATTAATTAGCCTCGATTATTTAAACGGAGCTTTAAGTATATAAGTCTAGTTAATATTAATATCTTATTACGTCTCTTAAATAATTTCTAACCCGGGAGTAGGTACTATAAACCTAATAATTAAATAAAATATTAAAAATTAACGGTAGATATATAAAGCGATAACGAGTCTTTACCCGAAGATAATAATATTAAAAGATAATACGCGAATTAAAAAGCTATTATTTAAAAAGTAGGCTTTACTCTAAAAATCTCCGGAGAACTCTTAAGGAAATAAATAATAAAAGCGGGATTTAAGAATATCGTTATACGTGAATTTAAACTCTTAATAGGTCCGTGGCTAGCGGATTTAAAGTTAAAAAAAATTAAATATTATTAACTCGTCGTTATACTAGAAGGTATTTATAAATTAATTATTATACTTTAGACCCGGTTCTTAGGCTGGAATATATAAGAAATTAAAATATTTCTAACCTTAATAAGAAATAAGTTTAAATTAATAAAAGTCTATTATTATTAGCCTTTATATATCGTATTTTTAATTTTATATCCCGGTTTAACTACTAATACTTTCGGTACTTTAGGTACGTTATATATAAATAAAAACCGAGAACTACTATAAACCGATAAATTAGGAGAGAAAATAGATATTAATATTATTATTTATCCTATAGCGTTACTCGTAAATAAATTAAATATAAAGAGTAGGAATATATTAGAGCCTAGGAGATTATTATTAATATTAAAGATATTCGTTACTAAAGTAGAAATCACGATAATTAAATATTCGAGGTTTAAGGTAGTATTAAACTTAAGTAAAGATAATATTACTAAAGATTATAAAATCTAAATTAAAGTATATTTTTTAATAGCCGAATAATATCTATAAAAGTTAAATATCTAAGAAATAGAAATATACTTTATCGAAACCTCTTCTCCGAGCGAAGAGTTAGAGAGTTATTTTATAGAAAGGTTAATAAAGAAAAATTATAACGAGGTAACCTAAATAAAGACTATAGATTCGTTAATAACTCTTTTTTTACTTTAAAACGATCTTAGAACGTAATAAGGTATAAAGAAAGAAATAAAGAATAAAGATTTAGGAATTTCTTATTATTTTAAATAGAATTAAGAATATATATATTTCTTCTATAAAGAATAAAATTAATTAACGGTTACCGACTCTTATTTATATATATTAATCTTCCCCGTTTACCTCCTTACTACGCCTAGTATTTCGCTTTAAATTATTATAGTAGTCTTTATATATTTCTTAACTCGCTTTCGAGTAGTTATATTTTCTTCTAGTATATTTTATATTTATAGCCCTTCCCCCTTCGTCTCTTATTAACGATCTTTATAATCTTTTACTCCTTTTTATTTAATATTAAACCTCCTTAATTTTAATACTACTCGGGAAGAGGTTAAGAGACGATAATAATATAAAAGGGGTAAATAGTCGCCGTTATTTCGCGATTACTTTTATTAATAGTTTATTTAACTAGATTATAGGATAATATAATATTAAAAGAGGTAACACGATTAAAGAGGGAGGTAGTAAATTCGATAATAAATTCGGCGGTAATAATAAGATTAAAATAATTATATATCTTTGGTTATTCCCTTAAATATAAGTTTTTAAGGTATATAATATTAATCTTAAACTTTATACTCGTAACTTTAATAGAAATATTAGTTTTATTAATCTTTTCTTCGTAATCCTTTATTATAAGAGGGTTATTTAAAGTATATTAAAAGAAATCCTAGGTATAGGTTAGAAATATATTAAAAAGTATACTTTAATTATTATTAATTACTTTAGATCGATTTAAATTTATTATTTTCTTATATCGCTAGAAGTTTCGAGGCCGTCTAAAGATAAGTTTAGGTTATAATCGGATCCGTATAAACTCGACCTTATTAAAATTATCGTCGGTATTATTTATCTCGTTAATTATAATAGGATCTTTCGAAAATTATTAGATACGCTTATAGGGGCTAGGAGTTATATATTAATTTATATACCGAGTTTTCTCTAATTTATATATACCTTTATTATCCTCGTCTAAACCTATACTATCTACTTTATATTTAGAGGAATCTCGAATATTAATAACGTTTATAATTATCTTATACTCGGCGTCGGTAAAGTATATTAATTTTAATCTTATAATAAATAATCGAAGAGAGTAAAGGATAATATTATTTATATTATAACTCGCTCCTTCGCCCTTTTTCTCTTTTACTTTATTAGACGGATAAGGCTCGGTATTTTTAAAATAAGTTTATATATCGTATATTAACGAGAGGGGGGTATTAAAAACTAAAGGAGAATTAAAAATAAAGTCTTCTATCTTTTTATAAAGAATAGAATATTTAGGTAGGCCCTATTTATTAGTTATTAATATAAAAATTAGCGAGCGGGGTTTAAAGGATCGTATTTATCTTTTAAATTTATTATAAAAATCGGTAAAGTATTAAAGGAGTATTACTTCTTAATTTATTTATTAAAAATCGAGTCGTTACTTTTAGAATAAATATTATTATTATTAATAATATCTTTACTTTAGTCTCTACCTTATCTCGGTTTAGAAGTAGAAAAGTTATCGTAATTTTTTAAATTAAAATATTTAAAGGCGTTATTAGATTTTTTAACTTTATATTTAATACTCGATCCCGCTCGCTATAACTCTAGGACTTTTTTAATATCGAATAATAATTCCTTAAAGGATAAAAGAGTATTATTATTTTTATAACCGTCTTTAATATCGGTTATATTCGAGAGACCTAAACTCGTTAATTAATATTTATCGAATATTAATAATTAGAAACTATACCTTTAATAACTCTTTTAATATAGAGGTTCGGTACTAATATATAAAGTAAATTTATAGATTTCTTCGGCGGCGGCTTAATTATACCTAGAGATTAAATTAAATCGAAGTCTTCGAGATTTTTACTTACTTTCTTACTTTATTTAAAAGTTATAAAGATATAAAGGTTAAAGATTATAGGCCGCCCGTCGCTATATAAATCTATCGTAATTAAGGGTTAATAAAATTAAACGGAATCTATATTAATAAAAGTTATTATAAAATATAAATATAAAAGCTCGTTAAAGGATTTAAATAAAGTTTAATCTTTTTTAATTAAGGAATTTAAAGGAAATTCTAGTTAAAGTAAGATAAAAATAAACGGGTTATATATATATAAAGGTTAGTAGGCTATATATTATAATTTTTTTTAATTAAAATCCTACTTCTTTCCCTCTACTCTAAAAGACCACGGATCGCCGATCTTTAATTATTTTATTTTATATTAAGTTATATACCCTAGTATAGCTTCTAGCCGTTAGGATTTTATATTCGATTAATATTATATATAATTTAATTCTTACTACGCTCTTTATAAACGTTTATATCTAGTTTAAATATATTAACTATAGTGGTTTAGATCTTCGAGTTAAGATTATTATAATGTATCGGCTAATCCGCCTACTTTATTATATTAAGCGAGATAGAGATTTATATTTTAAAATTTTATTTAGGTAGTTTTTCTTTAAAATCTCGTTTTTCGATATTTAATTATCCCCTACCTCTTTCTTAACTTTATATTATAATCGAGTCTCACCGTAATAATTAATTAAATAATCCTAGTATTTTATCTCGTAAAACGCCTCGTTATTAATAATATATAATTTAACCCCGGTATAATTAAGACTATTACCGTTACGAGCTCGAAAACGGTACTATAACTAGTAGGGGTGAAAAGAGCTCGGTAATAAAATATATAAAGATATTATACCTTTAAGAACTTAATCGCCGATCTAGGTATCGTAAAGTAATATATATATATATCCTCGTAATCGAGCCGTTATTATATTAATATTAATAAATATTTAAAACTCTAATTAAATTAACCTCGGTTTAGTTATTTAATTAACCTAGGTTAAATCTATATAATAAGTATTAATAAATAACTTTTAAGAATTTAGTATTAATTATATATTAACGGCGTAATAGATAAGAACCTAAAAAAGAATATAAAATATATTTTCGATTAGTCTAGGTTATAAAAATACTATATTTATTATATTAATACCTTCGTTATAGCCACGGCGATCGCCCGTATATTATATAATAAAGGTTTAAAGCGATTAAAGCCAAAACCTAATAAGAGATAAAAGTAATAATAATAAATTATAAAAAGATTAATAAGGGAGATTAAAGAAAAGGAGGCGTTTTTAAAATAAAAGTATTCGAGTATAAAAAAAGAAAAACTTTATAAATAAATAAACGCGCCTAATAAAAAAAGTAAAGTCTAGCTTTATAAAGAATCGAGATCGTCGTATATAAATTAAATTCGATAGGGGCGCGGTAGAATAAACGTAAATATAATATATAAATCGAGGTCCGAGCGCGAGGGTAATAAACGAGGCCGACTAAGAATTAAAGGTATTTAAGGGACCGATATAAGATCCTAAAGGATATAAAAAAAAGATAGAAAGAAGAAAAGGGGGGACGGTATTTATATTTAGAGAAAACGGCGAGGGGCTGCGCCTACGCGCCTTACCCGATCGGAGAGATACTAAACCTAGTTAAATTAATATTAATAAGTAAATAACTAGAAAAGTTAGATAAAATTAAAAAGATATTTAAAACGAAAGTCGTCGTAAAAATAAAAGTCGTAAATTCTTTGAAATAAAAAATTACGGTTATTCTATTTACGCTCGCGAAGAAGTAAATAATTAAGAAAATTATAATATTTATAATTATAGAATAATAAATCGAAATCGGTAATAAAGATTTCTTAATTATATTTTAAATTATATTTTAAACTTCGATTTTCTTTATAATTAAGTTTTTTTAATAAATTATTTCTTTTTTTATTATATTTAAAAACTTTATAAAAAAGAGAGTAAAATATATAATAAAGAAACTTAAATAGGATAAAATCTTAATAAATTCAAATATAAAAAAAGTATCTTTAATATATATAATAATAAATATTTTTATAGTAATTAACGAATTTAAACCGGTCTTATTAATAATTATATTATTTTTAATTAAAAATAATTCTACATTATTATAAATTAATAGGTAATAAATTACGGAGCTAGTATATTATTAATCGGAAAATATTACTTTTAACCTAGATATTTAATTTACTACGGATATTATAGAGCTAGTTTTTATAATAAATAATATATACTATACTAGCCCTATTACGAGCGAAAAAGGTAAAATAAAATAAATTTTTTTATTTAATACTAAGGGAGCGAATATAATTAATCTAGGAATAAAATACTCGAAGAAAATAAAATCTAATAAATAAATTAGGCCGTTAAAAATAAAAAAGGAGATTAAGAATATTTTTATATTAATAAATAATTTAAATAATAATATTAAAGAGGAGTCCTTAATCGAGATTATTAAAGAAATATTTATTATATCCGAAATCTATATAAACGAGTTAATAACTAGAAATAATATCCTAATAAATAATAATATTATTTTACGTAACTATATAGATTTCTTAAAAGAATTTATTATGAAATTTAATAATAAAATAATCCGTGTTTTATTAATTCTAGAAATCTTTTATACTATTTTTATTTAATACCGGGCCCACTTTTTAAAATTAATATAAAGTCGATTATTTATTATAAAGTTTTTTTAATTCTATAGAAATTAAAATATTTAAAAATTAATTAATTAAAAATAAATAAGTAAAACTAATCTAAAGAATTAAAAGTATTAATAGTATTAAAAACTTCGTTAATAATCTTTTAATTAATATTAATATAAATATAAATATATTAATTAAAAGATATCCGGTTTTAGAATAAATATATAATTAAAAGAAATTTAAATAATAGATAACTACCGATATTATATTAAACGATAAATTTATTAAAGATAATAATAAATTATATAATTAATTTAATATCGTTATAGAGATTATTTTTAATTATAATAATTATATTATTAATAAAATTACTACCGAAGACTAAATTATACTAATTATTATTAATTATATTAAATATTTAATTATAATAATAGTATATATTTTAATAACTAACTCGTCTAGTAAAGATATTCCTTCGTTTAATATTTATAACTTAATAACTAGTCTCTTTTTTAAAGATTTAAAATAAAAATATTATTACCTCGGTTAAATATTCTATCTTTTATATATTATATAGATAATATATTAAATTAAGACGAGGGAAGTAATAATAATTATAATATATAATATATTTACTTATATATTTATATTAATAAATTATAGTTTTAAAAATAATAAACTCTTTATTTATAAAAATAATTATTATAATTATTAATACTTTAATAAATATTTTAATATAAGATAATAATTTATTTATATTAATAAATAGTTTAATTAATATATAATATACTAAAATTAAATATTAATTACTATTTTATTTTATTAATATTCTATTTTTACTAGTATTATTAAAATTATAATATAGGGTCGGTGTTAATATAGTAATTAAACCTCACGCCTAGCCGTTAAGGTATATAAGTATGCGGGCACTAAACCCCTTTGGGTAACCGGCTAGCCACATATAGTAATAACACACTCCTAGGACCCTGAAACGCTTGGCATTCCCCATTAGTGCTTGGCATTCTCCTCTGGTGGAGGATGACTGGAATCGTCTCATCCATCACCTTCAGAGTAGTTGATGTTTAGATTGGGTCGGGAATTGATCTCTTATATGAGCACTCTAAGCTTTCCCTAGGGCAGGCGCATTCTTCTCGTCCCAACGCTGCGCTATGACTCAGTCTCTTTCCTAGGTCACGTGTCTGTTGTCTATTCTCGAGTATATAGATACCTGGGATCCCGTGGGCTGCAACGCCCAAGGCGATGCCAGTCCCAACGTCAAATGCTGCCAGACCTCTCTTTGACTTTGTGTGGTGGTCTTTTGGCCGCTGATTTTTGGGTTGGAGATAAGTTGTTCGAGATACATATTCTAGGTCAATTTCCCATATAACGAGAAAGTTCCCTGCTACATGCACTCGGAGAAGACTGCGAAGGAGTAAACGGCTATACAGCTAATCAAGGAGCTAGATTCATAGATATAGAAGGAACGGAGGTTCGGTACAACGATGATGCGCATCCCATCCACCGGCAAGCAATAGTATGGAATCTATTAGCAGGGCTGAACAGTCTCCAAAATTCTACACTCTACTAGTGGACGGGATAGGACGTCCCACCAAGGGACAACGCCTTGCGACATGGACCAAGACTAACCCTAAGGTTGACAGACGGAGCAAGGGCTAATAGGCGAAATATTGTTGATAAATAGCAATCTCGCGTCGAATTCACGCTTCAAATATCTGATTCTATCAATAGAAATTATCGAGCCAAGCAATATCGAATGTCAAGCTCTTGGAGGCATGTATTTACTCTGCTATTGTGTTGTTGTGAGGGGATGACGACTGAGCAGACTCAATAGGTGAAGCGTAATACCTTGCAGGTATAATACCTGCAATACTAAAGACGGCTCGAATCAGACAATTAGATATATGCACAGCACAGCTAAAGCCCACGTCGAAAGAGTAGATAGCTAGCCAAATACTGCCTGGAAGGCTGGAGATCTATCTGTAGGCCATTATAGACATGGCACATGAGGTCTGGAACATCAGGGGCTAGCCCCGTCACACTACTCCTTCAGCATAGCATCGACCTTCGATTCTTTTTGAATGAGTTGGGGTGGCTTCATGATATTCTTTCGGAGGATGTGTCGCTTGATGAAGTAAGGAAGCCAGACAGTCAGCTCATGGGAGATGAACTTTGATGTGGGCACCGAAAAGACCTCTGCGAGAGACGTTAACGGGAGGAGGCTAGATGAATTCTTGCGAGATTCCAACTTACGGTCCAATTCTTCCAAGGTGAGCTGCTTGGTCTCTCTGACGAAACAGAAGACCATGAACCAAGCGATCAGGTTGAGCCCAGCATAAAAACCGACTAGAGTTCAGGTTAGCGAATCGCCGCGCGGGAGAATCCAGCAGAGTCCACTTACAAGCTCCGGTTGGAGTCATGACGCTCTGCATTCGAGGGAAAGTCAAACTAAGGATACCAGCTACGATACATTTCGTGAGTAAGATCTTCGTGGATTGGAGGTCGGTCATGCTCACCGAAAGTGTTGTTGACGCAAACAGCCCAGGCCATTCCTTGCTCGCGCTGAATGGTAGGGAACACCTCGGCAGAGTACTGGAAAGCGACTGGTCCTTCACCCAAAGAGTAGGCGATAGTGAAAAGGTAGACGAATCTAGTAGAAGGAACGTAATCAGTCAAACTGAGCATTGTAAACATCCTTGGCGAACTTACAAGACAACTGGTCCGATCTTTTCGCCACGGCTACCCGTGGTATTCAGCAGAGACAGACCGGCGGCCAACAGGAAGATACACATGAATGGGAAGGTCTTGAAAGAGCCAATGATCAGTCATCTTCACGCGAAAAGCTCGGAGCGACTCACAATCAGAGTCAGGGTCCGTCGGCCTTTGGTGTCAATGAGGAATAGTGTAGGGATAGTAAACACGACCTGTATTGCACCATAGCCCAGAGACGCGTACAAAGCCTGGGTCGGTGTATAGCCGACGTTTTCAAAGATGGTCGAGCTGTAGAAAGAGATGACTGCAAGGTGTCAGGACTGACGAATGGTATGAGACGAGAGGCGACTTACTGTTGATACCGCACATCTGCTGAGCGATCATGACAGTCGAGGCACCATAGTTGGCTCGCCTGATCCTCGGCACGGCGAAACAGTCCCACAGACGGGAGAAGTAGCCGGCACCACGACCCAGCTTGAGTTCCTCGGCGTATATCACGTTTGAGTAGTAGAAGTCCCTTGCGGCGATGATGGGATTCGCTCGCAAGCGCATCATTGATCTGAACCCCTTTGCGTGCTGGCCGTGCTTCATGAGCCAACGAGGGGACTCGGGACAAAACCAGATACCACAGCCGAGGATGAAGGATGGGATGAAGGCTGAACCGAGTTGAAGACGCCAAGCGATACGACCAGTGTCTTTGACAATGACGTTGGCGGCGAAGCCCAAGAAGATACCTGCAGGCCACCATTAGCCAATGTCTCCGGACGAGCGACCAGAAGTAGCTCACCGGCCACGACCCAGAGTTGCCAGAACATGACCAGGGCACCTCGAATCCGAGCTGGAGCCATCTCGGCAGAGTAGATGGGGACCGTGGCGTTCTTTGCACCGATACCGATACCGAGAACAAATCGGGCGGCAAACAGTCCTTGCCATGACTTTGCGAAACCGGAGCCAATCGGGGTGGCCGTGAGACAGCAAGCGGTAATGAAGATTTCGCCTCTTCGGCCAAAGTAGTGGTTCAGTGGATCGACGATGAAAGCACCACTGTTTCCGAGGTCAATGACCGAGGTCGCAGCGATGGGATTCAGCGCTGGCAATGCGACTTACATGAGACCAGCTGTCAAGAAGATGATGGCATTGATGACTCCCACGATCCATTCGTCTCTCCCTTTGCCGTTAATCCCAAATTCCTTGGGGAAGGACAAGTTGGCCCCGTTGGATCCAGTCTGATCCCATCCTTGTGTGGCGGCTCCGACGGCACACAGAGAGACGGAATACCAAAGCATGAAAGGGCCGTGCCATTTGTGGTCCCTCTCGTACTCGAGCGCATGGCGCTCTTGTTCTTCAAGCGCAGTAATTGTCTCGATGTGTTCGGGGTCACGGGCGACGAGAGCGGCCCGACCGAACAGAGCGGCGTGCTCAGCCATGTCATGCGACTCGGCCCAAGCCCGGGCATCGACGACGGCCTTCTCTTGGGAGCTGCGCTGTGGGAGTGAAGATGATCAGCGTCGATGCTCGATATGACGACGGAAGGTGGCGGAGAGGCGAAGATTGCGAACCTTACCTTCAAAGGGTTCTCAATGATGTTGAGAGCGACCGACTGTCGACGGCCGGCCGGGTTAGCCAGCTCAGCTTGATGAGTCGTGTTCTTCTCATTGTGCGAGAGGTAGGCACTGTCCGGAGATCCCTTTTCAGTCATGGTAGTGGGGGGTGTTTTGGTAGCGGAAGGTGAGGGTAAATCGGTGAGAAGCGGAGGCAGTGTTGTACAGTTGTAGGGCGAGTAAAGTACGCACGTGCCGCACGCTACGGTGTGGGGAAATGTTGGAGCTTAGTCCTGCGACGCCTTTGACCCCCTCCCCAATAAGCGCTCAATTTGGGCCTGGACAATGATCCGTCCTCTGGACCCAAGTCTTGGCGGGAGATCTAGCGGTACTAAGGTACTTGAGGGATGCAGCAACGGGTTTACTCTACGTCGGATAGTCAACATCAGGATTGCGGCTGAGCAGTCCGCTAGGAACATTAAAGACATTAGCCGCTTCTATCAATTATTCTCCGCCTGCATCCCTGCACCCTCGGCCATAACTTTCTCGTTCTCGTATTAGCGCCAAGGGTTGGACCCCAGCTTTCGCCGTATTATACAGACTGGCCGTACGTGTCAGCCCGCAGCATTAAAGCCCGAAATGTTAGTACGTTCGACCTCGTGGAATGTTTCCAGATAGTCTGCCGAGATTGCCGCCCCAATCCGAGGCTGACTCGGAGCGATGATCTGAACAGAATGTCTTCTGCAGCCATCGTGGTAGCTGTTGTGGCCCAAATGCTCACCATTTATTCATCACGGAAAGATACTTGAACATCGTCAGAGTATGAGCTCCCAACATCCCTAACGTCAACGTTCGGGGTGATGGAGGCTGGGCAGATTCTACTGGATATGTACACCTAAAGACTCTCTCGGTGATATGCCATGCGAGCAAGGCACGAAGGCACTTGCATGCGCCGCATACGAAACAACTCAAAAGCGAGTGCAACACCTATCAGAGCAGTAAGTCAATTCTTTACACAGCAAGCCTGAGTCTCTATTGAAGCTGTGCATTTAAGAACTCTGCTCGTCGATACAATTACAATATTCAGCTCTGTATCTTCGTCTATAGCAGCCCCAGCAGGGTTACTGCGCCTATCATCCCAATGCTCTAGATTGCCAGAACTGTCCCGTTACACAATTTAAGGCAAAGAATAAGCAAGTCAACAAGTTCTTCACGTGTGCGGGCAGGATTAATAGCCTTAAGATCGGAGCAAGCTACAAACATGGTGATTATAACCACCTTAAGTCGGGTAGTCTGACGGCGGTGAAGGTTCTTGATTATCAGCAGCAGCTAAAGGCAATTCGTCAAGCGAGCCCAGGGTGTCCGGGTGTGACGAAGGTGAATCCGACGAACGATGCTTGCAAGTGCTGTATATAAGCGTCAAGGTAACAGGTGATGGCCAAAAACGCTGGGCAGGTGTTGTTTCGTGTGGATTCCTGAAAAGCCTTTATCGGGTCTCCAGGGGCTCAGGTAAGTAGGTGTTAGGCGTACATTGCAGATTGGAATAACAGAACGAACGACGGAAACGGCATAGTGAGCATGCTTGTCGATCTCACAGTATTAGGAAGTGGCGTGAGTAATAGCGTACTCAATCGAGAATTCTCCTAAAGAGGGTCCTCATCACATCAGCTCATATCGTTTCGCGATGAAGCATCCCAAGACGGCCTCACACGGCCGCTTTGGTCTCCTCTCATTACCTTTTGAAATCGACAATGCCTTGCCCGGTATTCTAAGTGCGGGGCTAAGTTCGTTCGACCGATGACCACGCAGGTTTGAGGGTAATACTCAATTAGACGTCATCCAAGTAGAGAGCTTGACTTCGATTCGTCACCAATGGGCACTTCAGATCAAGGCGCACTAGCTATAGGTGTGTTATTAAGCTAACCCAATCGAATTTGCAACCTACAACACCATCATAGCTTCCGATACCGAATTCCAAATTCCTATTTCCGCGCCTTGATACCACCACAGTCGTCGCATCAAGTGGAACTTTGAGTGATATAAGTAAGGCCTATCTCTATCTTGAAACAAGCAACACCATGTTTGCTGAAGAGATCTGGGATGGTGATGAAAATGGGTAGAGGATATTCAGTAATATCACGATCGATACGTCGTGACAACTTTGCCCTCGCGACTACTTATCGAGAAGACCCAGAAATTTATCTTGCGCCCGAATGCGGCATGATGCCATTCAGCGAACCTCAACCTGGACTCAAGACCTAGATATCGAAACGCTGGCACGTCGTCTTCAAGAGTACTCCATCGGATACAGTGGCTGTCTGGCCATAGGATATAACCAGATCGTCCATCAAGCCCAGAATGGAACCTTCAGTGTCCTTTACGACACTCGTCGTAAGCCTACGGTGGCGATATGCAGATAGATAGCACGCCTGGAGCTAGTTTCGTTACTGGGTCATAAATTCCTACCCTGCCACCATAGTACCTATACACATCTGCCTGTCTTGTATCCTGCGCTTGGTACCGAGCCATGTCTTCGGGAGGATTGGGGATGGATCCAGTAGCACTCAAGCTAATTTATAGCGGTTATGGTCAACTGGAATTTTTCTTATCTATCGTGCGAAACCTCCGCCAGGAAGTAATCGTCGCCCAAAGAATCATCTCCAGACTACAATTGTACTATATCCAGCCTTCAAGCCCTTGATTCTCTGCGTGAGGCCTTTATCCAAGCCCTACTGCCTGACCCAATTTCCAAGCAAATCCCCATCCACCGGTCCCATCTCTCTCAAAGTAGGACTAGCCCTCCGCGCTCTAGTCATATCCACCTTCGCCAAAGCCTCACCCAAGTTCTCCCGTCCCAGCGCAGTGATAAAAGGCAAGAGTACAGCACCTCGACTCAAAATACTCTCATTGGGATATTGGACCTGTGAGACCGACGCTCTGAGTGCGGTGAGCCACTCAGTATAGGGTATCGTGCCATCGATCGAGGGTATCGTGCTCAAAAGGAGGGGTATCAGGCTAGACCAGCTGGTTTCGGAAGGGTTGACGATGTGGAATACCTTGGTTGTTGACCCAGCCGATGCAATACCGTCGAATGAAGTATCCTCAACCATTTTATCCTTGATTACTTGACGCTCGGATTATGGAAGCATAAGTTTCAACAAGATTCGCCCGACAAAATCTACCAGGATCTAATCGATGGTGGAAAAAGTTCCTAGTGAATCCGACAGCTTCCCAATTGCCGCTGAGCAAGCAACAAGGGTCGGAAACCAATCATGCCCACTCCAAACCCCTTCCTCCGTGGTGGAACCCGCAACCTGACCGATGCGACAGATGGTAGCATCAATCACGTCTCTGTCAGTAGCGACTGCCACGAGCCTTTCGGCAACAAAATTCGATTCCGTATACCCCATCGGTTGAGCTGCGCTCGATTCATCCCCCACCTGCTCAATAATCTGGCCTTTCGGGGTGTCTCTGACCGCACCAATTGTAGAGATGAAGTTGAACCAGATATAATTAATACACTCGGCGGCAAGATCGAGGAGGCTACAGACACCTCTGAGATCTGTCTTGGCGTACTGGTCCAATGACTTGTTGAAATCGATTTTCCATGCATTATGGGTGATTGTTGTGAGTTCGCGTGTCAGGGCTACGTATTCCGCAGATCGAAGCCCAAGGTAAGGCTTACAAATGCCGCCGACGAGGAAGTTCACATTCGGGAAGTCTGTGCCGATGCCTTTTTCAGCGAAGGAGTCGGTATGACGCTCCTCTGGATCTGATATTCGATTCAGACATTAGACTTTTGCGCTAGCGTGTTTTTGTATGAGCTAGCTCAGCATGTAAGATCCTGATGAGCCTGAGGAGCCTGTCAAGAGAACCACATGACGGGGCCGAGGTGTAATCCTTGCCTTTGGTATCGCCAGCAGGCACCGATCGTAGACGGCTTGCATCTCCTGACAGCGACCACTTCCATTGGCTAGGCTGTTGTCCCATTTGAGAGCTAGCTCGAGTCCTTCGATCGTCGGATGCTCGTGTATATCGTGGGGAACCAAAGAATGCAGATCTGACCGGGCTTCTAACGAGTAGAAGTTGACATGCTTGCAGACAGCGACAACCTTCCAAGAGTCGAAGCCATAATCTAAGAGATTGGTGGTAGGAAGAGGTCGAGGTCTATCAGGCATTCTAGCGCCCAATTGAACCAGTCGTGTGAGAGTATCTGTCAGACTCTCCAGTGGAAGGTTCTCAACATCAATCAAACGCTTCGTTGGTGTGCCAGAGAGGTCGGGGTTGTGGTAGCGATCATCGATTTCTTGCTTTTACAACTGCAATGTTGCCGTGCGCTGCACAGTCCCTTTGCCTAGGCATTTTTCCAACGACAGCACTGATGGTTGTAGGAGGAGAACCATGCCAAGATCGCCGCCTACTAAGTTCTAGACTGGTTCCCTCCAACCAACTTCGCAGTTGGAGAGCCTAAATCTACCACAACCACCATTGAGTAGACTCACAGATGGCGTTATTCGCAACTCGGAAATAAATAGTCAACGAAATGCGTTCGTGAAGATGACGAAGGAACCCTTCACCTAAGTGCGTTCGAGCATGAAGTCAGAGAATGCCTTGTGGTCTCCACGCTAATGGCCTTCTCCCACAAGTGCAACCTAGGATGGCGAATGCTCTGTTGAAGCTCGCAGGAACACAGATGTACAATAAATTGGAAGGAAGGAGGAAGCATGTATTTGATCGTTATATTGAGTGACGACTACCACAAGTTGTTCAGAAAGATGACGACGTTGGAGAAGAAATTCACAGGACAGCCTCACCGTAGCCTCACCGTAGCCTCACCGTAGCCTCACCGTGGAACGCTACTGCAAAGACGATGCTAGAAGAGCACGATGGTGACGTGGGTAAGACCTCGGGCTTGCAAGTGCTGACAATGTTTGAGGCGGGCAAGTTTCGAACAATTGGCAATGGCCCTATTGGATGGCGTATTGTTTTGATTTGATGGTGGTGGCGTCAGCACTGGGTGTGTCTGGCGGCAACGTCAAGAAGGCCTTGATAAGAGACGACGTTGTATAAATATGGTTGCTTGACGATGTTGGCGGTATTTGGAAGGGATGGAGGACTGGGACAGGAGAGAAGTCAAAGTAGTGGCCTAGGGAACCTTCACAAACGCGGCGACTGCCAAACTTCTCCCCTGAAAAGTAACAAGTTGACAATGAAGGCGTCACCACATGTGGGCGGGTACCGCTGAGGGATCACCTTTTACTGAGTGAGCTTGTATACTCTCACTTGGAGCGTTGACGCCAAGTGCCAAGCCTTCAGCATTAAATCAGCTGTAATCTGGAGACATTAATTTCGCCGCGTTGAGGATACCCAGGCTCAGGAGCTGCGGTCACAGAAGCCTCCGCTCAGGGGGGAGTCCTGTGGCTTCGCTTAGCTGTCTTCAGATGGTAATTTTGTGAAAGCAGGGCAAGAGTGAGGATAACTCAGTTGGAGATCCGTCGAGAAAGACGTTCATTGCTCTCTTCACGCTTACACTGAAGCACTATTTGTGAAGAGCCTAGCAACTAAAAGCTAATATCTGCTCGACGATGAAGGGTTTGGAAAAAGACCAGCCGAAATGATCAAAGCATGCTTGGAGGAGGGCTCAAAATATCGCCGACAGTACAGCTGAAAGATAGCCAGCACTTCAACGGCAGGGGTCGTCGCCGTTGACGCCATGAGGAAGCCTTCGAAACGTGTTAACTTCGCCGCCTTTGTCACTGGTGGCATGTGGAAAACCTGACCAAGATTGAGGTTTGTATTAGGTAGATATCAATACACCACCAGACACTGCTTTGTGCCAACGGCATTGGTAAAGTCAAAATCAGATGATAGCCCAATAGGAGATGACGATAATAATAGCAGCTTGCTAATAAACAATAGACCGGAAATATAACCTTCCTTTATTCATCAAATTGGTTTGTAGTTAATAAACTAAGGTAGTTACCTTGCCGGTGTTACGTCTACCTTATTTTTCACCGGTGAAGGGTAAAAACCTTTTAGATATATAGTCCGGGAAGGAGTATTTGACTTGAAGTGTACGTAGACGATGCCCAAATCCTCGCCGACAGCGCTTTAAAAGAACACCAGCATTTCTCTAGACTTCAAACGAGAACTCATCGTCCAAGACTGCCGTTGAAAGAGCGTTTGGGAACGGTGCGGCTCTAGATAGAAAGCTAGGAGCATGTGACACACGGCTAGTGTCTTATGCAAGCTTCAGATCGCGAATCTAAACCGGTTGGCTAACGCAGTTGAGCGATTATAGACGTGTCGGGGGGACAGTCTATTTACAGAATCAGCCAATGATCATAAGGCTCTAACGATGGACAGCTTGCGCTTGAGCGTACGACCTCATGGAACGAAAACCCATGGATCGGCGATTGGTATTACTCCCAAACAAAGGGAATGAACAAGATTGATAAGTTGGCAGCCTTCGACACACAAAACCCTCTTCCTCGTTGTTTGCCCACCTCGTATTCCTATTCTCTCCGTGGACCTTACATATATCTCCTGGGCTACCACAAATATTTGTGTTTTACGATGTTCTATATTGATATGGAATCGGTTCAATTTTATCAACCTCAGAACAAAGTCCCGAATATTCGCGATTCCTCGTCCATTTGGAAAGGAAAAAATCCGGTTAGGCTTGAAGCAGGCAATATTCGCAACCGTTAACGGACTATTAAGAAAACTCTTAGTTAGTCCGTTTAGTTTGCCGTTTTCTGCCTTAATAGTTAGTCTACTTGAAGTTCTTAACCGTTTAGTTTATACCGTTTATATAGTAGTAAAACGGTTTTAATTAATAGTTTTAGTTATTTTATAAAGCTAAAGACCCCCTCTTTATAGAGAGGCGGAGTAAAGGTTAACTACTTATTCGGGTAAAGCGCTACCCGAATAAATATAACGCTAGGGTTATCTCCGCGTAAATTTTTAAAAAATTTCAATTTTTACTTCCGTAAGTTTCTATAAACTTTAATTTTTTTATAAATACTCTATTATAGTAATTAGTAATAACGAATTTAAATTATCTAAAATACCTAGTACTCTTTCTACTCTATTTATAATTATTATGAAATTATATTTCGGATTAGCGTAGGGATCCTTAAAGAGAATATTAATATAAAATAAAATAAAATAGAGTATAGAGTAGAGATCGCGGTTCGATCTCTATTTTAAATTAAAATAGGGTAGAGTAGAGATCCCTTAAAAATCCTTATTATACTAAGGCGGATTTCTAATAATTATTCTAATAACGCTATTATCTTTATAAATATATATATTTATAACTACTACTACCTCTATAAATACGCGTATTTATAATTACTATTACTACTAGCTCTATAGATATATATATTTATAAATACTACTATCTTTATAAATATATATACTTATAACTACTATTACCTCTATAGATATATATACTCATGACTATTATTACTTTTATAGATATATATAATTATAACTACTACTACCTATATTATAAATTAATAATAAGATATATTATAACTTATACTATAGATAGACGATTATTATAATAATTATTATAATTAATATTTTTTATTATTCTTTACTCTTTACCTTTTAACTAATTTTGAATCGAAATATTTTTAAAAATAAAATAATAAATTTAAGAGAAAATACTAATATTAAAACCTATTAATAAATATTCAAAAAGATTTAATTTTAAATTTAAAACTAAACTATTATTTAAACGTCCCTTTAATTTTAAAATAAACGAATTAAACTACGTTTTTAATATAATCTTCGGTTATATCTAATTTTAGGTTAATAATAATTTTAATTTTAATATTAACCTAAATAATTATAAGTCCGAGTATTTATTCTATAAATATATATATCTATAGGGGTAGTAATAGTTATAAATATATATATCTATAAAGGTAGTAGTAACTATAAGTATATATATAGAAATAGAAATAGTAGTAGCTATAAGTATATATATCTATAGAGGTAATAGTAGTTATAAATATATATATCTATAGAGGTAGTAGCGTTATTAGAATAATTATTAGAAATCCGCTTTAGCGTAGTAAGGATTTTTAAAGGATTTTTATTTTATTTTATTTTATTTTAAACTCTACGTTAATAGATCTCTACGTTAAATTAGGGTAGAGATTATACCTTAATCTCTACCCTACCCTATATTAATCCGAAGTATATATAAAATTTATTAAGTTTTTAATTATCCCTTATAAAACTCGTTATAAATATAATTATAAATTAGTAATACCGCTAAAAGTACTATTCAAAAAAACTTTACTCTCGTATCTACGCTTTCTTTATAGAGTTATCGATAACTATAATTTATTATAAAATATTCCTATAATAATTAATTAGCGTACTGATACTAAAATCTTTATAAAAGAGCTAGCGCTAGAAGAGGTAATAGAATAATAAGAAGATTGAGAAATCTTTATAAATATCTTTTATATACCTAGCCTAGGCTCTAGTATATCTTAATTCTCTAATAATTTCTTAAAGTATTAACGACTCCTTATATCTAATATCTAGTCCTAGGCTACTATAGAGTATCGAGTTAATAATAATTATATAAGATATAACTCTTATTGTAAATACTATAAATATCTAGCTAGTATTAGAAATATAAAGACCTATTTAAAAAGTATTATATTTAGGATTTTATTACTACTAGAGTTACTCTAAAGTATTAATATAACGATATTAGAGTAGATAAAGTTATTCTATACGGAGTAGATATTAATATATGAAATATTAAGTAAAGAAAACTAGAATTAATAATTTTTAGAATTAATAAATCGACGTTTAAATATTTATATATTTAATAGATTATAGAGTATAATTTACTATTTAATATAGTAGATAGGAAAGCCTTTCGAGTACTTTTAGAATATATTAACCCGTTAATAAATCAACTACTCTTAAGCTCTAGAAATATAGTTAAATTATATATTTTTTAACTATTTAAAAAAGGGAAAGAACGACTATATTAAATTCTAACTACCGCGATTTTAGATATCTATATTACTTGCGATATATAGACGTCGTCGAATCTCCTCGGGATCCTAATTATTATAGATTATTTCATTAACGAGAAACTTAAACTCTAAATAATTATACTAGCGCTAGTTAAAATAGAAAGTATATATATAGGTAAAAGTTAAATAAAGATAATACTAGACGTATTAAAAGACTATAGAATTACTAGTAAATTAGGATATTTTATAATAAATAACACCTATACGAATAATACTCTTATTCGTTACATCGTAAAAATATTTAATAAATAAAGACTCTACTATAACTACTATAAATATAGGCTCCGTTATAATAGTTATATATTTAATCTAGTTATTTAGATAGTTTTATTCGGTAAAGTTATTAACGATTATAAATATACTAAAATCGTAACGAGGACTATTATTAACGCGTAATTAAATAAATAGTATAAACTTGGGCTACTCGGTAAACTTTATAATATTATCGTTTATATTTATAGAAATATTTAACGACTATAAGTTTTTAGAAAAGATATTAATAATTTAATACTATATCGTGATTATAATACTAGATAGAGTTCCTAATATAAAATACTAGACTAGTTAGTTAAGTAAATTAAACCGGTAATCGTCTTATTTATTAATAAAGATATTAATTTATTAAAAGATTTATTAACGGCTAAGAACTAGTAGGATTTAATATATATCCGCGACTTTTTAAAAGAATTCTATAATATTATTAAAATAACCGAAAGTAGAGTAGTTATACTCGATAGAGTACTTTTAACTATATTTCGAATTAGTATAAAGATCCCTAGAGGGAATACTAGGGTAGAGTAAAGTAGGGTAGGGCGTAGGGTAAAAATCGCGGTTCGATCTCTACCCTAAACTAGGGTAGGGTAGGGTAGCGATTTACCGAGGGATCCCTAATAATAAATATATAATTAATTAACTTCAGGAATAGACTCGATATAATAAGATTTTAAAAGAAAATTTATAGTAAAAAGATTTTAATACGTATTAGATAATAGTATTTCTATTTATTTAAATTTTATAAATATTCTTTTTTAATCCTAATTAAGAAGCTAGGCCTATAGGTTGTTAATTATTATAAATACTCTCTTTTACTCTAGCCGAATAATTAAGTAAACTAGACTTAAATCCTTTATTATCTTTATTATATTTATCGACCTCCGAACCGATTTTTATATAATTACTTTTTTTCCGAGTTAGGTTTTATATATCGATTATAGAGCTATATTATTAATATAAATATTTCTTCTATATTTCTAACGGTTAGAGATTAATTATTAATATAATTATTATAATTATAATCTTAATTAAAACTTATATAGGTAGGCTCGTCTTTATTATTATTATTAAATATTTCTTATCTATCGTTATATTATCGCTTTTCCTTTAAGTCTTTCTTACGAATAATTTCTTCCTATTTTATATCTTCCTAGGAAAGATTATTAATTTAATTATTAAATAAATAAAATAAAATATCTTAAGATCGATCTTCTTTTATTCTTCTATTATATTTATATAAAATAATTATAGTTTAAAAAGTTACTAGTATTTATAATTTCTAAATATTATATAACCTTATAGCGATAGAGAATAAATACTCTACGCTAATATTTATAATCGGTATAATTAATATATTACGAGTAATTATATTAAGAATTAGAAACCGAGGGGTAAATTATTTTTATAATATTAGAATATTTCATTCCGTAGATTAATTAGAGAACGATATTAAAGAGATTAACGGAATTAATTATTAGAAAGATTATTAGAATTTACTAGTATTTCTATATCTTTAGAACTCGTTATCTTTTTTTTCTTTATTACTAGAATCTACGTTATTACGGTATTTATTATTATTATTATTATACTTTAATAAACTAGGTTATATATAGTTAGTACGAGTACCTTATATATATAGGGTTTATAGAGAATAGAACTAAGTTTTTACTACTTTATAAATATACTAGTCTATATTATAATAATATAATAGTAACGGTAGTTCGATATTAATTAATTATCGAATAATTTTAGGAGTTACTCTATTAAGTTCTTTTATTTTTCCGTACTTTCTATATTCGTCTTTAGATAGACGTAGTTAAATTAAACCTACTAGAAGACTTTATCCGATATATACCGAAGTAAAGTAGTACTACTCTAGTACCTTTGATTCTATTAATAGAATCGACGTCGTTGATTTTTAGATAAACTAGTTTCCTACTTTCTTTATTTAATAAATAAATATATTTTACTAGCTTATTAGATTTCGGACTTTATCGAGGTAATAGGATATTTTTACCTCGACGAAGTACTAGAGTTTATTAGTTATTCGATTAACTATATTATTAAATATTATATTCGCCTCTATTAAACCTTAAAGTTATCTTCGAAACCTCGGCGAATATAGCGAGCTACCTCGGTAGACCTACTTATTTATTTATTTTAATAGTCTACCGACGTATCTATCTTTCGAAGAGTAGTTAATAAGTTTACGCGGTAGACTTAGTAGCTACGAGAAGGCCCTAAAGTTAATTAATAAATTTAAAGATATTTACCTCCGTCGACTAGAAATATACCTATATATTTAAGAAACTATATACTAGAATCGATACCGTCGGAGTCTTCTAGCTTAATTACTAGACCTTCTTTATATATATCAATAACCTCTATAGAGGAAACTATTTTTAGTTAACTAATTAGGTTTATTAATACTATAGTATTTAACTTTTAGAATATAACTACGGAGTAATTCTAATAGTATTTTATAAGAGTAATATAACTAGTAGTCTAGTAGTTACTATAGTAGTAATAATAGTAGTTAGGCCCCTAGGGTTCTTTAGGCCCCTAAGGTTCATTAAGACCTAAAGATTTAAATTTAATAAATAATTAACTAAATTAATAAAACTCCGGTAACGTAGGATTCTTTAATCCGATATACGATAATAAATCTATTAATATAGGGCCTAGTATCGAGTATACTAGTAAAGAGATATATTTCCGCGATATTTATTTATTTATCGAGCGAGTTAAAGACCTAGCTACTATTAAAGAGTTTATAGTTAAAGAGAATTTATAGATTTACCTCCGTAGAACTACTTTAAAATAATATACCGCCGAGTTATTAAATATTAAAAAGAGACTATCGAAATATAAAGTTATTAATATTAATATAATTAAATAAACTTAATTATTAATAGCTAGGTTTAAAGAACTTTCGAATATTACTATCGACGCTATACTTAGAGAGCGCTATACTATAAGAGATATTAATACCCGCCGCGAATTATATAAATACGTTTAGAAGATCTTAAGGTTTATTAAAGACGTAGGTATAACTTTATTTAAAAACTAACTTAATATTATTTATAACGGAATTAACTTTGAGTTACGGCGTAACGTTAAAAGGCCCGAGGATAAAACTACTATTAATAGGTTTTTAATAAACCTTAATAAATATAAGTATAAATAGTAAATATATATTTACTAAAGGAATATTAATACTACGATTAATAACTAGTAAAAAAATCGATAATTACGATTTTCTAATAATAGAGGTAATTATACTTAATTTCTATTATAATAATAAAGTACCGGGCCTAGCTATAATCGTTAACCGTTTTAAAATATTTACTTTTAATATTAATTATTTTAAAATTCTTTTTTTTAACTTTTTAATTAATTTCCTCGTTAAAGTTATAGATAGAATATTTACTCGGGTTAACTATAATAGAACTACGATTAATAAATAAATACTTAACTACCTCCCTAGCTAGATATACCTTATTAACTTCTCTAGTTTACCGTACTACTAAACGCGTTAAATTCGATATCGTCGAATAATTAACTAGGCTACTAGCGGTTTCTAAAAAAAAACGACCGAGGGTATTAAAGTTACCGAAATAGTCCTAAAAACTTCTAATAGTAATAAAATAATAACTATTAACCTAAAATAACTACTTATTAAACTATTAATAACGAGAATTAAAATATATTATAGTAACCTTAATAGGAGTACTAGCCGGATAATACTATTTATTATTCCGAGATTTATATACCGGAGTAAAATTCCTATTTATATAACCCTTCCTACTAGTATACTAAATAGGATACCCGAGATAATAAACTTTACTATAATAATACTATCGAGCCTAGCGACGAATCTAAACTATTTATAGGCTTCGTTAATATAGAGATTTATTATTAATATTATTACGAGTCTTCTACCTCAAAGTCGAAACTTTATTAATATATATATACTTATCGGCAAGTCCGGAAACCCCGATTTTTATATATTTTACACCGAAATTATATAAAATACTAGAAATGCGTATCTGCTCATATCCTGTATTTTAAGTATATTATGTACCGATTAAGTAGCGATATTACACCGATTTAGCAAATTTTTTTTTTTTTTTTTTTGAACTTTGACTTTTTATAGTATCTAGACTAGGGCCCCTATATAAGAATATAAATATCTTACTATCTCTATTTTTAGCCTAGATTCCGAATTTTTAATTAGATTTTTACTAGCGTTACTCTTTAGGGCTATAAAGCTACTTTTAGGATTAAGTTTAGCGCTCCCGCGCAGACCTTAACTCTAACTTAAAAATCTTGGCGCAAAGATTTACCAAGACTTGCCAAGGCTGCAAAATACGCATTTTGCACCGATTAAGCAGCGATTTTATAGAATTGTTTTTCCGGACTTGCCGATACTAGTTACGAAGTAAAGTTAATAAAATCTAAAGACTTTATTAAAATAATAGAGTTAGAAGATCTAGTAAAACTAGTAAAGCTAGTAGAGTTTAATTATTATAATATTTACTAAACTTCGTCGTCTAAATCGATAACTTTAATTTAAATAATTATTAAAGTATCTTCGTCCTTACCTAGGACCGTACTATTAATTATTAAATTTTAAATACTAGTTATTAACGTAGGTTCTAATTACGTTTTCTGAAATTTTAACTACGCCGAAACCTAAATTATATTAAACCCTATTAATAACGCTACCGGTGTATATTTAGATATTAATTATAAAATTAACTTAATTAATAGGGTTTGGATTAAATTAGAGTAATTAAATTTAAAAGTCTCGAAAATAACTTTATCTCTTCGAGTCCGCGGAGTTAATATATCTAAATATAAAATAAACGAGTATATAATACTACCGATATACTTCCCCGGTATAGATAATAATAGAAAGGAGGTATTAATATATATTAGGCGAGAAGTTTATTTAGTCGACGACCTCCGAGCTAAAATATTAATTAATAATAATATTATCTTACCCGAGGGTATCGTTATTAATATTACTAAAAAGTCCGTATATATTAATAACTATAACGTTACTATCGAAATTAATTTACGTTAGCGAGGTAAATATATCCACCGATATATCTATACTAAATATACTATAGTTATTCTAGTATATAGCGAGGTTATAATATTAATTTTAATTATAATAACTAAACTTAACCTCCCCAAAGACCGCGACTTCCTATTTAAATTTATTATATAAATTAACCTTTCGTTATTCGTTTACCTCGTCGATTATAAAATAATAATTATATTTATTAAGAATGAATTAGACTAGCCCGTCGAAATTCTATATAAACTATACCTTAATTCAGTTTCTAAAATTAATTATAAAAATTATTTCTAGGTTAATAAAACTAACCTCGCTAAAGTACCTCTAAGGAATTAATTCAAGAAGTTTACTACTATAGTAACTACCGCTACTACTATTATAATAACTATAATAACGATAAATTAAGTAAACCTAGGATCGATACCCTCGTTTATTAATATAAATTCTATTATAATAATAGAAACTAAGTTTATTAACGGTATTATAGTCTATAGAGATTAACTAACTACTAAAGTATTTACTATCTTTATCGACGAGTTCTTTAATCTTTAGACGGATTAAGGCTTTATCTATATCTCTAAAAATAACTAGATAAAGCTACTACTCCGCGATAATTAATAGGACCGCGTTAATAGTAAAGTCAAAGTCTATTCGCTCGGCCTATAAAATAAAGACGTCGTCGATCGGATATTCGACGAGTTATATAAATAGGGCCGTTTAGAATAAACTATTTAAATAACCCCGTTTAACTACCCCGTCTTTATAGTATAGAAGATACTATTTAATAATAAATATAAACGCCGCGTCGTAGTTAATATATATAGTTTTAACGAGTTAATTCTTTTTAATACTTACCTAGTCCCCCTCTAGGTTAATATTATAATACGTTTACTAGGCTATATATATATATCTTTACTAAATATAATATTATTCTTCTATTAATAGCGTGTATACCTAGTTTATCGTTATATATTAACGATAGTAATATACCGAGGTTAAAAGACTTTTAATATACTAATTATAAACTATATAAACTCTATAATTTATATTTAATATTAAATTAATAGAATCTTAAAGCCTATTAAGGCTAGCGTATATATTTATATCGACGATATTATTTATAGCTCGAAATCTCTACTAAAATACCTCGCCGACCTTCGTATACTATTTATTTTATTTATAGAAATAGGTGTGTTTATTAATCCTAATAAAACTTTTCTAAGTTATTTTAATATTTTACTTCTCGACTAAAAGATTAATTTATTTAATCTTACTACGTTAGAGGAGAAATTATATATTATCGCTAGTTTATAATATTTAAAGACCCTCGGCGAGCTAAAGTACTACCTAGGTTTAATAGGGTATTTATATAATTATATCTATTTCTACGTCTAGTTTACTAAACCGCTATAGGATCTAAAAACGCGTTTATTAAAGAAAATATTAATTAAGAGTAACCCCCGTAAAACCTATTTATCTTATATAAAATTTACCGAAGTAACTCCGGTAGAGTTAGAGTTATTTCTAGTACTTTAATCTATATTATCGATATTATTAATCTTGGTTTATTTCGATCCCGAAGAGGTACTATGAATTAATCTCGATACTTTAAAGGAATTTGGCTTCGGCGCGGTAGTTTTCTATATTAAGAGAAATATATTAATTTTTAAAGTTACTAAAAGTAAATAACTAACTCGTACTATTATCTAGTTTATTATATTCTTATTACGCCTTTTAATTACTACCGAAGTAAATTACTAACCTACCGAGCTCGAGATAATAAACTTTATTTAAATAATTAAAAAGATTAGATACCTTATAGAGTTTTTAAAATATACTATTATTATTTAAACCGACTACTTCGTAATCTTTAATATAATAAAGTAAAAGTCTATCGTCTCTATAACGTTAACGATATATATAAATATTAGGTTAATTAGAGTTTTTTAGTTCCTTCGATAATTTTAACTTAATATCCGTTATAAATCTAGTAAAGAGTATATTATCTCTAACGCGCTATTAAGATTTACTAATTTAAACTATAATCGGCCTAGCGAGCCCGACTACTCCGAGTTTAATATTTTATATATTATATTATTTATCGAGATATTAGGTAGTTTTTATAACCGGGTTATAAACGGGTATAAAAATAATAACTACTAGAGTAAGATCTTTAAATAAATTAATAATAATAAGGAGCTTGGCGAGGATATTATATCTTTACTTTTTATTCGTACTAGATATCTTCTTATTATAGAGGTAGACCTTTATTTTTAACTTTAACTAGAAGTACCCTAGCTAGCCCTACTAGGTATTAATACTCGGGATATACTAGACGTTAACTCCGAGCTATATAAACAATATCCCGGTTTAATTTACTACGTTAATAAATTTACTAGATACTATAAACTATATCTCTTATCCAACGTCGTTAAGAATATTTTAATTATAGTATATAATAAGGGCTACCTAGGCTTCTAGCGCTACTATAAAATTATAATTTCGTTATAATATATTTATAGCCTTACTCGCCTATTAAAGGAGTATATTCGATATTATCCCGAGTATTTAGTTATATAAACCCGTCGATATTAATTTTACGGATCTCTATAATTTATCTAGGTACCGCCGGTACCTTTCTATACTTTAGTTATTAATTTTATCCTAGTTTTACTACTATCTAAATAAGGTTATAACACTATTATATTAATAACTTATAAGTTTACTAAGCGAGTTATATTTATATTAGGAGAATCGACCTACGCTACCGCCGACTAGGCGAAAGTACTTTTTAACTATTTTAATATCGCCGACTAGGGCCTATTAAAAGTCCTAATCTCTAATAGAGATAGGAAATTCTTATTAGAGCTATAGATAGTACTATTTAAATAACTCGGTATTATTTTACTATACTCGACCGCTTATTACCTATAGACTAATAGTAGTAGTAAATATACTAATTAAATTATTAAGATAATACTCCGTTTTTATATTTATAACCTCGATAAGCCTTCGATATAACCTAAAATACTCGGGCGACTCTAAATAATTTTAAATAACTTAACGTTATTTTTAAATATCCCTACACCGAACGAAATAGTATATAACTTTATATTAAACCGGCCTATAGATCTATTAAAATCGATACTCTTAATTAATTACTTTACCGCCTATATTTTAGTAAACGATATTATTACCTTTATTTAAATATTAAGTAAATTTTATTATAATCGTTATTACTAACTAATATTCTTAAGAGTCGGTAATTAAATATTATTATAACTATATAAAGACTATAATATACCTACTATAATTACGATAAATATTATTAAGAAATTAATATAATAGTATATAGGTCCCTTCGAGGTTATTGATAAAATCGGCCGGCTCGTTTACTAATTAAACCTCCCGGAGTACTAGCGGATTTATCTAATATTTATAATAATATAATTTAAACCCGCTCTACTATTAAATAATAACTTTTTCTAATATCCCCGACTAATAGAACCCCCTACTATCTTCGTTAATAGCGATACAAACTACTATAAGTCCTTCGAGATCGAGAGGTTTTTTAATAAACGCGTTATATATAAGAGCCGGGGCCTAGTAATAGAATATTTATTTAAATAAAAAGATTATAGTCTAGAATAGGATAAATAGAGGAATATTAAATAATTTAATAATACCGTTAAACTCGTTAAAGAATATAATAAGAAGTTAGTATTTATTTAGTAGTAATCGATAACCTCCGTTTCACGACCTCGCTAACGTTAGCGACGTATTTAACGTTAATATTCTAAACTAAATTCGTATAACGCTCTATAAATATTAATATTTTCTACTACTACTATATTCCTTATTAATATAGAATACTTCCTTAGTACTTCGCTAATATATAGTATTTTAGGACTTTACTTTAATAACGCGTAATACTTTATTTAAATCTCTACTTTAAAATATATAATACCCCTCTTTACTTAAGCGACGAGGACGTCTACTTTCTTATTCGTTCGTAGGGATATTATTACGGTATCTACTATTATTACTATTATACCTTAATAGACTAGGTTATATATAGTTAATACGAGTACCTTATATATATAGAGTTTATAAAGAATAGAACTAAGCTTTTACTACCTTATAAATATACTAGTCTATACTATAATATATATCTAGTATTTAAGTAAATTTATTATTGAGATTATATTTATAATTTTATATAAAATTAGATAACCTACTCGAAACTAGTATATTTATTTAATATTCCTTATACTCTACCTCGAAAGCGGATTAATAGATTAATAATTATAATAATTATTTAATATTGATCTCTTACTCCGAGGTCTCGAATATTTTCTCGCTTTATATAAAGTTTAATAAGGCCGCTTTATTATAAAAATACTCTAGACCGCCTTTAATTTTAATATAATACTAGTTTAACTTTTCGGTCGCTTAATATAATATAGTTTTATTATAGGCTTCTACGGTATTTATTTTAAACGAAGTTATTCTATAGTTTTTTTTAAATAATTAAAGAGTTTATTATAGATTATAAAAGTATAGTAACTAGTAATAATCTTCGTTATACCGATAACGCTCGTTATTTTCGCGAATTTCTTTATAATATTAATTAGGTAAGTAATATAACTTTATAATATAAAATTAATATAATAATATAAAAGATAAAAGATATTAATTATTCTATAGAGAATTAGGTCTTAATATACTAGAATCCTAATATTACTCTAGTCTCGATAAAGCTAGCGGTAGAGCTTAGCTCATTATTTTGATAAATATTTATAATAATACTCCTACTAAAGTTTACCCCGTAATAAATTACTTTTTTTAAAAGAAAGAAGTTAACGCCCTCGTTAATATATTTATATAGGGTATTATAAATAATAACGTAAATAACGTCTATATATAGAAGTAAATAAATAAGAAATTTATATCTTAAATTATCGATTAATTACGGGTAGGCCCGTAGAGTCTTAAAATTTAATATAGAGCCGTAAAGTTTAGTATTAAAATCGCGATAATAAAATAGAGCGATAGGGAGGTATAGAGATAATATAAATAACTAATAATAAAAACTATAATATTAATAAAATAGAGGCGTATATATATAGTAGTATAAAAGTATTAATATTAAAGGATTAGGGCTTTAGATATATATTTAGAAAATAAAATCTTAATATAAATTTAACTAACTAGGGAAAATTATTTAATAATACTTTTAGAATTAAAATTATTTTAGCGCGGAGCTAGTCCCGATTCGGTTAAATAATTATATAATTAATACATTATCCGAAGTTTTTTCCTTTATAAATATACTACCTAGTTAAGAAGTAGCGATAATAAAGAGAATATACCTAAATTTATATAAAGAAATATATAGGTAATATACTACTAGGATATTCGGGTTATATAATTCTATATACGACTAGGCGAATAATTTAAAATTATTAAAAAGTAGTTTTATTAATTTTTAGTATAATACTCTCTTAATATTATTATAGTACCCGTACTTTAAATAGAGTTTAATAAATAGATTTAATATAATAATTATTTCTTAATAAAAGTAGCTAAAGGGCGATAATATAAGAGAGAATTATAATTATACTTCTAGAGTTATCGACCCTAGAAGAAGAATTTGGTTTAATATCTAATCTATTATTTATATTCTTTAATAAATTCGTCCGCGAAAATATTCTTAATATTTATTTAATAGTCTTATATAGATCCCTAGTCTTTTTAGGATAAGAGATATTCGGTAATATAACCCTTCCCCTTTTTAATAACGCGGTTATCGAGGATATACTCTAGTTTTTATTCTAGTTTTAAGTTATCTCGCTCGGTTTCTATTACTTTAGAGTTAATAGGTCGTGGATATTTAAAAGAGTTTTAATCTAGAAATAAATATTACTCTAACTATATTATTAAAAATATATTATGAATTTTCTAATTTTCTAGGAGATTAAGACGGTATATAAATCTACCGATATAATTAAAAACTTTGAATAACCTAGTTATTTATTAATTATATTTATAACTAGTAAGTTTATTTACCGGAATATTATAATCTTTATATAGACGTAGTAAAGCCTAGTTCTCTTTCCGGAAGTATTAAGAATAATAAATATAATTATAATACTCTTTATTATATATTTAAATAAAGGTAATTATATTTAAAATTTAAATATATATTAACTTCTATATTATTAATAATAAAACCGAAAACTACTTTATTTAAAGTATAGTTAATAGGTTAAGAAAATATATTATTATATTATATAATTATAAAAAGTAGTATTTCTTTTTAAATTTTAGAGTTTTATAAAGTAGCGATCTAGAATTATAATATAATTTTAATAGTTTAATTTATATACTCGCTTAATCTATCCGTTTATAGATAATAGGTAGTAGAAAATATTAAATTTACTCTAAGTTTATTAAATAAAGCCTTCTATAAGGTATTTATAAATTTACGATCGCGGTCGAAAAGAATAACCTTCGGAATACCCTAGTTTACTAAATATAAACGATATAAAACTATATCTATTTATTACTCTACTTTTTATATTAATTCTCCTAGAATCGCGGTTACTTTTCGGGAAAATTTATATATAATAATTATAATATTATTAAATTCTTCCTATAAAAGGGGTAAGACTAGGATAAAATCGATAAAAATTATATAAAAAGGAGAGGGCGGTATAAGAATAAATTATAATATTTTATAAAGTTTATACCTAGGAGTACCGAATAATTAATATTATAAATAATATCGTAAATACTCCTCTAACTTCTTATTTAGTTTATATATATACTAGTATTTAGTTATTATTTTATAGTATTTATATCTTCCTATATATAAACTAGAATATACGACGTTAAATAAAACTTTAATATATAAAGAAGGTATATATAGGCGCTTTAGTATATATACGCGATTAGTAGTTAAATTATTAGTATATTATATTAAGCCGTTACCCACTTTCGAAAATAGAAGATTTATAGTATCCTCGCCGATTTCTATATTATAGTTAAGAATATAATTTATTTTAGTTTAAAAGTCGTTATTCTAATATTTTTAAAGTAATTCTTATTTAAATTATATATTTATTTCTATTAATATATAGACTTTATATATATATATTTAGAGTATATTTAACTCGCCTTTTAAAAAGTCCTTAACTATATTCTTCTACTATAATCGGGATAAGGTATCTAGTACTATATATTTAATACTAAATTCATAACGGATCTTTATATTTTAAAAATATTGAATATAATTTAAGGCCTATATAATATATAAATTAATCTTTATTATAGATAAAGTAGTTATATTTATTTATTTAATTATATTAAGCGTAGCTCTATAATTAATATAAACGATTATTTTAAAAACTAATTCGATTATATATTTAATTTTAATAAATACCTATATTATTCCTACTAGTTTTATTTTAGTAGGTTAATAACTTATTTCTATATTCTTAAAGAGTCGGTCAAAGAAAAGAATAGACTAAATTTATTTCTAGTTAAGATAAAAGTCTTTTAACTTTTTTATAATATAATAAACTATAACCTCGTAACCGAATTCTTTACTAGTATTAAAGTCGATAAATAATTCCTTTTTATTATCGAAGTAGTATAAAAAGGAAGGTTTAAAAAGATTATTTTAAATAGTTTCAAATAAACGGATCTCCTATAGGGAAGGGGATTTATAATTAATTTTCTTAATATATTTCTATCGTTAAGCGCCTATAAGGGGTATTTTATTTAATAACGCGGTTTTCTTATTTTATAAAGGCCTAGCTAGAGTAGTATATTCTTTAATATAATCTTTTAACTAACTAGTTATTCCTAGGTACGTTTTAAATACTACTAGTATTTAAGAGAAATTTAATTATTTAATAATTATAAACTTTTCTTTAGAAATTAATAACCCGAACGAGTTAACTTTCTAGCCAAATAGTATAATTAATAAATAACCGATAAACGCCTTTTTAGAGTTAATTAAAATATTAAATTTAACGAATAAAGAAAATATTATATATAGGTATTAAATATAATCCTCGAGGGTCTAAAAGAATATTATAATATTATTAATATATACTCGGGCGAATATTTTATAGATATATAGGATCCGGTCTATTTATTATTATATATATATAAACGAGTTCTTAAATCCTATTATCGTAATATTAAAAGTCTTTTAAATATAGTATAATATAATAGTAAGTTTATATTTATCGTTAAAGTATATATACTATAAATAACAGAAACTAGCCGCGTCGATAACGATAATTTAATAATAATCTTTAACGGCGTTAATTATATTATTCTATAAAGGTAAATAATAGATATTTATTATAATTATAATATTTAAACTTTGAATATTAATAACGGTACGGCCCTTTTTAATACCGTCTAATTTTATAGTCTAAATAACGAAGACTAGGAAATTAAATAAAGTAGTTTATATCGTCTATTTAAATCGTCCCTAAATATATAGTTTATTAAAGATTTTATTAATAATCTTCCGGCTCTCGTTATTTATAGGATAAATATATATTATTTTGAATACTTTATCTTCCTAATCGGCGCGAAGTAATATACGTATTTATTTATTTTCTAGAATATTAATAAAGTCTCCTTCTATTTTAAATATAAGGAATTAATTAATAATCTTTACTAGCTCCGGTTATTTACTATAAATAATAATATCGTTTAAGAGGATATTATTCTTTATCGAAATAATTACCTCTATTAAAGAAATAAAAGACCGGGAACCGGTTAGGTTCTCTATATTTTAATTTTTTAAAAACTATTTAAGAAGTAATAAGTTAATACTAGTAGTAACTATATTATTAAAAGTATTTTTAATAAAAGTTTCTCTATACTTTTAAAGAGGCCTTTATATAACGAGTTTACGAATATCGTTATCGCTTATAGTAATATTATAGTAGTTATTAAATTAAACCTCGACTACTTAACCTAGCTTTATATTCCTAGGGATTTTAATATATTTATTAATTTTATTCTTTATAAGTATTGATTTTATTCTATCGTTAACGATTTTAGTAAAGAGGTATAAATTAGTATCTACTAGTTTAAAGAAGTAGTCTCGTACTAATAGATTAAATTTATAGACTTCGATAATTACCGTCGTTTATAAAGGGATAACTTTTATTTTCGTAGTATATACCGGCCGGTTTATATTTATACTTTTTAAATAAATATCGATAGAGTACTCTATATCGTAGTTATTAATATAAACTATTTACCGAGATATTAATATATTAATCCCTTTAGGGGTCATAACGTCTATATTAATAAATATATTTATTTTAAAATTATCTATAATATAGACTTCCCTAGAGGCGGTTTCGGTTATTATTTTATTACCGCTCTTATTTTTCCCGGGGAAGTATAAGGAGGTAACGATATATTTAGAAATAATATAGCGGTTAATATTAATACTAGTAATTTAAAATAGGGTTATTATAGTGCGGATTCTAGCTTTTAGAAGGAAGTATACTATTAATTTATAATTAACGATAGTTATCTTATAACTAGTATTTTTATAACTTTTTTCTATTTTAATTTTAGAGTTTAAACCGACCCGAATACCGGTATATTAATATTTCCTAAATACTTATTCTATTCCCGTATTTTTAGAAGAGTAGTAGTTTAATTTAATAATAAATTTCTATTTTAGTAATTCGTTATTCGTTTTAATTTAATAATAGATTTCCGTATTCTCGTTTATTATTAAAAATTATTTACTTTTCTAGATAGTATTTATAATTAAATATTTAAAATAAGAGGTTTTAATAGAGTTCCTACCTAAACTTTAATTTCTAATATATATATATAGTACGTTTTTAGAAGAGAATAACTCTTTATAAATACGATACTCGACTTATTTAGGCGAATCGATAATAGTTATTTAATAATCGGTTATTTCGTTTTATTTATTATAATAATCCTTTTATTATTAATCCTAGCTCTATTTATTAACGTAATTAATATTAGGCGTAGATTATTCTTTTATTTATAACTCTATAATACCGTTTTCTTAAAAGCGGTCCTTTTATACCTCGGTTTTAGAGTAAATAATTATATACCTAGAGGGTTTTTATTACCCGAAATAATTAAAATTATAACTACTAGTTATAAGCCCGCGGTTTTCTTAGCGTAGTTAATAGTTAAGACAATTTCTATTTCTAGGAGGGAAAGGTACGTTTCTAGTATTATTATTAATAATTTATAACTAAGTAAATAGCGGTTGAATTTAATAAGGCTACTACTATATTTAAAGGATATTTAATATATTCTAATAAACCGGATTAATAAATTAATAAGAAATAACCTAAGATAATTAATTCTACTATAGGCGGAATTAATTAAATTATTAATAATTCTACTAGTTTTACTATAAGCCCTCTAGCTTAAGAGGCGGTAAAGGCCTAATTATTTTATTACTTTATATTATTCCTAACTAAACTTCTTCTTTAATATTAAATAAATTAAGGAATTTATCTAGTAGGATACTAGGTTTAGGAGGATTATTCAAAGATTTATAATTAGAGTTAATATAATCGTAGATTATAAATATTTATTAATATATACTAGGAATATCGGCGGCCCTAGTTACGTTAAATATTTTATTTATATATTATTTAGGCGTTTTACTAGTATATATTTAAACGAATTTATATTTATTAAAACGAAATTTATATATAACTTTTAGTATCTTTATTTTAAATCGTTTAATAAAACGACCTATCTATTCAAGGCTAGCGAAGGTACGTATTAATACTTTAGTATTAATATTTTATTTATTCGAGAACTATTTAAAAGCTACTCCCCTAAGATATAAAAATAGAAACTTTCGTACCTCCTCTTCGCCGTATTATTTAATTATATCGTTAACGCGATCTTTAAAATCGAAAATATTCTTATATATAATATATCTTTTTAAAGTAAATAAATTATCTTTCCTATAATTTTTAAAGTCGAAGAATTTAATCTCTTCGAGTTTATTAATACTATTTTAACTAATTAAATTACTTACTTTTAATAGGCCTTAAGGTCCTACTAGGTCTTTTTTTATTCTTATTACTAATTTAATAATAAGGGCCTAAATTTCTAGCGATTCTATAAATTATATAATTTATTCGGAATCTATAATAGGCTACTCGCCGGGCTCGGGAGGAGTTATAGTTTCTTCGTTTTTAAATTCGTTCTTTAAAGATTATTTCTTTTATAGATATTAACGTAGCTCTTTAATATCCCTTCGGAAAATACTAATAAACGGTATTATAGATATTTTATTCATAACCTAGAGTAACTATATAATAGGTTATTTAAACTTAGTATATTCTAAAAGGTCGTTATTAAATTACTTCGCTTTCCGGTCCCTCTTTAATAAATATTAAAGAGTTACTTTAATAGGAGGATAAAAAAACCGTATAATTATCTAGATAGTTATTTATTTAACGTTAAAAGTAATTTTTACCTATTTTAGGATATATTTATTTAATAATAGGAATTTTTATAAATGGAAAATAAAATTAACTATAGTAGAGTTTAACTAAATTTCTTCTAGAGTAATAACTAGAGTAATAATTAATAATAAATACTAAAAGTAGTAATACTAGGCGAATAATAAGAGTATATCGGTAAAGCGGGGAGACTATTTAGACGAAAAATATAAAGAATATGAGCTCAGCGCGCATTTTGCGTATAAAGCGTATTTTTCGGTATTATTTTAATTTCTAACTCTACGAGTATTAGCTTAAACCTTAAACTTTATATATATAAAATATAGCGCTAGCTTAGCGCTGTATTTTACACGTACTCGCTTTTTAATATCTATAAAATACCGGTTATACGGAGTTTATATAAGAAGAGTCGAAGTGCTAAATATATATTTTCCGTATAAATTTTATATTCGTTATACTTTTCTACCTAAATAGTCTCTCGATTTACCGATACTACCCTCTATAGATATATATATTTATAGCTATTACTACTTTTATAAATATATATATTTATAGTTACTACTACTACTACCTTTATAGATATATATACTCATGACTACTACTATCCTCTATAGATATAGATATTTATAGCTACTCCTACCCCTATAAATATACGTATTTATAACTACTACTATTACTATCTCTATAAATATATATATTTATAGAGGTAGTAGTAACTATAAATATATATATTTATAATTACTACTATTCTTATTTGAAAATAATAGCGATAGGGCTAACGTTAAGAATAGGGGCTATAATTATAAATAAGAGTTATAAATATAAATAAAGATTATAGTTATAAATAAATACTTAGACTTATAATTATTAAATATTAAAATTAAAATTATTATTAACCTAGAGTTAGATATAACCGAAGATTTTATAAAAGATATAATTTAATTCGTTTATTTTAAAATTAAGGGGACGCTTAGATAATAACTTTATTTTAATTTTAAAATTAATCTTTTTTAAATATTTATTAATATATTTTAAAATTAATATTTTCTCTTAAAGTTATTATTTTATTCTTAAGAATATTTCGATTCAAAACCGGTTGAAAAGTAAAGAGTAAATAATAATAATAAATATTAATTATAATAATTATTATAATAATCGTCTCTCTATAATATAATTTATAATATATCTTATTATTAATCTAAAATGGGGGTAGTAGTAATTATAAATATATATATCTATAGAGGTAGTAGTAGCTATAAGTATATATATCTATAGAGTAAATAGTAGTTATAAATATATATATTTATAGAGGTAGTAGTAGTAGTAGCTATAAATACGTATATTTATAAAGATAATAGTAGTTATAATACGTCTCTAGAGTTATTATCTTAGTATAATAAAGATCTTTTAATAAATACCTACCCTACCCTACCCTCGTTTAGAGTAGAGATCGAGTCGCGATCTCTACTTTATATTTTATTTTACTCTATTTTACTTTAGTATTCCCTTTAGAGATCTCTATACTAATCCGAAATATATTTAAATTTATTAAAAAAGATAGAAAAATAATAAAGACGAGTAATAAAAAGTAACGAAATTTTTATATAAAGATACTAATTATTATAATAATTTTACTCTATAAATTAATTTTTATATATATATTAATATTAAGCTTTAACTATACTCTATTAATTATAATTTAAATCTTTTACAAAATATTAATATATATTCAAGAATATAAATTCCTAATATAATTAAATATTATCGCCGCTTTTAATAAGCTTCGTATATATTTAAAAAGCGAAGATTTAATTATTTTTATAATCTTTTTCGACGTTTATAAATATCGGGTTATATTTTTCGAACTAATTAATAAACTTATTTCTTTTCAATATTATATTAATAATGTATTATTCGACTATTTATATAAATTCTATTCTATATATTTCGATAATATTCTAATTTATAATAAAATGTTTAAAAAATATCGAATTTATATAAAAGAAGTACTAAAAAGACTTCGCGATACGAGTTTATAAATAAATATCGATAAATACGAGTTTAAGATTTAAAAGACTTCGTTTTTAAAATTATTAATATTAATCGATAAACTACGTATAAATTTACGAAAAATAAAAATAATTAAAAACTAAATAATATTACACTTTAATATAAATTTAAACTTTTATCGAATTTTATAACTTTTATCGACGATTTATTAAAAACCTTTCGGAAATTTCTCGTTTTATAATAAAATTAACTCGAAAAAATTAACTATTTAACTAATAAAAAGTTTATTAAATTATATTCGAAAGTTTGAAAGATTAAATAATTTCGATATCGATTTTTAAATATTTTAACTCCACGAAAGAAATTATATTAAAATCGAACTCATCGAATTATATAAACGAAGAAGTATTATTATAATATAGTAATAATAATAAACTATATTTAATAACTTTTTATAATAAGAAAATAATATCGATTAAATATAATTACGAGATTTACGATAAAAAACTACTAATTATTATTCGTTATCTAAAGTATTAACGCTCGAAGTTAAAAGATATTATTATTTTAATAAAGATCTTTATCGATTATTTTAATATAAAGTATTTTATAATTACGGGAAAACTTATACGACGTTAAACTAGATAAACGAAAAAGTTATCGAAATATAATTTTAAGATCGTGTATTAATTTGAAAGAAATAATTAGAAAATCGATATTTTAATATAAATATCGAATACGAAGTCTATTAATATAGAAAATAATCGAAAGAAGTATTAATATTAAATATTTTTACTCGAAAATAGATTTCATATATAATTAATCGATATATATTAAACTTCGATAATATTATTTTATTAATTATAAAGCGAATTATTATAGAAGATCGAATATTAATAAATCTCAAAAACTCCTATTAAAACTCTAGTTACCGACCGCGCGGATAGAGTTAATAGCGTCTTATTAATAATTTTAAATTACGGATAAAACTAGTAACGTCCTATTAATAGATTTTTTAACTCTAATTACAAATAAAATATTATTAATAGTTTTAATTTACGGATAAAGTTATTAATATCCTATTAATAAATTTAGTAAATCAAGACTCTAAATAAATAACTTTTAATAAATTTAATAACTCCGGGTTAATTTTAACCGGATTAGTAATTTTAATAATTTATATATATTATTAATATTTTAATAGTAACTCAGCTCTATAATAGAGCTAAAATAAATAAAGTTTTATAATCGACACTATTAACGGTAGCGACCCTTAACGATAACTATTAACGCTAACGACCTACCGGGCCTGGAATAATAAGTTTTAATAAAAGTTCTCGCGGGGGCGTTACCTAGGTATATCCGGGGAGTATATACATATAAATACCATGGCATATCGCATGCCATGGCGTATGCCTTGGCGCATGCCTTGGCGCATGCCATGATTGCGCATACCATGGGGGGCTTTCGTCTGATGTTTTAGGGGCTGCTGCGGGGGGCGTATATCGCATACTATTCAGGATACCTTTGCGCATGCCATTCGCATACTATTCAATGGTATGCGCAAGCTGCGCACGCCATTACGCATGCCATGGGGCATACTATGGCCCATACTATGGCCCATACTATGGCGCATACTAATGCGCATATAAATACGCATGCTATAGGGCATATAATGGGCCTATTCGTCTAATATTTAAGTTACTAACGATTTATCGAGTTACTGAACCTGCTGAACCTACTAATAGTTAGTATTATTTATTAAAAGTAATTTTCCCGGAACCCTAATTTACTACCCGAAGCCCCGACTTACTAATCCTACTAAACCTCGGGTCGGTATTTAATATAGAGTTTTAATATAAATTTGTAAACGGCTTTCTAGTAGAGCTAATAACGCTTAGAGTATACTAATATTTACTTTTAAAATTTACCGATAAATCGACGATTTATATAACGAGATTCGAGCGACGTTTAATTAAAATAAAAAAACGTGTTAAAAACTTAATATTAATAACTATCGAAACGTAAACGAAATACTTTTAATTAAATTATAGTATATAAGTTTTTTAATTAAATAAGTTAATTATTTTACTAATAAAAAAGATTTACGATTCGTCTTTTAATATTTACTCAAAAATAACTCGAATCTTAAATTTATTATATCGATTATATTATTAATCTCGTATAAGAAATAATATAAATTATTATATAAATAATTATTATAAATATCGACGTATTAAAATCTCGAAAGATAAAAATAATTATTAATTTCGAAGTAGTAATGAGAGAGTATATTATTAAACTTTATTATCGATTTATTTAAAAGTAATAAATATAACGTAATTTTATCGATCGTGAATAAATTATCGAAAGAGCGATATTTTATATTATATTAATCGAATAATAATAAAATAACTATAAAATAAATAATTAAACTTTTATTATAATAAGTTTATAAAATTTATAATTTATTAAGTTTAATAATATTAAATCGAGATTTTTAATTTATATTAATTATATAAAAGTCGCTTTATAAAAGACTCGATATTAAGATAAAATTATCGACTAATTATTACTTTTAAATAAATAAATAAATAAAATAAGTAAATTAAAATATTAAACGTTATTTATAAAGTTATTATAACGATATATAGAATAATTAATTAATTTAACTATCGATAATCGAATTCGTTAATAATAGCTCGATATTTATCTCGATTAAATAGTCGAGGTTTTTTTTAAATAAGGGTTTTTACTTTAATATAAACTTAAAATCAAATTAAATAATCTTCAATATTACTCGATTAAAAATTAAATTCGTTAAAACGAAAAATATATCTATTTATATAAAAAAGTCGTTAATAATTATAAAGAGAATATTAGAAAAAACGAGAAATATAATAACGAGATAAATTAATAAATATCGAAAAGAAGTAAATTATAAAATTAATAATATAATATTTTTAAATACTCGAAATCTATTAAGGGACGGGATTAGTATTAGGATATTTATTAAATTTAAAATTAAGTTTATTAAATTATAACCTAGTTATAATATAAGAGTAGACTAAAATAAAAGATAAAGGACGAAAATTAAAATAGGGCTAGCTACTATCTAAATAGGAGCTAGTATATAAAATATTTATTTATTTCCTATCCCGATTATATTAAAATAGAAATAGGGAAATTAGTTTAAATCTAAATTAAATCTAAAATAAATTAAGTTAAATTAAATTAGTTAAAATTATATTATAATAATAACCCCCTCTTTAAGGTCGAGCTTCTATAAAATAAATAACGAGTTAGAACTAAGTATATTATTTATCGGTATAATTATATAAAGTATTAGTCGAGGTTAATACGGAATATTTAATTATAGCGATAATAGCGGGTAAAGAATAAAACGGGGAATAACGGCGGTATATAAATAAAACTAGGTATTAATATTATTATTTATAAATAATAACGGCGGGGCTAGGCTATAAAGTACTATCTATTTATATAATTATACGAAATATCGGTCGAAGCCGATACGGAATAATAACCGAGATAATAATAATAGATAAGGAATAAATTAAAATATAAATAAAGATTAACTTCTTAAAAATCGGACTAAAATAAAGATAATAGAGTTTCCTTATATTAATATTTTTAACGATATATAGTAATTCGTAGAGGCTAGCGGCGCTAGGATTCGAGATATAATATTTATTAATTAATTATTAATAATAGGTAAAGTATTAAAAGAGTTTTTATATAACGACGTAATTTTTTTAATTAATATAGTATTTTAATAAAAATAAATTATAACGGCGATTATATTTAGAATTTAAAATACCGTTAATATACTATTTATATTAATTATCTTCGGTAATTATAAATTCTCGGATAGATTAAATTTATCTAGGTAAAGAGTTATTAATTATTAATTATAATAAACTAATATAAAAGACGGGGTAAATTTTTATAAAATACGGAAAATTTAATTAAATTATAAAAGAGTTATTAAAAACTTTAGAGATTTAGAAACAACCGATATTATAATCGTTAAATTTAATTAAAAAGTATATAATATTTAAATTTTTAATATTTAACTATATTTAGTCGTTTATTAAATATATTGAATATAGACACCTTCGTTAGTTAGTCGAGGATTTAAAAATAATTTAATTAATAAATATTTTATTATAAAAATAATAATTTAAGACTTTTATTTACATCGCGAATTTATTAATAATAATTAAATAAATATAGATTTAAACGGTAAAATCTTAAAGTAAAGATTTAATAGACTCGAAATTAATATATAAATATTAATTATAATTAACTAAAAAGAGCGAGGCTAAAATATTAAGAGAATTAATATTATTATTAGAAAACTCCGCTTTAAGGAGTTATTTCACCTAATTATCCTATATATAATTAATATATATACGGAGGTAGTATTTTATTATAGTATTAAATTATTTAGTTTAATTATTCGTGTAAAGATAGTAATTTATAAATATATATTAATTAATCTTAAAATATTTATATAAAACTTTTTAGAACTCCGATATAAATCAAGATTCTTTATCCGAAATAAAGATATCTAGTAATTTATAAAGTTTTTATATATTTTAATAGAAAATATCGTAAGATTCGTCTATTTCTATTTATATAATTAATATTAAATACTATATCTTAGTTAAGCGGTCTACGAAAATTAGGATATATTAATAAATAATTCCTATAAAAGTATAAAGTAATAAGGGATTTATATAATCTATCGAGATATCACTTTAATATCGTTATATAGGCGGTAATAAACGTAGTTATTTTTAAATATATTGACGAGAAAGTTTAATTCTTCGATATATATAATAATTCTTAATAAATCGCTAGATAATAGTATAGATATTAGGCCACTAATAGACCCGATTAATTTATTCGTAATATTTAATATAATTCAAATAATTACCCCCGATATAATTTCAAATTAGCTAGATTAAACGAAGGCGTAGTTTATTAGAATTCGAAATATATCTCTTTCCTCGGAAGTAAAGGATTTTATTTTTATTTTCATATTTAGCGAGGGGAATTCCGTTATAATAATATATTTTAAAATATAATATTTCTAGGACTTTAGAGGCGAATTAATCGGCTTAATAAATTATATCCTATAATTAATAAATCGGGGTATCGTATAAGTCTTTATTTAAATTAATAAATTAATCTTTATCTAGCTCGGGCTTATAAATATAAATAGATTTTATAATTCTAAATTAATATTTATATCGAGGTTTATTAGGGTCGCCTAGATTAATATAAAATATAATTAAAAAAATTAAATTAAAATCTCTTAATCTACTACTGATATAATCAAAATAACTAGGACTAAGGCTAGGGTCGCTATATTTAGCGCTATATTATAAATATAATTTTGAAGGACTTCTAGGGCTAGATTTTTTCTTTTTAATATAATTTAATATTAATATTAATATTTAGAGTTTAATTTATCCCCCTTTTTAAAGAGGTCTCTTAAATAATATATTAATATATTAAATTTACCGCCTTCTTTATTAGGCCGGTAAATAGTTTTATAGTTAAAATAAAATAAAAACTCCGTTTATTTTATTAAATAATAAAATAATATTTTAAATAAAATAAAATACTTAAAAGCTTTATAATTAGATATTACTTTAATAAATAAAGTAGATCCCTCTAGTTTAAAGTATTATTCCTCGAATATATAAATAATTACTATAAACTCTTTATTATAAATCTTATATTCATATTTTATAGAGTTATACTTTTTTAAAAAGTAAATTATAAAACGAAGAATATTTTAATTATTCTATTAAGATACGACTCTATTGAATACGTAGTTAAATATATTTATTTTTATTATAATTTTATAGTCGGGGTCGAAATAAATTAAGATAATATTAAAAATAAAAATCTTCTTTAAGATATTAAAAGTTATTTAATATCGAGTATTTTATTTAAAGATAATATCTTTCTTAATTAAAATTATAAATAGGGTAGTAAATTTATTAAATTTATAAATAAAGCGCCGATAGAAGTTAACGAATCCTAGGAAATTTTAAACGTCTTTAATATTAACTAGTTATAATTAATTTAGGATAATATCAATTTTTTTCAATTTTTTTTTAATCTCTTTAATAATAATAATTAATCCTAAATACGTAATTTTTATAATATAGAAATTATATTTAATAATATTTATTTAGAGCCCCGCCTCGCGGAGTTTCTAAAGAATATATTTAATATAAATTTTATACTCTTCCTTAATATCGTTATAAATTAGAATACTATCGAGATAGGCGGTATAAATCTCGTCGAGAAATATATAAAAAATATTATTAATATAATACTAGAACGAGGTAGGGTTATTATATAATTTAAATAATATAATAAAATATTTCAATATACTAAATTAAATACGGAATATTATAAATTCTTTATCGCCCTCTTTAACGCGGAGGCGATTAAAAATAAAAATAATTTATAATTTAAAAAATACCTTAATACGATTTAATCGATTTAAGATTTTGAAAATTAAGAGTAAAAAGTACTTATTCTTTATAATAATAATAGTTAGCCCTCGGTAATTAATATAGAAATATAAACCTCCGTTAAGTTTCTTTATAAATAAATAAAAAAATATAATAAAAAAAAAATTAACCCGAATAAAATCTTTATTAAGATTTTTATCTAGATAACGGCGGATATTATAGGAGCGTTAGAGGGTTTAGCGCGCTAGGGTTTAATATTATTTATTATTTAATAATTCTAACTAGTCTATAGTTACTTCTTTATAGAATAATATATTATTATTTAAATTCTTAACCCTAACGTATTTATTCCCGTAATATATTATTTTATTTTAAATAAGATAATTATCGACTTTAGGCGGTTTAGTCGAAATATTATCCTCTTTAATAAAATATCATAGTACCGTACTACTAAATAACGATATATAATTATTATTAATATTTAGATATTTAATTACCTCGATATAATTCGTAGCCCTTTAAGAAAGAATTAATTAACTAGAAACTATTATAGCTAGTAATATAACTATTGAAAATCTACGATAATTTATTTTAATACCCTCGTTTGGATAATTAATATTAATATTATATTACTAGAACGACCCCTCTATTATTTATAACGTTTATATAGAATATTAAGAAAAAATTAAGATTAAAGAACCCTCTACCTTCGACTTATACCGATACGAGACGAATTATAACGTAGTAGATATCCGTCTATAATATATAAAAATTAACGATTTCTTCGAATTATAATATATCCAAAATCTCTTTATTTAAACGAAAATTATTATAATATACTTTTATTATAAGTTAAAAAACCGTACCTAGAGACTATATCTAACTAGAGATACCGAGAGTTTCGAGGATTAATTAAAACTATAAATTTAATTAATAAATAATTACGGACTACTAGATATAAAACTAGAAATTAAATTTATTATAAAATAGTTAATTATAAAAGTTAACGAGCGAGTCTAGAACTTTATTAATTAATTCGAATCCGTAATAGACCTTAAATAGAATAAATCTATTATCTATATAAACTTCCGCCGGAAGTTAAATTATAAAATATATAATATTATTTATTTACTCTACCCCGGAGTTTAACTAAATACGTTTATAAACTTTAAAATCTTAATATAATAAACGGAAAACTACTTTAAAATTAATAAATATTCGTGAGATAAATATAACGCCGCGTTAAATTATAAATAAATAAAGCTCGACTAAAGTATTAATTTAAATATAAACCCGAACTTTTATTTATTAATATAGAACCGGAAGTCTTTTTAGAATAGGATAAATAATAATATATATAACCCTAGTACCGATACTACGGACGAAAAGAAATATGAACGATATTATATTTAACGAGTAGAAAGAGTCTATTTAAATTATAATAATTTTAATTATTAAAAAGGAGACCTTAAATACCCTATACTCTCTAAATTAAAAAACTTTAATTAGTTAGAATAAAAATTTTATCGCGACCGCTAGCCTTAGAGTCTATACTAAGAAACAATATTATTATATTTACAGCGTTATACCTCTCTAAAGCTAGTACTAATTAAATTTAATATTTTTATAAAAATATCTAGTTATAGTACCCTCGTATTAATATAATTATCCTCTCGGAAGGTATAATAAACTACGGTAGTATAATAAACTTTCTATCGAATTTCTTTATTAAATCTTTTAATATATCTCTTATTAACTATATATCCCCCCGAGTATTAAGTATTAACGGTATAGAAGTTAATTTATAAAAAAATAACTACCTCTACTATTTATATATTAAAGTTAACGATAGTATATCTATAAAATACCTTTTTAAAGCTATCGATATAAAAGATCGGATTATTTTAAACTTATTATAACTATAAATAATTAACTCTTTTATCGACTAGAAAATAAAAAAAATAAAAATCTCTAAAAATATTAAAATACTCTAGGCCTTAGACTTTATTAACGAAATAAAAATAAATTATTAATTTATCTAGGTATACCTTCTAGACCCTAAAAAGAATAATACTTTTATAATTATTATACTCTTATAAACCTATAAAGATTACGCGGATATCTTTAATAAAACTATTAAAGAAATACTACCTCTATATCGCGGAGAATTAAACTACGTAATTAATTTAAAACTAGGTAGGATACCCCCTTTTAGACTATAATATAACCTAATAAAAATTAAATTTAAAATATTTAAAAACTATATCGACTAGAATTTATAAAGTAGGTTTATTAAATAGTTTAAATCCTTAATTAGAGTATCTATATTATTTATAAAAAAGAAAGATAACGGACTATAATTTTATATAAACTACCGAGGCCTTAACGTTATTATTATTAAAGATAATAACAAGGTTATATTTTATAAAGTAGTAATAATTAATTAATTTAATTAATTATCTTCTCTTAAAGCGAATTACTAGTATAGGTAGACTTCGGTACCAAGGAATTAACTATAAATAAATAGGTCAGTATAACCGTATTAATTATTATTTTATAAATAAAGTTATCGCCCCGATAGTATAAACTTATAATAGAATAAAAGTTTAAAGTATAGTAAGGGTATTTCTATTAAATAGAATAAACCTAATATAGTAATAACGGGGTATTTCTAGTAAACCGAAGGACTATTTTTAATAAAACCGAAAGGCTAGTAGATTATCCTAGCGAATTAATTATAAATTTATTTAAACTCGTCTATTAGTCCTAAAGTATACTATAGTTATTTAATAAATATTTATTTATTATCTTTAAATCTATACCCCTTCTAACGAATAAAGTATTATATAGTTATATTCTTAACTTTCTTAAATCGATATTATTATTTCCGTAGTAACCTATTTATTTCCTATTCTTCTTCGTTATCGACGATAATTAGTAGTAGAGTATTAGTATATTTTTTATATAAATCCTCCTCTAGCCTAGTAGTAGGTTTAAAGTAAATAACCGAAATTATATTATAGATAGTTATAGTAGGTAGAAACTTTAGACGGTATATTAATCTCCTAATATATTTAGTAATTTAGAAAGATCCGATAAATTCCTAACTAATCTTTTTAAATAGTATACCGGTTATTTAATATCCTTTATATAAACGTAAATAAATATAATCTCTAACTTTAAAGAATATAAGTTTATAGTAAGTATTGTAATACTCCTTTATATAGAGAGATATAAAGGTAATAATATCCTACGCGTTAATATATTCGGGACGGTATATAGTAATAGGGAAAACTTTAATAATAGGAGGTTATATATTACGGGAGGCTTCTCCTATTCTTATAATAAAGAACTCTACCTCGACGTCCGTTCCTATAATAGGAATTTCTATATCGACGTTTATTCCTATAATAAAAATTCCTCCGTTAGGGAAGGCTTTAAGGATATCTACTATATTAAATTAAAAAATATTAAAATTACTAGTATATAGTAGATTAAATAACTCCTTAATCTTAAAATTATATAAAATCTCGGTAGGCGCTAAGCGGGTATTATTATATTTAATAGAGTTATTTAGTATAGCCGAAAGTTATAGTAATACTATAAGTTATTTATACACGTCGACTATTAATAAGAAGTATTTTAGGGTAATTTCGATAATCTTATTTAATTTTTTAAACTATCCGTCGGTCTAAAAATAATATATAGTCGAATAAAGTATATTAATATTTAAATCCGTTATAATTCGCTTTTATAACTACCTAATAAATCGAGTATTTTAATTGTTAATAATTATTAATAGAAGACCTTAACTTAATAATAGAAGTTTTATTAATAGGTAGTAAACCTATTAAAATCCTCCCTAGATTATTTTACCTATAATTAATATTACTACTTTACTAAATTTATATATAATCGATACTATATAATCCTCGCCGTTAGAAACTTCTAGTAGAGCGAGGATAAAGTTAATAATTATAGTTTTAAAAGGCCTATACGGCGAGTAGATCGGTTATAACGAGTTATAAAGTTAATATCTAGGCGTTTAGTATAACTAATAATAAAGGTAGTATCTAAAGTATTTATATAACTTTATCGATATATTAAATATATAGATACTGCGTATAAGTTTTTTATAAGTTCTAGTATAGTTAGGATATTTTATTTTATTATAAACCTTCTAAAAAACTTTATACTTTAATATAACTAGTGGGTATATACGAAGACTATAACTATATTCGATATCGTCGAAATAAAATAACCCGTTAATAAGTTTATATAGTAGTTTGACTATATTTTTACCGAGTATAACCTTTTTTATTACTATAGTTATAATCCTAACCTAGCGTACTTCCGCTTTATAACCGCTACGGACGCGGTTTTTAAAGTCTTCGCTAACGGCGATAATATTAACTAGAAAGGTTAAAAATACGTTAAGAATTAATTCGTCTATTTTAAAATAATATAATTAACTAGTAAAACGTAATAACGCGTCGGGGATAATATTTGTTTTACTAGGTTTATACTATAATTTAATTCGAAATCTCTATAAATATTCGGACGCGCGGATTAGTCTAAGGTTTAACTTTTTAGTAGAGGTAGTATTTATAGAAATCTACTATATTATACCTATAATAGAAGTATAATTAATATAGATAATTATAATACTACTAGTTATCTTAATAAAATATCGGATTTTCTTTATTATCTAGATAATATTAATTATCTTTAGTTCGGTAGGTTAGTATTTTATTTTAATAGATATTAATTACCTTAATAAAAAGAGAATAGGTTATAATAACTTTTATTTCAATATTTCCGTAGTATCGTCGTTCTTAACGTAGTATATATATATACCGAATCCCTACTCTTTACTAGTATCTAGATCGATAAATAATAGTCTTTTTAAATTAATATAATATAATATAATAGGACTAGCGAAGAGCTCCTATAAATATTTATAGGTATTAAACTCCGCCGGCGTAGGCGTATTAATAAAAAATCTCTTCGTTATAAATTTATAAATATTACCCTATATACTCCTACTTTATAAATTCCGATAGTGTTAATTTAATAGTATTTTACGGTTTTATAAAAACTTGATTATTATTATATAATACGAAATATATTATTTTAGGTAACCCGTTATTTTAAAGTACTACTCTAACGTTTATAGTATTCGGGGAAACTAAAAATTCTATATAATTATTAGTTTATCTTTAACTATAGTAAGACCTAGAGTATTAATATATTAATTTAATAACTAGGCGGAAGGATAATTAAGGAAGGACTTTTTAGTAGAAATATAAATATTCATATCTAATAATATTTAGAATATTAATATTAAGTATTCGATATACTCTATTAACGAAGTAGAAAAGATAACGATATTATCGATATATATATAGTAGAGTTTTCGGTATAGCCGAAGTATATAGTTAATTATATATTAAATATAGGCCGGAGAGTTTCGGTACCTTATTATTAATACGTTAAAAATCTTTTAACTATAGTACGTTATTATTATAAAATAGTATTAATAATATCGCTTTACCTATTATTAATAGAAGAAGGCTACTACGTTAATAGTCGAAATATATATAATATTTAATAGAAATACTAAAATCTTAGTTTAGATAAAGACCGGATATATATTTAATATCATAATTTTATTAAAGGTCTTAATATCGATAACTATATATTTTTTAAAACCGGAGGTAGTATCTTTTTATATAATAAAATAAAGAAAAGAAAATAGTATCGTTATAATAATTTATTTTATTCGGCCCTATTAATATAGTTTATCGAAGGCGTTATTAATAACCTCTTTATTATATTTCCCTAGCGGATAAATACGAGCTTAATAGACTTTATAGAGCTCTTTCTAGTTATCGACGAGAAAAATCTTTATTTATTCGGATTCTAGGATATTCGTTACATTCTTAATATCTTTCTATAAATCTAGAAACGAATCGATAATATTAATAATTATAGAGGCGGAAATATCGTTCCTATAAATCGTAATACCTATAAAGTATAGTATCTTTGGTTAAGATAAAATATTCGGTACTACCGAAAGTTTTAGTAATATTTACTTCGGTATTATAGAAGTCTTTTATAAATTATACTTTAATAATACGTTTTAAAAGAGATTCGCCGAAGATGAATTTAATAAAATAAATATTAAATTAGAATTTATAAAACTTAGATAAATAATACTCGATATTATTAAATTAAATATACGGGGAGTTATTATTATATTAAAGACTACTATTATAATAAAACCGGCTTTAAAGTAGGATTTAATAGAAAACTTCGATACTAAAACTTTAAATAGTCTTATAATTAAATTAATATAAAAGAAATTAATCTAGAAATACCTAGTTATTCTATATTTAATAATTTTCTCTAGTTTAATATATCGGCCAATAATTATTAATAGGTCGGTATTATTCCGAACTATAATTCTATCTATATTATAATTAACGATATACACGGTTACTATTAATACGTTAAACTAAGAAGGCTTAAATAGTAAATTACGATCTTAGAGTAAATCCGATTTTATAATCTTAACTATAATAACTATATCTAAATATACTAGTACGGTATAGCGGAATTTATTAATTATAATAATATCTATTCTAGTACCCTTCGCGATTATAGAAATAAGGACTTCGAGATTACTATAAAATATAATAATAGCGAGATCTCTATTAGTATTAATTATAATTTCTTCTAGCTTTATAATATCGATATCTATTAAAACTTTAATAAATAATTTATCGACGATATATAACTCTTTAGTAATTAAAACGATTTTATTATCTTTACTAGGAATATATATAGAGATAATAACGAATTTATTAATATCGTAGTTATTCGATCCTAAGCCACGGACTTTTATAATAGTAGGTATTTTATAAACCTTAATTTATAGGCCGAGTTCTATAAAATTCTTTAAAAACTATCGGTCTATAAAGTTTATAATATATCTAGTATTAAAGTAGAATTCATAAAGCTAGTTATATAATTCTATAAAAACTTTAATAATAGTATATTAGTAATTATAAAACGTATAGCCTTAAATAACTCCGTTAATAAAATTAGATTTAATAACCCTAACCGCGATCTTTAGTGAGGCGGAATTCGGTAGGATAGAAAAAGCGAATATTTCGGAGTTTATTAATATTAAAACTATACTAAACCTTTTTATATTTCGGTATTATCGAATATATATATATAGTTTATTATTAGAAGAAAATAACTATTTATATAATTAATAAACTATTTTAATAGTTTTATTAACTACTTTAATAATATATTATTCGACGAAAAGACTATTAATTATCTCCTTATAAGGTTCCTCTAAATCGATAATATCGTTAGTATATTCGCTAGCCTATATAGTATCTTAATAGAAAGTATTTTTATTACTATTATAATAACTACTTTAGTTATTATTATAAATATTTTTACTCTAACGGAAGGCTTCCGTAGACTAATCTTCTTTATCTTTAATAATTTCTTAATTTTTAATATAATAAGCCCTTTAGGTTAAAAAGGGTTTCTTGAAAAAATTCTTATTAAAACTTTTTCCTACTCCGGAGTCTAAGTTTCAATATTTAGAAGAGAATATCTTCTACTTAAATAACGGACTTAAGTTTTCGTTTATTATTTATAAATACTTTATAAAAGGCGGTAAACAATTAGAATTCTATTATTATTACTAATTAATATTATTTTAAGAAGAAAAAAATAACGAAAAAGGCCTATATAAATTACTTTTATAGAAAGTATTATTATTTTTATAAAGAGGTACACTATTATATAAAGGTCTATAACCGAAATCTTTTATAAAATAATAAAAAATAAAAAGTTAACGAAAGTTTTAATATTAATTATACTATTAAAGCTAGCGCTATCCGTAGCTACTATTACTATTATTATTATTATTATAGTTCGGCGGAACCGCTCGATTAGGTTTATTTAACTTTCTAAATACTAAGGCCTACTATTTATACTTATAGTTATCGAGGCTCGTTAGAAAACTATTAATTATAATATTATTATTAAACCTCTTAATATTACGCCGTAATTTAAAGTTAATTCCATTATAGATAATATTAAACTAATTTTATAATAACGATATTCCCGTATCTTTAATAAATCTCAAAATCTTCTATATATATTTACGCGGTTTACGACGACTACTAATATTTTATATAAAGTAATATTCTTTTAAGACGGCGTCGATAATAATATTTAAAGACTTTTTAAATCTTCCTATTAAAAACTAGGTCTATTCTATAATATCGGAATTAATAATACTATATTTCGATAATCTCTTTTTAATATCGGAAAATTTAGTAGTATATTATTCTAAAACGGTACCGCGGAGGTAAATCTAGAGATTTTCCCGTATTATAATACTCTTTATAATAGCGAGGTCTTTAGCTCGTTTAATAAAAAGATATATATTATAGAAATATTTTTTTTACTAATACATTTAAAACTAAACTCTATATTAATAAATTTACTATTATATAAAGGGTCGAAGAATCCGAGGTTAATTATATCTTATTTTAATATAATAAAAGTAGTACCGTCGCCTTAAGGACCTTATAGGCCCTATAATTTTAATAATCCGGGAGGGCCTACTAAAGGTATTATTATAAAATTTATAATAAAATTACGGAGCTCTACTAGTTATATTTTATTAAAACCCGTATTCGCTATAAATAAAGACTACTATAATCGTTAATTAGGTCCGAGGGGTCTTTAGTAGATTATTTCTTTTATAAAAATCTACCTTATAAACTAAACCGATAGCGAAGATATCAAGTTCGGCGGTAATAAAGAAAATATATTCCCTACTAACGTAGGAGTTTTAAATAATTAATATATAATTTAAATATTTATTTAAAACCGTATTATAACTACCTAGAAGGCGGTAATATTATAAATTTAATCACTCGGCTAACTAGGAGTTTCGGTAGATTTTAATCGAACTCGTTACTCCTAGGGATTAAATATCCGGGGGGGTTAAATAAACTAGAAATTCCGCCTAATTAAATAAGAAATAATATAATATATAACGTCGTTAATATTCCTTACGAAGGCGTAGTTTAAATTAATAAATTCGTCGAGTTAGAATACTATAATTATAATCTCCCGGTTAGCGGTATTAGATACTACGATAAAAATTTTACAAAAATAAATAACCGAAGATATCGATTTAAATATATTTACCGAAGGCTTCTATAAATTATCTTTTAATATCGTAGTTTTCTACTAGATAAAAATCTTTATTATAATAATAAATATACTAGCTATAGTACTATATCTTAATAATAATCTTCGCCGAAATAAAGAAAATAGTTCGCTCGATACTTTTATTTATTTAAAAATAGAATTTATTTAACGATAATCTCGCTAGGCTTTAAGAAAATAGAAATTTAATATAATTAAATTAGATACTCCTATAAATAATAATAGAAATAATTATATATAGGTTTTAATAATATAAAGGACTTTCTAGTAAAGAGTTCTTCGTTCCGGGCCGCGGAGATAAGGTACTAATCTAGCCTAAATTTAACTAAAGTTAACGGCGCTTTCTTTATTTTAAAAAAGATTGGATCTTAATAAATTTACGGAAGGGGTATTATAGGATTTACTATATAAATAAATAATATAACGGATTCGTTAAAGTTAAATAACTAAGTTATAAATATAGTTATAGCGATTATTTTCGTAGTTTAGGTATATTATAATAGAAGTCTTTAATAATTATATTAATTAATTAAATATAATACCTTAGAGTATAGTATTTCTATTTTAAATACTAGCGTAGTAGACTTTAATATAATAGGACTACTAGGCTAGCTACTTCGGTAGAAAGGGAGTATTCTATCGGATCGAATCCGGTAGGTAGAATAAATAGTATATAAAAAAAAAGAATACCGTCGTAGTAATTCTAATTCGACGAATTAATACTATTATAACGTAGTAGCTAGTAGATCGAAACGTCTATTAAATAGTATATAGTACTTGATAAAGTATATAAAAGCCGTTACTACTAATTAATAAAGTCATATTCTATAAAGTAGTAATAATTAATTAATTATCTTCTCTTAAAGAGAATTACTAGTATAGGTAGGCTTCGGTACCAAGGAACTAATTATAAATAAATAGGTCGGTATAACTATATTAAATAAATATTTTATTTTTTTTATTAACCTTATTTTAAACCGCCTAGGAAAAATATAATAATTTATAAAAATAAAACTAAAAGGCGCCTATAACCTCCTCTATATCCGGAAGAGAGACGAATAAATAACTACTTTTTATACTAGATACGGACTATTCTAATACTAGGTTATATTTTTTAATATAACGAATTTACTTTTTATCGGTAAAGCGGGGAGCTAGTATTCTACCGAAAAATATATAAAATATATTTAGATCTATTTAGCCTATATACTAGCCCTAAAGATCGTTTTAATATTTATTTTCGTTAAGAGTTACTAAGAGTAGCCTTTTCCTATTAATAGTTACTATTTACTATCTTATATAGTTATACTAAATACGAATACGCGCGAATCGTATCGGGCGATTATATTATAGTCGGAGTATTATATTTATTAAATACGTAAATTACTATTAATAGATTATATTTAATAAATATATATATCGCTATTAGGATAATACGTTTATTAAATATATAAATTTATATTATCGTCCTATTTATCTATATCGTTATTTATAGTTTTATCGATTTTAACGGTTTCTTTATTCTTATCGCCTTATTAATCTTTAGCGACTTCTCCGCCGTAATTTAAATCGCCGCTTTTATCGCTACCGCTATTATTATTAATAATAAAAAAGAATACGAGTATTTATTTTAAATTTTCTCCTCTTTAAACTTCTCGATTTTATACTCTTTAATAAAATACTCCGAGATAGTATATATTATTATTATAACGGTAGATATAATTAAAAGATTAGGGAGGGGTTTAAAGAATTTTTTTATATTCTCTTTATTAATAAAACCGTTCTTCGATAGTTTAAATACTATATAAATAAGTATTTTTATTAAAATAGGGTTCGTTTTTTTTTTTTTTATTATCGATTTATACCTTCGTTAATTACGCTATTAAACTAGAGTATATTTTATATTAAGATATATAAAAGTTTAGCGGTATAATAGTTTAGCGGCGAGGGAGATTACGTTTTACTATAAGCCGTTCTATATATATATAGTAATTATTATAATTCGTACGATCGTTAAAGCGTAGGCGCGTTATTATTTAAAGGAGTCGAATAATTATATACTAGGTTAATTTTTATATAAAATATCTACCTAAATAAATTTAATTTTCCGTACTTCGGCTAGGGTAGGCCGATTATCGATTTTATTAAATTTAATTCCGATTTTAAACTCTAAGTTCTTAATTACGACCTCCTATATATATTATATCCGATTATTAATTTATTAAGAGTTATTATCCGGTTAAAACTCTTTATTTTTATTTAAATTATAAATATATCTAGTTAAAACCATTATTTTTAAAAACTTCTCGTAGTTAAAAATAATAATAATATATATCTTATAAAACTCTACCTTCGTCCGGTATTTTATACTACTCTAGAGGTAAAGATCGTATCTATATTAATCTTTATAAATATTAAATAGTTATAGAATAAAAATTAATTTTACTATTAAAGCCTCCCTCTATTTAATCTTCTACGAGATAATTTACCTATAATAACTCTAACTTATAGTTATATTAATTAGATTCGATTATATATAATCCGAGATATTTATTCCTATCTCTATACGTTTATTATTTAGGAAAGTTTTAGAGTAGTTTTATTTTTTACTACTTCTAGGCTACTTATTCTCTTTATTACTAAAATTTAAATCGTTATAATTATATTCTAATTCCGAGTTAGAGTAATAATTATTCCGTTATAAGTTTTTATAGGATATATTATCTTTATAATAATCCTAAAAAGTAGCCGGATTAATATTAAATATCTTTTAACTATAAATTATAAATTTACTCTATTAGATAATATATTATTAAGATATAAATTACGAATTTATATATTATTTTAATCGGATTAAATAAAGCGGAAAAAGAGTATTAAAAGGTAGTAATTATTAATAAAAATAAAATTTATATAATCGGGGGAAAGGGGGGAAATTACTTATTTTTAAGAAATTAAACTTAATAGGATTAAACCCTAAAGGTCTAATCCTAATTTATCGAATATAACTAATATCTATTAAATATTATAAATATTAATTCTCGAGGTCTATATTAAAGAAGCCGGTTATTCTTAGTTATTAAATTTATTATTATAATTAATACCCTTTTTCCTACTTAAATTTAATATTTTTTTAATTATATATCGAGAGCCTCGCCGCCTAGGCTACTCGAGTTTCGATTAAAAATCTCGGTCCTTTAAGAGGGGGCTTATTACTATATATATTATATAATACTCGATTAATAACTCTCGGATATTAAAAGAAAAATATTTAATAGTTTAAATATATATTTCTACTAGCGCTACTCTTTATTCCCGTTTATTAGAGATAACTATATTTAATAAATTAAGGCGGGCGTAGATAATCGTATTCTTTTTATTATTATAATTTAGGTCGGCTTTAATTAAAGATATAAATTTTTTAAAGTCGAGGTCGTTTATATTTATTAGCCCCGTATATATACCGCTTTTCTAAATATCTTAAACTATATAGATTATACTCTAGTCTATACCGTTTTTAATATATAATATTATATAACGGATAAAATTAATCCGATTAATATTTTTATTTATATAAATAGAGTTCGGCCTATTATTTAATTTTTTTAATAACTCGGCGCTCGAGAGTCCCTAATCTTTTTAGGTATTTATATAATATTATTTAATCTTTACCCGTCTTCTTTTATTATAGTTATTTCTTTAAACGAGGAAGAATAAATACCGGTCCTTCTATTATCTAGAAATATCGCCGAATATATAGGCGAACTTATTATAAATACCGGCGAAAGTAAATCGTAGATAATTCTTTATATTTACTATATTTAATCTTTAATTTAAGAGATTTATAATTTTTAATTATTTCTATAATCGCGTAAAAATTAACGAATATATAGTTTTATCGATACCTAGCTTCGCTTTTATAATTTTCGCCGATTATACTATATTATTAAAGTTTTTTAATTTTATTCTTAATTAGCCCGTCCCTAGTTATTATAAATATTATATTTAATAATCTTCCGTATATCCGTTAATATCGAGGTATTATTTTATTATTTATTTATTCCGGCGGTAAAATCGGGTAATAAGAAAAAGACCGAGCCCTAGCCCTAATTAATATAAGAGTAATTAACTTATATTTTATAGTAGAACGATTTTTTATTATTTATAATCGAATATACTATAATTTACCCCCGTAGTTTCTCCTATAATATTTGTTATTTTAATTATTCGCGTATAATTTATAAATTAGGTAGTATATTATAAGTTTAAATATTATATTAATTATATAATCTACCTTCGCCTACCGTAATTATAGTGGGTTTAATTATTTATTTATATTCTTTATATTAGAAAGTCCTCGTCGTAGATTAAATTATATAAATCTTAATCGGTATAGTTATTAATATAAAATATATTATCTTTTTTTATAATCTTACCTATATATATTAGTATAATATATATACTCTTTATAATTTTTATTATAGAGATAATTTAATACCCCTCGAGTATTCTTTATTTAGTAGTTAAATTTACCGGTTATAATTCTACCTTTATTATATTATAGGTCTTATATAGAGAGCCTTTATTACGGATCTTTAGAAATTAATAAGGGTATAATTATATTAGAATAGTTTACTTTTAACGTTTTAATAGTTTATATTTAATACCGTTAAGAGAAACCGGAGCTAGGTAGGACTTTAGCTATAAAAGAAAATTATATAAAACTACGATTATACTTTTTATATTAAAATATAATTATATCTCTACTCTCCTTAACTTTATTAATTAACTTTATATATTATATAGTCCGTAATTAGGTTTTTTAGGTTTTCTAAATCTTTCCCGTTTAACTTCTAGTATTATAAGAACGGATAAAGATAAATAAAATATAAATCGATTTAGGTAGCATTAATTTCTCTTTTATTTATAGTTTTAATAATCGTCGGTTCTTTACCCCTCTTTTATTAATATTAATATATATAAACGGTTAATACCTCTAAAAAATATTCGATATATAGTTTCTTTTATATTACGGATAGCGGGTATTAATATACGGTATTAAATTTTACTTTTAAAACTCTCTTCCTTTTTTAAGGCTCTAGATTATATTAAAATTTAAATAATTAAATCCCGCGATTAAGTTTTAGTACCCTAATTATAAGAGTTACTATTTTTAAAATAAATAATTTTATTATAAAATAAAGTAAATTATCCTTTATAATTAATATTCGTAGGTAATAAAAAATATAGCGGACGAGTTATTCCTAAAAGGCCTCTCGTTTATTAATTAACTCGAAGAAAGATTTAATTAAATAACGATATACCGTTTTTTTATATTCGGTATTATAGTTATCCGTAGCGCCGAATATTCGAATTTACTCTATATAATACGTTATTATATAGAGTTTTAGGATATTAAAATAACCGTCTAGATTTATTTTATTATTTAGTTTATACCGGCGAAAATAGTTCTTTAGTTTATTAAAATAATAGAGTATATTTTAGAGATATCCTAGTATTTTATCGTTATATAAATAGTATTAAATAATTAATATAAAGTTTATAAATACCCGTATATAATAAAGTTCCCTTTTATATAAGTCGGCTAATAGCGGAGTAATTACTAATATTAATTATTATATAATCGCTTTTCGGTCTTTATTTATCTATTATATAACGGTATTATAGTATTTATAATTCTTTAAGTCGTAGAAAGCTAGAATAATACGAAATCTTTCGTTTAATTATATTATTCCTAGTATATCTTTTAGTTTTACCTTCGCCCTTTTTAATTTCTTAGTAGTAGGCGCGCTCTCCTCGATAACTAAAATAATTTATTTAAAGAAATAATTAACCGTACCTTTAAATAATTAATATAATATATCGATTAATATAACTTTATATATATTAACCGTAATATATAACTAGGCGAAATTATATATTAGATATACTTATTAATTATTATTCTCTAGGATATTTTCTTCGCGTTATCGCCGAATTTAGGATTAAATAAAAGAGTAAATTCGGAGGCGCTATTTACCTTAAAGATTTCCTTATTCGTTTAATAATATTATATAAATTATATATTATCGGCCGCTTTTAATTTTTATAATTAAAATTTACTCTTTATAATTTATTATAAAGCCTATAATAATCGGATAATAAAATCGGATCTTTTAATTTATATATATAATAGGGAGACCTATAATTATTATAGTTTTAATTATTAATTTAAAGTTAAAACTTTAAAATTATCTTGGGTAAAAACTTCTATTATATTTATAATCGAGTCTAATTAATATGGATTTATATTATATATCGGATTTAATATATTCGCCGTTATTAGGTATAATAGGTAGAAGTCCTAAAAGTATTAAACCCGGCCGCTTTTAACCTCGTTATATTTATATCTTTAGATTCCTTATAGTAAAATAAATTAATTATATAACTAGGTTACCTTTATATTATATAAATAAAGTCTTATTTATAGAAAGAAATAATAATACTATAGTAGCTTTATTAGGAAGTTTCTTTTATATCTATTACTACTAGTCGCCGGTATATATCTCGGTATATACGCGCTTATTATTATTATTATACTAGTATACGGGTTTAAATATTATTTTATTTTTAAACGACCGGTGCCTTAAAAGAAATCGGAGGGCCTTAATAATATCTCGATATAGGATATTATAATCCTTTAACTCGGTCCCCTAGATTTTTAATTAAATATTAAATATTTATTTTATTTACATCGGTAACTTGGGAAACCCCGATTTTTATATATTTTATACCGAAATTACACAAAATACTAGAAATACGTATCTACTCATATCGAGTATTCTAAATATATTATATAACTAAAATATAATTATATAGCTGATTTTAGTATATTTAGTACCTAAAATACACTTATATAACTAATTCTAATATAATTAATATTTAACGGGTAAATAATAATAAATAAATAATCTTTAATATTATTCTATAGTACTTTAAATATACTATTTATACTTTAGGTAATAATAGTATTATTATTATAATTATCACCGCTAGCGCCTTTAATATCGTTATCGTATTTAGATCTTTATATATATATTATTTAATTTATATATATTCTACTTTATCTACTCGTTATATTATAAGAGATTTATAAATATCCTAAAATCCGTTCATTAGGAAACCGCTACTATTTATTCTCGTAAATTAATCTATACCTAGATCTAGCCTAGATCTGGCCTAGATATAAATTAAATTTAAACTAGATCTAGGCCGCTATTATCTTTAGTTATAAAAATAATCTACTATATTCATAATCTATCTCTTATTTATCGTCCGGGTTATTAGCTTAGGTAGTTTATATTAGAATAACGTACCTCTCCTTCTTTATAGTCTCGAGTACTACGTTCTATATATATATATCGTCTACTATATAATCTTAACCTTATTCTTTCTATTATATCGTTTTCTTTTCCTTCTTCTTAAGCTTTAACCTCTTTCGGAAGCCTTCGTATATAATAAAGAGTTTAAACGTATATAGTATAGGCTCGGTAAGATCCTTATTAATATTAAAGTAATTAATCTATTCGTTAGGCTTAATATCTTTAAGTTTTTATATAATAAAAACCGGTAGTTACTATTTAGTATATAGTATTAATATATATATATAATAAGTATAATATTATAATATTATATTATTTCGCGATTTATAAGGCTCTCTACGCTTTATATATTATTACCCCGGTTTTCTACCGATCTATTAAACGAAGCTACTTAAGTATCCGCCTAAATAACTATATTAATATTCGAGGAATAATAATAAATTATAAAAGACTCTACCTCCTTTTATACCTCGTTAAATATTATTTAATAAATTAGAGTTTTTATTAATACCTTATCCGCTAGTTTAGCTTTATTAGAATAAGAGAAATACTTACCCTTATAAAGATAAATAACTCGTTTTTCCGAGATTTATTAATACTCCTTTCTTTTATATTATCTCTTTTTATAGTATTTATCTCGTTCTTTTATATATTATATTATCGAGGAGCTAGCGAATCTATAGTAGTCTTATTAATAATTAAGAGATAATTAAATATAGTATAGAAACCTTTATAACCGATTAAATTATCGATTCTATCTTTTTATTTATAGACGAAATCGTCTATATTATCTACCGGTATCTCTTCTCTTTTTATTTCTTAGTTAATCCTACCCGATAGGGCCTCTACTATTATACTTTATTATATAAATATTTATTCCTCCTACGTCTCCTCTATTTAAGTCTATAACTCTATATTATTTCCTATTAATATTAAGAGATATAAAGAAAAGGGTCGAGTTTAATTTACTTTTAAGATATTCGCCTTCGAATTTAATCCGTATTTATTTCCCTATTTTATATTCTTTAATAGTATAATGAATTATAATATAAACTATAATTATTATAGTTCCCGTTAAGGGCCTAAATATATATTTAGTATTATTATAAGTTCCTAGTTAACCTAGGTCCGATTAAAAGAATAATAAAGTTATAACTTTTACTATTAGATCTTTAAGGAAGCGGTAAAGTAGTTTAAATCTATTAATAATTAATATTAAATCTTAATAAGGAAATATTAAGACTTATATCGTTATTATAATTATATATCTATCTTTTATTCTTTATTTTAATAGTAATTATCTCTTTAATACTTCGTTTTATTATAGAAAAAGTATAATATACCGCTACGACCTATCGAACCCTTATTATTATTAGGGCGCGGTAATTACCGATATAATCGAGTAATTAATTTCGATTAATATATTTTTAGTTTAAACGTGGTAGATTAATACCTCTCGGGCCTCCGTTAAATTTAAAGTTTTCTTTACTACCCTATCCTTTAGCCCGAGGGCCTTATTATATTTATTAATAATATTCCGTTAAAGTTTCTAGATTAAAGCGTTAACTTCGCTTTTTTTATTAGAGTCTATTTATAGGTTATATCCTAAGTTTTTATATCTTATAACGAGGGTTATTAATATTATTTATTTTATATATTAAAGAACGGCCTCGTAGCTTTAAATATATAACGCCGATTTAATATAACGTCCTACGCCCGCTTATAGTAGTAACGACTCGTTTCTTAAATATAACGCGTTATAATTATAGTAGCGTTTCGTTAAAGATTTATATAACGCGTTACTAGAAGACCTCGTATCTTTTAATCTATATATATAAAAGCTAGGGTAGGATAAAGATAAGGATATATAACGACCGATAAACGATAAAGATTATAGAAAGATTAGTTATATTACTAACTCCTATATAAAATATATATATATATATATAGCGTGGCCCTACCTAATCTGTTTAACCGAGATACGTCGTCCGTTTTCCGTCGCTTCGGGGTAGGAAGCCTAATATTATTATTATCGGCCTCGGTATCGACTTTCTTACCTCCGTATATACTTTCTTTATCTTTATCGATAATTAATATTAATTAATATATACTAAAAGGATTTATAATTAACGTATTCCTAATATATACTATTAATTATATATCGGAATAGGTAAATTATTTATAACCGAGATTTACTCTAGGAATATTAATATAATTTATTATTAAAATTAGCCTTTAGCCTTATCGAAGGAGTTATTATTATAAATTCTTTAATTAATTAAAGCCGTATTACGATATATAAGAGGTATAATTTAGTTTTACTATTTAATATACTACTAGGTCGTATATATATAAACTTAGATATTATTCGGTAATATAAAGTATATTAACTAGTCGAGATATAAAATAGGTTTATTTTAATATATAGGAAAGAGGGTGGAATTATACGCGCGATAATAGTAAATAAATACGCGTCGGATTAATCTTAACCTAGATCTAGGTTAGATTTAAACTAGATTTAACCTAGATTTAGGCTAAGATTAATCCGAATACCGAATTCGGGTTATATAATATTATAAATTATAAAAGTGTAAAGGCGTTATAAATATAATTAGAAATAACGGCCGTCTATTAAAACAAGTTTAATAAAGGGTAGACCGAGATAGATTTTATAAAAGATAGGTTATAATATCTTTATTTATAAATTAAATACTTTTATTTTTATTAACGAAATATATACCGAAGGAGCGCTAGATAATAAGGGTTAATTTAAGAGTTTACTCCTTTTCTTATTTAATTCTATAAGAGTAATATCTTAAAAACTTCTATTTAATAAATCTCCTATTTAATTTAGAACCTTTAATTCTCTTCCTACTAATTATTATCGATGGAGTTTATACCTTAATTATAATCTATCTTTATACTATACCCGTTACTCTCGTTATTATTATTAGCCGCTATACGGTTATAGTACTACTATTAAATAAGAGCCCGGGGTATACGTATTATTAGGCGGTATAATAAGTATATTATCGCGGATAATGATTTTTTATAAATATATAGTTATTATATTTACTCTATAAATTAATCTACTACCCTAGTACCTTTCGTTATAAAGTTAAAATTATAAATAATATTATATTAATCCTAGTCGATAAAATTATTTATATAATAGTATCCTTTTTATTTAATAGGTACTATATACGTACTCTAAATAATATCGTATATTTCGAAGAGGCGATAACCGTATAATTCTTAAAGTCTTTTTATTCTACTAGTTAGGATATACTTTACTTCGAATATCCTATATATATCGTCGACTCTCCCGTTATTCTTTAGTCGATATAAAGTAATTAATATATTAATATATACCCTATATTTACCTTTATCGTTTAGTCGTTTATAGTCGTAAATATTAATAATTAACTCGAGCCGGCCGATTATTATATAAAGGGCCTCCTACTCGGTCTCGCCTTAACTTTATAAACGAGTCGCTTCGTTATTAATCTAAATATAATTATTATAAGGTTTACCGGTAGAACGAAAATTAAAGATATAATAGAATAATCTCTTTATAAGCCGCCCTAAATTCTAGCTCTCCTTATTATTACGAACCTAATATATTAATAATCGATATATAGAAATATATATATCTCCCGCTTAATTAGGATCCGTCTTTTATCTCCGTTAATCTTTAATAGAGCCCGGATTTTTATCCTATTTCTTACGGCTCTCCCGTACGAATACCGTTATAATATTAATAAAATCTTTAGTACTAAAGTAAAAAGCCCTCGCTACCGTAATTATTAAGTAATAATAATTAGTATCTAGTACCTATATATCGTAGTATAACGGCGTATCCTTATTAGGAATAGGTATATATTTATTTAAATCTAATTTCTCTCGATACGGCCGGGTATTCTATTATTTTATTTCACTATTAGGAATAACGGTAGGTTTAACGGAAAGTATTACTATAACTTCCTATATAACCCTTATATTATAGTATATAATATTATACCGTAGTAATTATATCTCGAATTTATTAGTTTTATTTATCCGTAAAAAGGGTTCTTTAAGGAGAAATTTATAAACCGCTTTTTTATAATAAATATCGAAGTTCTAGGTACTCCTATATCTTCGAATATATTTAATATAATACGTTATCGCGTATAGTTTTAGTATATTAAAATACCGATTAATAAGGTCTTTTAAATCTAGGTCCGAAGTATTACTCGGTTAATATTTACGGAAGACTACCTTTAATTTATAAATACGATAGAGCGCGTATTATATATATTATAAAGTATCGCCGTTATAAAACGTATATTAAGTAAATATAATAAAGTTAAATATAACCCGCGCGTAATATAGAGTAGCCGGTACGCGCTTAATAAATAAAGGGGTAACGACGGTTATTAATTATTATAATATCGTTTTCTATTCGTTATTACTTTATTACTTTATTTTATTAAAGTTCTTAAATAATTTTAACCCTATAAAACCTAATACCTAACGAAAACGGTAATTTAATTTAATTTTTATTATTAATTACTCTAAAGATTTCTTCGGCCTAGCTACCCTTTTTCTTATCTATTTAATAATTATAAAAACTACGTAGTCTTTAATTAGATCCCGAATCTAGTTAATTAATTTTATAATAATTCCTTTTAGAAATTAATATAATATATCGATAATAAAAATAGTATAGATATTAACTAGATAATAATATTAGGCAAACTTTTTAATATTATAAATAATTATTAAATCTTTAATAAGGTCGGGATCTCTCCTCTATACTTTTATCCTTCGATATATATATTCGTAGGTCCGTGGCTCCTACGTCCTAATTAACTCCCCTTATTTATTAGGCGGGATTAAGTATATTAAATATTAACGATTTTATTTTACCCTTATTATTAAGATTTATTTTAAATAATCGGCTATAAAAGATATAATTATTAGATAGTATCTTCGGGGTTAATTATCCGCGTATATAATATTAATCCCTTATATTACTAGGTCTTTAATTACTTTAATTACTTTAGTATATTATTTAAATAAATAATAACGGTTATATATACGCTAGAGTATACGCCTTAGCGCGAGATAATAGATATCTAATTATATATAATTACCGAATTTCTTTCCGTTCTTAATACGAGGGATTAAATTTAAAAGAATTAGGCTAGGTCGTTTTTAGGCTTTACACGTCGTATAATCGAGGTTCCCGATAATTATATATATTAGCTAGAAGGAAAGGTCGCTATAATATTAAATTATTATTATCTCGTCGGACGATAGTATAAGAGGGATAATAATACCTCTAATAAGGATCTATAACTATATTTCCTATTATTAGGTATTAATATATATTTTATTAACTACCCTATTATTACTATCGTTCGTAATCTTTATAAATATATATACTAGATTATTTTTAAACGGTTTATAGCCGAGGAAAAAGCGGATAATTTTAATAATATCACGGTAATATAATTTGAAATATAAATTATTAAAATGGCTAATCTCGCTAGGTACGCGGAGATTATCGATTATTTAGTTATTATTATATATACCCTATTAAATATTATATTCTACTAGTTACCGATATTATTCTATATTACGGAAAATTACCTCCTCCTTCTAATTTACTTTAATTTCTATAGATTTAAGGTATACGTTAATACTCGTTTTAATTATATAATATTCGGAAAATAAATAGATAATAATCTAATTAACTTTATTACTAAACGGGTAGTAGATATCTTTTATTACTATTAACTATAAAGTATTTCGTCGACGTTTTTAATATTACGCGCGATCTAGTTTTATATATATTATTATAATAACGCCGGCGTCTCGCTCTATAAAATCGGTAAAAGATTCTATATAGAGGGAATTAGATATAGATAAAAGGCTTTTAGAGGAGATAAACGGTATAATCGCGGAGGAAGATATTATAACCGGTTTTAATACGTCTATCGAAGTAAATAAAGACCTAGATAAATTATTAATATATTTATATAAACTCTTAAATAGTAATATCTTTATTATTATCTTTATTAGTCCCTAGATACTTAAGAGGCGGTTTATTTATATTATAATAAATAGTATAGAATTCTACTAGTTAATCTATATTTAATTTATTACTACTAGGCGCGGGTAGTTTTTAAAGTTAAGAGATTTCGTATTAAACGAATATAAAGCCCGTTTAATCCTTAATAAGGTTAAAGATATTTATTAATTTCCTACGTTTAAACTAAGGCCTTTTATACGTATTTAAATATTATAATAAACCCGAGTAATTCTTCGCTTAGAAGAAGCTATATTAACTATATTATAATTATTTTATTATATACTTCGCGTTATCTAGTATTAGAAGTAGAAAGTTTAAAGAAAGAATATTTATCCGGAATATAGTTTTATAGGTTTATAAATAAAGTTATTATTTTAAACTCGGACGCGTTTAGGTTAAATTATTAAAGTTTATTTAAATCTAGGCTAGATCTAGACTAAATCTAGACTAAATTTAAGTTAGATTTAAATAAACCCTAACCCTAGACTACTTAAATAGGAAATTAATATTAAAATTAATATTTTATAAATATTAACGTCTTTTACCCCGTAGGTCTATAGTATTAATTTTTATTCAGTTAAGATAATTACGCTAACGATAATATTCGGGCTATAAACTCGATATATATTATAATAAAACTATTTAACTTAAATAAACGGTACCGAAAGATTTTATTATAATAGATTTATATATAATTTTAATAGTTCTAATATAAATAATATTCGTTTTACGGGTGGAAAGGGCTAGGGAAATATATATAACCGATATTAAAAATAGTAATTAAATAGATTAAGGATTTTAGCGTAAAATTATAAACGGTATAAGATATTAATATTCGAAATATTTATTTTAATATGATTTTCACGGAATTTAACTTATTAAAAACGATATTCGTAGATTTAATAATACGAAAGTATATAAATCTCTTAAAACTCGACTAGATTAAAGGCCTTATTATATAAATATTATATTATCTAATATCGATCTCTTTTAATACTCTTTTACTTCTTTTTTATTAAATAATATATAAATATTATTTCTTAAAGTAGAGCCTTAAGTATATTAGGTAAACCTCGGATAATTTAATATCCGCGTAACCTTATATTAGGAGACGAAATCTTAGGAATTATACCCGTAAAAATTAGCGCCCGAGCTTTTAGCTCGTAGGTCTTAGCTAGATTTAAACCTAAATCTAGATATATTTACTATATAATCTATTATACTTTATTAGAATTAGCGATTATAGTTATTATATATACTATTATACCCTTCTAACTATATAATTATTATTAAATCTATTTATTTATTATTATTATAATACTATAATAACCCCTTTTATTATTTAACTATAACGGAAAGTTATCTAAAGATAACTAGACTCTTATATATATAGAAGGGGTATATACGCCGATTTATTATTATATTATTATCGTTATATTTTAATAAATTAAAGAGCTCGTAGAGTAATATTACTTTATAAATAATATATTTAAGAATTAACCGAACCCTAAAATCGCGTTTAGAGATAAGAGAGTCCGGTAGGGTTAATATTTAATAATTAAATTTAACGATTAAATCTAAATCTAAGGCTATATAGATTTCGGCGAAAGAATATATATTAATATTATTATTTACTAGGGAAGTTTTAATAAATTATTAAAAATTAAATATAAACCTAGTAGTGTACCGCCTCCGGATTTCTAAAGTTAAACGGTAGTAGTAGTTAAATCGAGTAATCTTCGTATTAAATAGGAACCGAGAATTATTTTTAATCCTCTTCTACTTCGCTCGCTTAAAGGCTTCGAGATCAACTATATATTAAACTAGTATATATTAAGGAAGTTCGTATATAAGACCCGGTTTTTTAAAATCTCCTTATATTTATTATTTAAAGAACTTAGTATAATTTATTTACGATTCTTATTATTTTAGGATTATCTAGTATCTCGCGATTTAATAATAAACCCGAGCTTCGATTATTTTATATATTATACTATAGAGGGGTATTATACTAGTATTTTAGAAAATAATAATTTATAGAGTATTATTTAGTATTTCTTAGATAAAGATATAAACTCGATGAAAATCGAGGTTATTATAAATGATAACTTTAATTAACTATGTCCCTTATCCTCTAATATTTAATTTAATTTAAAAGATAGATTTATTTTTATTAAGATCTTAAATCTATCCCTTTCCTCCTCCGTTCTAGCCTCTTTTAGGTATTTAATATATTATAAATAAAAATCTACTATCGCGCCGGAGGGAGCCCGAAAAAGACGAGTTATTATAGAAATTAATACCGAAAATATATTCGTATTTATTTATTAATTCCCGTTTGCTTTATTTCGAGATTAACCTCTCTTCTTTATAGTTTTAAAATATCGCCCTTCTCCTAGTACCTTTTATTAAGATTTAATTCATTTATTAATAACGAAAAGGTTAAAGAGCCGGACGAAGTTCTTAAACTTTAATAATAATAAAAATAATCTATTACCGCTACTATAGAAATATTCTCTAAAGAAGTTTTTATTTAAGAAGCCTCGCGAATTCCCCGAGCCTTTAGAGGAGTCCTCCAAATAATTAAATTAAAAGAATAAATTCGTATTTAAAGAATCCTCCGAACTAGTTACTAGTAATAATAAAGATAATAACGGGGTTAAAGAAGAGAAAATAAAATTAATTATAATATATAAATAACGGTTAATCGTTATCTCCTTTAATAGTATTATATTTATTAATTATTTTCCTAGCTTTAAAAAACTTAGTAATAACTATTTATATAAATATATTCACGATAGTATATAAGAACGCGCTATTATATTCGCGAAAATCGCCTACTCTAATAATTCTCGCGGTTGTAGTATAATAATAATTCCTAGAATACTAAAGTTAAACTATTACTAGTAGTAGCTCTATATATTTATAATTATACTAAATAACGAAGAAGATTTAGGATATTATAATATTCTTCTAGACTATATAAATAGATATAAAAAATATAAAGTTTATAATTTTATCTATTAAGCTCCCTAATTAATTCTAATTATATAAAAATCTATGAAATTATAGGCGTTACCGTATTCTATCGCTATTTATACCGGAAATAAATAAAGATTTAATATAAATAAAGAGAGTAATTAGTAAAGTCTTAATACTATTATAAAAACGCTCCTACGGGCTCCAAATATCCTACGAATTAATAGTTCTACGAATATCTATATTCACCGGGCTTAGAGACTATTTATATTATACTAATTAACGAGTCTAAACTATTCTTTATCCCGCCGCCCGATCTCGGTATTTAGGTTAATAAATTAAAATCGGTAATCGATCTTAAAGACCTAGAGGTATAGTTTATAGTTATTAATATAATAATAAAAATACGATTATATTATAAATAAAAGGGCGCCGAAGAGCTTAACGACGATATATAATAAAAAGGACCTTAAAATAATATAATTTAGATATAAAAAAGTATTAACCCTATATAGTATAATTCCCCGAGCGTAGTAAATATATCGCTATATATAATTATTATACGGTAGATATAGTTAGTCTTTAATAAAGTCTTTAACGAAGAATATAAATATCCCTATATAATATAAGCGAAAAAAGAGACTATAGAGGAAGTAATCTATTATTTCTAATACGGCTTCGTAATCGTAGGCGAATATAATAGGGTAAGAAATTTAAATAAAGGTCTATATTATCCTCTTTAAAAAATAAAGAAGACTCGCCCTAAATATAACTTCTATTTTATAACTATATTTAGAACGATTATTAATTAAAACTAAAAGGATATTATAGCCCCTCGGACTACTATAAAAGATATTTATTAGAATAATTATTAATTCGGTTATTAACGCTTCGGACCTATTAACCTAGAAAAGTCTACGAATACTACTACCCGATATATAAGAAAACTAAGGTATAGGAGAGATTTATTAAAATAATAAATATCCTCGCTAATATACTCCTTTATACCTCGATACTACGATATAAGAAAAGTAATTAAATTAGATATATCTTATAACGCTTAAGAAACTTTATTAAAAAGACTTTACGACTATTTACCTATAAAGACTCTAGCCGCGATTCAGGTTTATTATTATTAATTAAAAGACTATTATACTAGAAAGACTCTAATAGCGGTAAAACTACCGGAGGAATATTAGGACTATAATATCTTTTTCCTATACTAACGTCCTTAGTATTTGATTTTAATTTATTTTAATATAATACCTATTATACTACGGGTTCTCCGATTATATATATTTCTACTTACCCTCGTTATCTCCTCTAAAACTCTTAATAAAAAGTAAATTAACGATACGGCCGCGGCCTCTACTATAAATAAAGATAATAATCGAATATAAGAAAATTATATCCTAGGTAGAGATTATATAATACTTAAAAAAATATCCTTTAAACTTAAGGCTATCGCCTCCCTTTCTAAGAAATATAAAGGGGTAAATATATTAATTATATTCTTATTCACCGAGATAATTTTAGTAATAAAACGGGTAAATTCTTCCCTTCTTTAAAATCTCTAATATAAAAGAGCCTAAACTCGCTTCTTCTAATATATTAAATATAATATTCTCTTTTCTAAATATAGTATTTAATATTAACTTTTCTTTATTATAATATATCCGAGAGGAGTTTAAACCTAAAATATAAATATTCTTCGGGACTAATAAAGCGAGGGTCGTAATTATATACGCGTTAATACGAAAGATTAATTATAATCGTAAACTAGTAGAGAATAGTATACCTAATTTTCTAATTAAATTTATACGGTAGATAGGCGTAGGCTTAAATTTTATATATATAACTATAGTTATTCTATAAGCCCCTCTACTTTATCGGGTTATATAAATAAATACCGAAGAGAGTATATTAAATAACCTAGTTAGAGGAAATATTTTAGTATATATTATATACTAATACCGGAATTAGGGAGTATATAGAGGGGAAGCGGAAATCGAAGGCGGATTTTAGAGTAGATATATTTAAAACTATAAATACGGCGAACGCGGAGGGTATAAAAGGCGCTAACGGAGGTAATAATCCTAGATATAATAATAGTATTTAGAATATTAATAATACTACGGCTAGTAATAATACTAGGGAAGGTATAAAGGCGATTTAAGAAAATAGTATATATATTAAATAAAAGCGCGGTTAAAGTAGTTACGGATATAGTATTTAGTTATTTTAATAAAGCGTTTATATATTTCTAAGCCGCTAGATATTTAGGCTTAAATAGGAGCTAGGAAGCCTATTACCCCTCTACGCGCTTTTCTATATAATAATACTTATTTTCTATATAATAATATTTACTATAGTACGTTATTATCGCCTACGATTTTAATCCTCTACTCTATTATATTTAAGAACGATAATAAAAAACCGAGTATTATATCTAGCCTAGATCTAGGCCTAGATCTAGTTTAGATATTCTTTAAGTTTAACCTAAATTCTATTTAATCCCTAAACTCGCTATTAAGGGCCTACGCTCTTAATACTTTAATTATATCTACCGCTATCTAACGCGGTATCTAATTATATATTCCTTAACTTTCTTTTAAATTTACGATTAATACGGGGCCCTAGGAATTAAGGACTACTAATAAAAATCTTTAAAACAATAACGGAAAAAGAATATTAATTTATAAATATATTACCGAGTATACTTATAATATTTATAAGGAAGTTAGAGATATCGTCTAAATCTAGGTTTAAATCTGGCCTAGATTTAACCTAGATCTAGCCTAGATTTAAGGAAGCGCGCTTTTAATATTTCGACTATCCCTACTATTATTTATATAATAATACGTTATTATTTATCTAATTTAAATATAGCTAAGATAAGTTAGATTTGATTATATTTTACTACGCTATATTTCGTTTATTAATAGCCTACGAAATACGTAAAATACGTATTTTACACCGATTAAATAGCGATTTTATAAAACTATTTTTCCGGACTTACCGATGTATTTATCTTCGTCGATTCTAAATATAATATTATCTTATATTTCGGTTAGGTTATCGGTATTTTTATAATTAAAGAAGTTATATAATAATTCGAGTCGAATATTATAAAAAAATCTATCGCGACCGTCTTTAATTACTTTTTCCTCGTAAAATTACTAAACGAGCGCGTAGTTATATATACTCGGAAATAAATAATATACTCCTCTTATTTTATTAATAGGTTAAGAATATTTATTAAGCTTTATAAAGTTAATATTTATTTTATTAAATTTAATATTTATCTCTACGCGATAATTATTACCTTCCGTAAACGTTTTTATTTAAATATATAAAGATATAAATAAAAGACCTTTACGCCCGATATTAAAGGATAGAATTAATAACTTCTTTTATTTATTATACTCTAAATTATAATAACTAGGCCGGTTCGAGGGCGTTTAATAAATAGTAATCTTTATATTTATATCGACGTCTTTTATATCGACGGTAAAAGACCCTATATTAATTCCTTTTATACTATTTATTTTTATATCCTCGTTATCTCTCTAGGTATATATCGCTAGTCTCGTCGATTACGGGAGTCGCCGAGGTAGAGAGGGTAAAACTTATTATTTCTTATATAAATAATTATCGACGAAGACTTTATAATATAGTAGGTATTTATTAAATTTATTAAAATTTACGAAATTCCGCCTATAATACTTATATATATATAGTACTATAATATTTATTTACCGCGGTAATACTATCGCTTTATAGTTATTATATTATATATATAATTAGGTAAGATCGGATATCCGAAATAAAAATCGAAAAAAGGGTATTTAATAAACGAGTTCGATATTTATTAAATATATTTTCCTATATAATATATATTATTAAATAATATTTAATTTATTTCTTATTAATTTATAGTCTTTCGTATAATAATAAAAGTAGATTCTTCGAATAAATATACGGGTAATATCTAGATTTATTATATAATAAAACTTTAGAGGCTACCCGCCGCGAGCCGATTTATATTAATAAATAAATAGTATCTTAGCGGTCTAATATTTAGATTTTTTAAATCCTTATCTTTAAAATAGTTTATTACTAGACGTTCCGCCGATATTAAAGAATAACGGCTTAGTTTATTTATAATTTCATTAATTTATATATATTTAATCTTCCCTATTATCTAACTTATTAATTATACTCGGGATTAAAGTTATTAATAACTATTATAATAGAATGAATAAAAGGAGTTATTACTAAAAAATCCGAGATATATATACGTCCTCTACGTTTATACCGATAATAAAAAAGGGAGTAATATAACTCCGAAACCCTCCTCTATTAAAAAAGCGAAAGTATTAAGAATTAATAATAACGATAAATCGTAAAAGTTTATAAATAATATTTAATTTATAACTATAATAAATAGTAGCCTATAATATAATATAAATAATATTAATAGTCGGTTTCTCGAAGGTTTCTATATTATATATTAAGCGAAAGTCTTTTTAACTAGCTCGAAGATAGATTTAAATTAAATCTTTCGTCTCTTCTTAATAAGATTTAGCCTTTATACTATTAATATTCTTAATCTATTAATTTATAAAAGAAATAAATAGTTTACCCGTAAATTATCTCGACTCGCTTTCTATTTAATTTAACTATATAATTATATCGAGAATATATATAATTAAATAGAAGTGTTATTAGGGCTACGGATATTTACTTTTAATTATAAAAAATATATCGGCTCTAATAATCGAGTAGGTATTTTATTTATAAATATCCTTCGTATTACTATTATAATTAATCGTAAATAAACTAAACCCGTTAAGCTTAAAATCGTTCTCGAGAAATATACTTTTATAATTAAAGCGAGTATTAATATTAATACTCTTATTAACGGCGAGTAAACCCTATTATTACTCTTAAGAAAAAGGCGGGTATAAAGTATAAAATTACTATTATCGAGCCCGATCTAATTAATAATAAGGACGTTAATAATAATATCGTTATAAAAGATATTACTATCGTTAATAAAAATACGGTTACCGAAGGTACTCCCGCTAAAAAGAAATATATTTATAATTATAAATTTAAATACCCTAAAGCTCCTTTAGTTAAATACGTCGAGAAATACTCTATAATTATAATAATCTTTAAGGACGACGGTATTACTAGTATAAATATTTAACTCGCGGATAAAAATTAATATAAAAATAAGTTTATTTCCGGAAATTTAATTAAAGAGGAATAGGAGGATAAAGATTATCCTTTAAATAAAGAGTTATTATTTCGTAGGTTAACGGGGGTTTTTATAATAAATACTAGTAAAGATCGTACCTTATATTAAATTACCTTAAAGTATAATTTAATTAATTTATTCTACTCGGCGGTTTTTAGATATAAAGCCCGAATATAAAGTTATTGAATAACTATAATTATTTCTCTTACTTCTATCTCTACCGAAAATTATTTATCGAGGGTTAATTTATAAAATAAGATCGTAATAACGAAATTAAACTATAATCCTTAATACGTTAATTTATCTAAAACTAGACTCTTTAATTTTACTCTTTTTATCGCTTTATTCCCGAGTACCTTAATAATAATAACCGGCGAATATACTAGTATTTATATATACTAAAGTATTTATTATATAACGAGTTAATATCTAAAATACCCGCCGATCAAAATACTCATTATCGTGAAATTTATATCTCTATATTATATTAATTATTTATTTTAAAACGGTACGAGTTTCTTAAAAATTATTTATCTAAAATTTATATAAATATTTAATTATAGATACCTTACTACTAGAAATCTTACCTCCTATAAATATTATTAATTAGTTATAAAAAGTAAATTATTATAATTAATATTTTACTTTACTCGTTTAACTTTAAATACGACTACACTATAAAGAATTTAATATACTTTTAATTATTATAAATACCTTTATACCTTTATTTACCGACTATAGTACTTCTACCTCTTTATTTATATATAATTACTATTAATAGGAGTAACTATATACGAGGAATCACGAGCCTCGTAAATAAATAATTACTACTATTTTAAGATTCCGTTAATAGACTCCGTAGTCTTATTTTATTAAATTTAATTTATATCGAAGGTCCTTATATCTTAAGTTATTTATAATTTACTTTATTTTTTATTTAATTTCTTTATATAATCGCCGAGCTAGGAGTAGTAGTATAAAGAGAAATTATTTTTTACGTAAATAAATAATTATTATTAATAGGAATTTTAATTAACGGATTTTATAGTTTCGCTTCTTTAAGTTTTTATTTATTTTATACCCCTTTATACTCTAAATAGTAATATTTTATTAATTTATTATATTGAGTAAATAATAAATTATAATTATTTACCTAGATAAAGATAACCCTAGTAAAACTACCGGCGATATATATATAGATCTTTAAATTATTAAACGCGACGAAGTTAATAATTTTATTAAAGAGCGAGCCGATAATAATACTACGCCTATAAAGAAGAAGAACCCTTTATATAAAATAAAAATTATCTTCGAAAATTAGAGTAAACTTATTAAGTAATTTAAAAATAAAGATACCTACGTAATATATAAAATTTATATAAACGAGAATAATAACTAGTTATTTAATATACGTATTTAAATTAAGACTTTTATCGATAAAGAAAGACCTACTCTTAATTACTCTCGCGAAGAGTAATTACTCTATATTTAGGTATTCCGGTTAAATATTATAAACGATATCTAAAACGAGTTATTAATTTATATATATTCTAAGGCTTTTATAAATAAACCTATTTAAGATAACTTTATCGAGTAAATATATCTCGATTATTATATTAAGTTATAAAAGGTCGGAGTAGTTACCTACCGTATTATAGAGTAATTAATATATATAGAATTTTTATTCCGCCTAGCGAAGGCGTAGATTAAAGGAATCCTATAAAAAAATAGGTAATCTAGACGTCTTTTAATATATTTAAAATTAATTACTCGACGTATTTACTAAATTAAAGAATAATATAATTAAGTTTACTCCTTTCTTTTCGACCTTAGAGGCGGATTCATTTTTTATCTTATACGGCGAAATTACGCTACGGAATAGGGAAGGGAAGGGAGCGGAAGGGAAGGGGCAGGGACTACTAGGGAAGGGAAGGGATTACTTATTATTCCCTTCCTCCCTGCTCTCCCTATAGGGCTGCCCTATAAATGGCCCATGTATGCGCGCATACATGCCCCATTGCTGCTCCCATGTGGCCCATATATGCGCCTATATATGCCCCATTGCTGCTCCCATGTGGCCCATGTATGCCCCCATATATGGCCCATGTATGCGCGTATGCATGCCCCATTGCTGCTCCCATGTGGCCCATGTATGCCCCCATAAATGGCCCATATATGCGCGCATGCCCCATTGCTGCCCCCATATATGGCCTATATATACGCGCATATATGCTCCATTAAGTGGTACAAAGATTAGGACAATTAGGAAAGCGG